>Ga0316198_10001869_pt1 | contig 12576 bp, 10 predicted proteins | sample OudBieAanoxic_MG_FD_204935 | JGI IMG/M metagenome (GOLD analysis project Ga0316198, IMG submission 204935) | Coastal sediment microbial communities from Oude Bieten Haven, Netherlands - site A anoxic | ecosystem: Environmental > Aquatic > Marine > Coastal > Sediment | place: Netherlands... | reverse complement strand
CTGCATCCCTCTCCGCCGACGCGAATCCGGCTCCTGTGTCGATTCGATGACGTCAGCGCGCTGCTTGGATTCTTGTCTCCGTACCCACCCACACCGCCGCGAGCTGCTCTGGATCAAAATCAGTGCTGCGCACGATGATCGGTGTGATGGCGATGGCGATGCCGTCGGGACCCGAACCGGGAATGCGGAGCAGTAGGGTCGATCCGCTGCTGACTCGAGCGGAGGATTCGATGCGGCCTCGTGCCGGCCGATCGGCACCGTCGCTGGGGCCGGTCGGGGCAAGCATTGCCCTGACCTCAAGCGAGACATCTCTGCTCTCAGGGTGAACTCGCCCGTCGAGGCGCAGGTCGAGACCGAGGGTTGAGTCCTGAATCGCTCCGAGGTGGAGGTCTGCGTGCCGACTGCCGAGCAAGCTGAGAGTGGAATCGGCCAGCACCTGTGCGCGACCATCTCGACGCCAGGTGGCATACTCGTCGGCCTCGAAACGTGCCGGTGGTGGATTGCCGTTGGAGGTTTCGGAGAGCCGCAACAGTTCGATGCGCGCGTCAATCTCTCCAGGGGCGTGGTCGACCGACGCGATCAGGTGCTCGACGATTGGCATCTTGCCGGCAGGCTCTCGGACGGTGACGGTTCGCAGAGCCTCGTTGACCGTCATGTTGCGGACGTTGACGATGCTGCGGAGCAGCTTGTCGGCCTCGCGGACGCTGCCATTCTCGAGCACGAATGTCCGCACGAGAATGGGCTCGTACTGACGGTATTTTTGAGGTGTGTCGTTGGCGACGATGACGGTGTTGCCGGCCGTCGGCACCCACATATCGCCAGCTGCCGCACTCACCAGGTCAAGGGCCTCCGATGTCGTCAACGTGTCGATCGCCAGTGAGATCGAGCGCTCTTTCAACTCGGGATCAAAGACGATTTCGACGCCAGCGACGTCTCCGACGGCTCGGTAGATATTGGTCGCAGGTGTTAGGTCGGTAAAGGAGAGGTGGACGGACACCTCGGACGATTCCGCGAGTGCCGGAGGAGGCACCAGTTCTTCTGCACCGACTCCTTGGGCCACGATCAACACTGCGGCGAACACGACCAGACATCTATGAGACATTTTTCCTCCGGTTGTTTGCAGCCCGAGAGGGCGAGTTGTTTTTCGAACCTTTCAACCGGAGTACGGACCCGAGCCCCCTCCCGTCCAGATGCAAGATGCAAGATCCAAGATCCAAGATCCAAGATGCAAGATGCAAGATGCAAGATCGACCCTCCCGCCCTGAAGCTGCTCAAAGAACGGGGGGGCGGGTGGGACTTGTATCTTGTACCTTGAACCTTCTGACGCGCCTCGTGGCGCGTCAGACTTCCCGCAGCTTCCAATTGCCGCGGCGAAAGGCGAGGACGGCGACGACCGCAATCATCGACTCGGCTGCGGTGATGGCAATGAAGACGCCGGACGGCCCGAGGCCAGTTCGGTAGGCCAGAAGATAGGCGAGCGGTAGCTGAAAAATCCAGTAACAGAAGATGTTGATGACGGTCGGCGTATAGGTGTCGCCGGCGCCGTTGAAGGCCTGCTCCATGACCATCCCCCAGGCGTAGAACGGGTAGCCGATAGAGACCCACCGCAGACAGGCAACGCCGTACCCCACGACTTCCGGTTCGACCGAGAAAATGCGGATCAGAGGCTCGGCGGCGGCGATAAACACGACCGCGACGCCAAGGAGGAAGCCCATGTTGTAGATGCCGGCTCGCCATACCGAGGTCTCGGCCCGATCGGGTTGGCTCGCGCCGAGGTTTTGACCGACGAGGGTTGCTGCTGCGTTGGCGAGACCCCACGACGGCAAGATCGCAAACATGATGAGCCGGATGGCGAGGGTGTAGCCGGCCACCGCAGCCGGACCGAATCCGCCGATGATTGCGACCAGCACAACCCAACTCGAGGTGCCGATGAGGATCTGCAGGATTCCGCCCACCGACAGACGGAAGAGTCGCAGGATGATTCTCGGGCGGGGCACGAAGTGCGGCCAGCTTACGTGGATTCTGCTGCTGCCCCGAAAGAGGACCCAGAACTGGATGACGACGCCAACGCCACGGCCGATGGTCGTGGCGATGGCCGCTCCCGTGACCCCGAGCTCGGGGAAAGGCCCGAGACCGAAGATCAGGCAGGGGTCGAGGACGATGTTGACGGCGTTGGCGATCCACAGCACACGCATGGCGATGGCGGCGTCTCCCGCACCTCTGAAGACCGCGTTGAGCATGAAGAGCAGCATGATGGTTGCCGAACCGCCGAAGAGGACCCGCGTGTAGCCGTGACCCGAGGCGATCAATTCGGGGGTGCCGCCCATCAAGCGAAGCAGGTCTTTGGCGAACAGGACTCCGGGCAGAGCGACCACCACGGTCAGCATCAGTCCGAGCAGAATCGACTGAGCGGCCGCGACTCGGGCGCCCGCCGCGTCTTTTTCGCCGATGCGGCGCGCGACCATCGCTGTCGTCGCCATTCCGGAACCGATGGCAACCGCGAACAGGATGCTGATCATCGCCTCCGTCAGTCCGACGGTTGCAACCGCGTCGGTGCCGAGACGCGAGACAAAGAATGCATCGGTGAGGGCAAAGACCGACTCCATCACCATCTCGAGAACCATCGGGATCGCGAGCAGGACTATCGCCCGGCCGATCGGGCCCGATGTGAACTCGAGCTCCTTGCCGGTCAGGGCCAGCTTGATCGTTGCCCAGGCGCCCGTGTCGGGCGCGTTTCGCACGCTCTGGGATGGGGTCGGTTTTTTGCTCACCTTGGGGGTTACCATACGCCATCGGAGAACAGAGGTTATTTCCTGAGCGTGCGAACAGTAATCAGTAACCAGTAATCAGTATCCAGTACCAGAATAATGAGGGCTTCAACTGGTCACTGGTCACTGGTCACTGGTTACTTGACCGCGGAGCGGCTGGAACATCGGGAACAACTGAGGGACAATCCGCGTAATGAGAGATAGAAGTAGGGATCGCTGGAGGAGAAATGGCTGAGACATCGAAAGCAACCGTCGCCGGCGTCTGCGATATCGTTGCCGGCATCTGTGGGCTCGTTGGTGGCATCCCGTTGTTGGTGTTGGCGTTGGTCGGGAGCGGGGTGCTGGCGGCGCTGCCCGAGGCCGAGGTGCGACCGCTCGCTATGATCCCCCTCGCGCTGTTCCTACCACTGGCGATCCTCTGTTTCGTGTCGGGCGTGGTCGCCATCGCCGGCGGTGTCGCCGCCTTCAACCGTCGCCGCTGGGGTCTGGCTCTGGCCGGATCGATCGCTGCAGTCTTTGGGTTCTTTCCGGTTGGGATTGCAGCGGTGGTTTTCACGATCCTTGCGGAGCCCGAGTTTCGGGCTGCTGGTTGAGGGAGAAGGTGGATGAGCAGTACGACAACAAAGGTCCTCGCCGGCTGTGCCGTTGGCTGTCTCCTGGTGGTGCTGGCTCTCGGAGGTCTCGCGTGGATGGGCTACCGGTGGGCTCAGACTGCCGCCGAGGTCATCGAGGCCGCGGAGCGCGCTGAAGACCAGCTCGAGGCGGAGTACGGCCTGGTCCGGGACTTCACGCCTCCGGCCGGCCGGGTTGCCGGCGACCGCATCGAGGCATTCCTGGCGGTGCGCGAGTTGATGGCGCCGCAGCGTGCGGCCCTGACGGAGTCCGTCGAGGCTCTTGCGCCGGCCGCCGGCAAAAGCGGAGCGATCGGTGGGCTGCGCGCGGCAAGGGCTGGAATCGGCATGGCACCCCGGATTCTCGAGTTTGCCAGGGCGCGTAACGAGGCGCTGCTCGAAGTCGGAATGGGGCCCGGAGAGTACACATGGTTGTATTGGCTCACTTATATCGCATGGCTTGGCCACCCGGTCGATGAGTCGCTGCTCAACGACATCATGGAGGCGCGATCCGAGTCCGATGGCTCGATACAGATGCACATCGACGGAATGGACTTCGAGCATGTCGAGCAACTGTTGCGTCGTGACCTCGAAGCGATGCTGCGGAACCTCGAAGTCGAACTAGCGGCCCATCCTGAACAGGCTGAGCTGAAGGAGTTGGTGACGAGCGAGCTCGCGGCCATCGATGCCGATTCAAGTCGGGTGCCGTGGGAAGAGGGACTGCCCGAGGCCTTCGTGGTCGGGCTCGATCCATACCGTGTCCGTATCGAAGAGAACTACTCTCCTGCCACAAATCTGTTCGAGCTGCTCGAACTCGATTCCGGACCGCATGGCGTCACCCTCGAATAAAGCGTTAAGAGTTCAGAGTAAAGACCTTAACTCTTGACCCTTGACTCTTCACTCCGCTCGGTCTGGGTGGATAACGTCGCACACTGGTTGAATCAGGCGAAAAGCGCTGAAGGAAGCGTTAGAATCCGGCGCGGAGGTATGCCTGATGGTCGGTTCTGAAGGAAGCATTCATCTCAACCCTGACATCGATAAGATTGTCTGCTCGGTGACCGGCAAGGCCTATGACCCACACGGATTCACCCGGCCGATCGGTCTTTGCTCCTGCTGTCCAGCGCCTGGCAAACCACTGGTGGTTGTTTACAAGCTGGAGGAGATTCGCAAGCGAGTCGAAAAAGAGGGATGGGGCGATGGCCCGGGCATCTGGCGTTATGGCGCGGTCCTTCCCGTGCTCGGCTTACCGTGGCGATATGCCCCTGACGTCGGTCTGACACGGGCGGTTCGAAACGAGGCCCTGGGTGGGATGAACGGCGTCGATCTCTACCTCAAGAACGAGGGCTCCAATCCGTCAGGAAGCTTCAAGGACCGAGGTCTCGCGGTCGGCATTGCTCTCGGTGTCGCCTGCGGCGCAAAACGTTTCTGTCTCCCCACCCAGGGCAATGCGGGGGTCGCATCGAGCTTGTTCTCGACCCGGCTGAACCTTCCGGGGTGCCTGGTCTACATGCCCGAGGGCTATCAGGGCAACATCTACCACCGCGAGGCTGAATTTTTTGGCGCCGAGGTCCGCTTTGCCGGTGACAACATTGCTGCCTCTGGAAAAATCATGCGCGACGCGTTCGCCGATGAACTCGAGAGCGGCGAACTTGTGGATATGTCGACCTTCTTCGAGCCCGGGCGGCTTGAGGGCAAGAAGACCATGGGATTCGAGATTGTCGAGGACTTTAGCCCCGATGCCCTGCCCGACTGGATCCTCTATCCGACAGGCGGTGGCACGGGGCTGGTGGGCATTTGGAAGGCCTTCCAGGAACTGGCTGCTCTCGGTGGCCTGGATCCCGTCAAGCACCGCCTGCCGCGCATGGTGGCCGTGCAATCGGAAAACTGTGCACCGGTGGTGGAGTCGTTCAAGCGCGGCCTCGACTACGTAGAACCGTTACAGTCCAAAGGCACGATCGCGGACGGCCTGGATGTCCCTGGAGCCATCATGGGTCATGGCATTCTGGCCACAATCCGAGAGTCGGATGGCACCGCCGTGGCGGTGAGCGAACCGTCGATCGTCGAAGCGTTCAAGGTCCTCGGTGCGCACGGCCAGGCCGTAAGCTACGAGAGTGCGGCGGTCTTTGCCGCCTTGCGTCGCTTGCGCACAGACGGAGTGATAGGCGTTGGCGCCAAGGTGCTACTGCTGATGACAGCGAGCCAACTCATCTCTCTCGCACAGCAGCCCAAATAGGCCACCGGAGAGAATTATCTTCGTCCGCCTGCGTGGCCGAGGCTGCACGTGGCGGCGCTGTTTTTCTCGAGATAGCGTTGGTGATACTCCTCGCCGCGCCAGAAGGTGGGAGCTTCCTCGATCAGGGTGGCGACCGGGCGCGGCAATTTGCCGCTGGCCTCGAGTCGCCTCTTCGAGACAAGCGCTTCCTCCCCCTGTTCGGGCGAGTGGAAGAAGATCACGGATCGGTACTGGTCGCCGACGTCGGGCCCCTGTCGATTGAACTGGGTCGGATCGTGCATCTCCCAAAAAGTATCGAGGAGAGTCTGGTAGGAAACCCGCGTCGGGTCGTACTCGATCTCGACAACCTCGGCGTGACCGGTGCCGCCCGAACAGACTTCTCGATAGGTCGGATTTTCTTTGCCGCCGCCGGCATACCCGACCGCTGCGTCGGTCACTCCTTCGATTCTCCGAAAAGCAGCCTCAACTCCCCAGAAGCATCCCGCACCGAATGTTGCTTTCGCCATGCCGTGTCCTCCGACTGTAATAACCCTTGACGACAGACATCTCTTCCATATCGTTCCCATCCCCGTGCCCGGATGGGCGGTTGGCTTTTGCGATTTCAGAGCTCTGGTATGACCCCGCCTCCCTTTGGAAACGCGAAGACGCAAAGATCGCTAAGACGCCGCAAAGAAGGCATTTCGAGTCTTCCTTAGCGATAATCTTTGTGCTCTTCGCGTCTTTGCGGTTCCAAAGCTGCTGAAGCTCGGAACATCAATCAATGAGACTTCAAACCCCAAGTCCCAGGCCCCAGGCCCTCAGTGGGTGTGCGGAAATCCGAATCCGCCCGCAGGCGACGGTGCGACGCGTCGGCCTGATGCCGACAGCAAATCCGAAATCCGAAATTCAAAAAAGCTCCCCGGCGTCGAAAGACCGGGGGGCGATTGAAGCTCCTAATTCAGATTTCAGAATTCAGAATTCAAGACTATTTCGCCCAGTTCGGCAAGCGTCCCGGTGTCCACGGGGCGCCGGCGGCTTCGAGTTTGTTTTCAAAGGCCTCGAGGTCGGAGGCGAGCGCCTGCAACCTGCCGAGTTCCTTCTCGAACGCATCCGCAGCCCACTCGTAGCCGTCCTTCTTGGTCTGGGTCGGCGCCGAGGTGGTGTCCCACTGCGAGCGGACGATGCGGTTGACCCGCTCCGAAATCGAAGGAGGCGTGAAGACGTTGCGGTTCTCCCTCGTCTCGTCGCCGTTGAGCTCGACCAGGATGTCGTTGAGCTCGGTCTGGAGGCGTTGTGATTCGGCAAGCAGCGCGGTGTCGGCGTTGGGCGTTTCGTAGAGCGCCTTGCGGGTGTGGGCGAGACGGCTTTCGGCCTCGGCTGCCCACTTGGTGGCGCCACGGAATGCACGCTCGAGGTCCCACGCCTTCTGTTGGAATTCCTCGACCGCTTCGAGATCGTCGGTCTTGAAGGTGTTGATTCCCAATTCGACAACTTCGAATTCCTGCGGTTCTCCGAGGTCGCTGGTCACGCCGTCGACCACACTCGACATCGTCACCTTGTAGGTGCCGGGTAGGGCGAGCGGGCCGACCGGGGGTCTACCCCAGATTGGGCGCTCGCCGGCCTTGATCGAGACCGGCCGTGCGCTCGGATAACGGAGGTCCCAGGTCACGCGGTGAATGCCCTTCTTGGTCTTGCCGTCGATGCGGCGGACGACCTTGCCGTCACTGTTGCTGATGGTGAAGAAAACCTTGGGTTTGAGCTGCTCTTCCTCGGCGCGAAGCTCGTCGTAAGTCGGGATCTTCGGATCCTCACCCGCCTTGATGGCCTCTTTCTCGGCCTCGATGCGCTGATCCTCGAGGGTCTTGTAGCCATCTTTCAGATAGTAGGTAAAGGTGGCCCCGAACGGTGGGTTGTCCGCGGTGAAGAAGGTGGCGCCTCGTGAGCCGATCCGTTCCTCCTTCTCGACGTAACGCAGGGCGTCCTTGGCCGGGAAGAGAATTGCCTCCTGTTCGAGGGCCCGCTCGGAGACCTCGCGGAGTGCCGTGTAATCGTCGAGGATGTAGAAGCCCCGCCCAAAGGTGCCGAGAGCGAGATCGTTCTCGGTGCGATGAATGTCGATATCGCGCACCTGAATAGTGGGCAGCCCGCCCTTGAGACGGATCCAGTGAGTGCCCTCATCGACCGTGAAATACAGACCGAACTCGGTGCCCACAAAGAGCAACCCGGGTTTGACGTGGTCCTGCATCAGCGAGTAAACGATCTCGCGATCCGGCAGGTCGCCGGTGATCGAGCTCCAGGTCTGTCCGCGATCGCGGCTGACGAAGACATAGGGCTTGAAGTCGGCCTGCTTTTTGTTGTTAAAGGTCGCGTAGACGGTGTCGGCGTCATGTACCGAAGCCTCGAGACGGCTGACGTAGGTCATCTTTGGCACGCCGGAGACCTGGTCGATCGCTCGCCAGTTCGTCCCGCCGTCCTCGGTCACCTGGATCAGGCCATCGTCGGTGCCGACATAGATCAAGCCCTCGACGATCGGTGACTCGGTCAGTGAGACGATGTTGCCGTAGTTCGAGGTCGACATGTTCTTGGCGACCGCATCGATGCTCTGGATCTTGCCGAAGACCGGCAGCGTGTTGGGGTCGATCTGGCGACTGAGATCCGGGCTGACCGCGGTCCACTTGTTGCCTTGATCATCGGAGCGGTAGAGCCGTTGGCAGGCGTAGTAAAGCCGTGACGGAGAGTGCGGGCTGATGATGATCGGCGAATCCCAGTTCCAGCGGTGGGCGGCCTCGCCTGGCTCCTCCTGGGGCTGGATGTCGATCTGCTCGCCGCTCACCCGGTCATAGCGGACCAGGCCGCCGTACTGCCACTGGCTGTAGACGATGTTGGGGTTGGTCGGATCGACGACAGTCTCGTAGCCGTCTCCTCCAACAGTGATGAAGTAGTCCTCGACCGAAATACCCGAGCTATAGAGCGTGCGCGACGGACCGCCCATCGAGTTGTTGTCCTGGGTGCCGCCGTAGACATAGTAGAAGGGCTTCGAGTTGTCCACGGAAACCCGGTAGAACTGGGTGATCGGGAAGTTCTCGAAGAACCGGTAGTTCTGGCCGAGGTCGAAGGTTTCGTAGATGCCTCCGTCGCAGCCGACGATGAAGTGGTCGGTGTTGTCGGGATCGATCCACAGGGCGTGGTTGTCGACGTGCTTGTTCCTTTTGAAGAGGCGCTTGAATGTCTTACCGCCGTCGAAGGTCACCTGCAGCAGGGTGTCCATCGAGTAGACCCTGTTCGGGTCCTTGGGATCGGCAATGAACTCGTTGTAGTACTGCGGGCTGCCGGAGACGTAGTCCGACATCTTCGTCCAGCTCTCGCCACGGTCGGTGGAGCGAAAAGTGCCGCCCTTGTCGCGTTGCGCTTCGATGATCGCGTAGATGTAATCGGGGTTGGCTGGCGATACGGCCATGCCGATCTTGCCCATATCCACCTTTGGCAGGCCCTCGGTCAGCTTCCGCCAGGTAGCGCCCGCATCTGTTGATTTGTAGATCGCCGATTCTGGTCCGCCGTCGATCAGAGTGTAGACGTGGCGCCGGCGCTGATAGGAGGACGCGTAGAGCACGTCGGGATCGCGGGGATCCATGTGGACCTCGTTGACACCGGTATCATCGGAGATGTGGAGAACCCGTTCCCAGGTGGCGCCGCCGTCGGTGGTCTTGTAGACCCCACGCTCTCCACCGGACCGCCACAGTGGTCCCTGCGAAGCCACGTAGACCACGTTCGGGTCGCGCGGATCGATGGTGATCATGCCGATGTGTTCGGAATCCTCGAGGCCCACGTTTTCCCAGTTCTGGCCGCCGTCGAGGCTCTTGTATACGCCGTCGCCAAAGGCCACCGAGCGCTGGCTGTTGTTTTCGCCCGTGCCCACCCAGACTACGCTGGAATTATTAGGGTCGAGAGTCACACAGCCGATCGAATAGGACTTCTCCTTGTCGAAAATTGGCTCCCAGGTGGTTCCGGCATTTACGGTTTTCCAGAGGCCACCTGAGGCGGTTGCCACGTAGATGATGTGGTGGGCATCGGGTTGGACCGCGAAGTCGCTCACCCGGCCCGAGTTGATGGTCGGTCCGATGTTTCGCATCTTGAGGCCGGAAAAGGTCGCCGCCGACATCGGCGCGTCGTCTTTCTTCTCCGGTTCTTCAACAGCCTTTTTCTTGGCCATGGCCGGTGTCGCCACCAGCGCAAGGACGATCATCAGGATCCAGAATCTTTTCATCGACTTTCCTCCCTCGTCGGATTGATTTGTGTCGCGTTTGAAGACGGTCTCATGACGATAGCAGCGCCCCCCGCAGCGCTCGCGAATGTAACATGAATGAACGACGGACGCGAAGCCCGTCCAGTAACAAATTGTTATGCTTGAGAGGGGTTTCTATTGAGCAAACGTCGCTTCGAACACGCCAACAATCCTTCGTTCGAATGCTCAGACTCTGTGTTGCTGCTTCCCTTCGGCCGGCGCTCCTTTCTGCCGGCGATCGTCAATGCGTGTGGCGGTGAAGCTGTGATGCTCGACGAGACCACCGATCGTGAGGTCTTTCAGCTGAGAGCAACGCCTTCCGACATCACGCTCGTCTTCTCGGGAATGGGTTCGCCGGCGGCGGCCAATGCTCTCGAGATGGTCGCAGTCGCTGGAGCGAAGAGGGTGGTTGTCTTCGGCGCTTGCGGCGGGGTCGTGGAGGAGGTTGGTGTTGGAGGGCTGGTGGTCGCGACGGGTGCGGTCCGTGGTGAGGGCACTTCTGGGTACTACGCACCTTCGGGATTCCCTGCCGCCTTTGATGCCTTGATGACCACCGGGCTCTGGGAAGGTGCCTCTGGATCTGGGGTGCGGGCCCACCGTGGTGTGGTTTTCACGACCGATGCCGGCTATCGCCAGGGCCCGGAGATCTATGAAGACTGCAGGGGGTTGGTGATCGGGGTCGAATCCGAGTGTGCTGCGGTTGCCGTCGTCAGCGCCTCGCTCGGCCTGCGGACGGCCGCGCTTCTCTTTTGCACTGACAACGTGACTCTGCCTCGAAACGAGGACCGTAAATACAGGGGACTCAAAGACCCACGCGTCAAGCGGGCCTTCGACGCCGGCCTCGAAACGGCGATCGCGGTTCTTTCAGCGCCGATTGAGTAATGCAAAATCAGTAGTTGTCTCACTAGTTTGCAGTAGTCATTGGCAACCCAGGCCCTTCAATTTGCGTAAATCAGATTGTATGGACTACTTCGACACTCTGCGCAGCAACAGCTGGCTCGCCGATCCTGGTGAGCGGGTGCGGGTGGTGGCGATCCATGCCGATGGCTGCCTCAGCAGCTGGGGACGGCCCTGCTCCTGCGATCCACGTCTCATGCTGGTGGCCGATCCCCTCCCGCGAAATATCAGGCTGATTGACAACGATATCCCGGTGCTCGACGCGGCGTCCGGGGAATAAGCGCTCTCATCTTTCCGATACTCGATCCTCGTCTCTCGATACTTCATTCCCCCGGACTGCACACAGATGACAAAGAAAAACACAGATCCCCGCAGAAAATCCCATCTGTGTGATCTGTGGGTAATTAGAGCGGGCGGGAGTTCGAGCATCGTGCATCGAGAATCCAGTATCCCGGGGCGTAGGTGGCTGGTGTAGCATGTGCGAACCTAAATCGGGGAGTTCGACATGCGTTGGAAAGGCGGTCGCAGAAGCCAAAACGTAGAGGATCGACGGGGAACGCGGATGGGACGGGGGGCGGCAGTCGGCGGTGTCGGCGGGCTGGGATTCCTGATCATCGTTGTTCTTTACATGCTCCTTGGAGGAGATCCGGCCCAGCTCGTGGAGCAGATGCCGCAGGCCGGGGGGCCTTCGGCTTCGACCGCGACCGGCCCGCCGCCACCCGGGCAACAAGAACTCGTGGACTTCGTGTCGGTGGTGCTGGCCGACACCGAGGACACCTGGAACCCGATCTTTGCTTCGATCGGACAACAGTACGAGGAACCGACACTGGTCCTCTTCACCGACCAGGTGCGGTCTGCCTGTGGCATGGCCGGCGCCGCGATGGGTCCCTTCTACTGTCCCGGAGATCACAAGCTTTACATCGATCTCAGCTTCTATGACGAGCTCCAACGACGGTTCCGTGCCCCGGGCGATTTCGCCCAGGCATACGTGATCGCGCACGAGGTCGGTCACCACGTACAGAACCTGCTCGGCATCAACGGCGAGGTGCAGGCGATGCAAAAGCAGGTGAGCAAGACCGAGGCCAACGAACTGTCGGTGCGGCTCGAGCTTCAGGCCGACTGTATGGCAGGTGTCTGGGGCTATCACACGCAACGGGCACGGAACATGCTCGAGGCGGGCGATCTCGAAGAGGCCCTCAATGCCGCCAGCGCCATCGGTGACGACCGCATCCAACGGGAGAGCACCGGCCGGGTGGTCCCCGACAGTTTCACCCATGGCAGCTCGGCCCAGCGGGTCAAATGGTTTCGGACCGGATTCGAGTCAGGTGACGTTGCGGCATGTGACACATTCAGGGTCGCGCAGCCGTAAGCGGTCGCCACCTACTATTTATTTCCTTGAAATCTCTCCCAACAGATTCTTGCCCAGAACGGCTGAAGCGGACAGGACAGCGCCAAAAAGCGCTCCCGCAATCCCTGCAGTGCAGACATCCTGCCCCGTGAGATAGAACCCTTTGAGACCGGTCTTCGGCCGCAATGCCCGCTCGCGGAAGCGAGCAGGAGTGTGTTCCAGCCCGTATATCTCGCCTTTGTCATAACCACCGAAATGGCGGGTCGAGAGTGGTGTCGACAGCTCGGAGTATGCGATTTTTCCGGCGATCTGTGGGACCTCGCGCTCCAATACCTCGATCAACCGGCCCGAGAACTCGCTCTTGACGGCCTCGTAATCTTCGCCACGCTTCATCCACTTCGTATCCTCCCACTTTTGGAAGCGGTCGTAGGGAGCGATGCTCACGACCTCGACCGTGG
>Ga0316198_10001867_pt1 | contig 12583 bp, 8 predicted proteins | sample OudBieAanoxic_MG_FD_204935 | JGI IMG/M metagenome (GOLD analysis project Ga0316198, IMG submission 204935) | Coastal sediment microbial communities from Oude Bieten Haven, Netherlands - site A anoxic | ecosystem: Environmental > Aquatic > Marine > Coastal > Sediment | place: Netherlands... | reverse complement strand
AAAGCACCCTAAGGAGGAGAGATATTATTCTTTCACCGGGAATACCTACATATACGGTAAGTCTAACTATCTGTACGCGATCAGGGGACAGTACGGCAGGGACTGGATTCTATTCAGAAAGGCACCGCAACAAGGTGTTCAGGTAAATCTGATCACTGCCATTGGACCTACGTTAGGGATAGTGGCACCTTATTATATCGAATATATGGGTAACGATGGCATGATCACATCAGTACAATATGACGCGACTAAGCATCAAAACAGAGAAAATATTCTTGGTACCGGAGGGTTGCTGCAGGGTTTTGGCCAATCTAATATTGTTATGGGGCTGAACTGGAAGGGATCACTTGCATTTGAATTTGGATCGAAAAAAAGAAAAGTTTTTGGGTTGGAATTGGGATTTTTGATTGAAGCATATACAAAACAAATTCCAATAATTCCTACCGCCGAAAATTATAGTATATTCCCAAATGCCTTCCTAACTTTGTACTATGGGAAGCGATTATAGCTTCGTGAACCCTTATATTTCCCTAAAATTTCTGACTAAACAATTATGTTTATATGTCTGTAGTGGAGAAGAATGTTAGACAATTTAAAAAGAAACCTGATTGGTTAAGAGTAAAGCTGCCAATCGGTAAAGAGTATGCAAAAGTCAGGGAGCTGGTTGACAGCCACAGGCTGCATACCATATGTGAAAGCGGTAATTGCCCCAATATGGGAGAATGCTGGGGTGCAGGTACTGCTACTTTTATGATACTGGGTAATGTATGCACACGAAGTTGCACGTTTTGTGCTGTAGCTACCGGAAGACCGCCTGAATATGATGAGGAGGAACCCTCAAGAGTTGCTGAAGCAATTCAGAAAATGGGTGTTAAACATGCTGTGATCACCTCTGTAAACCGGGATGAGCTGAAAGACCGGGGAGCGGAGATCTGGTATCAGACAGTAGTGAAAATAAAAGAACTTAGTCCCTCAACGACCATTGAAACCCTGATACCTGATGTTAAAGGAAGCTGGGATGCATTGATCCGTATGATCAGTGCCGGACAGGAGGTAGTCTCACATAATCTTGAAACCGTTGAGAACCTGTACAGGCGTGTCCGGCCGCAAGCTAAATATTACCGCAGCCTTGAACAGATACAGCGAACGAAAGATTATGGCAAACGGACAAAGTCAGGTATTATGGTTGGTCTGGGAGAAACTGATGAAGACGTTTTTAAGACTATGGATGACCTTGCGGAACATGGATGTGATGTGCTTACGATTGGTCAGTATCTTCAACCCACTAAAATGCATCTGGAGGTTGAGGAATTCGTACACCCTGATAAGTTTGCTTTTTACAAAGAGGAAGGCCTTAAAAGAGGCATTAAATATGTTGAATCGAGCCCCTTGGTTCGCTCAAGCTATCATGCCGAAAAGCATGTTCATGTATAGGTTGGAAACTGAGAAACAAGTTCACGTGTAGCCTGGAATCCAATATCCGGGTCTAAGCAAACACCCATCGAGCTAAAAACATGTTTATGATTAGCTTAACAGTATGTTCGGAGAATGAATATTAAAATAAATTTTTATTCAATAAGATATACCCCTCTGAAACCCATAATACTACTTTCCTTTATAGGGAATTGAGTTGCTCCGGAAACAGCATCACAGGCAAAAGGTTCGGCCAGCCATGAGCCTCCCCGTATCATTCTGAAACCGTCCAGGCCGATATGGTAGGTCGTGGAATACCAGTCCAGTGTCCACTCAGAAACATTCCCGGCCAGGTCATTGATCCCGTAAGGACTTGAAAATTTGCTGAAAGTACCTACAGGTGCCAGGTTGGAATATCCATCTTCATCCCCGGCATAATTGCAACGGTAAATTCCTGCCTGATAGGGCACCTCATCCCCCCACGGATATTTCCTTTTGGGATTTGTATTTGAAACGGACTTCTTTTCATCCCCATCAAGATAAATTCCTCCTACAAAAGCCTTTTCAAACATAGTTTCCGTCGGCAGGTTCAAACCGCACCATTTAAGGAAATTCCGGGCATCATACCAGGATACATAGGTAACCGGATAATTCTCCCTGCCAGGTATGACAGTATACTGAAAGTTACCTTCATCCCCTGACTGCAGGATGCCGCATCGTTTTTCATTGACCATACGTTCATTCCAACCGGATCCGTCTTTACCTATTTCGTTCAGAAAATCTACATACATAGAAATGGTAGTCTCATTGATGGACATAAAAAATCCGGGAAGGATATTTGAAGGTCTTTCTGAGATTGAAGGATCTTTGCCTCCAGCGGGGAAACTTCTCATGATAAACTCTCCGGGAGGAATTTCTGCCATTCTTATTCCTCTTATTCTGAATAAGGGATTTTTTACAGCCATTTCTCCGCTTCCCCAGAAAAGTATCTTTTTCTTACCCCCACTCTCTATAATTCCGATTCCTTCCTCAGATAGGAATGCGGGATCAATTAATCTCCAGGTTTTTCCATTATCCCGGGAAAAGCGGATAAATACATAAGCTGGATTATCTTGTGTAATACTCTCATCATTCAGGGTATAGGTTATCTCAATAACAGGTCCTCCCTCTTCAGTTATTACGGATTGAATTGAAATACTGTTTATATCCAGCCACTGGGAAAAGGCGAGTGATGTAAAAAACAGAAAAATTACACTAAATATCCATCTCTTAACAAATTCCATGTTCATCAGGTCCCTTGATCTTTATACTTTATCCGGAATTAGCCATGGAGCCCTGTCTTTTCGTCTTAGAAAATCATTGGCTTCCTTTAAATTTTTAAAGTTATTCGAATCCGGATCAAAAATAAGCTTTTTATTCCCTACCCTTGCAGATATGTTCGACAGGTGCAGCAGCAAATCAGTTCGTCGTCCTTCTTCAATGTCAGCATTTGGCAAATTTCTGGATCGAACACAGTCTATGAAATTTTCGATATGAATATTGTCAGCCTGCCGGCCATATTCCTCAGCCGCTATTTCCCCCTTTTCGTTAAAAGCCTGCCAGCCCCCGCCCTGTCTTCCCAACCTGAGAAATCCTTTAGTACCGTATAATTCTATTTTTGTACTGGTAAATTCCCAGTCAGGAAATTGATCGGAATCTCTGATGCTTGTTGGGATTTTTTTGAAGTTTGCTGCCCATATGGCCGCTTCAATCTTATAGACCAGTTTATCATATTCAAAATGGGTGCTGATGGTATCCGGGATTTCCCTTCCGTCATTAAAATGATATACCCCCCCGGAGCTAAAAGCTGACTGCGGAAAGGATACATCCAGGATATATCTTGCCAGGTCTACCTGATGAAAAATATCTCCACCAATGGAGCCGACGTTAAAATCCCATTTATCCCTGTACCAATACCCGGGCCTGTACGGTAATTTTGGTGCCGGCCCGCACCAGAGATCATAATTCAGTCCTTCGGGTACAGGTTCTTCTTCTGTACTGTGAACATTTTGTTTCCAGTCCACGATCTGGTAAACACTGGCCATATGAACATTACCAAGATGTCCATTTTGAACATATTCCATCGCATTTTTAACATAAGGAGCACTACGTGTCTGGCAACCCACCTGTACCACCCGCTTGTATTTCCGGGCAGCTTCCACCATTTTCTTCCCTTCCCATGGATTTACGCTCAGTGGCTTTTCTACGTATACATCTTTTCCAGCCTGGCAAGCCATTATTGTGCCCAGGGCGTGCCAATGTACAGGCGTGGCATTTACGATCACATCTACATCCGGGTCGTTGAGCATATCCCGGAAATCCTGAGTGAGTTTGGGTTGACTATCCTGGTATTCAGCTACAATCTCGCGGCCGTACGCATAGCGTCTGTTATTAACATCACACAAATAAGTGATTTCGATATCATGCCTTTGCACGAACCTTTCAGTCAGAAACCGGCCTCTTCCACCCAATCCCATAATTCCAACTTTGATCTTTGATTCATCAGCCTTACTGGCCTTTCCGGAAAGGATGGAGAAAGCACCAGCCGCTCCGATAGTTCCGATAAATTGACGTCGATTTAATGTTCCCATTTTTTTTTATAGAAAAAGTTCGAGTGTTTCTAATTTCTTAAGTAGTAAAAAAATAATTAAAATAAGCTTAGCACAATATAAGCATTGGGGAAGCCATATTCAAGGGATTATAAATATTGGAAATGGATGCATAAAAGTTTTTTATTGATTGGTTGGGTTAATTTCATTCTTTAACTTGTGATGGTTAATTATATGGGCATGAAAAACATACTTTTTAAACTATTATTTTTTGCAATTCTCATTTCCACATTCAGCTGTCAACCCGCTCAGGTTCAGGAAGAGGACCGCGGATTTCTCAGGGTGGATAACAATGGAAGATATTTTGTATTTGATGACGGAACCCCTTACATACCTATAGGCTTTAATAAATTTATATTTTATGAGGATACCGATAAAGCCATTGACAGTCTTTTAAATCTATGGTCCGGACATGGCATTAACTATATAAGAGTATGGCTAGGCGGAGGCAGTGATCCTGAATTTCCTGTTGGATCATTTGATGAAGTCAGAATGAAGAAAATTGATTACATCCTTGATAAATGCGAGGAATATGAAGTGTATGTATCACTTTGCCTCTGGAATGACAATACTTTACGTTTTGATGTGGGTTATGGATGGAACAATAAAAGGATGGGCTACAATACAGCTATTGATAGCCTGGGCACGACAGATGATCCGGAAGATCTCAAGGGGATTGACCATGAGCCATCCTGGAATGCCGTTCTTAACAGGTATGAGGTGTTTGTAAAACGCTGGAACCACCATAAAAGCCTGATGATGTGGGACCTGGTTAACGACAGCAAGAAGACTGCTGAGTGGAAGACCGAGATGTATAATCACGTCAGGGCGCTGGATCCTGTAAATCATATCATTGGTTTTCAGTATAATACCGGAAGAAATCCCAAAGGCGAGATGGATTGTGGATCAGTAAGGGTTTATGAATATAATCCCGGAGGTAATGACCCGGAACTGATGGCTGAAGCATTATTTAAGCGTGTGCTGGAAGCATTACCATTTGGCGATCCTGTTTATTGCGGGGAAGGCCGTATGCATAATGGGGAGGCTTCGGAAGAAGAAATAGAACGGTTCTTCCTGCATACCCTTTGGGGCCCTTTGGCCGTGGGCTCCGCCGGGAATCTACATGCCTGGATATGCCCGACCAAAGAAGGCCGCTGGCCGGATCATACCATGCAGGAGCTGAAATACTTTAAAACCTGCAGTGACTTCTGTCAAACCATTAACTGGTCGGAATTTGACAGTAAAAGCATGATGTATCGTGTTTCCTGTACGGACAAACAGGTGGAGGCATATGCCTGCGGTGATGATCAAGAGATGATGATATACCTGTTGAACGATGATCCTGACGATAAATTCGAACCAATTATCACCACCATGATCATGAATCCGGGGCTTACTAATCCGCCTTACACACTTGATTGGATAGATATCAGATCCGGGCGGCTCATAAAACAGGAAACCATCGAATCATTTCCTGCTAATATCAGCGTACCCGCATTTGAAGATGGGATTTTTGCGCATTTGGTCAAATAACATTTTTTAATTCTGTTAAATTAAAATTCTTATGAAAAACGGAATATGTCAATTATTTATTTTTTTACTGTTTTCATGTCCTGCTATACTTAATGGCCAGCCCTTACAGTTGGAGAACGCCGGAACTGAACATGTATATTTTTCATACCACGGCAAACCACTTCTCTCTTTCGGGACCATGTCGGATTTTATGTTTTATGCTGCTGATGATGCCTATGACTACAGAAAATGGGCTGACTGGCAGGAAGTGCATGGCATGAACCATTGCAGGGCCTATCTTCCTGGCAGCTGGACTTATGTTGAATATTTTGCAGAAGAAAATGGAGGTAATGTTGAGAATATATTGTTTCCCTTTGAAGAAACTGAACCGGGTAGCCGGAAGTTCGATTTAACGAAATTCGATGAACGCTATTGGGATAGATTCAGGGAACAATGTGAATATCTACAATCAAAAGGTATAATTCTGGATCTTCTGATGATCAATGGATGGCAGTTCTTCAATTATAACGAAGATGTGGCAAAGATCAACTGGAATGGGCATTTTTTCAATCCTGAAAACAACATAAATTCATGTACGGCTGGGTTAAGAACCACAGAAGATGAAGATAACCGGTTCAAATTCTATTACTCAGCATCAGATGGCAACCAGGAATTATTGGATATTCAGATCGCATATTATGAAAAGATCATTGAGGAAACTTATGACCTGGATAATATATATTACGAACTGGTGCATGAACTGGGTATGACCTATGATGACTGGGGGAAGACCAGTACCTGGCTTGAAACCATTGCCATGGCTGTCCGGGAAAAATGGAATGAGCTAAATCCGGAACGACTAATAATTCTCTCGACGGATACCGGTCACCTTAGAGGATTTCCTTTCAATCAGGGTGGGGGCTACCCGGATCCTGGTTCTGAAATGGACTGGGTTTTCTCACATCCCTATTTCGATGTATTGATCGATGGTAACCACCATCATACAGGCAATATCAAAGCCTGGGTTCAGAAATATAAAAAACCTGTCATCGCACAGGAATCGAGGGATGATTCTGGGCAGACCTGGTCATACCGTTATCCGGAATTCAGGAACCACTTGAGGAAGTACTGCTGGAAATTGATGATGGCTAAATGCCAGCAGGTGGATATTTATGCTAAGCCTCAAATAACCTTGTCGAAGGTACAGGAGATCTCTGAACCATCGAATAATTATGATCCCAAAGGGTGGAATGAATTTGAAAAGGATGCACTTTTACTCCGGGAGTTTTTTAATGGTATTCTGGATTATGGCGCCCTGGAATATAAGGGGTATTTCTGGATATCTACTGTTGGAGTGAACCTAGTCTTATCTTCAGATAAGGAAATAATTGCTTATGTATCTTCACCAACAGGTCTCGAAAACATGGAATTCGTCCCAAATGGAGCTCATGTCTTCCTTCATGACCTTCCTTTTCCTGATGGACGTTATGAAGCTTCTTTATTTGATCCCAAATCGGGTCCTGCAGGTTCCAGAATGATCAACATAAAAAAAGGAGAAACCAGGTTCAGGACACCCGTATTTACTGATGATATGGTTGTACATATCGTAAAATAGATCTTATCACATAGCATATAAATTATGAAAAACTTTAGGTTAATTATTGCTCTGATTATTATTGCAGGATGCAATACAACAGAAACAACAACTGATATGGGAATGCAACCACCGGACGCTGAAAAAATCCCGAAAGAACTGGTCAGTCATGGCGACGTTCGCCTGGATAATTATTACTGGATGAAGCTGAGTGATGAACAGAAAAACGCTTCAGAACCGGATGAACAATCACAGAAGGTAATATCCTACCTGGAATCTGAGAATGAATACTTAGATGCTTCTATGGCCCACACTGAAGTATTGCAAGAGACACTATACAACGAAATTGTCGGGCGGATCAAACAGACCGATGAATCTGTTCCTTATTTCAAGAACGGATACTGGTATTATACCCGCTATGAGGAAGGTAAGGAATATCCCATCTATTGCAGAAAAGAGGGGGATAGGAATGCTGAGGAGCAGGTCATGCTGAATGTGAATGATTATGGGGATAAACATGAATTTGTGAGTGTTGGAGGATTGAGTGTGAGTCCGGACAACAGGTATCTGACCTACGGACTGGATACTGTAAGCAGGCGTATGTATACAATATACATTAAAGACCTGACGACCGGGGAGGTACTCCCGGAACTTATAAACAACACTGGTGCAGGTGCGGCATGGGCAAATGATAGCAAAACCTTCTTTTATGTACAAAAAGAGCAGGGTACGCTGAGGTACTATAAAATATTCCGGCATAGTTTAGGCACTGATGAATCTGAAGATGTGGAGATATACCACGAAGCAGATGAAACATTCAGCACCTATGTTTACCGTTCAAAATCTGACCAGTATATCATGATAGCATCTTACCAGACCCTGTCCTCAGAATACCGCATTCTTAATGCCGATGATCCTGAGGGTGAGTTCCGGATATTTAGCCCCAGACAACATGATCATGAGTATTCCATTGAGCATTTTGGTGATAAGTTTTATATCGTAACCAACTGGGAAGCTCAGAATTTTCGTCTGATGGAAACCCCGGTGGGGAAAACGAAGCAGGAGAATTGGAAAGAAGTGATCGCGCACCGGCCTGATGTTATGCTTAGCGGGGTAGAAGTATTTACCAATTACCTGGTCGTATCTCAAAGAAAAAGCGGATTGCGGCAATTGCGTATCATAAACCAGGATTCAGGAGATGAACATTATCTTGATTTCGGTGAAGAGGCCTATGTGGCCTATATCTCGACTAATCCGGAATTTGAGACTGAAGTGCTCAGGTATGGATATCAATCAATGACCACTCCGAATTCTACCTATGATTATAATATGAGGACAAGGGAGAAAACCCTTTTAAAACAGCAGGAGGTTGTGGGGGATTTTGATCCGGCAAATTATGAAACAAAAAGGTTATATGTGGAAGCCAGGGATGGCGTGGAAGTACCTATTACAATGGTTTACCGTAAAGGGATGGAAAAAAATGGTCAGAATCCGCTATTGCTATACGGTTATGGTTCCTACGGGTCAACGATCGATCCATACTTCAGTTCATCGCGTTTGAGCTTGCTGGACCGGGGATTCATATTTGTAACGGCCCATATTCGCGGAAGTCAGATCAATGGCAGGCAATGGTATGAGGATGGAAAAATGTTCAAGAAGAAAAATACTTTTAACGATTTTGTGGATTGTGCAGATTACCTGGTGGATCAGCGATATACAAATTCTGACCTGTTGTTTGCACAGGGGGGAAGTGCAGGTGGATTACTGATGGGCGCTGTTGTTAATATGAGGCCGGAATTATTCAGGGGAGTGGTTGCAGCAGTACCTTTCGTTGATGTTATTACAACCATGGAGGATGAATCCATTCCGTTGACCACCGGAGAATTTGACGAGTGGGGTAATCCCGAAGCTGACCTTGAACAATATGAATATATAAAATCCTATTCGCCCTATGATAATGTGTATGAAACGGCCTATCCAAATATGCTGATAACTACCGGTTTCCATGATTCCCAGGTCCAGTACTGGGAGCCCGCTAAATGGGTAGCTAAATTGCGGGATTACAATACCGGGGATAACAGGATCTTACTGTATACGGAGATGGAATCAGGACATGGTGGCGCCTCCGGAAGGTTCAAACAACATAAGGAAACAGCCATGATCTATGCATTTATGATCGATCTGGCAGAAAACTAAACTAAAATAAGATTTCTATACTTTAAAGTGTTATTGGCCTGAAATAAAAGTAATTATTCTTTCGGCCTATATTGATTTTATATCCCTCAATCAGTGATTTTGGCTATTATAGGCTGAAATCAAACGGATTCCTGCTATCCTGGAAAGAGTTCATTATAGTATAATTATTGATCATCGGCTTTTTTGACCTGGAGCCCAAATTGTTTAATTAGGGGAAAAATTTGCATTTTACTAATATTTTTTATAATTTTCCGGTAAGATTAAACCTTGTTCAACGTTTACAGTCAAAGAGGTATATAAAGCAAACAGCTATGCATATAACTCAGCGCGGCATTCAACACCTTTTTTTACGGGCAGGATTCGGTATCAGCTTTGAAACTTTACAGAAGAGTAAGGGTAAAAGTGCTGAAGAGCTTGTGGAAGGGATATTTGAGAAAGCCAATCCGCCCAGATATTTGAACCTTGCTGAAAAGGAGGATTTCAGACCCCCTGTTCAGGGAAGTCCTGAGCTGAGAAGGGCGTTTGTCGAAAGATCAACCCGGATGCTGATGAAGCTGAACGCTGCCTGGCTTCGGAATATGGCGACGCTGGAGGGGGATATCCGGGAAAAAATGACTTTTTTCTGGCATGGTCATTTTGCCTCTACATCAAACAATGCCTATCTGTTGCAGCGACAGAATAACCTTATCAGGGAGCATGCCCTTGGGAATTTTGGAGACCTTCTAAAGGCTGTTTCCAAAGATGCGGTCATGCTTCAATATCTGAATAATCAGCAGAACAGGCAGAATGTCCCGAACGAAAATTTTGCAAGGGAGGTAATGGAACTATTCACACTGGGAAGGGGACATTATACAGAACAGGACGTAAAAGAGTCGGCCAGGGCTTTCACCGGTTGGGGATTTAACCAGGATGGAGAATTCGAATTCAGAACGTTAGCCCATGATTATGGCGAAAAAACGGTCCTTGGACAAACGGGCAATTTTGAAGGGGACGATGTGCTTGATATCATATTGAAGCAGAAACAGACAGCTAAATTCATTGTAGAAAAGATCTATGCTTTTTTTGTAAATGAAGAAGCGGACAAATACAAGGTGGAGGCATTGGCAGAGAGATTCTATGATTCGGATTATGATATCACCAGTTTACTGAAAGAGATCTTTACTTCTGAGTGGTTCTATTACCAGGAGAATGTAGGCATTAAAATTAAAAGCCCTGTTGAACTTATTGCATCAAGCATGCATATGTTTAAAATTGATTTTGAGAATATTGAAGCTCTTGCAGGGATACAGAAACTCCTGGGTCAGATTCTCTTCAGGCCACCGAATGTTGCAGGATGGCCTACAGGATCAGAGTGGATAGATGCGTCAACACTGATTCTCCGGTTGAGGCTGGTAGAGGTGGCTATGGCATCTGCCAGGCTGAACAGGTTTTTACTAAAAGATGTGAATGAAGATAATCCTATGACCAACCGATTGAAAAAATTGAGGGCAACATTTGATTGGGATTCATTTAGCCGGCAATTCAATGCAGTTCCATTTGACAGAATCGAAAATACATTGATCGTATATCTGTTACAAGGATCGATTTCTCAAAAAAAGTCTAGGCTTTTAGTGGTTGATAAATATAGCCCGGTTGATGAAAGACTCTTTTCCATCACGGCAAGGGTGAGCAAACTCCCGGAATTTCAAATGTGTTAAAGGATAATGATCATGACGAATAGAAGAACTTTCCTGAAAAAAAGTGCATTTATCGCATCGAGTTCAATATTAGTGCCCCGTTTTTTAACGGCAGCGGAAGAGAACATGATCAGCGATTATCAGGGAAAAAAGCTGGTGGTCGTTCAGTTGAATGGAGGAAATGATGGATTAAATACATTCATACCCTATAGGAATGATATATATTACCAGATGCGCCCGGGTATTGGAATTGATCCAAACCAGGTTATACAGGTAACGGATGAATTGGGAATGAATGCCGGATTGAGTGCTCTGCAACCTATATATGATAATGGTGAACTTGTAATTATTAACAATGTAGGATATCCCAATCCGGACCGGTCTCATTTCCGTTCTATGGATATCTGGCAATCGGCCAGTGATTCCAATGTTTATTTGAAAACAGGTTGGCTTGGCCGTATGCTGGATGCTTGCTGTTCTCCGGATGCAGGACCATATTTCGGTGTGGAGTCCAGTGAGATGCTCAGTCTTGCACTCAAAGGGAGCCGAATGAAGGGAATGGCCATCGAAGACATCAACCGATTGAACAGATTAGTAAAGGATCCATTTCTGAATGATATAAGTACAGTGCATTATAACCAGGGGGATACGCTGGATTATCTGTACAAAACCCTGAATGATACAAAGAAGTCTGTAGCCTATTTAAAAGAAAAGGCTGATCTGTATAAATCATCAACATCATATCCCCAGAATGAACTGGCGGAAAATCTGAGTGGAATTGCTCAACTGATAAATGCAGGTGCAGAAACAAAGGTATATTATGCTTCTATATCCGGATTTGATACACATGTTAATCAGGTAGTCCAGCAGAATAACCTTTTGGAAAAAGTCTCAGAATCCCTGGCTTCTTTTATTGAAGATCTGAGGAACGGTGGTCAACTGGATTCCACACTTGTGATGGTCTTCTCAGAATTTGGCAGGCGGGTAAGTGAAAACGGCAGCAGGGGAACTGATCATGGAACTGCAAATAATGTGATGATCCTGGGTGGAAAATTGAGAAAATCAGGATTTTTAAATGCGGGACCGGATTTAGTAAACCTGGATGATAATGACCTGATTTATTCCATAGATTTCAGACGTATTTACGCTACCCTTCTTGATAATTTCCTGGAAGTCGACAGCAAAGCGGTCCTGGGCAGGAGTTACGAAAAACTGGCATTTATATAAAGTAATATTCCGCCAAGGGGAAATTGACGAGGAGGATGAATGGTATTCTATTCTCTTGATAACCAAATAATTATCCCCCAATCTGCGTGATTGATTTCTCAATAAAATCTACGATATTTAATATTCTGAGATTATCAGCCTGAGGACCTGGTAATTTATAATTATTAATCGTGGGTGTATGGTTAGCGAAATCTAATATTTTTCATAACCTGTAGTGCATATGAAGTACACTTGTAATATAGTATTGCTGCTTCTGTTATGCTTTTTATCCATTTCCTGTATCCAGGCAGAAAGGAAGAAAAAGTCGAATCCAAATC
>Ga0316198_10001866_pt1 | contig 12586 bp, 11 predicted proteins | sample OudBieAanoxic_MG_FD_204935 | JGI IMG/M metagenome (GOLD analysis project Ga0316198, IMG submission 204935) | Coastal sediment microbial communities from Oude Bieten Haven, Netherlands - site A anoxic | ecosystem: Environmental > Aquatic > Marine > Coastal > Sediment | place: Netherlands... | reverse complement strand
GGGATGTCGGGTGCTGACTTGACCATGGCGGCACGCCTTTACTGGCAGCTCAAGTATTTCGGTCACGACAGGGTGGCTATTCTCAATGGTGGTATGGCACAGTGGCTACTCGATGGACGCAAGGTGGTGCGCGCAGCCAGCGATCCGGCCAAAGGTGACTGGAGAGCCACCGCGACCCGCAAGGAGATGCTAGCCTCCAGTGCGGATGTGGCCGCTGCAGTGGAAAACGGCGATGTTCAGTTAATCGATAACCGCCCCCTCAGTGCCTACATGGGCACCTGGAAAACATTCTACGTGCATGACAAAGGCCATATACCAGGCGCAAAACCATTCCCGAATGAATTGATGGCCAGCGTCTCCGTGCCGGCGAAATTTCCCAGCGTCGATGTGCTGCGCCAGCTTTACGCAGGCATGCAGCTCGATGCCGCGGCGGATTCGATCACGTATTGCAATAGCGGGCAACTCGCCGCTGGTGGCTGGTTCATCCAGCATGAACTTATGGGTAACGATAAAACAAGGCTTTATGACGGCTCGATGCACCAGTGGACGCTGGAAAAAAGGCCGGTAAAGGCGATGGTGCTGGAGTAGTCGAGTCGACTGATCAGCGGCTGTTGCGTATGATGCCGCCCGGCATGAGGCACAGAATCATTCAATCAATGCCTGGATTATGATGGAAGGTCGGGCCAGATACATTATCGTGGCAATCGTCTGGATTGCCACTCTGTCGGCGCTTCTGGCCTGGTTCCTGTCGGTCCGTGAGGAGCGCCTGGCTTTTGCCGCCGGGCCGAAGAACAGTGAATCGTTCCAGCTGGCGACGGCTATTGCCGAGGTCTTCAACGAGGCTCATACCGGCATCACCCTTGACGTTTTCGAAACCAGTGGTTCCGCTGAGAACATCGACCTGCTGGAGTCCGGGCAGATCGATTTTGCCACGGTCCAGGCGGACACGCAGCTTGGAGAACGTATAAACGCTGTGGCATCCCTTTACTTTGATGCCTTCCAGCTGATTGTAAACGCCTCATCGAAAATCCAGAGTTTTAAAGACCTGGAGGGCCAGCGGGTGGCGATCGCACCTGCCGGCAGCGGTCAGAACAGATCTTTCTGGTTTGTCGCCGGGCATTACGGCCTGGCAGCCGACCAGTTGACCGCCCTGCCCATGTCAGAAGAGGCCGCCAATTTTGCCATGATTATGGGGCAGGTGGACGCGGTATTCCGCGTACGCGCTCCCGGTAACCCGTCGATTCGCGAACTGGTCAGCGATCACCCCATGCGCCTGGTGCCGATCCTGCAGTCCGAAGCCCTGTCGCTCAAACAGGCCGCGATTATGCCGGGGACGGTCCCGCTGGGTTCCTATCTCGGCTCACCAGCACTGCCAAAGCGGAACCTGCCCACAGCTGTGCTAGAACGTATCCTGGTGGCGCGTGCCGACCTGAATGCCGATCTGGTTCACGCCATGACGCGCGTCCTGTTCGAACGGCACTCCGAGCTGATCGCGCGGAACAATCTGGCCGGCTTCATCAGCGCTATCGACAGCAACAGCAGGATTTCGACACCGTTGCATCCGGGTGCGCGGCGCTATTATGATCGGGAGAAACCCGGCTTCTGGCAGCAGAACACCCGTGTCCTCGCTTCGCTGTTGTACGTGGCCGCTATCCTGAGCACCGCTGGACTGGCGTTGCGCTCGCGTTTAATGCGCAGACACAAGGTCCGCATCGGTAAATACAATAGAGAGCTCATGGCCATTGCCGAGCAGGCGCGGTGCGCGGAGTCGGCACAAATCCACTATGAGCTGAAAGATCGTCTGGTAAGAATACTGGAACAGGTGGTGCAGGACCTCGACAAGGAGCAGTTCAGCCAGGACGAGTTCGAGCATTTCAGCTTTGCCTGGCAGGCGGTGGACACCCTGGTGCGGGACAGGCTGACACTGGCCAAACATCCATTAACACCCCTGAAATTATCACCGTCGGAAGGAAGGCAGTAAATGGGCGTAAAACAAAAGACGCTTCGTTTCTGGCTGATTACCGGCAGCACGCTCGCTGTGTTGCTGGCGGGGCTGGGATTTACAGTCACTCACTTCGTGCTGCAGGCGCAGATGGAACGCTTTGCCGAGCGCTTCGTGCTCTTGAGTTCGCTGAGGAAACAGGCGTTACAGGAATACTTTGACACAGCCCGGGCCGAAGTCACCTTCTGGAGTCTGAACGAAGGGTTGCTGGACAAACAGGCTGAACTGCGGAAACGCTGGGACATTAACCGCGAAAACACGGGTGATCCGGGTGCCATGTTGCAACAGCTTTATGTGGATAATAATCCCTTTCCTAACGGTGAGCGGCATCAGTTGCAGGACGCGGGTGACGGCTCGGTCTATAGTGCACTGCATGCGCAGTTGCACCCGCTGACTGAACTGTTCGTGGTTGAAAGGGGCTACTATGATTTGTTTCTGATTGGCACGGAAGGCGATATTTTCTACAGTGTGGAAAAGGAAGCCGATTTCGGCACCAATTTGAATACCGGTCGCTGGCGGGAAACCGGTCTTGCCGATGTGTTCCGGCGTGCCCTGGCATCTGCCCGGGAAGGCAGTGTGGTATTCAGTGATTTTGCACCTTATGGCCCCAGCGCGGATGAACCGGCACTGTTTATGGCCAAAGCATTGACGAGTGCGGAGGGTGAAGTGCTGGGTGTGCTGGCGCTGCAGTTACCGACGGAGCGCATCGATTCGATCATGAGATTTACCGCCGGTATGGGACAGAGTGGCGAGACCTATCTGGTCGGTGAAGACTTGCTGATGCGCAGTGATTCACGTTTTTCGGAGGCCTCCACCAATCTCAAGGTGAGGGTCCGCACGGCTTCGGTCAAACAGGCGCTGGCCGGGGAAAGTGGCGCCATATTTACCCCTGACTACCGTGGCGTGACGGTGTTGTCTGCATTCAACTGGATAGATATTGATCATTTCCGCTGGGCGGTGATGGCGGAAATCGACGAAGACGAGGTCTTGCACACCATCGCCAACCGCCGACCGATGATTGCCGGTCTGATGTTTGGCTTGTATTCGCTGGCTATGTGGTCGATCTGGTATATACGCCCGGGTGACTGGGGAGAAGGTGAGGGCCTGGCTGCCCTGGAACTCGATGCCGAACATTCCGACATTGTCGGTTGACTAGTCTTCGATCTCCAATCCCATGGCACGGGCGCGTTTTTTCCAGAGGCGGCGCGCCAGTTTCTGCATGTCGGTGTTGGCATCACCTTCATCGACAATCTCCAGGCCGAGCAGGGTCTCCAGAATATCCTCAAGCGTCAGGATGCCTGCAATACCGCCGTACTCGTCAACGATGATCATGATGTGCGCGCGTTGGCGCAGGAACTCGTCGAAAGCTTGCGACAGTGTACTCGATACCGGCAGCGCTGATATCTCGCGGCGGTAGGTGGAGAGTCTGGTATCGGTGTTGCCACGTGCCTGTGCGAGCAGCAGATCGCTGCGTAATACGAAACCGTTCAGGTGACCGGGTTCTTCCCCGTAGAGCGGGATGCGCGAAAAACGTTCGCTGCCGTACTTCCAGAAAAATTCCTCGACGCTGAGATCTTCCGGCAGAGAGAAGATGACTGTGCGAGGGGTCATGGCATCGGTAACTCGGGTGTCTCGGAGTCGCAGCAGATTTTTCAGGATCATCGTCTCCTGTTGTTCCAGCTGCCCCTCTTCGGCGCTGAGTTCGGCCATGGCGGCCAGTTCTTCGCGATTGAACCCGGTTAAACCAGGACCGTGTGTAAGTCCTCTTGTGAGCAGTTCGGAGAGTTTCACAAACGGGTAGAGTATCCAGATCAGACCGCGTAATGCATACGCTGTAGCCGGTGCCAGTTGCTTCCAGTAGTGCGCACCCAGGGTTTTCGGAATGATTTCCGAGAACACCAGTATGAGCAGAGTCAGAATGCCGGAGGCGACGCCGACATAGGCGTTGCCGAAGACTTCCGCAGCCTGTGCCCCGGCCCCGGCGGCACCGACGGTGTGGGCAATGGTGTTAAGCGTAAGAATTGCCGCAAGTGTACTGTTGAGGTCCTGTTTCAACGCCGCTAGCAGGATACCGGCTCGCCTGCCCCGCTGTTGCATCAGTGTGATGTAGGGCGTGGTGACGCTGAGGATAACCGCTTCGGCAATCGAACATAAGAAGGAGAAACCAAGCGCGATGATGACATAGGTGACGAGTAGCAACATGGAGCACCTTATTGACGTTATCTGCAGGCAGTTTAGCCAGGCTCTCGCCGGGATACCCGTTTGCCATAATGTGGCGAATTGATCCGAGGCGCCCTGGCATTTGAAGTTTCAACGTGGCAGCAGTTTTAGTAATCCCCAAAGAATAAGGGTTTACGTGATCTTTTGCCATGGTTACTGCCTGCACTGAAGATATTCTCATCGAGTTGCCTCACGGGACAGAATCCGGCCCGGCGTTACTGCCGGGCCCCGCAGCAGTCGGCTCAGTAAGCCGCCGCGTCGGCGTCGTAGCGCAGGCCCTTTTTCCCGGCCTGTTCACGAACAGCGCTGTAGATTTTTTCATCCAGTGAATCGCTGACGCCGCCGGCTTCTTCCACTTTCTTTCGCAGATAGTCAGAGCGTTTCTTCGACAGTTCCGCGATCTGATTCTGCAGCTCGCTACGGCGAAGCGCGGTTTCCTCTACCAGTGCTTTCTGTTGAGTCGGCGCCATCGCCCGCATGGATGCCGGTAACTGATCCTTGTCGATGTCGGAGAGTTTCACGCGACCACTGGCGATGTCATCGACCAGTTCACCTTCACCGAGAAAGTTTTTTTCACCGCTTTTTGATGAGTTGAAGACCGCCCGGCGGGCACGGGAGGCGAACGATGCCACGGCGTGCAGTCTGTCTGTGGCGGCCACTTTCGATTGCTGTTTTTCCCTGTCTTCGGCATCACCGTAATACAGGCGTGTATGATCAAGTTTTTCGGACAAGACAGCGATATTCCTGTCAAAGGGTGTTGCGATGGTTACGGCGTTGCCCGCCTGTGCCACCTGGAAGTAGCGCCCCTGTCCCAGTTGCGCGATCTGTTGCCAGCCATCGGTGGTCACCCGGTTCTGACCGCACTGGATGGCATTCACCACAATGCCTTTTTTCAGCGCCAGGGCTAAGGTTTCCGGGTACTTGACGTCGTCCTGGTAGTCCATGTGAGGCGGGGCGTCACCGACCAGGAATACGACTTTATAGACATTCTGATCCTCACTCCAGGATACATTGTGCACAGCATCGTATAATGCCTTGTTGACGCTCTCCGGACCGTCGCCGCCACCGTCGGCCTGAAAATCCATCAGGCTGACGGACATGGAATCCAGGTCATCGGATAAGTCCAGTACCCGGGTGACGTAGGCATCGCCGCGATCCCGGTAGGCGATCAGCCCCATCCTGATGTCAGGTGCCGGTTGCGCCGAGGCCATGGTGCTGGCGATGGACCAGATTTTTTCCTTGGCAGCCTGAATCAGACCGCTCATGCTGCCGGTGGTATCCACCACAAACACCACTTCGATACTGGAGTGTTGCCGGATGCCGGGGCTGACCGTCGTTGTTGTCTGCGTTGCGGTATTGGTGGCCCCGGTGCTTTGATAGACTGGATAAAGTGCCACACTCGCTGCAGTAAAAGCGAATAAAGCCAATGCAAGTATTTTGGATTTCATGTCTATATGCTCCTGTTTACAAAGATGTGTGGAAGTCTGCCGGCCAGCTTCCACAGGCATCAATCTTGGATGGAAGAAAGTTTGCGCACCGCGGCTTCGGCAGCACGGTGGGCGTGTTGAAAACGGTCTGCGTTGTCAGGTCTGACTGGTGTTCCCCTGGGCCCACGGCGCCAGCGGGTGGGGATAGTGACAAACAGGGCCTGTACCAGGAAGAAACACCAGAGGCTCAGCATTACACTGCCTGTTTGACCGGCCGCCCAGATCGTCGCGATCAGGCTCAGGCCATTCAATACGAGGTCGGCCAGCGCGGACAGGACGCTGGAATAGAAGTACAGCGAGCGGGTCAACCATAGAAGCCCCAGGTGCACCAGCAGGAACAACAGTGGCGGGGGGGCGAGAAACCAGGTGACAGCCGCTATCAGGATCCAGCCGACGACGACAGTGACCCGTCCCACACGCTCGTGGCTGCGCGATAACAGGTACAGTACATACGCAAGACCGATGCCGGTGATCAACAGGCGTAACACTGAAGGTGCCGGAAACACCGAACTGAGCACGTTATACAAAGTGCTGCCGAGCAGACTTGCCGCCAGTGCAAACGCCACACCCTGTGAAAATGTGGGCTGTTTCATGATTGGCTCCTTTTGCGTTTTTCGCGAACAAACGCGACTTCCACATCTTCGTCGCGAACCACAATGTCCGGGCCAGACCCGTTGTCCTCGAATGAAGCGGCGGCCGTCTCCTCGGCCAGCAGCTCGGCTTTCTGACGCATGCTGTCCAGGCTCTCACGGTTTTCCTGCAATCGGGTCCTGAGTCCGCTGAGCGTTTGTTTCAGTATTTCGCGTTTTCGCCACAGGAATTTTTGAAAGCGTAGCGCTTCAAGCTTGCGTCTGATCAGCGCACGGGCCAGATGGTCTTTATCCGACTCAAAGCAGACGTCCAGTTCATCTTCGATTTCTTCCAGTGAACGCCCGGTATCTGTTTTGCGGCTGCTGAGCTGCTCCAGTTCGTGGTTCAATAACTGCTCCGACCTCTGGTCACGGGCCACATCGTCTTCCATTTCCCGCAGCGCCTGTCGCAGTAACAGTTCGGGCTCCTCGATACGGTCGAGAACAGCGTGCAGATCAGCCTGAAACAGTCTCGATATGCGAGTGATCAATGCCATGGGGTTTACCTCCTGCCGGGTGTTGTGACTGTGAGTCCAGTCTAGGCAGGGCGCCGCGCCGCTGGTAGACAGGTTTTGGTAAAATCCGTGCCGGCCGATTTACAAAATATTTACATGCCGGAAGGGGTGTTAGCTGATAGGCTTGAATACCATGCAACGCAAAATCCGTATCCTTATCGTGGAAGATGAAGAGGCCATTCGCGCCGGGCTGAGGGACGTGCTGGTTTTTCACGGTTACGATGTTGACTGTGCGGCGGATGGAAACACTGGACTGGACAGGGCCCTGAGTGGTGCCTTCGATCTGATCCTGCTGGATATCATGTTGCCCGGCATCGATGGGTTCGAGATCTGCAACCGGATCCGCTCTCAGGACCGCGACCAGCCCATCATCATGCTGACGGCAAGGAGTAGCGACGAGGACATTATCCAGGGTCTGTCACTCGGTGCTGACGATTACGTCGCCAAGCCGTTTTCCGTGGCCCAGCTGGTGTTACGGGTGCAGGCGGTATTGCGTCGCTCGCGTATTGCCGTCGACTTGGATCATCAACTTCGACTGGGTGACGGTATTGAAATCGACAGTCGCAACCTCTGTGGCCATCGGCATGGGCAGGCGCTGTCCTTCACCCGTCGGGAAGTGGAAATCCTGCAATACCTGAAGGCTAATTCGGAACGGCCGGTGTCACGCGAAGAGCTGCTCAACAGAGTCTGGGGGTACGCGAAGCATCTGCAACTCGAAACCCGAACCGTCGATATCCATATCGCCAAGTTGCGGCGGAAGATCGAACCCGATCCTGCACAACCACGTTATCTGCTGACCGTGAGAGGCGCAGGTTACCGCCTGCTGACGGAGTAACACTTGCGCGCTTCACTGACAGGGCTGGACAGGAAGACACTGGGGCTGTGGCTGTTGGTGTTTTTTCTGGCGCTGGCGATCCCGACAGCGGTCCTGATCCGCCAGGCCTACAGCAAACTGAAGTGGGAGGCGTTTCACCAGCACCGGTTGCTGGCCGAAGAGCTGTCGGTGCGTATCAACGGCCGATTCAGTGAACTGATCCACGAAGAGGAAGCCCGCTCGTTTTCCGAGTATGCCTTTCTGAATGTTGTCGGAGATCCATCCGCGAACTTTCTTCAGCGCTCGCCGCTGTCGGTGTATCCGCTTGCATCCGCCATCCCCGGTTTGATCGGCTATTTCCAGGTGGATGCACAGGGCGTGTTCAGCACGCCCTTGTTGCCACAAATGGAAGAGGCGTCAGGGACCTATGGAATATCTGCCCGCGAACGCGAGCAGCGGCTGGCGTTGCAGAACCGTATCCGGCAGATTCTCAGTGAAAACAGGCTGGTAAAAGGCGGAGAAGCTCACAGGGGTTTGTTGGAGGAAACGCTGGTGGAGCGCTCGCAGCGCCGCGATAAGGGGGTTGAATCACTCGCAGCCACTGACACTGATGCCCCGGCGTCGCTGTCCTCGCCGGCAGGCGGTGGCGGGTCTGCGGTGAGGAAAAAGATGGAACAGCAGGTACCGGCTCAGGCAGCTTTCGACCGCTTGAACCTGGCGGTTGGTATGCGTGAACAGGAAAACAGGCCGAAAAATGTCGCTAAGCTCGGTCGCGTGGAGGATCTGAAGCTGGACGACCAGTACCAGGCTGACTCGGGCGACATGCCTGTGGAGACAGCCGCCAGCAGGGCCGCTCCAGCTGTTGCAAAACGCGCACGTAAAGAACGCGGTGCCCTGCCGCAGAGACAGGCAGTGTTTGCCGATGAAACACGCGAGGCCATGACACCGCTTGCCAGCCCGGTTCGAATTGAACTCTTCGAGAGTGAGATCGATCCCTTTGAATTCAGTCTGCTGGACAGCGGTCATTTTGTATTGTTCCGCAAGGTCTGGCGTGACGGGCAGCGTTATATTCAGGGGGCGTTGATCGCGCAGCAGCCTTTCCTGGACGGTACTATCAATACCCTGTTCGCCGGGACGCTGCTGTCGCAGATGAGTGATCTGATTTTTGCCTATCAGGGAGATGTGTTCTCGGTGTTCAGCGGCCAGCCATCGCGGGAGTATCTCTCCAGCAGCGAGGCCTTGAGTGGTGCGCTGCTCTACCGCACACGCTTGTCTGATCCTCTGGGCGACGCTGAACTGATCTTCAGTGTAAACCGCCTGCCCTGGGGAGCCGGTGGCACACTGATAAACTGGGTTGCGGCTGTTATCATGCTGGTGCTGTGTGGCGGATTTTACCTGATGTACCGTCTTGGTGCAGGCCAGATCGACCTCGCCCGCCAGCAACAGGACTTTGTCTCCGCCGTCAGTCACGAGCTGAAAACGCCGCTCACCTCCATTCGCATGTACGCTGAGATGCTGCGAGAGGGTTGGGCCAGCGAAGAAAATAAAAAGACCTATTACAACTACATCTTCGACGAGAGTGAACGCCTGTCACGTCTGATCAACAACGTACTGCAACTGGCGCGACTCAGCCGCAATGGTATACAGGCCGAACTGAAACCACTGCACGTATCCGGCCTGCTGGAAGGAATCCTGCCGGTGATAACATCACAGGTTGAACGTGCGGGCTTCGAGTTGAAACTGGACTGCAAGGCTGAAACCGGGGAGGCGCTTGTCGGGGTGGACGTCGACTATTTCACCCAGATTGTTATCAATCTTGTGGATAATGCACTCAAGTTCTCAGCGAAAACGGACAGGAAATTCATTGATATCAGCGTCCGGCTGTTGAACAACGCGAGTGTTCAGTTCAGTGTGCGGGACTATGGCCGGGGTGTGCCCAGGGACCAGATGAAGAAGATCTTTAAACTGTTCTACCGCTCGGAGAACGAACTGACACGGGAAACCGTAGGCACCGGTATCGGACTGGCGCTGGTGCATCAGCTGGCCGCAAGCATGAACGGGCGGGTGGATGTGGTCAATACCGAGCCGGGTGCGGAGTTCAGGGTGTGTTTTCCCGTTATCACCGGCGAGTCGTGCTAGTCGATCATGCGTATTTATGGTGCAGACCTTGAAATACTTGACACCGCTGTCAACTGGATCCGACAGGGGTTTAATCCCGCGCTGGTGACGGTCGTGAGGACATGGGGTTCGTCACCAAGACCGGTCGGATCACTGATGCTGATGCGGGAAGATGGTATACATACCGGCTCCGTGTCGGGAGGTTGCGTTGAAGAGGATCTTGTCAGTCGTTATTGTAGTCAGCAGCTGAGCGATTGCTTTCCGACCATGATTGACTACGGCATCAACCGCGCGGAGGCGACCCGCCTGGGACTGCCCTGCGGGGGACGGCTCGAACTGCTCATCGAACGGCTGCACAGCGTTAAACCACTGCAGCTTCTGCTGGAGAAACTGCAGTCCGGTCAGCTGGTGGCGCGACGGGTTTGTCTGCGTACCGGAGAAGTCAGTCTGCATCCGGCAGACGTCAGTGAGGATTTCAGTTATACCACCGATGCGGTGAGTAAGGTATTCGGGCCGCTGTGGCAGCTGTTGTTGATTGGCGCCGGCCATCTGTCCCGCTACGTTGCACAGATTGCTCTGATGCTGGACTACCGCGTCATCGTTTGTGATCCACGTGAAGCCTACGGCGAGATATGGTCGGTCGAGGGTGCAGAACTGGTGCGGGACATGCCCGATGACGCGGTACGCCGCTACGCCAGTCACCCGCGCAGTGCCGTTCTTGCCTTGACCCATGAGCCCAAGCTCGATGATATGGCACTACTGGATGCGCTCGGTTCTGAGGCGTTCTATGTCGGGGCGCTTGGCTCAAGGCGTAACAGCGATCTGCGGCGTGAAAGGCTTCGGTCACTTGGCGTGACTGAAGAGCAGTTGCAAAGACTGCACGCACCGGTCGGATTGGCGATCGGCAGCCGCACGCCGGCGGAGATCGCTGTGTCCATTATGGCTGACGTGACATACGGGCGTCACCAGGCCACCGGGCGGGCACAGCCTGCCGCGCTGCCACCATGAGTCGGCATATCGGCGGTATTCTGCTCGCTGCCGGTCAGAGTCGGCGTTTTTGCGGAAACAAGCTGTTATATCCCCTGCGTGACGGTACCCCCATGGCCGTTGCGGCTGCGCGCCATCTGCTATCCGCATTACCGGAAACAACAGCGGTCGTCGACGATGGGGATGGCGAAGTGGCTGGGTTGCTGAAGCATGAGGGTCTGCGACTGGTCGTCAATCGCTCAGCCTCAGCGGGTATCGGAACCAGTATTGCCTGCGCTGTCGCCGCCTGCCATGACGCGCAGGGCTGGGTTATTGCCCTGGCGGATATGCCTTATATTCCCGCAAGGTTGATCCGCCGGATCGTCGCGGCTTTGCAACAGGGGTGCGACATTGTTGCACCCGTTTACCGGCACAAGCGCGGGCACCCGGTAGGCTTTTCGAAGCGGCACGCAAATGCTCTGCTGCAACTGTCTGCGGATCAGGGCGCACGCAGTGTTATCGCGGCGAATGAAGGCAGGCTTGAGCTGATTGAGACAGACGAGCCAGGTGTCATAGTCGATATAGACAGCCTTGAGGACGCGCAGGCCCGGCCGGCCACGATCACCACAAACCATTAAAAAATCGGGATCAGTTTGTGCGTGTCACATTCAGTTCAATGTAGTAGGTTGCCATGATACTGTCTTCCTCATTTTCCCCAGCCTCATTCCTGCGCAGCGTGGCCTCTACGCGGGCCGCCTTGATCGCTGCTTCATCCAGAATGAGCGGATACAGGCGGTACTGATTGTCCACGCACAGGGCGCGGGACGTCGCCAGTCCTTCGAAGCGCCGGCGTACAGCTGTGCCAAGGTTTTGCAGAAGCAGCAGACAGGGCGCCTGCCAGGCAATAAAATCCTGGATCAGTTGCCGGTGTGGCGCCGAATTATCGTCTTCTCTCAGGAAATAAGCCGGGAACGCAGTGTCAGGCAGTCGTCGGCACTCCAGTTCCGTTCCAAGATTGATTCCACACAGGCCTTGGCCCGACCCATCAGACCTGCGCCGGAACCACTGTGCCTGCGGCGGATTTCCGGCACATTCGTTGATATAACGGGTCAGGTACTCTCCGGCGCCGGTTTCCGTGTGCGCTGTTTCCAGCAGATGCTGCATAATCGGGGTGCGGAAATGTTTTCGGCATTCGTGGCCGGCACGCCAGTCGACAGGACCATCCAGCTCGATCTCCTCTTCGCTGAGTGCGCTGTCCAGCAGACCCAGCGGCTGGTGTTGTCGATCGAGCAGCCAGAGTTCCAGGCTGTCTTCAAGCGGGAATGGGACATCGTTGTGGTGTTCCAGTAAATACTCGTAGACCAGTGCACCGCGGTGTTCCAGTTCCTTGAAATCCTCGGAGGGGTAGATGGCTCCGCGTTTCAGACCATCCTGTAACGACCAGCTGCCGTAGCGTATATCACTGGTCTGTACTTTGTGGCTGTTGGCGATATCCTCAACCAGGCCGGTATCACGTACATAGATGTCCCAGTGCCTGCCATCGGTGGTGACGGCTTCTGCTCCCTGGAATTCAATGATATTCATCACCCCGCGAAAGGGGTTCAGCAGTCGTTGTGCGTAGCTCCTGAACAGCATGAATCCAGTCTGTCACGAAGCGGTGGGGGACTGCAATCCTTTACCGCAGACCTGGATTAGGCAAGTCGGGGAGAACAACCGCTGAGCCGGAGCTGTGGACGGGTGACATGACTTTACGGGACCGTTGGCAGCAGGGATGCTGCCATCGAGCGTACAGGGATGTATTTACAGCGAGTGCCGTAAAGTCATGTCACCCGTCC
>Ga0316198_10001865_pt1 | contig 12586 bp, 12 predicted proteins | sample OudBieAanoxic_MG_FD_204935 | JGI IMG/M metagenome (GOLD analysis project Ga0316198, IMG submission 204935) | Coastal sediment microbial communities from Oude Bieten Haven, Netherlands - site A anoxic | ecosystem: Environmental > Aquatic > Marine > Coastal > Sediment | place: Netherlands... | reverse complement strand
CACGAGGTGCGCAACCTGCTCGAGCCGGCTCGCATTGAGGTCGAGGCGATCGGTCCCAGCAAGGGTCCTGAGGGCGCGCCGATCACTCTGGTCGAATTCTCGGACTTCGAGTGTCCGTTCTGCGTGCGTGTTCTCCCGACGCTAGATCAAGTCGAGGCGACCTACGGCGACCAGGTACGAATCGTGTTCCGGCAGTTTCCACTGAACGCCATCCACCCCAACGCTCAGCTTTCGGCCGAGGCGTCATTGTGCGCGGACGCGCAGGGCAAGTTCTGGGAGATGCACGATGCGATTTTCGAAGTGCGCGGGAAGGCCGACGCGGATCAGCTGAAGACGATGGCTGCCGGCCTCGGACTGGATTCCGAGATATTCGACGGGTGCCTCGACTCAAGTGAGTTTCGTGACAGGGTTCTGGAAGACATGGAGGCGGGGCGGCAGGCAGGCGTCACCGGCACGCCAGCACTGTTCATCAATGGTCGCTTCCTATCCGGCGCCCAGCCATTCAACGTCGTTTCTCGGCTGATCGACGATGAACTGACTCGCGTGGGCGGATGAGTCGTGTTCTGCTTGCGGTCGCGATCGTTGCGGCCGCCGTGTTCACTGCCTTTCCGGACATCGATCTCTGGATGTCAGGCCTGTTCTATAGGCCGGATGGTGGATTCTACCTGAAGGAAGCCTGGTGGGCCGTCGCCATCTATGACTCGATTCCCATCATTGCGATCACGGTCGGGGTCGGCAGTCTGCTCTTCCTCATCGGAAACCTGGTTCGTAAGCGCCAGGTCGGCCCTCTCTCCAATCGGTTTCTGCTGTTCATGCTGGTTGCGCTCGCCGTGGGGCCGGGTCTCGTCGTAAACACGGGTTTCAAGGACAACTGGGGTCGCGCGCGTCCACGTGACGTAGCCGAGTTCTCAGGCGAGAAGCACTTCACTCCAGCTTTGCAGCCTACGGATCAGTGTGAGCGGAACTGTTCGTTCGTGGCGGGCCACCCGTCGGTCGTTTTCTGGCTCGCAGCTCTCGGCTTTGCAGTGGCCGCAAGAAAGCGACGAAACCGGGTTTTCGCAGCCGCCGCGGCTCTCGGCCTCGTCGCCGGGTTTGGCAGAATCGTGCAGGGGGGGCACTTCCTGAGCGATGTGATCTTCTCAGGGCTTGCCGTGTTCGCCGTGGTCTGGGTACTGGCGATGTACGTCTTCAAGCTGGACGAAGAGCAGGCCTAGCGTGCCGACAGGGTAGCCAGTCTCGCCTTGTGGTCCGAACCGAACGCATCCTCCACGACCCGGTAGGAACCTTCCACCAGTTCGAAAGCACCGTCCCCGGCCCGGAAGAAGAGATGATCCGGCGGCCAGTTGCCCCGTGTCTTCTCGCTGCCGGGCGGCGGCGAGTCCGGATAAGTCTCGAGCATCCGCAGGACTACGGTTTCGCGGTGCGACCACGTGTTGAGATCTCCGGCGACCACGATCGGAATGGCGCGTTCCGGGTCCATCAGGTCCAGGGCTTCGGTCAGGCCGTCGTTCTGCCGCACACGCATCGATCCGCCGGTCCCCAGAACTCGCAGGATGTTGCCGGCCACATCGTAGTGAACGCTCGCGAGTCTGAGCGCTGAACCACCCGGGACCCGCACGGAGGCCACGACCGTGACCCTCCGCTGGGCCTCGAAAGGAATCTCGATCGCCACCGGTTCGCCAAGCGGCAGGGTCGAGAGGATCGCACTGCCGCGATCTTCGCGACCCTGCTCCCCCGCTTCGGTTCCGTTTCGCATAGAGGGCACGTAAAACAGAGCCAGTCCACACTTCTCGGCTATCTGAACGATGTCGAGACGAGGTCCGCTCGGGGGGGCTCCGGCAATGCGGTCTCGTGCAGGAGTGCCCTCGGGCACCTCCGGCACGGCGGAGGATGCGCGGTAGGCTTCCTGGACCAATAGTGCGAAATGCCATCTCGTCTGCCGAGACCCCTGCGCGTCGCACGCGTAGTCCAACTCGTCCCGCAGGAAGCTGACGAGGTCGCCTCCACCGACGTGGACGTTCCACGTGACCACCGTGAAGGCCGAGTCCGAAACCTGCGATGAGAGCGACCCATCGGATGCGGGCTCCGGCCGGAATTCGACCGGGCCGACGCCGGAGCACCAGTCCGCAAGCGCGCGGCGATCAGGCTCTCGTTGTGGGCCGAACCAGCGCACCGCGTCGCCGTCGCCTTCTCGTCGGGCCTCGCAGGAATACCCGCCGTGCTCGGCCGTTCCCTCGACCATGGCGACCGCGCCTGCTTGCGACCGTACGTCACGTGGACCCAGCGGCTGCATCCGGTGCGAGACCGTACAGCTCGCGCAAAGGGTCACGACAAGCGCGAGTACTCCCCGGGGAGGCGGTCGCCACCCTACCATGGAACCGCCACGTCGAACTGCAGCACGGGGAGATCGGACGCGGGAGAATCCCCAGCGTCGACGGCCCGGATGATCCACGAGGTGAAGCCACCCAATGCCATTCCGATCAGGCCGACACCGATCGCGTCGGGCATCTCCATGGAGGGGACCAGTTGCCAGAGGCCGACGCCGACGCCCATTCCGAGGACGAGGCCGATCCAGGCCCCGGACCCTCCCGCTCCAATCGATGAGCCAATGACTCCGCCCGCCGCCACGTCAGCCCAGCTCCACCTGTCCACGAAGGGCTTGAGCGCGAGTACGACCGCCGACCCGGCCAGGAATCCGACGCCGGCTCGACGATACGCATCCCAAATCGCATCCGAGTCCTCGCGGCCGAGGGTCACGCCAGAGGCCAGTCCGATGCCCGCGCCCACGACAGCCACGGTTCGCACGCAGGAGATCCCGGCCAACGTCTGATTGCACGGAACGAGCGATGCCAACCCACCGAGCGCCGCTCCTGCGTACAGGCCCATCGCCGCTCCCGCGACGGTCGCCTCGGTCGTGCCGGTCGTTTCCTGAGCTTGAACCGGTCCGACCGAGCCCCAACCCGGTCCCAGGCCCGGCATGAGAGTCAGGATCAGGGCCAGAGAGCGAATTGTCACCCGAGCCGTGCGGGTACGGCCGACCGTTCGGGCCAGGACTACCTCCTGCTAGGGTCTACAGAGACAGGGAAGATACCTCCTGACACGGTGCCACGCCGGGCCTGAACCGGCAACGCGCCCGCGGTTGGGTGCGGTGCGTCAGGGGAACGCCCAGCCGGATCCGAAGCTGACCACCCACCGGCTTCCGGTGACGTCCTGACCGAAGCGGTAGCCAAAGTCGATCCGACCGGTGTCGGATGCGGAGCCGCGGGATGAACCCGTTCGTATTCCAATGCCAGCTGCTCCGCCCCACCTGGGGGTCTGGTCGTCGTACCAGGCCCCCCCGTAGTCGACGAACCCCACGAACCCCAGCCCGAACAGATTGAGCACGTTGTCCAGTGCCCACCATCGGTGCTCCAGGGTTCCCCAGATGGACCGCGTACCAACGAAGGAATGCGGCTGCCAGCTACGCGGCGGGAAGTCAAACCCGAGGTCGAACTCACCGCCGGGCGCCGGATTCTCCAGCACTCCGGCGCGCGCGTGAAGCACCGTGGCGTGCTTCCGGGCCAACTTCTGGCCGACGGTGACGGCGAGGTTGACTCGACCAGAGTCGAGTCCGGCCGCGTTGAACAGCCCATTGGCCGAAAGTCTGCCGTGCACGAATCCCTCTCCCAGGGAGCCGCCTGCCTGCATGGCCATCGACGGTCCCAGACCGAAGCCTTCGTAGCCGAAGGCGTCCGGCGCGACGTTCAGCCCGAGCCTCACCGTGGCGCTCAGGTCGATATCCTCCTCGGCGAACCCGTTCATGAATCGGATGACTCTGAATTCGGAGCGTCGGTATTCGCCGAACACGCCGAGGAAAGCGCGGACGGTGTCGGGGATAATCTCTGAGGTGTCCTGTACGAGGACGTACTTCTGGTTCCGGAGTTCAGCGACGACTCCGAAGCGAGTGTAGTACCGGGCGGTCGCGTTGGTGGCGAAGCCGAAAACACCCCTGTGCGCGTAGTTCGTGTGCCAGTAGCGCGTCGTATCCCGCACGGAGCTGGACTCGTTCCGGTACTGGATGGCCTGACGGTCGGCGGCGTCTCCCGCGTACACGATGGAGCGTTTGTCGTTGAATGAGCGCCAGGGGTCGCCGACGAACCAGCTGCCCCAGTCGCCGTCCGAAAGGTTGTAGTAGTTTCCTCCGACGTTCAGCTGGGTGCCCGCGAGTCGACGCAGTTCGCCCGCCAATTCAAGTCCGTCACGATCGACGTCCTTGCGATAGGCGATGTGAGCGTAGTTGCCCGTGCCGAACACGTTGCTTTCCGTCAACCCGAGCCGGCCGGTGATCGTGCCGTCCGTGGCGAAGCTGAGTTCGATGAGCGGCTGCGTGCTCCAGGAGTCCCGGGTCCGAACGGTCGTCAGTAGACGGCCGTCCACCGTGGCCGAATCCACGCTCGCTTCGGCGAACAGTCGGAGTCGGCGAAGATTCCGCTCCGTTTCTTCGGCGAGGCTCGAATCGTAAGGCTGGCCTGGACGCAGGAGCAATTCTCTTTCGACGACCCAGTCTCGCGTCTTGATCCGGAGCTTGTTGGCGAACCGGAAGATGCCCGTCCTGGCTGCCTCCTCCTCGGTGAACACGTTCTCCGTGACGATCGCGATCGAGTCCACGACGGGCGCGATGGTGTCGGGAAGGGTGTCCGGGATTTCCTGACCCGTCAGAGGGGCGGCGGACGACAGGAAGAGGCCGAGGACCAGGAGAGGGTACAGCGAAAGCCGGTCGCGGCTGGCCGAGCGGGTAGTCCCCGCCTGTGTTCCCAGGCAATACCACGAGGGTGGCGTCAAAGAGTCTCCGGGGGCGTGTGATCGACGCATCTCGACGGCCCTGCACTTTCCGACCGACGCAACATAACTTGGTAACCCATCGTTCACACGAGACCGCCGGGCCCGACGGCGTGCAGACACTCGTACCGGGGGAAGGCCATGTGCCGGAAGACGGTTGCCGCACTGTTGGTGGTTCTGTCGATGGCGTGCGGTTCGTCCGAACCGGAGACGCCCGGTTTCAGGGCTTTCGGCAACGAGCCGTTCTGGAACGTGACCCTGTCGGCAGCCGACGGAATCGTCTACGGGCGCATGGGGGAAGCTGAAATCAGGTTCCCGTACCAGGCCCCTCACTACGCAAGGAGCGACTCTGCGATCCTGGTGTTCGGCCCGGTCCGGGACAGCGGCACGGAGCACGAGATCGAGGTTCGTATTTCCGCTGAAGAGTGCCCGGATACGATGGCGGATGTCGTTCACCCGATGCAGGCAAGAGTGATCGTAGACGGGGAAGAACTGGATGGGTGCGCGAGCAGCCTGGACGAGGCGCCCCCAGGCGAACGTCCCTAGCTCCTCCTGGGGGCTACGGCTCGAGCCAATTCAGGAACGTTGCAGACTCGTAGATCAGTTTCACCTCGTCGGTGCCCTCCTGCACGATGACCGTGACCACCGCTCCGTTCTCGGGGTCGACCCACTGGTTGGCCCAGTTCCCGCGTCCGTTCAGTAGAGCTGTACAGAAGTCTTCCGTGAAAGGGAAGTCGTAGTTTTCCACCGGCGGAATCAGCGGATAGGTCAGGGTCACATGGTCCCGATACACCCGGTACTGCCCTTCGCAGTTCCCCTCGCCCAGCTTCAGTTTCACGATGTGCTGGCCCTTGATCATGCCCTCATCGCCGAGGAAAGCATAAAAGGCCACGGCCGGCTCTCCGATCAACTCCACGCGGTAGGCCAGCACTATGATACCGTTCTCGAGCGAGTCGATCTGGGCCGGCTCGCCGAACCTCTCGAGGACGTCAGCCTCGGACGAGCCCCACTCGATGCCGTTGAAACCGTCGATCGACATCGAAACTTTCTGTTGCGCGACGAGATTCGGAGCCCCCGTCAGGACCGAGAGGGATGCGAGGATGGCTGCTGTCAGGCCTGCTTTCATCGGCTTCTCCCGGGAGTGTGCGGCGTCGCTTGCGCGCAGGGACTTCCCCGTTAGATTACCCCGCCCTTCGCTGGCTGGGTCCCGGGAAAGGTCGATCAACCCGAACCGGTCTGCAACGCGGGGGACTAAGTCTTCTCTGGATTCCGAGGCGATCGCCGGACCCGCTCGGGTCGAGGATTCGGGAAGCGCAGGCTCGGGTGGCGGAATTGGCAGACGCGCAGGATTCAGGATCCTGTGGGAATAATATCCCGTGGGGGTTCGACTCCCCCCCCGAGCATTGGCCCAGGTGGCGGAATTGGCAGACGCGCTAGCTTGAGGGGCTAGTGCCCGCAAGGGCGTGGAGGTTCGAATCCTCTCCTGGGCATGCCGCTGTACAGACGATGGAGCGCCCGTAGCTCAACTGGATAGAGCACCTGACTACGGATCAGGAGGTTAGGGGTTCGAATCCCTTCGGGCGTATGACTCCCCACAGCTGATGGACATCCTCGCGGCGACTGTCCGGCACCCCGGCACGCGCCCTCCTCGCCGGCCTGCTTGAGTCGACCTAGGTTCGTTCCATGAACGCTGCAGAGAGGGAGCGCATTCTTCGCGAGATCAAGACGATCGTTAGCCGGATCTCCGAGTCGATCAAATCTGCCACCAGTGAACTGATCGAATCGCGGCGTGAGTGGGACGGTGCGCGATGGTGGCGTCAGGTGCGTGCGGCTGCCGGCCGTCCGCGGGGCCCGGTAGAGTTTCGGGCCTCGTCCCTGCCGGAGGGGGCAGGCAGAGGCTATTCCCTCTGGGAAATCGGAGGGAAGGGACCGATCAGCTGGCCTGAGTGGCGAGATTTCACTCAGGGGCAGCTGGAAGCGATCCCCGTCGTCGGAGCCGCCAAACACCATCAATTCGCCCTTCAGCTCGATGCGTTCAGGCCGGGCACACGCGTGTCACTGGTACGTGAGCTGAAGGGACCGCGGAGGGAGGGTTCGGTGGCAGTGTTCGATGCCGGCGGCAAACACCGGGTGGGATACGTTCCGCGTAAGTACACTGGGGCGGCGGATCGCTCGATGATCAGGGGCTCCTCCGCCTTCGTCATCTGGGAGAGGGCGGACGACAGCGGACGTGTAGCACTTCGTGTTTGCCTGGTCGCCCCGGAGTATCTAGTGCGATTCCAGCGAATGTTAGCCGTTCTCGAGGACGACGAGTCAGCTGAGGGTGGCGATTCGGACGACCCATCGTAGGAAGCCGGCTTGGAGCGCGCGTAGCGTGCAAGGGCCACCCACTGGAAGATTGATCGCTACCCTTGGAATGAGAGCAAGAATGTCGGTTGCGAAGTATCCAGGCAGGGCAATCCGAACCGTGGCGCGCCGCCTCGTTCGCAGATATCGCAAGCATGTAGTCTTCTCCACGTTGGAACCCGTGGAGCTGTCAGACAGAGCAGCACTGCGCCGGTTCTTCCTGCCGGAACGCCCGGGTCCACAGGAGGGGCTGCAAGCGCTGGGCGAACCACGGGACCTGTGCCTGGTGGACCGCTGGCCTGAGCCCCGGGCGGTGGTCGTCGTCGGGCCAGGCGCCCTGGTCCTCGCCGGAGATCCCGAGGTGCTGCGCCCGGCCAGTCTCAGGGCACTCGCGCATCGCGGCAGGATAGAGGCGTCGCCCACTTTCGGCTCCGTTCTCCAGCAGGCCTATCCCGACCTGAGACCCTGGCCACGCATCGTCTTCACCGTGCAAGGCAGGCCAACTCCGCCACTGCCCGCCGGGATCACCGTGCGGCGGCTGGGAGCGGACGACGGCACGCTTGCCGGCGCGCTTCTTACGCACGCCAAGTGGATGTGGCAACACTACAGAAGCCCGGAGGAGATGGCGGCAAGCGGGTTGGTCTGGGCGGCATACGCGGATGAGAGGTATGTCTCTATCGCGCTGCCTCATTCGCGAGGCGAAAGGTACGAGGATTTGGCTGTATTCACCGACCCTTCGTTTCGCGGGATGGGTCTCTCCCCTGCCTGTGTAGAGAAGGTAATCGATGACGTGAAGCGCCGTGGAAGAGTTCCGAGTTGGACCACAGCGGCCGACCATAAGGTAAGCCAGCGGGTCGCCCAGAAGATGGGATTCGAGAAAGATCGGGAGGACTTCATATACTTCACGGGGCCGGACGCTACATAGACTATACATAGACTACGGTGTGTGCCCGCGAGGTGCGCGGCCAGCCGTGATCAGAACCGGACCAGAACGATCACCAACATCGCGGACGCCAGGACAGCGAGAGCTGTCCTGATCCCGTTCCATCGATTCCAGCGCGGTTCGAAGCGCTCACGTGCTGAACGGCGGGTGGCCTCGTCCGCACCGACCATATCGAACGCCTGGAGTTCGTTGTTCAGCGGGACGTTGATGACGAATGTCGGGAGCTGGACCCCTAGCACATAGATCACGCCGGCCAGAATGAGGAGCATCTTCTCCAGGCCAACTACCTGTCCTGCGCCTAGGCCAACACCAGCCACTAGCGCCAACACTGAGCCAACCCAAACCAGACCGAAGAGCGGATGGCCCCTCTGGATGACACCATCCATCTCCTGGAAGGCCCGGAGGAACGCCCCGTCGTCGAGGTTTCTGATGCCGGGCATGATGACCACCGCGAACGCGAACAGGAACCCTGCGACGAGCGAGCAGAGAAACGTGGCAAGGGCGAGAGCGATCTGGGCTGCCATTGTCATTCATGACTCCGTTCGTGGGCTCCTCAAGAAACGTCTTCTGCTGGCACCATCACTACTCCTAGTACATCGTATTCCGTTCGCACTCGTCTCCGGGATCAGCTGCGTCGAGTCTCAGTGCTCGACGATCTTGCCACGCTCATCAAACCGCTGATTCACCATACCCTCGACCGTGTTCAGAACTTGAATCGAATGCCCGTCTTCACCCACATGTCGTTCTTCTCCACTCCGGCCGCCGGCTGTGAGTTGTAAGCCAGTCGGAATCCCACGACGAGGGCGAGTTGGCCGACCAGGGCCACATCCAGGTTGCTTCCCACTGAAACCCGCGCGTTCGAGAAGTCGTTGAGAACGGGCTGATAAAAGCCGTACGCATCGACGAGGACCTGCTCGGTGAGCCTGCCCAGCACGCTCGCGAAGAAGTCGCCCCTGTTACGTGCGACCGCCCCCGAGTCGTCATCCGTGAGATCCTCTCGCTCGCGCATGTAGGCCGCGCCAACCGATGCTTCCCAAGACTCGGCTCGGACGACATCGAATCTCGCGCCCAGTCCCAAAAGGTACCGGCCTTCGATCCGCTGGAACGGATTGCGCTGTGCCTGGACGAACACCAGGGAATGAACGAGGGGCGTAAGACGGTAGTTGTACCGCAGGTGCAGAAGTGTAGCCTCCGCAACCTCGACGTCCGATGCAGTACGACGCGCAGAGGAGGCCAGCCCGCGCACCCGGTGACGATCCTGCCAATACTGTGCTGCCGCGGACAGATCGAACTCGAAGTACTCCGTGTTGCCCTGCGCGATCGCGATCGCCGCCGCCAGTTCGCCCGACCAGCCGGGCTCGTCCTCTTGCCAGCCCCTGAGCGTGTTGATGATCTGGGCATCCGCGGACGTCGCGCCTAGCACCAGCACGACGAGCGCCGCCGCGACTCTCAGACAGACTCTGTGGTGTAAGGATCTCGAACGTGTTTGCATTCGCCTCATGTCGCCCTGGTATCGGCCGATTCGCACGCGGAGCAACAATATGCGCACACGGCATTCAACGACACGGCCGGCACGGCAGGCTCTCGAATCCTGGCCAACCGTCCACAGTGCATTCGGACTCCGCCGGTCTATATTGGAGCACACTCCGATACGGACTGAGATCGAAACAGGCGAGGCCCATGCGGATCACCACGATTGATTTCCTTCGATGCCCATACTGCGCGGGCTCCATCCAGCTGAAGCCCGGCGCAATGGAAGACGAATTGGGCGTATCGTTCGGCGTCACGACGTGTGTGGAATGCGAATACGAGTTTCCGATTGTCGGTGGAGTCCTGATCGTAGCCGAGCCAGGACAGTTGATAGGCGTGGAGGCTGAGGCACCGGCCTTTCGCAGCGGTCGCGGTGTCGCGGCACGATCTCTCTGCCGGCTCATCACCGCTCGTCGATACGGCGAGGCCTTCAGCCGACTGCTGAATCCGGCCACACCCAACGCGGACCTGCTGGTGAACCCGCGCTCGCCTGCGGGAACCACCGGGTCGGGTGAGGTTTCCGATTTTGCGCGCCCCGATCCACACCGCGCGCTTCAGGTATCCGCCGATCTGCAGGGCCGCCTGAATCGGCTTGCGGGTGGGCGACTACTGCTCCGGGCCCGTCGCCGCATCGGTGAGTTCCTCATGGAGAACCGAGAAGAACTGACCGCACTCGACGTCATGGATCTCTACATGGCACAGTACTCCGGTGCCGAAACCGCCGTCCATTTCGCCTTCGGCTTCGGTCAACCGCGACACCTGGCGGCTCTCTCCGTCGCCTCCCTGATCAAGAAGCGGGAAGGAGCGATCCTCGACCTGGCGTGCGGCCCCGGCCACCTGACCCACTACTTCTGCACGGGGGAGACCGGGGACAGGCCCGTCGTGGGGGTGGACCGCAACTTCTTCCGCTTGTGGGTAGCGCGAAACTTCATGGCACCCGGGGCCAGCTTCATATGCCAGTGGGTCGACCGACCGCTTCCGTTCAGCGAGGGCTTCTTCGACAGCGCGTTCTGTTCTGACGCGTTCCACCTGGTATTGAACAAGGTCGGCTGCGTGCGGGAAGCCCGGCGCGTAACCTCGCGGGACGGACTGATCGGAATCGTCCGGTTTGGAAACGCGGCGCTCGAGCCGCGAGAGGGTCATGAGCTCTCGGTCGACGGGTATGCCCACCTCTTCGACGACGTTCCGCACGTTCTGCTGGGCGAGGATGAACTGATAGGGTCGTATCGTGACTGGGATGCCCCGGACATGAGTCGACGGGAGCTATCGACTAGGCTGGAAGGCCAGAAGTGGCTGTCGGCGGTGCTGTCCGACAATGAAACGGTGTTCCGAAGCCACGGACCCGCAGGCGACTGGGCTCACGCCGAGGGCCAACTGGTTCTGAACCCGATCTACCGCGTGGAGTCAGCCACCGAACAAGGCGACGTCACCCTCCGGTTCGAGTTTCCGACCGAGTGGTATGAGTTCGAGAACGCGGGCTACCTGGAATACGCGCCAGAGTCTGTCACGGTGTCCCAAGAGGTGTTGGCCGACGTGCGGGCGGGTTCGCGGACCGACGCGGTGAGGGACTTGATCGCTCGCTTCGTTGTCGTTGGAGTTCCCGATCGCTACATGCCGGAACGGTTGCCACCGAGTTGAACCGACCAGGGCCAGGCCCATCGCAGTCGGGTCAGGACCCTTCCGCCTCCCAGGCCGACCGGATCAGCTTCTCGCTGAACGCGGTCTCGCGACACAGGAACGAGCCCACTAAGCCACGTGCTGCCTCCGCGCCCTCGTAGATGCCGTCCACGATGACCTCTCCAGCGGGGCCGAGGTAGACGATCCTCACACTTGCCCCGTCGATGCGGTACAGGATCGCGTCGCCCTTCTCCATGCCCCGCTGATCGACGGGTGAGAGCAGTTCCTCGACGTACGGCCACAGCTCGTCGAAGGTCGCCTGGCCCATGGATCCGCACTCCACGGCTGCCTGCAGGTTGTCGCGCGTCGCGCCGATAAAGGGTCCGGCGCCGCCACCGCGTACGATCTCCATGCGGAGGAGCATGGGGTCGCCGTCCAGCAGGGCCATCTCCAGTGACCGTGCCCGTCCCTTCGAATAGTCGTCGGACGCCACGCGTTCTACGACCGCGGCCGACGCCGGATCCAGATAGACCTCGATCCAGGCGATGTCGATCTTCATGAAGGTTACTTCAAAGAAGAAGCGAAGCCGGGCGTGCGCGCCTTCCCCTACCCCTTCGTAGAGTTCCGGGAGCGTATCGGTGAACGCGCTCGGAGCCTGGAGGCACGGATCACCCGCGCGGTCACCTGTGCAGGTGGGCCCCGCCACGGAGGCAGCGGCCAGCAGACTCGCGAGAAGGGAAAGCAAGGTCAGGGCTCGATGATAGCCTTGGTGATCTTGAGAGCGGCCACGTCCGAGAGGGCCTGGCCGGCGTCGTCCAGGGCGTAGCGCCCACCGATGATGCGGGACATGTCCAGCCGGTCACGGTGCCGGGCCAGGACCTGAAGGGCGCGATAGACGTGACCCAGGTCCGTACCCCACTGCCCGCGGATGTCTGCGTGTTTGCGGTTGATATCGACGTGGGGGTTCACGGGGGTCTCGCCGGTGTCGGTGTAGTGGCCCGCCACGACGTACGTTCCGCCGTCTCTGAGCAGGTGCAGTCCCTCGGAAACAGCCGCCGGATTGCCGGATGCCTCGATTCCGATGTCCACGCCTCTGCCATGCGTGAGGTCACGGATCACGGCCTCCCGCTCCTCGGGACAGTCACCCTCCACCGAGAGGACCGCGTCGGCACCCAGCACGCGGGCTATGTCGAGGCGGGCTTCCGGGTCGCCGATGTTGATGACGAGGCTGGCGCCCCCCAGCACGGACATGGCCACGGCCGATAGTCCGACGGGTCCCGACCCCTGGACGAGCACCGTTGAACCCATCGGAAGTCCGCTGCGATCCACCGC
>Ga0316198_10001864_pt1 | contig 12590 bp, 10 predicted proteins | sample OudBieAanoxic_MG_FD_204935 | JGI IMG/M metagenome (GOLD analysis project Ga0316198, IMG submission 204935) | Coastal sediment microbial communities from Oude Bieten Haven, Netherlands - site A anoxic | ecosystem: Environmental > Aquatic > Marine > Coastal > Sediment | place: Netherlands... | reverse complement strand
CGGGGCCGATTCCCTCGATCGGAGAGATGGCGCCACCGAGTACGTGATATCGCCCCGAGAACTCGCCGGTCTTCTCGATCACCGGGATGTCCTGGGCCCGTTCAACGACGCACAACACGGCGTGGTCGCGGCGGAGGTCTCGGCAGATCGAGCACTCCTCCTCCGCGGTGACGTTGAAACAACGGGTGCAGAGCCGCACGTCACGTCGCATCGATGTGATGGCGTCGGCGAGGCGCACCGCGTCGGCCTCCTCGGCATTGAGGAGGTAGAAGGCCAACCGCTGCGCGCTCTTCTGGCCGACCCCGGGGAGCCGGGCCAGTTCGTCGACGAGGCGCTGGACCGGCGGTTCGAACATCAGCCGAGCAAGCCGCCGAGATCCATACCACCCGCGACGCCGCCCATCGAATTCGCAGCATCCTCACCTGCGGCGGCAAGCGCCTGGTTGACGGCGGCGACGACCAGATCGCCGGCCATCTCCGGATCGTCCGGGTCGAGAACCCCCGGATCGAAGTCGACTGAGACCAGCTCGCCGGAACCACGAACAACGGCCTTCACGACGCCCCCGCCGGCAGTGCCTTCGTAGGTCTTCACCGAGAGTTCGTCCTGAGCCGCTTCGATCTGCGCCTGCATCTGCTGCGCCTGCTGCATCAGCTGGCGCATGTCCTTTGGCATTTGTGGTGACATGGGAAGAAGGGTACTCGGTGGCGGCGACTGGCAAGGGAGACGCGTCCACCGGTCGCCGCCCGCTCCGCCCTGTTCTTTGTTCTCTGCTCTTTGCTCTTTGTTCTCTGTTCCCACAACTACCGTTCTCGGCATATCGAAGGGAACCCACCATGCCGCTTCGCGCCGCCGCCATCACATTTGCCCTCGTGCTACTCGTTTCTGCCTGTTCGAGCGGTACCAACGATTCAACGACGACCACCACACATTCTGCGGAGGACGTATCTGTGACATCGATCGAACCGCCTGTTGAGACCACCTCAACCGCCGCTCTCGCATCGACGACACCGTCGGACGACGCGCCCGAGATCTGGGCCGGTGACGTCGCCGGGCAGATGCTCCAACTCCAGTTCGTCGTCGACAGCACGGGCACGATCAGCGGCACGGCCGGAAGCCCGGGCCAGGAGGAGATTGGGGAAATCCCCATCGACGGAGTGCTCGATGGAACCTCGGTGCAGATTCGCATCCCTGCGGTGAGCGCCAGGTTCGATGCCGAGATCGCGGGCGACACCATGAGTGGTACATGGTTCCAGTCGGGTTCCGAGGTGACGGTGACACTCGAGCGCCAGTCTGAGCCGGTGGTGATTGCTCGGCCCCAGGAACCGGTTCCCCCGTTCCCGTACGAATCGATGGACGTCCGTTTCGACAACGGCGACATTTCCCTTGCTGGGACGCTGGTGATTCCTGAGGGCGATGGGCCGTTCCCTGCCGTCGTGCTGACCTCCGGTTCGGGAGCGCAGGATCGCGACGAGACCTTGCTCGGACACAAGCCGTTCCTCGTCCTCGCCGACGCGTTCGCCCGCAGCGGCATCGCCTCACTGCGCTTCGACGATCGCGGCGTGGGTGGCTCCACCGGCGATCCGATTGGTGCCACGTCCGCCGAGTTGGCAACCGATACCGCGGCAGCCGTGGAATTCCTCGACGCCGACCCGCGCACCGGATCGATCGGCCTTGTCGGTCACAGCGAAGGCGGGATCATCGGACCGATGGTCGCCGCCGAGTCCGCCACCGTCGAATACTCAGTGCTTCTCGCCGGTCCGGCGCTCCCCGGCAGCGACGTCCTCATTCGTCAGACCGAAGACCTCATGCGCGCCGAGGGATCACCGGAAGCAGATATCGAATGGCAGATCGGCTGGCGATCAGAGATCATCAAGGTGAGCGCATCGGATGGGTCAAACGAAGACGCCGCAGAGCAGATTCGCACCATCGCATCAACGGCCCTGGCCAACCCCCCGGCCGACGTGACCATCCCGCTCGATCCGTCCCTCGCCGAGGAGTTCGTGACGGCGTTCACCGATCCGTGGATGCGCTACTTCCTCGCCTACGACCCGGCGCCCGCCCTCGAGGCGCTCGATATCCCCGTGTTGGCGCTGATCGGGAGCCTGGACGTACAGGTCTCGGCGGAGGAGAACATCTCGGCGCTCGAGTCGGCACTTGCCGGCAACGCCGCCGCCACGGTCTCCGAATTGGACGGCCTCAACCACCTTTTCCAGACCGCGAAGACCGGCGCCGTGTCGGAGTACTCGACCATCGAAGAGACCTTCGCGCCCTGGGCGATCGACATCATCACCGCCTGGATCCTCGAACAGACCTGAGCATTGCCCGAAGCCCAGAATGCCTCGAACCTGCGTCGTCGCGCGTCGCTACCCTCCAGGCCAATGCGCTATCAGGCCCTCTATCGCAAGTACCGACCCCAGAGATTCGACGAAGTCGTGGGGCAGGATCACGTCGTCGGAACGCTGGTTCGGGAGATCACCGACAGCAAGGTTGCCCACGCCTACCTCTTCGCCGGACCCCGCGGAACCGGGAAGACCACGTCGGCCCGGCTGCTTGCCAAGTCCCTGAACTGTACCAACCGCGGCGACGACGCTGAGCCGTGCAACGAGTGCACCTCGTGCCTCGGCATCACCGAAGGAACCTCGCTCGACGTCATCGAACTCGACGCGGCGTCGCACAACAAGGTCGAAGATGTCCGAGAGATCCGGGTCAATGTCGGAACCGTCGCAGCCGCCGAAGGCGCACATCGCGTCTACATCCTCGACGAGGCACACATGCTTTCCCGGGCGGCCGGAAACGCATTGCTCAAAACGCTCGAAGAACCACCAGAGCACGTCGTATTCGTACTCGCGACCACCGAGCCATACAAGCTGCTCGACACCATCCGAAGCCGGTCCCAGCGGTTCGACTTCCACCCTGTGTCGTCAGAGACGCTGGTCGACTACCTCGGCGAGATCTCAAAACGGGAGGACTTCACCTCGGACCAGCAGGGTTTGGCGATGATCGCCACCCACGCTCGGGGATCCGTTCGTGATGCCATGAGCCTGCTCGAACAGGTGGCGGCGCTCGGCGACGGTGTGGTGTCGTCCGAAGGGGTCACGCGAGCACTCGGTCTTGCCGACGACGACGCGTTCACCGGCCTCGTGGCCGCCATCTCGACTCAGGATGCACCCGCGGCACTCGGCCTCGTGGCCCAACTCGCCTCCCGGGGGGCCGACCTGCGTCGCTTCGTCGCTGACTCGCTTGGCTTCTTCCGCGGGATCTTCCTGGCCCAATACGCCCCCAACCTCGAGGAGATCGCCGACGAGCCACCCGAGATCCTCGATGAGTGGCGCCGACAGGCTCGGATATTGTCGCCGGCCGACGTGCTCCGGGCCATCGACCGCTTCGCTGAGGCACTCCTCCACCTTCGCCAAGGCCGTGAGGAACGGCTCGTCCTCGAACTCGCCTTGATCCGCCTCACCCGACCGGAGACCGCCGTCGACGGCGAATCGCTGGCGTCCAGGATCGAGCGACTCGAGCGAAACATGAAAACGGGAAGCGCCACCAGCCTCGAAAGCACCCCGGTCGCATCCTCCCCGGATTCCTCCCCCGCATCGGGTTCCTCCCCCGCCGACGGAGGGGGTCAGGCCCCCGATGAACCTCCCGAGGTAGCTCCCAGCCCCGAGCCCGGATCCGTCCCCTCGACCAAAGGGCGGGGGGACGCGGAGGAGCAGAGCGACGACGCAGGGGGCCAGCGAGCTACCGCGGAGCCAGAGTCGGTCCGCGAGTCCATTGCGACCGATGCCGTACCCGAGCCCGCAAAGCCTGCGCCCATCGAAGAGCTCACGCTTTCGGCGTTCTCTGCAGTGTGGCCGGTGGTTGTGGCTCGTGTTCGGTCCGACTTCGGGGCCCGCCGCCATGCCTTCGTTCGCGTTGCAGAGCCCCAGTCGGTCGAGGGATCCACCGCCGTGCTCACACTGCCCGCCCACCAACACTTTCACCTCGAGCAACTCAACGCAGACGACGAGCTCCTTCGGGCGCTCGAGGCGACGACGGCCGAACTCCTCGGTGCGCCAGTCACGCTCCGTTTCCAGTCCGACGACGTTTCAACAACGACCCCGGTCGCGGCCGAAGAGCCGTTGCGTGCTCCAGATCAAGACCAACTCGACGACGGCCCCAAACGCGAGAATCCCGAGGACCTGATCGTCGACATGCTCGGCGGGAAGGTCGTCGAGGAGTAGCGATGCGTCTCGGAATCGATCTCGACGGAGTCGTCGCCGACTTCAACACCGGTTGGGTTGGGCGCTACAACCACGAATTCGAGGCCGACCTGACCACCGATCAGGTCGACTCGTGGGACGCCATGGGCTACCTCACGCACTTCGAATCGCTGGGTGCGTTCTGGCGATGGGCTGCGAGGGGCGACCACGGATCAGTGTTCCGCCACCTCGAGACGTACCCGGGAGCGCGCGAGGCGCTCGAGCGCCTCGCGCACAACCATGAGATCGTGATCATCAGTGCGAAGCCCGAATGGGCCGTCCACGACACGTTTGCGTGGATCGCCGACCATCGCGTCCCAACCCGCGAGATCCACATCACCGACGCCAAGTGGCGGGTGCCGTGCGACGTCTACCTCGACGACTCGCCGCGCCAGATTGTCGAGCTTCACGCCAACCGCCCGGAGGCTGTGGTCTGCCGCTATGTGAGGCCGTGGAACGAGGGTGTGTTCGGAGTGCGGGATATCCGTTCGTGGGATGAGTTCGAAGCGCTCGTCGACCAGCGCTGGTGCTGACCCGTTTGGTCAGGGCGCACACCGAGCGAGTACAATTCGGCTGTTGGTCCGGGCGCACACCGCGCCCTATTGACACAGGAGTGCGAATGAGAAGGATTCCCCTGATCGTATTGGTTCTCGCGTTTGCGCTGATCGCGGCTGCCTGCAGTTCCGACAGCGACGATACGACGACCACGGCGGCGGCCGCCGCCGAAACCACAACAACCGCTGCACCGGAGACAACGACGACGGCGGCGCCGGAGACAACGACAACCGAAGCCATGGTCGACATCGGCAGCGCCGATAACCCGATCAAGGTTCTCTTCGTCCCGTCGGTGAGCGCCGAGGAGATCATCGCCGGTGGCGAGATCCTCAAGGGCGTGCTCGAAGAGGCGACGGGCCTCTCCTACGAGGTCAGTGTTCCGACGTCATACGCCGCCACAATCAGCGAGATGTGCGCGTCGCCGGACAACACCATCGGGTTCATCCCTGCGACTGCCTATGTGATCGGCAATGACGAGTGCGGTATCACGGTCGCCATGAAGTCACTGCGCTTCGGATTCACCGAGTATTGGGCAGAGTTCATCGTGCCGCGGGACAGCGAAGCGACGAGCATCGCCGATCTCGCCGGTTTGAGTTGGGCCTATCCGGATCCGGGATCGACTTCGGGCTTCCTGGTACCGAACGGAATGTTCACGAGCCAGGGCATTGCTGCGGGTGAGTCCGTCGAAGCCGGTGGCCACTCCGCGGTCGTCAAGGCCGTCTACAACGAGGAAGCCGACTTCGGCACGGTCTTCTTCAGCCCGTCGATCGACGCTGACCGCAATGTCATCTGGGACGGGACCGTGGCAGATGCCGACGTTCCCGCCGACAAGGTCGACACCTGCGCGCTCGACGCGGACGGCGAGATCGAATGTGACGGCGTCTTCCCACGGGACGCCCGTCGGAACATCCGCGAGGAAGCCCCCGACGTGATCCAGAAGATCAAGATCCTGGAACTGTCGGATCCGATCCCGAACGACACCGTCAGCTTCGCCCCGGCGTTCCCCCTCGACCTCCAGCAAAAGGTCACGGCGGCGTTGAGCAATTACGCGCTGAACGACCCGGACGGGTTCTCCACGGCGTTTGATGCCTACTCATGGAGCGGCATCTCCTACACGAATGACTCGGAGTTCGACTTCATCCGTCTGCTCGTCCAGGAACTCGGTCTCGACACGGGCGACCTCTAGAAAGGGCTGAACGACGACACGCTGAGTATCGGGCGGGGACATCAGTCCCCGCCCGATACTCGACCCGAGAGACGGGACGCCTGATTCATGCTCAAGGTTGAGAACCTCGTCAAGATCTACGACGGAGGAATCCAGGCCCTCGATGACGTTTCCTTCGAGGTGGAGAGGGGCGAGTTCCTTGCCGTCATCGGGTTGAGCGGATCGGGCAAGTCGACGCTCCTGCGCTGTATCAACCGGCTGATCGAGCCGACCGCAGGGACGATCACCTGGGACGGCGTCGACGTTACCAATGCCTCTCAGGAGGAGCTGCGTCGCGTTCGTCGGCGCATCGGTATGGTCTTCCAGCACTTCAACCTGGTCGAGCGCTCGAAGGTCCTCACGAACGTCATGGCCGGTCGGCTCGGCTACCTCAACCCGGCGCTGAGCATCGTCAATCGCTTCCCCAAAGCCGACATCGAAAAGGCCCACGCTCAGCTCGCACGCGTTGGACTCGAAGAAAAGGCAAATGCCCGAGCCGATGAGCTGAGTGGCGGCCAGCAGCAGCGCGTCGGCGTTGCCCGGGCCATGATGCAGGATCCGGAGATCATGCTCGCCGATGAGCCGGTCGCGAGTCTCGACCCGGTGCTCGCCCACAGCATCATGCAATACCTCGAACTGATCAACGACGAGGACGGCGTCATGGTGCTGTGCTCTCTCCACTTCCTCGATCTCGTTCACCAGTACGCCGATCGGGTGATCGCCCTGAACGATGGGAAGCTGGTGTTCGAAGGAACGCCCCAGGAGATCGACGACGACAAGTTCAAGGAGATCTACGGGAAGGAGGCCGAGCGCGTTGGCTGACTCGACCCCGACCCAGTCCGACCCCGCTCCGGGAGATCTACCGCCGGAACAATCGAAGCCGAACGGTCGCAAGCCACGCGGCTGGCGCCGCTCGCTCTACATCCTCATCGCGATCTTGGTTGCGTTCGTCGTCTATGCCTTCGCGTTCGCGAAAACCGACGTCTCGCTCGAAGAGATCCAATCGGAGACGCGCCAGGAACAGCTGTTCAGAATCCTTCGCGCCCTCGCCCGACCCGATCTCGTCACGTACGACAGGGACGACCTCGTCGTCACCGCCGACGCGTACGTCCCCTGCAACGGATCGGAACCGGTGCCGGCGTCCGCCGCTCCGACGGGCGAATCCATTACGATTTCGCCGACGTGCGCTGCACCGGGTGAACCGTTCACCGTCACCGGCTCCGGCTACGAGCCCGGAGCACGGGTCACTGTGAACTTCGTACCGATATCGGACTTCGCCATCGTCCTGCCGCAGGGTCGCGTCGATGTCGCCGAAGACGGAACCTTCTCACTCTCGTTCGAGGCCCCGGACCGGCAGAACGGAGACCCGCAACAGATTGAAGCCATTACACAGACGAACGTCGGCGGCTGGCGAAACCGCGTCGAAGTGTGGACCGACACGAACCTCAACGGCGTCCAGGACGACCCCGACCTCCCTCCGTCCGACGATCCGATCGCCGCGTACAACATGCTGCTGCCGGAGTTCGACATTCGCAGCCCCGGCGGCGTGACCCTCGTCGATGACAATAACAACGTCATCGACTTCATCAGCTGGGGTGGGTCGTTCGAGGCGAGTACCGGTTCGGGCACCGGGCTCGTGAGTCGAGACATCGGGGTTGATCCGTCGGGCGTTGGCGTCGACGACTCGGTCCAGCTCACCGGCGCCGGCGCCGCCGCAGAGGATTTCTCGTGGACCGGTCCTGCCCCAGCGAGCTTCGGTGCGATCAACAACGGACAGACCACAGTGAACGGCGATTCGCTCGAGGCACTGTTCTTCAACGAGGTCGCATTCGGCGAGGAGCGGCGCCTCGAGATTGCGGGAGCCCCCGGCGCATCGGTGTCCGACGTGTCGATGATCTTCTTCGACGGCACCGACGGGACGCAATACAAGATCATCCAGATTGCCGACAAGATCGACCTGTCGCCGCGGCTCTCCGACAATGCGCTCAACACCTGGGACCGCATCGTCGAGACCGTCATGCTGGCGCTCCTCGCCACCACGGTCGGCACGTTCCTCGCAGTGCCGCTCAGCTTCCTCGCTGCGAAGAACCTGATGCGCGACGTCACCGTTCCGGTCATCAACCTCAGCCTGTCGATCATCGCGATTCCGATCGGACTCGTGGTTGGCATCCAGGCATCTCGCTGGGCATCGTCCCTCCGGGCTTTCACCGATGCCAACTGGATCACGTTGCTGATCGCTCTCATCGTGCTGAGCGGGGTTGTGTGGCTGCTCCTGCGCTGGACGTTCCCGGACGAGGAAGAGGACGAACCGCCAGGCCTCGGCCTTCGGAGCCTCAGGGTTGCCGCACTCCTGGTTGTGGCCTTCCTCCTCCTGATCGGCTCGTATGAGGTCGCCAACCTGCTCGTCCTCCTGGGAGGGTGGATGGAGGACCTTCTCACCGGTGCCCGGTTCCTCGGGAGTTTCGTGGTATCACTCGGAGAGATCACTGAGATCGCCATACCGGTGATCTCGTCGCTCGTCGGCGCATTTGCCCTCTCTGTTGCCGCCAGCAAACTCGGCTATCTCACCGTGCGCAACGTGTCTCGCCCGGTACTCAATGCCTTGACGCTCGCCTTGTCGGCACTGGCCGGCGCCGTCGTCGGGGTGGCAATCGGTGCGGTCATCGACTGGTTCTACCAGCTCGAGAATCCGTTTGCGACGGTCGTGGTCCCGGCCGTCATTGGTGCCACCTTCGGCGCCTTCCTCTCGGTCAAGGCGCTGCGGAAGTCTGAGGATCAGAACATCGGCCTGACGGTGTACTACATGGCGCGGACGTTGTTCAATGGACTGCGGTCGATCGAGCCACTCGTGATGGTGATCATCTTCGTAGTCTGGGTGGGGATCGGTCCGTTTGCCGGTGCACTCGCCCTGGCGCTGCACACCACGGCGGCACTCGCGAAGCTCTACTCGGAACAAGTAGAGAGCATCGCCACGGGCCCGCTCGAAGCGGTGCGAGCCACCGGCGCGACCCGGCTCCAGACGATCATCTACGCCGTTGTCCCACAGATCGTCCCGCCGTACATCTCGTTCACGATGTATCGGTGGGACATCAACGTCCGGATGTCGACGATCATTGGTTTCGCCGGCGGCGGCGGTATCGGGTTCTTGCTACAGCAGAACATCAACCTGCTGCAGTATCGTGCCGCAGCGGCTCAGATGCTCGCCATCGCGATCGTCGTGGCGTCGATGGACTACATCAGCTCACGATTGCGTGAGCGCTTCGTCTAGGGATGGGTTCGTTCCGCCTCCGCGATCGACAGGTGACGGAGGAGCAGGAACGGCTGCTCCTGGCGCCGGGTGCGACGCTTTCGACGGCTTCGCTTGGACGTGCCATCCGCGAGGAACCCGATCCTTGGAGAACGGCGTATGAGCGCGACCGGGATCGCATCCTCCACTCGAAGGCGTTCAGGCGCCTGAAGCACAAGACGCAAGTCTTCATGAATCCGGAGGGCGATCACTACGTAACCCGACTCACGCACACGATTCAGGTCACCCAGGTCGGTCGGGCGATCGCCCATGGGCTCAGCCTCAACCCCGCGCTCACCGAGGCGATCTGCCTCGGGCACGACGTCGGTCACTCCCCGTTCGGCCACACCGGCGAAGAAGCGCTCAGCGAGTTCGTGGAGGGCGAGTGGCGCCACTCCGACCAGTCGGTGCGTATCTACGAGGTACTCGAGCCCCTCAACCTGACCACCGAGGTCCTCGATGGCATTCGGGCCCACCCGTGGAAGGTCCAGACGCCTGCGCGCACCGCTGAGGGAGGCATCGTTCGGTTCGCCGACCGCATCGCCTATCTCGCTCACGATGCCCTCGATGCGATCCGGGCTGGAGTCCTCGGCCCGAGCGACTTTCCACCTTCGGTGCTCGAGTCGCTCGGTGTTACCGGCAGCGACTGGATCAATACGATGATCGCCGCAGTGATCAGGACCTCGGCGGAGCGCGACGAGGTTGCGATGGACGAGCACACGCTGGCGATCATGCTGGAGCTCCGGAACTTCATGTTCGAGCGGGTCTATCTGCGTGCCGAGGTCGAGCCGCAGCGCCGGAGGGCCAGGGAGATCGTCCGGAACCTCGTCGAGTATTTCGTGGTCCATCCCAACGAGGTCCCGGCAAGCTACCGGCACGACGATGCCGACGCGCTCACACAGGTCATCGACTTCGTTGCCGGCATGACCGATCGCTACGCCATCAGCCGCCACGACGAACTGTTCCGACCGCAACTGTTCTAGCCGTTCGCCAACGCTCCCACAATCGCGAGGATCAATAGATTCGCGAGCGTCCACGCGATCGCGAAGGTGACGTAGAACTGGATCCAGCGTCCCCAGGTCTCGACGCGCACCGCCAGCGACGTGCCGACCACGTACCACAGCGGGAGGCTCGTCACGAGGCCGAAGAGGACAACCGTGGTCCGCGTTACCTCGATGAAATCGAACGACAGAAACCATGTCGTCGGCAGCGCGATGACCAGCATCACGGCAGCGACGAAGCTGGCTGCGAAGTCCTGGAGGTCGCCTGCTCGAGCCGATCCCACCGCAAGCGCCATCACCACCATCACGAGCGGATACGACAAGGCCAGGAGCCCCGCCGCAGTCCGTCCCACCGTTGAGCGACGGGGGGCGAACGAGACGTTACCGGTGGCCATCGGCCGCTGCATGTGACATCACGAGCAGCGTACCGCGCGTCGTCGCCTCCGACATAGACAGCCACGACCCGCTGTGCACCCTGCAGGTCGCGAGAAGGGCTCCTGGAGACCCATCCCGTCTGGCGACTACCGGGCCTTCAGGTCTAGCCTGGAGACCTGTATGTCCGTTTCCACACCGATCAAGACGGTCGTTCTCATTCTTCTTCTCGCGCTTCTGGCTGTGGCTCCTATTCCCGCCGGCGCGCAGACGCAGGACGACGTCGACCGAGCCGAAGCCGCCAAGGAGCAGGCGTACCAGGACCTCCTCGAAGCCAACGAGGCGGTCGGCTCTGCGGTCAGCGAACTCGAGGCGATTGAATCCGAGCTCCAAGAGCTCAACTACACGATCAGTCGGCTCGATCGGAAGATCGCGGAATTCGACGAGGAAGTCGCCCGGCTCCGTGCCAATGCGCAGGAAGTCGTCGTCGAGGCATATACGAATTCCGGAAAGGGCCTGGTGAGCGCGGCGTTCACCGCAGGCTCGATCCAGGATCTTCTCACGAGCCAGACGCTCATCGGCGAAGCGACCACCCGCGACCTCGCATCGCTCGACCTGCTCACCGCCGTCAACCGTGAGAACGATCGGTTGAAGATCGAAATAGCGGAGAAGCGGGCCGAGGTCGAGGTCCTTGAAGAACAGCAGGTCGCCGTCGTCGAGCGGCTCTCGGTTGCTCGCCAGAAGGCGGACGACGTGTTTGCATACGCCCAGGACAAATACCAGGACGTCTACGCCGAATACCAGGCAGAGCTCAAGCGCCGAGCCGAGGCGGAAGCACGTCGACGCGAGGCGGAAGCGGCAGCAGCACGAGCCGCCAACAACTCATCGAGCGCCGCCCGCAGTTCCGCTGCAGCTGGCCTCCCGGCGTCCAACACCAGGGGGGTTGCCTGCCCCGTCGCCGGCAACACCTGGTTCATCGACACGTGGGGAGCACCCCGATCGGGGGGACGCACGCACAAGGGCGTCGACATGTCGGGAGCCCACGGCACACCTCTGGTTGCCATGAACTCGGGCAAGGTCCGCCTCAACTGGCACTCCGCCGGCGGTCGTCAGGTCTACGTGTACAGCGATGACGGTAACTTCTACTACTACGCCCACCTGAGCGGCTACGCATCAGGTCTCTCCAACGGCCAACGCGTCGACAAGGGGCAGCTCATCGGGTACATGGGGGCAACCGGCAATGCGTCGGTGTCTCACCTCCACCTCGGCATGGGCCGTATCGGCGGCGCCTACGTCAACCCCTACCCGACGGTGCGCGCAGCCTGTTAACGCGGACCGGCTTCGCCGGTCCGTTGGCAGTTTCCACAGGAAACTGCTCCTCACCGACCCCCGCACGAGCGACACCACCAGCGCCAGCCCGCTGACAATCTCCACAACAAACCACTGCCCACCAACCCCCACACGAGCGACACCACCAGCGCCGATCCGCGTGCAGGTGCGGCGCTAGCCTGACCGGCCCATGTCCGCCTTGATCGAAGCCCGCCAACTCACGAAGACCTTCGGTGAATTCACCGCGGTCGACGCCATCGACTTCTCCGTGGAACAGGGTGAGTCCTTCGGGTTCCTCGGCCCAAACGGAGCCGGCAAGACCTCCACCATGCGAATGATCGGCGCCGTGAGCCCGCTCTCCGGCGGATCACTCTCCGTGCTCGGGTTGGACCCGGAACACCAGGGTCCACAGCTCCGTGCGAGGCTGGGAGTCGTCCCCCAGGAGGACAATCTCGACACGGAACTCACGGTCCATGACAACCTGATGATGTACGGCCGCTACTTCGACCTCTCGCGGGCCGTCATCAGGAAACGGATCGAAGAACTCCTCGACTTCGTGCAGTTGACCGAGAAGCGCGCGTCAAAGGTAGAGGCCCTTTCCGGAG
>Ga0316198_10001863_pt1 | contig 12591 bp, 11 predicted proteins | sample OudBieAanoxic_MG_FD_204935 | JGI IMG/M metagenome (GOLD analysis project Ga0316198, IMG submission 204935) | Coastal sediment microbial communities from Oude Bieten Haven, Netherlands - site A anoxic | ecosystem: Environmental > Aquatic > Marine > Coastal > Sediment | place: Netherlands... | reverse complement strand
TGCCTGCATTGTTTCTCGTCTCCAGCGACAGCCTTTTCTGCCAGGCGTTGCAGCGGCCATTGACCAGCTTAACCTGATTAATGATTCGCAATCGGGGGGATACCGGAAACGGCGTTATCTTTACCGCCGGGTCCGTCCCGGTCGTGTCGATGTCAAAATGGAACTCTGTTGCCTGAAAACCTACCAGTACCGCGTTAGGTCCAACGTTGTAAGTTCGATAAGGCTGTTGGTCAAACGCAGCATAGTCCACCTTGCCGGGTTCGAAGTAAGAGTTATCGATCAGTACATCGCCAGTGATGCGGTGTATACCGTAAATGAAAATCCGATTCAGCAGGCGCCAGAAACGCTCAGGCGTCAGATAAGGGTCACCGTTACCACGAATATACAAGTCACCATTCAGGGTATGCCCGTCGATAGTGCCGGTGTACATCACTTGCGTAGACCAACGGTATCCCTGTCCGAGTAAATCCAGCGCGGCTGCCGTGGTCACCAGTTTAATGACCGAGGCCGGATTCAGAAACCGGTCTGCATGAAGAGCAACCAGTGGCTTGTCATCGTCCACACCCTGAATGAACAGGCCAATGCCATCGGTAGTGAAATCCGCGTCTTTTATCGCCGCTGCCAGCTCCGATGGCAGCTCGGCCTCGGCAGCTGCAATAAAAGTCGGAAATAATACTAGAATCGTCCAAACAAGGTGTTTAATCTTCATCGGAATTGAAAGCATACGCGTTGTTATATCCTTGATACACGGGCTCGACAGCCCGTTAAACCGGGGGGAGGTTCAGTCTGTCCCCTGTTATTCGCTATTATTCGTGTGCCGTGTTATTACCCTTTTGTTACTGACGAGATTGTCGGATCATTTGCGTTTATGTGTAGGAATAACAAGGACCGGGAGTGGAGATTTATGCAGGACTCCTTCACTGACACTGCCCACAAGAAGTTGATACATCGCACCGCGCCCATGTGAGCCCACAACAATCATGTCTGCTCCAACATCCGACGCCTCTTGTAGAATCGCTTCTACTGTTTTATCGTGCACAAGCAGGGCGGTGGTATTTATACCCGCCTTGCGCATATGATCTGCCAGCTCCTGGATCTGAAGATGCTCGTCGTGGAACTTCCTGGCAAGGGACTTCCGTGCCGCTAGCGGATCAGCTTTGAATTCAACAATGTCTGGTGCCGGTTCTGCATTATGCAACAGCCAGACCTCCGCTGAAAGTGATATGGCGAGTTGCTCGATTTTATTCACAATTATTTCCGTGGATTTAGATAAGTCAACACACACCAGGATCTTCATATCTTTTCTCCGCAAATGACGCAGCTTACAACGACATATAATGTGTCTGGATAGACATTTGAGCAAGCTTGTTAGTTTTTAATGATATCCGGTCCACAGATAATTTAGAACCAATATCGTCGTGATAATAAAATATTGGTGATATTCCGGGCAAATAAAATGACGACGGGAGACTCACAGTGGCCACATCTAAAAATGCGTGCACGAAACACCCTTGCCATGTCTATTTAGCAGGCATTGCGAATATCACAATAAAGGTCAGAATAACTGCCAGTGTGGCAAAACGCACCAGGTTCAGATGGTGGGCTTTGCGTTCACATTGATAGTGGCTTGCAATAATGGCAACGACACACTGCAACAGGTAATACAGGGCAAATGCACGTGAAGCGAAGGAGATGATTTCGAGCAGGTCTGCAGTCCAGATCAATATGATTGCCAGTATAGACACTACCAGGTAAGCCTTGTTGGTCGGCAATATTTCCTTACAACTCTCACACGCCAGGCCACCTGCACCCACAGTATCAGCAACGGCAGCACTGAACTGGCTCATGATTGCTGCCACTATAAGCATTAATGGCAGCACGGTTGCTGCCAGGCCGGTTGCATTAACAATTTCCGCGATCTTGATAGTCTCAAGATTCAGATGTTGCACAATCGGCAACAGTGCAACAACTGACACTATGTAAAGCGTGCCCGAAATTAATTGAGCCTGGCGCATGGTATCTACACGTACTTGAGCGGAATATTTTTCGCCCAGAAAACGTGATGTCTCGAATCCCTGCACGACAAGAAGAATTCCTGCCAGCATAAACGCCTGGGTTAGCCAGTTTCTGTCCTTGACTTCAAAGATGAGTAATTGCTCAGACAGCAGGAAGTTATAGTCATATATAATGACGCCGATTAACAGTGCCACAACAATCGACAACTGCAGGGACATCGAATAGGCTTCGAGCTTCTCAAGTCCACCCAGTCCACGTAAATAACCAGCCGCAGCAATAAAAACGACGATGACTGTTGTCAGGCTCCGCTCCAGGACAGGCGAATTCCCAAATCCTACATAGGTTAGAAGAAAAGATGATAGTAGTGACAGATAGAACGCAACAGCTGTCACGTAAGCGAATGAAAGCACGATATTGGCGAATAAATCGATTTTGTATATGACGTGGTAGGCTTCCCTGTCGTGAATCAGGGGTTCAGCTTGAATAATATTGAAGCGAATGACACCACCGATGGCATAGGCAAGCACTACAATACCCGTAACTGCGAGAGGAGAATAGATGCCAATCACGCTTGCAAGCAACGGGGCGATGATCAGAAACCCGCTGCCTATTATAGATGAAAGGGGTGTGAGTGTTGCCTGCCAGGATCGGCTTTTGGTAAAGCGCGGCGTGAACATAAACAGCAGCACGCTGGCAGTAATAATTACAAGCATAATGTTCAGCATACCCCTTCTCCATTTAGCCGCGTAAGCAAGAACAATTTCTTGGGGTCAGGTCTTACATTTTACACTCAACCGTATGTGCTCATTTCAATTGCAAGGCCTGACCCTTGCCTCTCATTTATTGCCGCTGCCAGTTCCGATGGCAGCTCTGCCTCGGCAGCTGCGGTAACAGGCGGGAATAACACTAAAATCACGCAAAAGAAGTGTATTATCTTCATCGCAAACGAAACAATACGTATTGATACTCCTTGATACACAGACTCGATAACAGGCATCCCGTATTATCACTATAAGCTGGGTCATATGAAACTTATTTTCTAATCTATAGATAAAGTGTCATATGACCCCACGTATTATATCCCTACGTCCCCTTTTCTACACCTTCTTAGCGAACAGCGTATATTCCGCATCCGAATTCTCGCTAAACTTTATTTTATCAACGAGTTGAAAACCTGATTTTTCCAGTGACTGCTCCAGTTGCCGGGTCGTAAGCAGGTTGATTTTGGGTAAGAGTCCAAGATGCCCTGTAAATCGCAGCAGCTTGCCTGCAATTTTACTTTTCTCGCCCAGGCAAGCGGTTTCAGAAATAAACAAGCCTCCCGGTTTAAGCAGGTCATGGATGCGCATAAAGACGGCATCGGTATCCTTGATAAAATGCAACACAAAAAAGGCCATCACCACATCAAAACCATCTTCTTTCAAACGTTCATCATATAGCGATGTTTTTATAAACTCGATATTATCCAGCTTGCGCTCTGCTTTTCTCTGTTCTGCAATCGCCAGCAATTTACTGGAGATATCAATGCCAGTAACCTGTTTTACATTACCTGCAAGATCTCCACATTGGGTACCGGTACCACAACCAATATCCAGCACAACATCTTCTGGTGACAAGTAAGATTTTATTATCTCGATTTTCGTCTCGTAAGCTGACCTGTCAGATATCGGAGATGCTGCATACCTGGACGATATCAGGTCCCAGAATTTTTCGGGTGATTTCCGAAACAGCATATCCCTATCCTATATTTCAATTAAGGCAGGAAAATGGGATCTGACGGATTGCTATCCCACTTCCTCGTCATCCCAGCATGTTTTTGGCTGGGATCCAGTGTCTTTCCATTAGAGGAAAAAGGGTCGATGAGAAAACAAAACCATTCGCAATGGTCACCGACACTTGATGTTTTGTGCTATTCCATTACTCCAGCAAGATAAAAGCCAAGCCTCATATCCTGGCCAAGGATATGCCTGGTTAACCAGTCCGCCAGGTATTCGAAATCTTCACTCGTGGGCAATCTGTTTTCTTCACGCAACATCTGCTGCATCGCCCTGACGCCTTCGATCAGATCATTGTGTTCGGCCTTGTGTAACTCCATTCCATCGTATTCATAACGCACCATAAGGCGTTCTTCGTGTCTGAAGTGCCAGATGGTACAAGTAATCAGCTCCTCCAGGACCGCATCGACATAATCGACCGAATCCCCTCCTTCGACAGCCTGGCTGAGAAGGTTGAACAGATCGACCAGCTTGTGGTGATCGTCATTGATTTCTTCGACATCGACATCCAGGGAATCGTCCCAGCTTATATGTTTCACGCGTACCACCCACTGTGCTCACAGTGATGAATAAAGAAAGGCTATTTTAACAAACCCCATCAGCGCCGGGCATGAGCAAGATCAAGTGAATGTTTTCTATGACCAGGCCGAACCAGCACAAGCTATTGTAAAATATAGCAATTGGGATAAATTCATTCGGGTCAGGGTAAAAACTCTACTGTATTATTACTCTGACCCCCCACTATTCTGATAATCAAATAACAGGTTGATAAAAGTTTCGCGTACCGACTGACTTGAATCACGGAAGAACCGGTAATCGGCATGCGCCTGCGGCCTGTCAGGATCAATGACAATCCCCCACAACGGCCTGGCGCTCACGGGTAACATGCTATAACGGATATCACCCAGTACATTCGCCTGCATCGGGTCCAGGGCAACATAACCATCCGAGAATGACAGAAATCGTAGAATATCCGCATACAGAACTGAAGATTCATCCAGCTGCGGTAGATCATCGTCAAGCGAAAACAGGGCAACGGACTCGCCTTCAATGACCTTGCCCGTATCGAACAGCCCGACACGAATGGCATCCACATGAATACGATCCACATGAATATACACTGATCGCCATAACACCAGGTTTGCGAGCGTGGGTTTCACCACCGACTGCGTCGCCAGGTGACCACGCTTTTCACGCAAGTCCTCGGCCACCTGCCCGGCGCGTTGCAACTGCACGAAGCCCATACCCAGGTACATCATGCACAAGGCCAGGCCAGCATAGGCCACTTGTCTGTGGCCCACTATCAGACCCGCACATAATGTCACCAGCAGGATCAGCGTGAACACGGGATCAACAATCGAAATAATATTCAAGGCCACGCGCTCATCCGAGAGCGGCCAGAAAAGATGTGTACCATAACTGGTACACGCATCAAGCACGCCACTCATGCTGTAACCCGCGAGACAGAAAAGATAGAGTCGTTTACCCGACAAATACCGACGCACAAAAGGCCAGAACAACAGCATGGCAATCGCCGCACCCAGTGGGATAAACGCCAGGGAATGGCTGAAATGACGATGATATTCAATATTCAGCAAGGGATCGGTGGATGAGCGGATCAGGATATCGGCATCCGCCAACAGACCAGCTGCCACGCCAACCAGTGTCGCAATCTTTTTCTCATCCTTTGTGGCAAGTGACTGTGCCAACACACCGCCGACTAAACCCTGGGTCAGGACATCCATAACAAACTCATCGCATTCTTTTGAGTAACAGAAACTAAAGGCGTCAGAGACCTTTGACTATTATTTTTATTGACCGTTGTCTTGTTAGATTTTGTATATATTTTTACTTCTATTTTTACTCATATACAGGCTCGACAAATAAAAAAGATGACCTTCATATCGTGGTCTTACTGCCGGAGATTAGCAAACGCTATGCTAATGACACCAACAACGTCGAGGTACCATCGACATTCGTCCTTGTTAACTTTTGGAAAAAAACAGCGTCAGAAAACAATATTCACTAATATTAGGAACAACTGTTCTCTAGCCCGCATTTCTCACCAGGATCACGGGAGTAGGCGCAGGACCGAGCCCGCATATCCCACCCCATGGACGAGCCCTCACTTGATCTTTGAATCCACAAAGCATTTTGCTCAGTCGGAAATACACAAGGTTATTCCGCTCCTTCGCAAAATCCTTTGTGGATTCAAATCTCGGCGCGATCATCTCGCCCCCGGGTAAGACATGCGGACTGGTGTTCGTAAGCGCTGCTCTGGAGCAAAAAGCGTAGCAATAGCTACGGTTTGAGTGAAGAGCAAGCTTACGGACACGAAGACCAGCCTGAACCGTGATAGGCGGGCTTGAATAACACACTGTATTATTGATCATCATGGCTTTTCTCCAAATTGCCAATGTCTTATCAGCATCCTATGCCGCCTGGTGAGAAATGCGGGCTGGCTGCAGCAAAGCGGCTGAATTACTGGTTTTAGGCGATATTCTTCCTATAATCCTTATTATCTGAGCTAACAAAATTCAACCAACGGGAACTACCAGTTGGTATCAGGGCTTAACCATCGAAGCACGGGGACTGCAATGAGCGCCGAACCAAAACTGAGTGGGCTTTCTCGCAAGCTTGTTAATGACGGCTTGCTGGATGAGGAAAAAGCGATTAGCGCATTGAAAACTGCGCATGCTGAAAAAATCAGCTTCACTCAGTATCTGGTCAATAATAATGTGCTTTCAGCAAGCAAGATTGCTATGGAGGCATCCAATGAATTCGGCCTTCCGGTTTTTGATCTTGATGTGCTCGACATGGAATCCGTGCCGCGAGAGATTGTCGATGACAGGCTGATCAACAAGCACCATGCGGTTCCGCTTTACAAACGTGGTAACAGGCTCTACGTAGGTATCTCGGACCCTACCAACCTCGCGGCCATCGATGATATCAAATTCCAGACCGGCACCAATACAGAAGCCGTACTGGTAGAAGAAAACAAGCTCACGCAGTTTATCGAGAAGCTGCTCGAGGAAGAAGATGCCCTCGACGATGGCCTCGATGATGATCTCGAAGATGTCGAATTTGCCGACACCGATGAATCGCCAGCTCAAGCTGCAGATGCGGCCAGCGCAGCTGACGACACGCCCGTTGTCAAATTCATCAATAAAGTGCTGCTCGATGCCATCAAGAAAGGTGCTTCCGATATTCACTTTGAACCCTATGAGAAAAAGTACCGTGTACGTCTGCGCATAGACGGTGTTTTACGTGAAGTATCCAAGCCGCCTATTACAATGGGCCTGAAACTGGCTGCTCGTCTCAAGGTCATGTCAAAAATGGATACGGCGGAAAGGCGTGTACCACAGGACGGCCGTATTAAACTGAAAATCTCTAAAACCAAGGCCATCGATTTTCGTGTTAACACCCTGCCGACCCTGTTTGGTGAAAAAGTTGTATTGCGTATTCTGGATCCTTCCAGTGCGCAGCTGGGTATTGATGCTCTCGGTTACGAGGCCGAGCAGAAACAGGCCTATCTGGATGTACTGGCCAACCCGTACGGCATGATCCTGGTAACCGGTCCTACCGGTAGTGGTAAGACCGTATCCCTGTACACGGGCCTGAATATCCTTAATACCGAAGACAGAAATATATCGACGGCCGAGGATCCGGCGGAAATCAACCTCGAGGGCATCAACCAGGTCAACGTCAACAACAAGGTTGGACTCGACTTTGCATCAGCCCTGAGATCCTTCCTGCGCCAGGACCCGGACATCATCATGGTGGGTGAGATCCGTGACCTGGAAACGGCTGAGATTGCAATCAAGGCAGCACAGACCGGCCATATGGTGCTGTCCACCCTGCATACCAATGACGCACCGCAAACGTTGGCGCGCCTGGTTAATATGGGCGTACCCCCCTTCAACATCGCATCGGCCGTATCACTGATCATTGCCCAGCGCCTGGCCCGCCGCCTGTGCGAGCACTGCAAAGTAACCGAAGAAGTACCTCGAGCAGCACTGGTTGAAGAAGGCTTTACTGATGAGCAGATCAAGGAAGGCTTCAGCCTGTACAAAGCCGTCGGTTGCGACCAGTGTTCAGAAGGCTATAAAGGCCGTGTTGGTATTTATCAGGTAATGAAAATGTCCGAAGAAATGGGCCAGATCATCATGAACAATGGCAATGCGCTTGATCTGGCAGATCAGGCACAGAAAGAAGGCGTGAAAGACCTGCGTGAATCAGGTCTGCTCAAAGTAATTCAAGGCATCACCAGCCTGGAAGAAGTTAACCGTGTAACCAAAGACTGATTAGGACTGAACAATGGCACAAGCACAAGCAGCAACCTTTACCTGGGAAGGCACCAACAAGCAGGGAAAACTCATCAGAGGAGAAATCACAGCAGCGAGCATCGATGCTGTCAAGGCCGAGCTGCGCAAACAGGGCGTCACCCCTAAAGCAGGCAAGGTCAAGAGAAAAGGCAAATCACTTTTCGGCGGAAGCAAGGGCAAAAGGATTGTACCCGCTGACATCGCCGTATTCAGCCGGCAAATGGCCACCATGCTCAAAGCCGGCGTTCCGCTGGTACAGGCATTTGACATCGTCGGCCAGGGCCATAGCAACAAAAATATGACAAACCTGATCATGGCAGTCAAGGCTGAAGTGGAAGCCGGCGGCACATTCGCCAGCGCGCTGGCCAAACACCCGTTGTATTTTGACGACCTGTTTGTCAGCCTGGTTGATGCCGGCGAGGCATCAGGTGCACTCGAAGACCTGCTGGATAAAGTTGCGACCTACAAGGAAAAAACAGAAGCGCTGAAATCCAAAATCAAGAAAGCCCTGACCTACCCGATTTCCGTACTCGTCGTCGCCATCGTCGTAACCGCTATTCTGCTGGTATTCGTTGTACCGACTTTCGCCGGTATGTTTGCAGGATTCGGTGCAGATTTGCCAGCATTTACCATGATGGTCGTAAACCTGTCCGACTTCGTAATCGAATGGGGGTGGCTGATTCTGATCGCTATTATTGGCGCCATCGTAGGATTCGTTCAAACCAAAAAACGCTCGCGTAAATTCCGCGACAAGCTTGATGCTATCTCTCTGAAGATACCCGCATTTGGCGCATTGTTGTTTAACTCGGCCATTGCACGCTTTTCAAGAACGCTGGCAACCATGTTTGCAGCCGGTGTGCCACTGGTTGAAGCCATGGTCTCGGTGGCGAGCGCGGCAGGCAACAACGTCTATACCAAGGAGATACTGCGCGTACGCGATGATATCGCCTCGGGTACTACATTACAGTCGAGCCTGTCTCAAAATAAGGCGCTTTTCCCCAACATGTTGATACAGATGGTTGGAATCGGTGAAGAGTCCGGTGCTCTCGACGAGATGCTTGCCAAGGTGGCCGAATATTACGAAGCGGAAGTCGATGATGCCGTCGATAACCTGACTGCGCTGATGGAACCACTGATCATGTCGTTCCTCGCTGTTGTAATTGGTGGTCTCGTGATTGCAATGTATCTACCCGTCTTCAAGATGGGTGAAGTTGTTTCGCAACATTAAAATCTTTGGAAATACTCACCGTATTTGAGGCAGAGCAATGGCTGTTTTATACAGCCGTTGCTCTATTCAGCCTTTGTGTAGGCAGTTTTTTGAATGTCGTCATCTATCGTCTGCCGCTGATGCTGGAACGTGAATGGCGACAGCAGTGCCATGATTTTCTGGAGATAGAAGCTCCACGCGGGGAACAACCACACATAGGCCTTGCAACACCCGCATCCAGCTGCCCCCATTGCGGCCATTCTATTCGTGCATGGGAAAACATTCCGCTCATCAGTTATCTCATACTTGGTGGCAAGTGCTCTTCATGCAAGGCACCTATATCAATGCAATATCCCGCCATCGAAGCAATCACTGCAACACTGTCTGTTATCGTTGCATGGCAATTTGGTGTTAGCGTACAGACTGCAGGCGGCCTGTTGTTTACATGGATATTGATTTCCCTGACCATGATCGATGTACATAAGCAATTACTGCCTGACAATATCACCCTGCCATTATTATGGCTGGGTTTGATCTTCGCCCTGTTTGACACCTATACGTCGCTGCAAGCCAGTGTAATTGGTGCCATTGCCGGGTACCTGTCGCTTTGGATAGTGTTCCAGACATTCAAACTGGTTACGGGCAAAGAAGGCATGGGGTTTGGCGACTTCAAGTTGCTCGCAGCTATGGGCGCCTGGATGGGCTGGGCCATGTTGCCGCAAATCATTCTGGTTTCATCAGTCGTAGGCGCCATCGCCGGCTCAATCATGCTGGTGACGGGTAAAGCCCGCACACAGCAACCCATACCCTTTGGTCCTTATCTTGCAGTTGCAGGCTGGATAGCACTGCTTTGGGGCAATGACATCAATCAGGCCTATCTGGTTAGCTTGCAATAATGCTGACAATCGGCCTCACCGGAGGTATAGGTAGCGGCAAATCCGAAGTTGCCGGAATGTTTAACCAGCTCGGCGTCCCGGTGATTGACGCTGATGTGATTGCACATGAACTCGTTGAACCAGGCACAGAAGCTCTGTCTGAAATTACCGCCGCATTTGGTGAAACCATATTAACGTCGGAAGGCACGTTGGACAGAGCCAAACTCGCCGGAATCGTATTTAACAAGCCTGATATGAAACAACAGCTTGAAACCATCATTCACCCGCGAGTACGTGAGCAAATTAAAGCTTACAAAGATGCACATAAAAATGAACCTTATATTATTGTTGTAATCCCATTGTTACTGGAATCAGAGCAACGAGACCTTGTCGACAGGGTATTAGTTGTAAATGCCGCGGAAACTGTACGAATCCAGCGTGTGCAGTCAAGGGATGGTCGCGGTGAAGCGCAAATCCGTTCAATCATGCGGAACCAGGCGGATGATGCACAGCGACGCGCTGCCGCAGACGATAACATTGACAACAGCGGTTCGCTTGACGACCTGATGACATCCGTGCGCAGGCTTCATCAACAATATAAATCGCTTGCAGCTTAGTACAGCTTTATGTAATAGCTGATTTATGTAAAAATCATAACAATAATTAAACGAGCCAGCCGTGACCGATTACCTCACTTACGAACAACCGCTGAATGAACGCATACGCACGTTCCTCAGGCTCGAAAAACTGTTCGATCAGTTTACTTTCCATGTCAAGCACGGATCTGCATGGGACAATCCCATCGCAATTGACGCAATTACGGACATCCTGTCATTTACCACGCGAAGCGATATCAAACTTGAAGTACTCAAGGAACTTGAACGCCAACATTCACGCCTGGAAAGACTTAGCAAGCGGCCACAAATTGACCAGGGGCAATTGACATCATTACTGGATAGACAGACTACCCTGATCAGCAGATTGCAATCAAACACAGGACAGTTAGGCCAGGAGACCCAAAGCTCCGAATTATTGAATGCCGTTCGGCAGAAAGGCTCGGTTCCGGGTCCGATCTGTGATTTTGACCTGCCCGCTTTCCACTACTGGCTGACACGCCCGGAAAGTACACGGCGCGAACAGCTACAGCAATGGTTTTCGCCCTTCAAGGTGCTTGAAGAAGCTATCATCATGATTATGGACGTATTAAGGAATTCTACCGATGAAACCGATGAAACCGCAGTTAAAGGATTTTTCCAGAAAGTAATTGATACCAACCAGGCAGTCCAGTTGTTACATATATCGATACCGACCACACATAACTGCTATCCTGAAATAAGCGCAGGCAAACACAGATTCTCGGTACGATTCATGATTAACCCGAATCCCTATACCCGGCCGGAACAATTCACCGAAGACGTAGACTTCAGGCTCAAAATCTGCTCTGTCTAGCCCGAATATTGCATGAATCTACGATTTGTGCAGAGTTTAATCAGGGCGATGGACCACAGATAAACACCGATATCAAACATGTTATTTGTCCGCAAAAAACGCAAAGGACGCAAAAAATCGCTAAAGCCTTTAGGTTAGTATTATTCGCGTTGTTTGCGTTTTTCGCGGACCATACGTATTTTCGATAAGTTCGATGCCTTCATCGCTGACTGAACAAGCGTTACATAAAAATTATTTGCGTTTATTTGCGGACCATAAAAACATCCACGTTTATCTGCGTTCATCTGTGGATAATTACTTTTATGAACATCCACATCCGCCTTTGTGAAATATGCGGGCTAATTCCAGAAAGCACTAATCGCTGCCACACCCTGCCCGCCCGAGCGCCACGCCTGTTCAATATCATCGGCTGTCACTCCGCCGAGTGCATACACCGGTATATTGATACCATCGACCAGCTGCCGGAAGGTGCCCCATCCCATAGGTTGAGCATGCGGATGACTGCGTGTTTTCTGTACGGGTGAGAGCACGGCAAAGTCAACGCCGATCGACTGTGCGTGCTTCAGCTCCCGCCAGCCATGGCAGGAAGCGGATACAATATCACCAGCAGGTCTGCGTTTAGTCTTGAGCAGTCGCTGGCTGTTGAGGTGAATGCCGTTACTCGTCAATGTTTCAAGCTGGTCCGGCACATTGAACAGCAGCTTAACCGAGTTCAGTTTACACAGGCGTGCACACAGCCCCATAATTTCGAGTGCATATGATTGAGTGTTGGCCTGTGCCCAGTCATGCGTCAGGCGTAATTGAACGAGTTCAATACCATCGCGCAATGCAGCCGACAGCCTTTGTTCAAAATCAGCCGCACTGATGAAGTCCCCGGTAATCAGGTAACGGCCTGGCAATAACAATGCGTTGATAATCGGGATATCTGCCGGAGGAAAAACACC
>Ga0316198_10001862_pt1 | contig 12594 bp, 10 predicted proteins | sample OudBieAanoxic_MG_FD_204935 | JGI IMG/M metagenome (GOLD analysis project Ga0316198, IMG submission 204935) | Coastal sediment microbial communities from Oude Bieten Haven, Netherlands - site A anoxic | ecosystem: Environmental > Aquatic > Marine > Coastal > Sediment | place: Netherlands... | reverse complement strand
GCGGAGACCACCACCAGGTCTCCGGCCGACACGCCCTTGCGAATTGCAACACGATCGCCCGACTCGATACCAACCTGCACAGGCTGGGCCCGGAACCGACCGTCGCCGAGTGCCAGCACCACGCGATTCACAGAACCGCCGCGAATGAGTGCCTCCCGCGGCACGTGCACAACCTCACCGAAGCCGTCGCCCTGGATCGTGACGCGCGCGAACATGTTGGGCTGCAGCGTTTCTGCCGCGTTGTCGAAGCGTAAGCGAACTTTCAGCGTGCGCGTTTTTGGGTCGAGTTCCGGGTACACGTAGTCAACTTCGCCGTGCCACATCTTGCCGGGCAGGTAGTCGAGTTCGACCATCGCGCTTTGACCCGGCTTGACCCATCCCGCCTGCCGCTCGAAAACCTCGGCCAGCACCCAGACCTTGTCGAGTTTTGCGACGGACATGATCTCGGTAACCGGTGTCACGAAAATGCCCTCGCGGACGCCAAGATGGGTGATCACACCGTCCGCCTCAGCGTACACACGGACGCGCTGCCGGACAGTGCGTTCCTTGTCCAGTCGAGCGATCCCACTGGTTGTTACGCCGAGCGCTGCAAGGCGTTCTTTTGACGCTTTCAACAACAACGTGTTGCTGCTGCGCAGCGCAATCAGGTACTCCTCTTGCGCATTGACGAGCGTCGGCGAATACAGTTCGAATAACAGCTGCCCTTTCTCGACCGTGTCGCCAGTGGCCTTGGTCGCCAGTTTCTCGATCCAGCCGTCGACGCGCGTATGCACGTGCTGCACCGTATCTTCGTCGTAGGCGACGTAGCCCACCGTCTCAATGCGCCGCGACAGTTCGCCACGCTGGGCTTTGGCCGTGCGTACGCCGAGGTTATTGACTATCGTGGGATCAATCGCGACCACCCCGGGCTGGCCGCCGATCTCATCCGCGTACACCGGCACCAGGTCCATGCCCATCGGCGACTTGCCCGGTTCCTCACGACGGTAATTGGCGTCCATGGGCGCGACCCAATACAGTACTTCGCGAGCACCACCCGCGGCTGGTTCGGTTGATGCGCCTGTTGTCGAACTCGTGGAGCGACCAATCAGGATGCCGAGAGCAACCGCAATAACGATCGCACCAATAACAAAGGTAATTTTCTTCATCGGGGAAGCCCTCCGAGGTTGGCAAGCAACGCGTAGCTCTGCGCGCGCTCGACCTGCAGGCGAATGTGTTCAATACGGGTGTTCAAATCGTCGATATAAGCGCGCATGACGTCAGCGAAATCACCCCGATCACTCTGGTACGCAAGCATCGAGGCTTCGGCGTTATCTTTGGCCTGATCAAGAATTCGCGTGTCGTACAAAGACAGGCGGCGCGTCAGGTCATGCCAGCGGGCATGCTCGGCGACGAGTTGGCTTTGCAGAGAACGCCACGTTTGTTCTCGAACAGACTTTGCCGCACTGCGTTCCTGCAATGCCGCGGATAGCGTGTTATCGACCGATTTTTTCCTGAAAAACGGCAGATCAACTGTGACGCCAAGACTGATGAAATCCGAGCGTGGCTCACCGGAAGGCAACATGCCCTCGCGATAGCTGTAGCCGAGATCCAGTGCCCAGCCCGGCTTCGATCGCTCGTTCGCCAGATCAACGCCGGCGCCACGGGCTTCGATTTGAGAGTCTGCCGCCTGCAATACGGGATGCTCCGGCAGCATGGCCTGCATGGACTCGAGTCGAGGTACCTGGCCCCAGCCAGGCAGCTTGGGTGCCACCGGTCGCGCCGCATCACTGCCGACCCACTCGCCAAGCGCGGCTCGTGCACGCGAGCGTTGCCGTTCGATGTCAATCAGCCGGTCCTCGAGGCGGCTCATTTCAAGCTCGGCACGCAACACGTCTTGCTGACTTCTTCGCCCCACCGCATACAGGGAACGCGTGACCGCCGTCAGGTCAGCAAAGAAGGGTCGCGACGCGGACACCAGCGCGTGAGCCTGCTCCCAGTAATAGAGATCCAGCCATGCACGCCGCACGGCGGTTACAACATTACGACCTCGCGCGTCGGCGTTTTCGTTCATCTCGGCGGCGAGCAGATCAAACTGTCGGGCGCTGATCACGCGCGTCTTGCCGGCCGGAAACGCCTGGCGCAGGCCGATGGCCGCATTCGTCATGCCTTCGGTGCGAAACCCACCGGATTCGACCGGGAAATTATTGATGCCGAGGCGCAGCATCGGGTCGGGCAATTCGCCGGCAACCACCGCGCGCGCTTCAAGCGCGGCGGCTTTTGCGTGTATGGCCTGCTGTCCGGGCTCGGCGACAAGCGCCAGGTCCTCGGCCTCTGCCAGCGTCAGGACAGCTCTTTGCTGCGCTGCTGCATCGAATGCGAGCAGCACGCCAGTGACAAACAGCAAGAATATGATTCTCGAACGCCCGACATCATGGCGTGCAATATTAAGTTCGGGCGAGTGCCCGCAATTCATGAACATCAATCCAACCCCTACATGACAAACCAAAAAAAGAACGGTTTACAGTGGGAGGTTGGCTAATCCAGGTAGACGCAGAATAGAACGTGCCGAGGCACCGAAGTGCCTGGTGGATCCGGTGGGTCGACGGCAGCCACGACTGCATAGCTCGTGATCGGCTGCGGGGGACCGGCAGTATTTGAGGCCAGCCATGGCTCGTCATCAAAGCCTTCCTTGACCTTGACCTCGGCCCAACGTGAATCAGCGCTGGCCACGGCCCGATCACAACATGACGAGCCGCTCGACATACAGTCCGGATGAGACTGCGCGGCACCTTCGTCAGCGTGCCCGGTATTGTGCCCATGATGTCCGTCCATGGCACTTTGCTCTGCAACCAGGCTGTGCGGACACGCCGGATCATCTATGCCTAACGCCATCGCGCAGGGCAATATTGCCAGATTCAGGCACAGAGCCAGCAGCATGCCAAAGACGCCGGGCGCCACGGCTCGCGAGCTGGATTTACCTGTAATACGATGATTCACAGACCCTTCTTAGCCCGTTCGGGCAAAGGGTGCAAGGACCCGGCCGGGGTTTTTGGGCCAATGTGCACATCGCCACGCATCGCCGCCAACGCCACCTGGCGACGTCTTTCCTCGAGACGCGCGCGCCGATCGTCGTCCGTCTCGTCGACGCACTGCGGGCACGACACACCTTCGCGATAGTCCGGTGAATTGAGGTCGGCGACGCTCAGCGGCCTGCGACAGGCATGACATTGCACGTAACCGCCCTCGGTCAGATCCCGGTCCACGGCGACACGCGTGTCGAAGACGAAACACTCTCCGGTCCAGCGATTGTCTTCGGCTGGCACTGTCTGCAGGTAATTCAGGATGCCTCCCTGCAAGTGATAAACCTCGTCGAAGCCCAGTTCGAGCATCAATGCGGTGGCCTTTTCGCAGCGAATGCCGCCGGTACAAAACATGGCGAGTGGTCGCCCCTGCGACGTCTGGGCGAGTTCGCGCGCGAAGTCCGGGAATTCACGAAAGCTGTCGTTGCCAGGATCGATAGCGCCCGGAAACGTACCGACTTCAACTTCGTAGTGGTTGCGGGTATCGATCACCAGCACGTCCGGATCCTGCAGTAATTCGTTCCACTTTGCAGGCGGCACGTGCTGGCCGGTACGCTGGTGCGGGAGGATATCAGGACGACCCAGCGTGACAATCTCTTTCCTGACCTTGACGCGCAGGCGTCGAAATGGCGCCTCGTCAACGTCAGTCCAGCGCGCATCAAGTTCACTACCTAATGCGGCACGCTCGCGCAGCCACGCAAACAGGTCCAGCACCGCCGCTTCGCTGCCGGCCACCGTACCGTTGAATCCTTCACTGGCGACCAGGATGGTCCCGAGCAGGTCAAGCTGTTCGCAGCGCGCCTGCAAATCATCCCGAAATGCCTGCGGCTCATTGAGCTCAAAAAAACGGTAGAACGAAACGGCCTTCATTACGACACTCGCTAGCTATGCTCCGCCACTGTCAACGACAGGATACTGTGACGAATCTCCTCACCCAGTACCAGGCGCGCATCCGCACCTATGCTCTTGATATCGTCATCATACTCGAGGACGCCGTCAGCATTTCGACGCAAGACACCCTGATCCTGCAGGGTGCGAATAAAATCATGAAACAGCGTTTTGTTGAAGAAGTCGGGCGAATGCAAACCGTAAATCATCGACAGCCGCTCGGCACTCTGCTGGCACAGGGTCTCAAGACGACTCCGTGACAGCGTTGCTGACCCGTAGCTCACCAGTATCGCTATCGCCAGGTAGAAACGCTGGATCATCGGCACCATCGACTGTCCCAGCATGAGCAACTGAAACGCCTTCTCCGATCCCGACGGTGGGCGCACCAGCGTTGCTTCAGTCTCACCGTAGGTCAAAATCTCGAGGTCGACCAGTGACTTGATCGCAACCGTTGTCACACCGTCAATATCGTGAAACCGCCACTTGAGGTTCAGCTCTTTCTGCATGAACGGGTAGATCAGCCGCATTAACCGCTGCAGCTCGACGTGCGGTAGCTGTCGCCCCTGGATAAAGCAGCATGCGATCGACGCCGGCAGCGCCAGCAGGTGCAGAATGTTGTTGCGAAAATAGGTCATCAGCACGGCGGTGCGTTCTGCCATATGTATGACTTCACCCATCGGGTGCGTCGTGCGGCTGATGACGTCGAGCCGCTCGCCATGCTCAATGATCTGGTCAGGGCTCCAGTCCGGCACCGTCACCGAATCCGAGTACTTGAAGTGCCGCAGCAGATCCAGGGTGGTCTGCAGTTGCCGGCGCAAGTCATCCGCGCCGATCTTTTGCTTGGGCGTCGCCAGCAGTACGTAGGCCAGCAGGCTGATTGGCGTGACAGCGGCTGCCGAATTGATGCCACGCATGATTTGCCCGCCGACGTCATCGACGGCGTTCGCAAGCCACTGCGGCCGTTCGCCATTTTTCGGCTCATAGTCGCGCCAGGTCGGCTGCAAACGATCCAGCACCGGTTCCAGCTCGATCGGTTCGGCGACGTTCACATAGACCTTGCCGAAATGCTCGCGCAAGGACTTGATCGAGCGAATCAATCCGCCCAGCGACTCTTTTTTCTTTACCGCGCCGCCCATCTCGCTGATGAATGAATCGCCCTCGATCAGCTTTTCGTAGCCAAAATAGATCGGCACAAACACAATCGGGCGCTTCGGGTTTTTGACATACGCCTTGATAGTCATCGCCAGCATGCCGCCCTTTGGCGCCAGCAGGCGACCCGTGCGACTGCGCCCACCCTCGACAAAATACTCAATCGAATACCCGCGCTGCAGAATCTGGTTCAGGTACGTATCGAAAACGGTTGCATACAACCGATTCCCTTTGAAACTGCGACGCAGGAAGAATGCGCCACCGCGACGCAGAATACGGCCAATGACCGGCATATTCAGATTGATGCCTGCAGCGATGTGTGGCAAATGCAGGCCGTTCTCATAAACAACGTAACTTAGTAACAGGTAATCGAAATGACTGCGATGACAGGGCACATAAACAACCTCTTTGTCTCTCGCAACCTCGTGCAGGCGGTCAATATGGTTGAGCTCGATGCCATCGTAGATGCGATGCCAGAGCCACTTCAGCAGGCGCTCAACGACACGAATCGTCGGATAGGAAATATCTGCAGCAATTTCGAACGCGTACTTCTCGGCCTTGCGCCGCGCAACTTCCTCTTTGCGATAGTCATCGCCCGCCTCATCCTTGATGGCTTTACGCACGGCCGGGTCTCGCAGTACCTGGTTGATCAGCGTCCGCCGATGTGACAGATCAGGGCCAACCGTGGCGACGCGACGCTTGCGAAAGTGCACACGTAATATTCGCGATACCTTGCGATACGCGATGCTGGATTCCTGTCCCTCCGGATTAATGGCACGCAGCGGCAATGTGTCGCTATAGCGAAGCAACGTGTCGCGCCCCAGGAACAGGGTCGTAAAGAATTTGCGCGTGCGGCCCACGACATCCCAGTTCTCTGAAAACATCAGCTGCAGCAGCGAGCGTTCCTTATCGGGTGACCTGCCCCAATAGATAGCAACGGGTATCAGCAAGAGCTCCTGGTCGCCGTGTTCCGCTGCCTCGACCAGGCGCTTGAGACGCTGCGATCCGGTCTTGCGCGGGTGCCTGATGAAGAACCCCTCCATGCGCCGCAATACGACGACGCGGCGATGCTCGCGGGAGCCGCAGAATTCCAGGGGTTCAGTCGGTGAGGGTAGTCCGTGGGTTGCGCAAGCTCGTTCGAGCGCAAGCATATCGGCAAGGCCGCCTGTCTCCATGACGTAGCAAATGGCGGCATTACTATCGGTTATGAGTTCGGCAGGCGTTTCCGGCAACACTGCAGGGCGCGCCCACAACGAGAACACTTTGCCTGTCAGCCGGTAGATCGGGCGCGCAATGAAACCAACGATATTCATGGCGCAGAATTCTACCGGAAATGGCAGCAGCGGCCCGCTTGTTTTGGATAGCGGCGTGCTATAGGCCGTTTAAGAGAGTCGGACCGCCGGCCTGAGGTGGCCTGCGGTCCGCTCAATTCGATCAGTCTTTCTTCATGGCGTCATCGAGCGCGCCATCCACATCGTCTTTATTGTCCATCAGCGTGTCTTCGACGGAGCCCGCTTTTTCCATTGCACTATCCATCGCGCCGTCCATCGCGTCGCCGGCCATATCCTTGGCACTGTCCATCGCGTCGTCGGCCATATCCTTGGCACTGTCCATCGCGTCGCCTGCCATATCCTTGGCACCATCCATTGCATCATCAGCAACCGCGCCCGCTGCGTCTTTGGCCTTGCCCATCGCGTCGCCAGTTGCTTCCATCGCGTCACCCGTGGCTTCTTTCGCCGTGTTAGCTGCGTCTTTCGCCGCGTTGGCTGCGTCTTCCATCGCACTGCCCGACTTATCGCCGCCACACGCAAACAATGTAAGTGTCATTATCAATACCAGTAATTGCTTCATTATTTCCTCCCAATTATCCGAACGATTCGGACGTTCTTTCTATGAAAAATCTAAGATATTCTTTGATTTCGGCGATGTTCGCCGTAAGCCGGTGGTCACCGTCGACCAAATGCAATGTCGCACTACAGGTCCCTGCGAACCGAATGCTGTTTTCTGCGGGCACAATATCATCATGCCAGCCATGCACAATGCAAATCGGCAGATCTGGCGGAGCGGGGGTCAGCGCCTCGTATCCAGCCATATAGTAGGCGGGTGCCAGCACGAACAGGCCCGCCGCGCCCAGTTCGCCGGCGGCCGCGGTCGCTACGTGGCCTCCCATGCTGGAACCGACCAGGATCAATCGATCCTCAATGTCCGCACATTCGCGCAGCAATTTGGCGACGCGCTCGCCCGGATCGGCTATGCCCTGGTAGTCGATACTGTCCGCCACGCAGCCGAGGCTCCGGACGAGCTCCGCCATCGCGCGAATTTTGGTTCCCCAGGGACCGCTCTCCTGGCCATGCGAAAAAACAACGGTTGTCATACCAGGACTGCACCTCTCTGTTCAGGTCGATCAATGTTCATCCCACGCCTCGGACGGTTTCCACAACAATTCATCCAGCAAAGGCGCCCAGCGATACTTGCTCATGTCCACTTTGCCATTAAGCATCACGACGCCTTCGGCAGCGAGCCTTTTGCGCTGCAGCTTGAAATGTCGACTGTCGGGATCGAAAGCGCTCTTGCCCGACGCCTGAATCACACGATGCCAGGGCAGGTCGAGGTCTTTTGGCGCAACGCGTAACGCATAGGCCGTCATGCGTGCCCCGCGCGGAATGCCGGCAATTTCAGCGATCTGCCCGTAGTTGGCCACGCTGCCCGGCGGGATATCCTGAATGGTCTCCCACAAGCGTCGCAGGCGTGCGTCTTTGTCCATAGAAAATATCTCAGCTCATTCCCAGGCGTGCCTGGATCTCGCGCTTGGCGTCACGCAGTACTGTGTCGCGATCCAGCGAATCGAGAATCTGCTTCACCACCTGCTTCGGGCCACCGTCACCCCACGATTTGCCTTTGGCCAGGTACTCGGCCGCAGCGCGACCCACAAGATAGGTACTGTAGTATGCGATCGCGCCCTGTGCCCCGGCCGTCAAAATAGTCGACAGACCAATCGTCCCCACTTTCAATGCGCTCGAGACGAAGTGCAACGCCCAGACTGTACCCATCAGTGCGGCCGATTCGGCGACGATGACACGCACAATCGAACCCGCCTCACTGCGATTCAAGGGCAAGCCATACACGCTCGACAGGTGTACGACCATGCCAACATCGATGAAGGCTGCGGCGAACAGGTCGGCAACAGGCACGGGATTGAATGCAACGGCGATGCCTTTCGCCACGCAATACGTGCGCACGAGCTTCTCACCCAGTTCGGCGCGCGCGTTCAAAATGCGGCGCCCGACCTGATCCGACAGGTCTGCGGCGAACAGGCTGGCATTGAGTGCCGACAAAGTTTTTCCTTCCGCCTCCAGGATCTCCCACAGCCTGAGTCGCAGCTCTGCGACATCCGGCGCGCGCGTGCGCGACGTCGAAGTCTCACTGCCATCTGCGTCAACTTCGACCACGACCTGCGGCCGTGGCTGTGCAGCCGTTGAAATCACGTGCCGGCTATCAAGCATGTCCTGCGTTTTGCTGCGGATAGATTGCAGCAGAGCACCACACTCTGCCGCCGTGTACAGGTCAGATTTATTCAGGACAACCAGCACCGGCCGCCCCAGTGACAAGAGCGCCTTGAGCGCGACCAGTTCGGTGTCCGTGATATCGCTATCCAGCACGAACATGACGAGGTCCGATCGACCGGCGACTTCCCGCGCCAGGTCTTCGCGGTCTTCGCCACCAGCTTCATCCAGGCCCGGCGTATCGATCAGAAATACACCACCCGCCTCGGCCTCGTCCCAGGCGTGCATGGAGGAGCGCCTCGTTTCGCCGTGAACCGGGCTTACCGAAAACCGCTCTTCACCAATCAGCGCATTGAGCAGCGACGACTTACCGGTACTGACGCGGCCAAACGCCGACAGGTGCAGGTGACCGTGCTCGAGCTTGTCGAGCATTCCCTGCACGGCGGCATAATCACTCGCGAGCGATTCACGCACCCCATCGGGCAGCCGCGCATCCTGAATGAGCTCGCGCAGGCTCTCACGGGCCAGCGTCAGATGATCCTCGCCGGCAGACGGCTGAGTTTCAGTCGCCGCTTTCGTCCAGGGCCATTTTGGCAATGCGCCGAACGCCCGCTTCCAAATGCTCACTGATGCCTTCCTCGAATTCTTTTGCGGCGGTGCCGGGTACCAGCTCGCCATGGCGCGACAATGTGAGCACCAGACTGCGCCCCAGTGCGTCGAAGATCAATCCGTACGCGACGGCATGAACCAGGCCCCCGGCGACTGTGCCTATGCCCGGAAATGCTTTCAGACCGTTGCCGGCAACGGCAAGCGACAACGGCAGGGTTCGACCAACACGGCTTTGGCTCAGCGACAGGAACTCTTCGATGTCGAGATCCCGCGGCGCGGCGTCAAACAACGCGCACAAGTCGCGCGTCATCGCAGTACCAATGTAGCCCTGAATCAGGATGTCGGTTCCCGGGCTGATTGCCGCCAGTGCTCCCACGATGGCTTTGCGCGTTGAGCTTCTGATGATCTGCTCGGATCGTTGCAGGCGGTAGCGCGCCTCGGCCTCAGCGAGGCGCGCCGCTGCCATTTGAAAAACCGCGCGTTCGCGGCGCTGGTCGAGCGGCGCTGCGTCACCCTCGAGCAAGCGATTGATCGCAACCACGAGAACGCCGATATCAGCCGGCCGGCTGCGACTGACCGTTATCTCGCCGCCGTCGGGCCGCCGTTCGATGACGTCGGTTTCACCGCCGGCAGTGACCGCGACGACGTGATCTCGCTGCAACTCCCCACCGACGGCATCGATGCGTTCCAGCAGTTTTTGCATCAGTGCCGCTTGCTCTTCGGCGTCAAAACGATCGGCCTTGTTGAGAACCAATACCAGCGGTTTATCGAAAGCCAGCAGAGCCTCAATCGCCCGCATCTCCGCGCGCGTCAGATCGCCGTCACAAACGAACAAAACGACATGCGAGCGCTTGGCTTCGTCAGCGGCCACGGCGGTCAGCTCACCGCCGACGCCGCCGATACCGGGGACATCGGTCAACAGGATCTCGTGGCCGGCCGCATTGCGCCAGCGATAGCTGCGCACGTCGTCGGTCGATCCGCCCACGACATCAATCAGCACTTCTGCCTCGGGCACCAGTGCCTTGATCAATGAACTCTTGCCAGAGCTGATCTCACCAAAGAAGCAGAGCTGAATCGCACCGTGCTGCTGCCGTGCCGCCAATTCCTGCAGCTCTGCCTGCGCCGCGCTGACGTCGACACCGCTGGCGGAGGCAGCCCGAATGCGCTGCTCGATTTCATCTTTTGCCAATGGCCTGGCATCGACCGATTTGGCGGGCTGGATCTTTCGCCGGACAACCAGTCTCCAGATGAGCCACAGCGCCGTCACGGCCAGCAACAGCATGACAGCGACGTAGGCGTACATCAGTGCCGGCGGCCCCGCTTTGAGGCGATCCCAGACATTCAAAGCGGACTCCGAGATAAACAGCAAGGCGCCGGTTGCGACAATAAAAATCAGCGCGATGGCCACGGCAATCGAAGTGCGAATGAAGCGGTCGAGTTTCATCGGAAGCGGCCCCTGTGACTTCGCGTCAGGCGCAATTCTCGAGCGTGGGGGCAAATGCCGTGCTGCCAACCCGGCAGCCGGCAGGCGTCAGGTGGAGTGTCAGTGAAATCGGGTGCGTCGACCGGAGAGGATGAAACACCAGCAGTATCGTCACGCCATGCGCGTCACTATCGGCACGGCGGCTGACGCCGGCGTCGCACTTGACCACGAAGCGTTCGTCGGCAAACGCGCCCATCTCGGCAAGGCAGATAAAGTAGGCGGAGATCTGCGCGCGCACGCGCTTCGCAAGCGTGTCATCGTCGGCCTCGAATACGGCCCAGCGGGTACCCGCTGCAACCGCGTTGATGATGCGCAAACAGAAACGCTGCACGGACAGGCTCGCAAAATCACGGTGCGCGCTGCTGGCACGCCCCATTGTCACTGCACCCAACAGCCGGGCGCGACCGGCGGGGCCTTTCGAGATCACATTCAGCCCGGCACGCTGCAGCAATTCCACGGCGCTCTGCTCCATCTCTGCGGCGGGCAGCAGCTGTTGGTGCAGCGGCATGCCGTGACTGTCCGGTTCCTGCCAGACGCCCCGCGTCCGATCATGCTTGCAGAGCAGTCCTGCGATGGCGCCGCCAGCCGGGTGCGGCGTGTCAGTGTCGCTGTCACGCAGGTCCACGCGTGGAAAATAGCCGATCATGCTCGCGCTCTTGTAGCCTAATTCGTTGACGCCTCTCGCCGCCTGCCTGGCCGTGCGCCACTCGGCGCGCGGATCAATAACCAGCATCGCGCCGCGTTCGCGACAGTAGCGCTCGGCTGCAAGGACTGCCGCAGGCCCGAGATCTCTCCCCCTGCCGGGGGGCGGCAGATACAGCAGATCGAAATTCTCTGTTTGCTGCAATGCAAACAGGCCGGTGCCCGCACTGCGGGAACCAATCAGATCGTAATCCGTGAGATCTGCACCGTCGGTACCCGCCTGCACGTGATCGATGTAATCGGATTCAAACTTGTCCCCGTTCTTCAGCGTCGCTTCGGGCCGGTGCGTCGGGTATGGATGCTCCAGACGCGCAAGCGTCGATGTCAGCAGCGCATCGCCAACGAAATTATCGGCACCTTCTTTGTAAGAGACCGCCGACAACAGTTCCTGATCCTCAATCAGTCGCGTTACGGGATTGATTCGCTGCAGGGTCAGATTGAATGTCTGATCGTCATTGGCATCGATACGGTCGTAGTCGACGGCGGCACGTATAAATTCCGTCGACCCCGGCTCTACGGCGCGCAGCACAAGTGCCGAGCCGCCGGCTGGCAAACAGAGCATGGCACCGCGCGCACCGTTTACAACGCGCACCACGTTCAGGCTGCTGCCACCGTGCTCGAAGAATTGCTGAACTGCCGGCCCGAGGCTTGAACGTGACCAGATTTCACCAAACCGACGTCGGTACTCGGCCAGGTTCCTGACCAGCACCGGTGTGTTCACGGGTCCACGCAGCGCGCGCCCGACAAAAACGGCCGTGGTTTCCGGGGATACATCGATGGGTTGCCCCATCGCGGTGATCTCTGTGACTGTGATGCCGTGGTCAACTGCTTCCGACAAACCTGTCTCCGTGTCGACTCTGGAACGCTAGCGGTCATTCTAAATCATTCGCGCCGCCCGGTGCACTTCGATAATCTGTGGGCATGACGGATTACCTCGCATCCGCTTACCCGCGATTGGGCGATCACCTGAATAAGATGGTGCTCGCTGATCTACCGACGCCCGTCGAAACACTAAGCTTCGGCACCCGTTCGGGTGTCCGCACGATTTCGGTGAAGCGCGATGATGTGAGCGGCGCGAGTTATGGCGGCAACAAAATTCGCAAGCTTGAGTATATTTTCCAACGCGCGAGAGAACGCAACGCAACACGCGTCGCAACGTTCGGCGCCGTCGGTTCTAACCACGCGCTCGCCACCGCTATTC
>Ga0316198_10001861_pt1 | contig 12596 bp, 11 predicted proteins | sample OudBieAanoxic_MG_FD_204935 | JGI IMG/M metagenome (GOLD analysis project Ga0316198, IMG submission 204935) | Coastal sediment microbial communities from Oude Bieten Haven, Netherlands - site A anoxic | ecosystem: Environmental > Aquatic > Marine > Coastal > Sediment | place: Netherlands... | reverse complement strand
CCTCGCGCACCAGGCGCGTCGGGTTCGGCCGGTAGACCAGGTCGAGCACGGCCAGGTCCGGCCGCAGCAGCGTCACCGGTACCAGCGACTCGTTGGTGCCCGTGCCCACCGGGGTGGCGTTGACCAGCAGGTCGGCCGAGCCGATCTCGTCGGCCAGGCGGGCGAGCGAACCGTCCGACCGGCGCAGCACGGTCACCCGCTCCGCGCCCACCTTGGCCAGCGCCAGGCGGACCGCCCGGCTGACCCCGCCGGCTCCGAGCACGAGGGCCTGGCCCACGCCGCTGGGGCAGAGGCGCTCGATGGCCTCGACCGTGGCCGGCATGTCGGTGTTGTGGCCCACCAGCCGGTCCTCCTCGCGCACGACGGTGTTGACCGCGTTCGTTTCGCGCGCGACATCGCTGACCTCGTCCACCAGCGCGGCCACGGCCGCCTTGTGGGGCACGGTCACGTTGGCGCCCCCGGCATCGACAGCGCGGAGCCGGGCCACGGTGGCGGCCACCTCGTCGGCGGGCACGTCGGCCAGCACGTAGCTGTGCGGCAGCCCGAGCGCGCCGAAGGCGGCGTTCATCATGGCCGGCGATGCCGAGTAGGCGATGCCCTGCCCGATGAGCCGGAACGTCAGCGCCTCAGCCATCAGGCGTCGGTGCCACCCACGACCGTGGCCTCCTCGGCCGCGTTGTCGGGCAGGGACTCGAGCGTGCCCGAGGCGCCACGTCCACGAGGGCCGGCGGCCCGACGGCGTCGCCGGCGTACGGCGGCCTTGACGTCGCCCATGGTGTCCCCGCCGAGGTCCGCCAGGAGGGCGTCGGCCAGCGCCAGCGCGAGCATGGCCTCGCCGACCACGGCGGCACGCGGCATGATGGCCACGTCGCTGCGCTCGATGTGGGCGCGCCGGACGTCACCGCTCACCAGGTCGACCGAGTCGAGCGGCTTGCGTAGCGTGGCCACGGGCTTGACCGCCACGCGCGCTACCACGGCAGCGCCGTTGGTCATGCCGCCTTCGGTGCCGCCGGCGCGGTTGGTCTTGCGCTCCCAGGCCGGCGCGCCGGGCTCGACTTCGTCATGGACCTGGCTGCCGCGGCGGCTGACGGCCCCGAAGCCGATGCCGATCTCCACGCCCTTCACGGCCTGGATGCCCATCAGCGCTGCGGCCACGGCGCTGTCGATACGCCGGTCCCACTCGGCGTTGGAGCCGATACCAACGGGCATGCCCTCGGCTACGACCACGAACGATCCACCCACCGAGTCGCCGACCTCGATGGCGGCATCGACCTCCGCCAGCATGGCCGCCTCGGCCTCGGGGTCCGGACAGCGCAGCGGCGTCGGCTCGCGCCGATCCTGCTCCACCCAGCTGCTTGCGACGCGCGCGGCCGGCTCGTCGGCACCGCCGAAGGCCTGCACCGGGCCGAGCTGGTCGACGAACGACCACAGGCGCAGGCCACAGGACTCCAGTAGCTGGCGGCAGACGGCCCCGGCAGCCACGCGCGGTGCCGTGGAGCGGGCGGAGGCGCGCTCCAGCACGTCACGGATGTCGTCGGTGTCGTACTTGATGGCGCCGGCCAGGTCGGCGTGGCCGGGCCGGGCGAGGGTGATGGGCTTGGGGCGCCGGGAGCTCGCCGTCGGCTCCACCGACATGCGCTCTTGCCAGTTGGCCCAGTCGCGGTTGGCGATGGAGAAGGCCAGGGGAGAGCCCAGCGTACGCCCGAAGCGCAGGCCGGCGGTCCACTCCACCTTGTCGCGCTCGATCTGCATGCGACGACCGGAGCCGTAGCCGTGCTGGCGGCGGGCCAGCTCCTTGTCGACCTTGGCCGTGGACACGCGCAGGTCGGCGGGCAAGCCCTCGAGGATGCCGGACATCCCGGGGCCATGAGATTCGCCGGCGGTGAGGAGTCGGAGTCGTCGCAGCGTCATGAGGCCAGGTGCTCCATGTCGGTCCAGAAGGAGGGATACGAGACCGCGGCACAGGCCGGGTCGTCGACGACAACGGTACCGGCAACGCCGGTGAGGCCGGCGATGGCGAAGGACATGGCGATGCGATGGTCGCCTTCCGTCCGCACCGAGGCCTCGCGTGGCTCGCCGCGGGAGACCACCCAGCCGTCCTCGCGCTCTTCGGCCGCCGCGCCGATGGCCCGCAGACCCGCCACCGTGAGGGCGATTCGATCGGACTCCTTGACCCGCAGCTCGCGGGCGTCGCGCACGGTCGATACCCCCTCCGCCGCGGCCATGGCGATGGCCAGCAAGGGCAGCTCATCGATGACGTCGGCCACGCGCTCGCCGGAGAGGTCGATGGCCTGGAGCGGCCGGCCGCCGGAGACGATGACCGTGCCCACCGGCTCGGGACACCACTCGGTGGGGCCTTCGGAGGCGACGCGGATGTCCGCGCCCATGTCGCGCAGCACGTCGATGACGCCCGTGCGCGACGGGTTCAGGCCCACGTCCTCGATGACGATATGGGCGTCCGGGTGCAGCGCGCCGGCCACCAGCCAGGCCGCGGCCGCGGAGATGTCGCCGGGGACGTCGACGGTGCGCGCCCCGAAGCCGGCCTTGCCCTGCACGGTGGTGACGTAGCCCTCGCGCCGCACGGGCGCGCCCATCCAGGCCAGCATCCGCTCGGTGTGGTCACGCGTCGGCCCGGGCACGTGGATGGTGGTCGTGCCATCCGCTGCCAGCGCCGCCAGCGTGAGCGCGCCGACGACCTGGGCGCTGGCCACGGTCAGCTCGTGATCGGTGGCCTCGAGGGCGCTGCTGCCCTCGACCGTCACCGGTGCGTGCCCGTCTGCGGTGACGACATGCACGCCCACCGACCGCAGCGGCGCGGCTACGCGCTCCATGGGCCGCGCGCTCAGCGAGGCGTCGCCGATGAGCGTGGCTCGGGCCGGTCGACCCGCGAGGGCACCGATGAGCAGACGCATGGCCGTGCCGGCGTTGCCGCAGTCGAGTGTCTCGCCACCCCCGCCCGGCAGGCGCGCGGCTTCGCCCTCGCCTCCTCCGCGCAGGCGCACGCGCGTCAGGTCGTCGCCCACGGTCTCGATGGAGGTGACCGCACCGAGCGTGCCCAGCACACCGGCCATCGAGCGCACGTCCTCGCCCGGCCGCGCCACGGTCACCTCGGCCTCGCCGTGGGCCATGGCGTTGAAGAGCAGGGCACGATGCGCCACCGACTTGTCGGCTGGCAAACGCAGGCCGCCCACCAGCGAGCTCGTCCGCCGCACCTCTCCCGTGGCATACGAGGTTCGGCTCAGCCCATCGGTCACTGGCCCACCCCGCTGGCCGCCGCCGACTCGGGTGTGGCGCCACCAGCCACGGCCGCGTCGGCGGCCGCGACTCGCCGCTGGGCCGAGCGGGAGACCCGCAGGATGGCGCCGAAGACCATCTCGCGCTCCTCCGGCGTGAGGACGCCCTCCGGTCCCTGCACGGCGCGCTCGATGAGCTCGCGCTCGCGGCCGACGTCGTGGCCGTGATCGCCCGAGTCGCGAGTCTGCTGCACGGCCACGGACAGCTCGGCCCGCTCCTCCAGCAGGGCCGCGATGCGGGAGTCGACGTCATCGATGCGGGCCCGCAGGCGCGCTCGCTCGGCCGGCGGCTCGATATGGACCTGGGCGTGGGGTGCCGTCGGCGCGCGCAGGTATTCGTGCCGCCGCAGGTCGTCCATGAGGTCGCCGAAGTCGGGGAACGAGAGCGACTGCTCCGAGTCCGAGCGAGCCGTGGGCGGGTCGGGGTGGACCTCGATGATGAGGCCGTCGGCGCCGACCGCCGCGCCGGCCACGGCCAGCGGCCGGACGAGCGGACGATGTCCTGTGCCGTGGGACGGATCGACCATGACCGGCAGGTGCGTGCGTTCCTGGATGACGGGCACGGCCGAGAGGTCGAGCGTGTTGCGCGTAGCCGTTTCGAAGGTACGGATGCCGCGCTCGCAGAGGATGACGTTGGGGTTGCCCGAGCTGAGGACGTACTCGGCGGCCATGAGCAGCTCGTCGATGGTGGAGGAGAGCCCGCGCTTGAGCAGCACCGGCTTCTTCGACTGGCCCACGGCCTTGAGCAGCACGAAGTTCTGCATGTTGCGCGCGCCGATCTGGAGCATGTCCACGTACTCGTCGAAGACCTCGACGTTGGCCGGATCGGTGATCTCGCTGACCACCGGCAGGCCCGTTTCCTCGCGCGCCTCGGCCAGCAGCTGCAGGCCCTCCACCCCTAGGCCCTGGAAGGCGTAGGGGGACGAGCGCGGCTTGAAGGCCCCACCACGCAGCAGCGTGGCTCCCTCGCGCTTGACCCACTGGGCCGTGGCCAGGACCTGCTCCCGCGACTCGACCGCGCAGGGGCCGGCGATGACGGCGATGGGTGCTCCGGCACCGATCGCCACGCCTCCCACACGTACACTCGTTCTGTCGGGGTGGTGCTCGACCGATGCCAGCTTGTAGGGTTTGGACACGCGGATGCACTGCTCGACGCCGGACATCAACTCGACGTGCTGTACGCGTTCGACACCGACGCCCACGACGCCCATGACGATGCGCTCCTCGCCCACCATCACGTAGGTCTCGAGGCCTTCGTCGGCGACGGCCTTCTTGACGTCGTCGATCTCCTCTTGCGATGCCCCCGTGCGCATCACGATGATCATCTTGCTACCACCCTCGTCTTGGTCCTGCTGCTGCCTGGTCGGTCGTGTCGTCGGTGTCCGCTCGTTCGAGGCAATGAAAAAACGCAGGCCCTCTTGGGTCCTGCGTTCGCGGGCACGAGTGGCTCTGCCGCCGGGATCTACCCGGCCGCCTCGTACCCGCTAGCTAAAGTACCAGTACTGGCTCATGCGGCTTCGGACACTAGCGGACCGCCAGCACCGATGTCAATCGGCCTGGCCGCGCGCTCGCTCCAGGGCCAGCGCCTGCATGGGCAGGACCGTCAGCGCGTCGGTGATCTCGCCGCCGGCGATGAGGGCCATGACCTCGTCGAAGGGCAGCCAGCGGAACTCGAGCACCTCCTCGCCGTCGGGCTGCGCGCGGCCTTGTCGCAGGTCGGTGGCGAGGTAGGCCACGGCGGCCTCGTCGGTGACCGAGTTGGATAGCTCCCAGCGGCCGATCTCGCGCCATGTGCCGGCACGCAGGCCGGTTTCCTCCAGCAGCTCGCGCTTGGCGCCCTCGAGCGAGTCCTCTTCCAGCGGTGAGCCGCCCTCGGGGATCTCCCAGTGGTAGCGGTCGAAGGCATAGCGGTGCTGCCCCACCAGCGCCACCCGGTCCTCATCGTCGATGGCGACGACGCCCACGGCCGTGTTGCGGAAGTGGACCACGCCGTAGATGCCGGGTTCGCCGTCGGGCCGCGTGACCTCGTCGTGCCACACCGTCAGCCAGGGGTTGCGGTAGCCGACATGGCGGCGATGTCGCGTCCACGGGCCGACCGTGGTCTCGGCCCAGCCAGCTTCTTCGGGAGAGGACCGTCGCAGCTTCACGTGCGGACTAGAACTCGGTGTGCTCGTCGGGCGCAGCCACGCCCGCGGAGGAGGCCGGGGACAGGGCCGTGCGCCCGCCGTCGACCCGCCACACCGAGCCACTGACGTAGGAGGCTTCGTCGGAGAGCAGGAAGGCGATGATGCCCGCCGCCTCCTCGGGCGAACCCATGCGCCCGAGCGGCACGTCCGGACGCGCTGCGGGCGGGAAGAGCTGCTCGTCGAACGGCGTGTCGAAGGCGCCGGGCGCGAGCACGTTGACGCGCACGCCCTCCTTGGCGCCGATGAGTGCGAGCGAGCGGCCCAGTCCCTCGAGGCCGGCCTTGGCTGCGGCGTACGCCGGCGAACGCAGCGAGCCCTCGCCGCTGCCGACGATGCTGCCCAGCAGCACCACCGCGCCGCCGGCGGCCCGGAGTGCCGGCCAGGCCGTTCGCGCCGCCTGCCACGCCGCCGTGAGGTCGACCCGCAGGACCTGCTCCCAGTGCTCGGGATCGTCCCACGGGCCGCTCGGCGGCACGCCCGCGGAGCAGACCAGCCCGTGCAGCCGACCCTCGGGCGCGGCCGTGGCCAGCGCTCGCTGCAGGTCGTCCACGTCGGAGGCGTCGCCCGCGATGGCCGCCACGCCCGCGGGCGCGGACGGGCGTCGCGACAGCGAGGTCACGCGCCAGCCGTCGGCGGTGAGGCGCGATGCCGCAGCGAAGCCGATTCCGGAGGAGCCGCCGGTGACAAGGCCACGCTTGGGCCGGGATGCGCTCATGGCGCGCATCGTACCGGAGGTGGCCACTGCGGCCGAGCGAGGCGCAAGAACGGCCTGCCGGGCCTGGTCGATGCCCGTACGATGCGGGGATGGGCAACATCGCGATCGTCTCCTGCACCTCAGCGGATCTGACCCCCGAGCAAGCGAGGGAGGCGGGCGTCCGCCTTGTGCCGCTGAAGGTCAGCTTCGGCGACGAGACCTTCGACACCGTCACCGAGCTGAGCAACGAGGAGTTCTACCTCAAGCTCACCGCCCCGGGGGCTCCGCTGCCCAAGACCGCCGCCGTCAACCCGGCCCAGTTCCAGGAGGTCTTCGCGGAGGCGCTCGATGAGGGTGCCGATGGCGTCGTTTGCATCACCATCAGCCAGAAGATGTCCGCGACCTACTCGGCCGGCGTGCAGGCAGCCGGCGAGTTCGAGCCGGGTGTGGTCGAGGTCATCGACTCCAAGACCGTGAGCCAGCCGCAGGGCATCATCGTCCGGCGCGCGGCCGACCTCGCCGCCACCGGTGCCGGCCAGGCCGAGGTCGTCGATCTCGCGCACGACCTCGCCGGCCGGTCGCGGCTGATGTTCACGCCCGAGACGCTGGAGTACCTGCAGAAGGGCGGGCGCATCGGCCGGGCTTCGGCGCTCCTCGGCTCGGTCCTCTCGATCAAGCCCATCCTCGGCGTCGATGACGGCGAGGTGGTCGCGCTCGATCGCAAGCGCACGAGCGCCAAGGCGCGAGCACGACTGCTGGAGCTGGCCGGAGAACAGGACGTGGAAGAGGTCGCCGTGCTGCACACGGGCGCGCCCGACATCGAGGAGTTCCGGTCCCAGGTCTCCGAGGCCTGTCGCGTGCCCCTCGAGGATATCGAGGTGGTGCTGACGGGCCCCGTGGCAGGGACCCACGTGGGACCGGGCATGGTCGGCGTGACACGCATCGTGGCCGGCTGAACCACGCCGAATGGCCCTTCGGCTCAGGCGACCGGAGCGGTACGCTAGCCGCGCTTCGATGTCGAAGCGAGCCAGCCCGCCCGCCGCTCATGGGCCCGGCGCTCGTGCTTGGAGTTGGAGGACCTGATGGCCGCCCCTGAGGTCACCCCCGTACTGGACGCCTGGGCCGTGGCCCAGCGCCAGTTCGACATCGCCGCCGACCTGCTGAAGCTCGATCCGCAGCTGCGCGCGGTGCTGCGCGAGGCGGAGCGCGAGCTGATCGTCTCGGTGCCGGTGCGCATGGACGACGACAGCGTGGAGGTCTTCACCGGCTATCGCGTCCAGCACAACCTGGGCCGGGGCCCGTCCAAGGGCGGCATACGCTACCACCAGGACGTGACCCTCAACGAGGTCCGTGCCCTGGCCATGTGGATGACCTGGAAGTGCGCCGTCGTGGGCATCCCCTACGGCGGCGGCAAGGGTGGGGTGGCGGTCGACCCCAAGCAGCTCTCGGAGCGCGAGCTGGAGCGGCTGACGCGCCGCTTCGCCACCAACATCAGCGTCATCATCGGGCCCCAGAGCGACATCCCCGCGCCGGACGTCAACACCAACCCCCAAGTGATGGCTTGGATCATGGACACCTACTCCATGCACGCGGGCTACACCGTGCCCGCCGTGGTCACCGGCAAGCCCATCGCCCTGGGCGGCTCGGAGGGGCGCGCGGAGGCCACCGGCCGTGGCTGCGTGGTGACCATCAGCGAGGCCGCCCGGCATGTCGGGCTCGAGATCATCGGCGCCAGCATCGCCATCCAGGGCTTCGGCAACGCCGGGTCGGTGGCCGCCAAGCTGCTCGACTCGATGGGCGCAAGGGTCGTGGCCGTGTCCGATTCGCAGGGCGGCATCTACCAGGCGGACGGGCTCGACATCGCCGCGGTCAAGGCCTGGAAGGCGGAGCACGACACGGTGGTGGGCTTCCCCGGCTCGGAGAACATCAGCAACGCCGAGCTGCTCGAGCTCCAGGTCGACGTGCTCCTGCCGGCGGCGCTGGAGAACCAGATCACCGTGGACAACGCCGATCGCGTCAGGGCGCGCATCGTGGCCGAGGCGGCCAACGGCCCGACCACGCCTGACGCCGACGAGATCCTCCATCGCAACGGCGTCTTCCTCATCCCCGACATCCTGTGCAACGCCGGCGGCGTGACCGTCTCCTACTTCGAGTGGGTGCAGGACCTCAACCGCGACCAGTGGTCCGAGGAAGTCGTCAACAGCAAGCTCACCGCCATCATGGTCCGTTCCTTCGGGGAGGTCGTGGCCATGGCCGAGCGCGAGGCCTGCGACATGCGCACCGCGGCCTACCTGCTGGCGGTCGATCGCGTGGCCACGGCAACCGCCCTGCGCGGTCTCTACCCCTAGGCAAGCGGAGGGCACATGGTCGACCGGCTCGATCACGAGGAGCAGTTCCTGTTCAAGGAAGAGGTCCTCTCGCTGGCGGAGGCGCTGTCCGAGGCCGGCGTCCTCGACAACGTGGAGGACCTGCTCACCGACGTCATCACCAGCCCGCGCTTCGATTCGGAGGTGTTCACCCTCGAGCGCTCGCTGCAGGTGATGCTGGGGGCGCGCCCGGGCACCACGCTGGTCGGCCTGCTGACGGTCTCCCCCGACGTCTTCGACCAGGTCGCGGAGGTGCGCATCGCGCCCGAGACGCTCGAGCGCCTGCGGGCCTGGCGGGCACGCTTCGGCCTGGCCATCGACAACGCTCTCAACTTCCTCAACAACCCCGACGGCATCCAGGGCCACGACTTCAGCACGCAGGTGGCCAATGTCGACGAGCGGCGCGTGTTGCAGGGCCGGCTGACCCTCGTGCGCTACAACAACGAACCCCAGTTCTTCCTCGCCGACGCGCACGTGTACTACGGCCTGATGGCCGACATCCTCGAGCAGCTCGGTCCCTACACCAGCGAGGACACGGTCGACGAGGAGACGCTGCTGCGGTTGCGCGAGGCTCTCGACCGCATCGACCGGCGGCTATCAGCCGGGGGGCGTGGGTAGCAGAATCAAGAAGCCGGCCCGGAAGGCCGGCTTCTCGACTCAGGATGCGGGATGTGGCTACGGCGACGCCTGTGAGATGCCGCGGTTGAGCAGTACGAAGCGCGCGTTGCCCGCGTTGCTGCCGATGAGGATCCACTCGTAGCGCCGGTTCGCCTTGAAGAGCACCGTGCGCTGTGCGACCGTGGCCGCCTGCTCCGGCTTGGTGGCGCGCACGCGCCAGACCGAGTCCGTTCCCGAGGCCGAATAGACTTCCTCGCCCTTGCTCCAGACGGGATTGGCGACCGGTCCGACCGGGATCTCGGGGTTAGGATTCCAGACCGTGTACAGGAAGTTGGCGGGGAACTCGGCGGCATGTCGCCAGGCGAAGTACGAGCCCGGGCCGAACGGCGCACCCCGCGGCGGGATCTCGCCCATGTAGAAAGGAGACGCGTTGCCGAACATCACGATCTTGGGGTTGAACTTCGTGAGCACGACCGTCTTGTCCCAGCCGGGCGTGATGTTCAGCGTCTTCTTGGCGATGAGCGTGCCGCCGCAGGTCTTGTTGGGGTTGTACTTGAAGAAGCGCAGCAGCTTGCTGCCGGTGCCGATGACGTCCTTCTCGTACTTGCTGCCGTAGGCCTTGCCGGAGCGCTGCTCCTTGTTGCCGATGCAGATGTCGACCTTGATGCCGGGGTGGCCCTGGACGATGGCGAGTGTGCCCGTATCGTCCGCCGCTGCCACCGGCGCGCCCAGTGCGGTCAGCGCCAGGGCGGCGGTCGCCGTTCCGAGCAGGACCTTGTTGAGACCACGCATGGATCCCTCCCTGTTGTTGGCCGGATCGGTGGTAGTCCGATCCACGACGAGAAACTATCAGCGCGGCCAACCGCATTCAATATGCGGGCCGGTCCGATAGGGCTAGCCATGCCCCGGCCGGTAGTACTGGTTGCCAGCCACGCAGAGGGTCCGGAGTCACAGCCACAGCCTTGAGGCGGGGCCCCTCGTGCGGGCTGTCGGCTTACCGGTCCAGCAGGCCCCGCTCGACCAGCGCCCGGCGCAGCCCCGCAGCGTCCACGAAGTGGTGCGCGGCGATACCGTAGCCGCGCGCGGCCACCACGTTGGGCTCGTGGTCGTCGACGAAGAAGAGGTCGTCCGCCTGCAGCTCGTAGGTCTCCAGCAGGTAGTCGAAGATGTCGCGGTCCGGCTTGATCAGTTTGACCCGGCCCGACACGACCACGCCGTCGAACAGCTCCAGCCAGTCGTACTTGGCCTCCGCGTGCGGGAACATCTCCGCCGACCAGTTGCTGAGCGCATACAGCGGCGTCCCTCGGGCCTTGAGCTCGCGCAGGATGGCGACCGTGTCCTGGTGCGAACCGATGAGCGTCTCCGGCCAGCGCTCGGTGTAGAGGTCGAAGATCTCCGACCACTGCGGATACTCCTCCTTCAGCCGCGCCATGGCTTCCGGCCAGGAGTCGCCCCTGTCGCGTTCGAGGTTCCAGGCGTGGTTGAGGACATCGGCGAGCAGGGTCTCCATCTCGGCCTCGCGGCCGGGCATGACCTTGCGCAGAAGACAGCGAGGGTCCCAGTCCACGAGGACCCCGCCCAGGTCGAAGACGACGGTGTTCACGTGCCTGATGCTAGCGCCTGTGCCGCCGTACCCTTGACCCCATGCGACAGGTCTACATCGCGGCCACCGGGCGCAACCACGGCAAGACGACGACGTGCCTGGGGCTCCTGGCTGCGCTCCTCGATCGGGGCATCGACACGGCCTTCACCAAGCCCGTGGGGCAGCGCTACGCTATGGTCGACGAGGTGCCGGCCGACGAGGACGCCATCCTCATGAAGCAGCTCTTCGACCTTGACGATGCACTCGTGGACATGAGCCCGGTGCACATCCCCCGCGGCTTCACCAAGTCCTTCATCCGCGGCGAGGTGGTGGAGGATCTGGGGAGCAAGATCGATCTGGCCCATAGGAACCTCGCTCGGGGCCACGAGGCCCTCGTCATCGAGGGCACGGGCCACGCCGGCGTCGGCGCCGTCGTGGGCCTTTCGAACGCGGACGTCGCTGCCCGCCTGCGTGCGCCCGTCGTCATCGTCAGCGAGGGCGGCGTTGGCCGGCCCATCGACGAGATCGTGCTCAACCAGGCCCTCTTCGCGCGGCGCGGCGTACCCCTCGTCGGCGCCATCATCAACAAGGTCGACGTCGAGACCGACCCGTCGCTGCCCGACGTCCTGCGCCAGGGTCTCGCCCGGAACGGCATCGAGCTGCTGGGCGTCCTGCCCTACCGCTCGGTGCTGGCGCATCCCACGCTTTCGATGCTGCTGGAGCAGATGCACGGTGAGCTGCTCAGCTCCGGCGAAGACATGGACCGGCTCATCGAGCACGTGGCCATCGGCTCGGGGCAGGCCCGGCACGTGCTGGAGAAGATCGGGCCGGGTTCGCTGCTCATCGTGCAGGGTGATCGCCAGGACATCATCCACGCCGTCATCGCAGCCAACGAGACACAGAAGCAGCTCAACCAGGAACCGGGCCTGCTCGACCGGCTGCGCAACCGGCCTCGCTTCGGCCGCGAGCCCGACGACTCGGAGGCCCTGCTCATCTCGGGCATCGTCTTCACCAACGACCGCCGGCCCACCGACCGCGACATCGAGGCCCTGCGCCTGGCCGGCATCTTCGCCCTGCTCGTGCCCGACGAGATCTACCCCGTCGCCTCCGAGCTGCATCACCTGCTCATCAAGACCTACGTCCAGCACCGGGCCAAGATCGAGACCATCAAGCAGGTCGTAGCCGAGCACATCGACGTCGATGCGCTGCTGCAGCGGCTGGACCAGACCGCCGCCCGTTTCGATGCGCCACAGGCGCCACGGGTCGGCGAAACGGACGGGCCCACGGGTGCCTCGACCCTCGTGCGGCGGGGCCTGCAGCGGTTCGCCGACCGAGCGGCGGCGCGGATCGGCGGCGCTAGTCGAGACCCGGAGGATCCTCGCTGAGCTCGGCTACCGAGAGCCGGCGCCGGTCCACGCGCAGCTGGAAGAGGTCGGGCCGACCGTAGTGGCCCGTGGGGTCGAAGTTCTGCCGCTCCTCACGCACGCGCACCACGTCCACCTCGGCCACGACGAGGCCTTCCTTCGTCGAGGGCTCGGCTAGCCACTGTCCGTCCGGTCCGGCGATGGCGCCACCGCCGTCGGTCCAGTCGCCCGCCTCCATCCGATCGAGCAGCGGGAAGTCGTGGGGGATGTCCGTGCTCGAGATCATGGTGCCCGCCGCGAGCGAGTAGACCCGACCCTCGCGCGCGATGAAGCGGGTGATGTCCTGCGTCAGCCGGACCGCGCCGGGCCAGGCGCTGACGTGGATGTCCTCGCCACCGGCGTACATGGCCAGTCGTGCCTGCGGCAGCCAGTTCTCCCAGCAGTTGAGCCCGCCCACGCGCACGGTCTCGCCTTCGCGCCCGGTGACGGCATG
>Ga0316198_10001859_pt1 | contig 12602 bp, 9 predicted proteins | sample OudBieAanoxic_MG_FD_204935 | JGI IMG/M metagenome (GOLD analysis project Ga0316198, IMG submission 204935) | Coastal sediment microbial communities from Oude Bieten Haven, Netherlands - site A anoxic | ecosystem: Environmental > Aquatic > Marine > Coastal > Sediment | place: Netherlands... | reverse complement strand
TGTCCGGCGTCACCGACTCTACCAAGCGTCCCGAGCGATCTCGCAACTCCAGGCGAGGCTCCTCGGCAAACATCACCGAGATGCGCGCGGCATCGCGGGGGTCCCCGGAGGCCAGGTTTCGCAGGTCGAACAGCAGGGTCTCGACCGGGCGCGAGCGGACGTCGGCGAGTTCATCGGCGAGTTCGCCCATGGGTAGCGTCCGAAGATCGTGAATTTTCAGTACTGCAGTACCGTGCTGGACAGCGAGATCATAGGTCCGCGGGCGGAGCGGCGACCGCTCCAGTTCGAGGTCTTCTCGCCGAAAGCCGTCGGCGGGGTGAAGAACTTCGAGTCGAACGTTGCTGCCGGCCGGGCCTTCGATCATCCGACGGGCCTGCATGAGGGAGAGGTCGCGGACAGGCGTTCCATCCACGCTTCGTATCTGGTCTCCCACGCTGAGCTCGGACTCTGCGGCTGGAGAACCTTCGTCCACCGCGACCACCTGAAGCGATCGATGCCCCTTGAGTACGGTGATTCCCGGACCTGCCGTCTCGCCCTCCTGGCCCTTCTGGCTCTTCCAGACCGCGACCTCCTCCGGGGAAAGAAACGCTCCGTTGGGATCCAACGAGCTGAGCATGCCGTCGTAGGCCCCGGCCAACAACGCGTCCGCTTCCACCGGATCGACATAATTGTCCAGCACCTGGGACAGGATCTCGGCGAACAGGACGGCCTGCCGGTAGGAGTTCTCCGCGGCTCCGACCTTGACGACGAGTCCGCCTCCGAGGAGCAGAGCCATGATCAGACCGGAAGCGATCAGCAGAAGTGAACGGCTTATTTTCATATACGCTCTCTCTGAGGGTGGAGATCAGGTCGCCCTAATCAAGCTACCCCGCACTGTCCCCGTTAGCAACAAATCATCGCGGACGGAGCCAATCCGCTGGATCGACGGGACTTCCGTTCTCACGCAACTCGAAATACAGAAAAGGGCCACGCAGCGAGCCCGTTTCCCCAACCTTTCCCAGGCGCTGCCCCTGAACCACCTGTTCTCCGGGCTCGACCAGCAGCGCCGAGGCATGGGCGTAAATGGAAAGAAGCGAGGACCCGTGGTCCACGATCACGGTCAGACCATAGCCCCGCATCCACGACGCGAAGACCACCCGGCCGTCAAAAACGCCGAAGATGTCGGCTCCGCTCGCCGCGTCGATGTCGATTCCCGGATGGGGCACCTCGGTCTTGAACCGAGGGTGGACCACGGTCCCGAACCCCGCGGTGATCTCTCCCTCGGAAGGCCAATCGAGCAACCCTCGAAACTTGTGCACGTCCATCTGTGGAGCATCGGCCCCGGGAAGGAACGATTCGGCCAGCTGGCCCAGTTCCACGGCCGCGCTCTCGAGTTCCGACAATGCCGCCTGTCGCTTTTCCGTATCCTCTCGTACCTCGGCCAGCAACCGCGAGCGCCGACGCCGGGCCTGGTCGATGGCTCTGCGACTGCGTTCCAGGTCGTCCCCCAGGCCCCGGAGTTCCACTTGCCGTCGCTCGAGATCCACCCGCTCTTGCGTGAGACGCTCGGAGTCGGCGCGATAGGCGGCAAGAACTCGTGAGTCCCTCTCGCTCAGAAAGGCGGCGTAGCGCAGACCCTCGAGATAGGTGTCGAGTTCCTCGCCTCCGACGACCCTGCGCAACGTTTGCTGCTGACCCTGCTTGTAGATTTCGCGGAGACGAAACGCCAAGTAGTGCCGGCGTTGTTCCTGCTCCGATTCGAGTTGAGTGAGTCCCGCGCTTCGCTCGGCGATGGCCTCCTCGACCGCCTCGACCTGCAAAGCCACGCTCTCGGTCTCGGCCTGGCGGAGTTCGAGCTCCGTCCGCAGGCGCTCGAGATCGTTCAGCAGGCCTGCCTCCCGAGCATGTAGGGCGCGCAACTCGCCTTCGAGGCGCCCGATGTTGGCCTGGATCGCCCGCTCACGCGCAGCGCGATCCAGCGGTTGCTGGGCGACCGCCGCAACGAACGCGCAGGCGAGCAGCGCTGCTGACAGCTTCTTAGTAAAGGGGCTGACCCTCCACCTCGGGCGGCACCGCGACGCCCAGGGCGTCGAGCACGGTGGGCATGATGTCGATCATCCGCGGCGCGTCGGTGTTGATCGGCCGATTCGAAAGGAAGACCCCTCGTACCAGGTCGGGGTCGCTCGACGCATGGTCTCCCGACCACGGATTGGTGTTGTCCTCGATCAACTCGTCCCCGAAACCGCCCAGGGTCGTGCCCCACGAAACACGGTAGTTGTGAGTGTTGCTGACTCGCAGGTCGGGAATCAGGTCCGAGTCGTATTCCGTGTACATCTCTTCGCGCCGAAGAACTCGCGAGACCGGACGATCCCCTGACGCCTCGTCCACGATCGCCTCGAGGCCCTCGGCGATGCGCCGACGCACCTCTTCGTACTCGGGGCCGGGCAAGACCGTGCCACGTTTCTCGCGGCCGATCAGGTTGATGTAGATCGCACCCAACCCGATCGCGTAGGCCTGCGTCTTCTCCCAATCCACGTCCATCAAGGTCGGGCGGCCGATCACACCGGGCTTGAGCGTCATGAATCCATTGTCGACGAGCCAGTTGTTGTAGTTGACCCCGCGACGGAAGGACGAAAACCCGTGATCCGAGACGACGATGAACAACGCCTCCTCACCTGCCAGCTCGCGCGCCTCGCCCACCAGATCATCCATCCGCTTGTAGGCGGAAAGCATCTCGCCACGGAACTGCTCGGCCCGTGTCGCATCGTATTGCGGATGACCGGGGTCCATGTAGCGCCACAGCAGGTGTGCGATCCGGTCGGTGAAGTAGAAAATCTGGACGTAGAGGTCTTGCCCCCCTTCCTCCAACAGTCCTCTCATGATCTTGGCGTACTGATCGACCGTCAGTTGCATGTCCTCGAGAAACAGTTCCTCGTCGCCCACGCCCGAGGGTAGTGACCACGTGTCGAGGGCCCAGCCGATCGTCTTGTACAGGCCGAAGCGCTCGGCCAGCGTCTCGGAAAAATCCGGAGGCCAGGAAAACGGGACGGGGTGGCAATCCGGATGAAAATTGATCGGCGAAAGGTAGATCTCGAGTTCGGGCTCGAGGCGAAGCAGTTTGAATCGAGCGATGCCTCGAACAGGAGCGACGACATCCATGACCGGATTGACCGGAAACGACAACTCCAACCACTCGCTCCATTCGCCTACGCCGAGCGTGGACGACTGCCCTGAGGCCTCGATCCGGACCGAGCTGTCCGTTGCCTCGATGGTCAGCGGGATGTCGATTCGTGCCGGAACGCCTGCGTCGTCGAATTGTCGTCGCAACTCGCGCCGGGCCTTCCGGCGCTCCCCCGGCGGGAGCGCTTCGACCTGGCGATCGATCACGAAGTGCCGGAAGGCCCTGTTGGCCGGGCCCACGATGCGGGACTCGAAACTACCTCTACGGGCGGGCAACTTGATCGGTTCGAGTTTGAAGTCGTCGCCTGGTTCGAATCCCGTGTCGGAGGTGTAGAAACTCGGAGTCCCCACGCGCCCGCGCAGGTCAGGCACACCGAGGCCCGAGACCATCTGTCCGGTTCCGACGTCCTCCGCAGGAAAAGTCGAGGGAACTCGCACGACCTGAACCTGGAGTCCCTCGTCGGCGGCAATCTCCCACATCGTTCGGCCCTGGCGGTAGTTGATCGTATCGACGATCTCGAGTGGAAGGTAAGTCGACGCCGTCACGCCGACGCCCACGCCGACCAGGCCGGCCAGCACGATCGCCAGCCCGATGCGTACGGCCCAGCGACGCACGACCATCATGCTCACCAGCAGAGAGAGCAGCAGGGTGGCCGCCCCGGCGATCGTCCCGAAGACGAGCCCGTTTCGCTTTCCGTATGCGAACGGCTGACGGGTATCGCGCGACATCGCGTATTCCGGCGAGTAGTTGGCCGGGTTGCGCCGGACGAAGTCGAATATTTCCGTGCTCCCCGGATCCGTTCCCGTCGCGAAGGACGACCACGACACGGGTGTCTGCGGCGGATTCGTCGGCTGCAGCGGCGCGAAGCTCCCCCCCTGTCTGAGCCTCGCCAGATTGGGCAGTTCGCCCTCGTCCATCCAACGCTCGAGCAGTTGGGCGTCGGCACCGTCGAAGCCGAGCACGACGACCCTGGGCTGATCGCCTCCCAAGGACAAGGAAACGAAACTGCAGGTAGCCAAAAGCAAGGCCACCGCGAACAGGCGAGAACCGCGAATCATGAAAGCCTCCATCGCGCAGCAGGTTACCACTCGTGGCGACGGAAGCCACGAACCGCTGTGGTAACATTCACCGTCACGGCGTTCCGCCGACGACTCCGCTCAAGAGGTTCTGCAATCGATGGCGCCTGAGACGATCTCGGAAACCCTGCCCCATTCCGAGGAGGCCGAACGCTCGATTCTCGGCGCGATCTTGCTCGACAATCGACAGTTCGACCGCGCGCAAGAACTGCTGACCCCGAAGGCGTTCTATTCGGTCCGCCACCAGAAGATTTTCCGCTTGCTCGAGGAGATGGTCGAGGCCGGCACAGCCCTGGACGTGGTCACCCTGAAGGACTCGCTGGAACTGCGCGGCCAACTGGACGAATGCGGAGGGGCGGCTTACCTGGCGACGTTACTGGGTGGTGTTCCGCGCTCAGCCAACCTCGAGCACTACGCGCGCATCGTCAAAGAAAAGGCGACGCTCCGGGAACTGATCAGAACCAGTCAGAGCATCCTGCATTCCGCCCTGCACCCCGAACGCCCCACGGACGAACTGATCGACGAGGCGGAAAAAGCGATCTTCGGGGTCGCCGAGCAGCGCCTCGGAAGCGGATTCATTCCCATCAGTGAGTCTGCGGAGCAGAGCCTGCGCTGGATCGAGGAATTGACTGAGCGGCAGGAACTGATCACCGGCGTCGCGTGTGGGTTTCCACAGTTCGACGAGATGACCGCGGGACTGCAACCTTCCGATCTGATCATCCTCGCCGCGCGGCCGTCGATGGGCAAGACGGCTCTGGCACTGAACATCTGTTCACACGCGGCGCTGCAGCAACACAAGGTCGTGGGCATCTTCTCTCTCGAAATGTCGCACCAGCAGCTGTTCGTCCGACTGTTGTGTTCCGAGGGACAGATCGATGCGCACAGGCTGCGCACGGGACGGGTCAACCGCGAACAATGGCAGAACGTGATCCGGGTCTACGGCACCCTGTCCGAAGCACCGATACATATCGACGACACACCGGGGATGGGCATCATGGAGATGCGGGCAAAGGCCCGGCGGCTGAAGCGAGAGCACGGGCTGGACCTGCTGGTGATCGACTACCTGCAATTGATGCGAGGCCGGGGCTCGTACGACAGCCGCCAGCAGGAGATCTCGGACATCTCGCGCTCCCTGAAAGAACTGGCCAAGGAGCTGAACATTCCCGTTCTCGCGCTGTCGCAGCTATCCCGCGCACCGGAACAGCGCAGCGGCGATCACAGGCCGCAACTGTCCGACCTCCGCGAGTCCGGAGCGATCGAACAGGACGCCGACGTGGTGACGTTCCTGTTCCGCGAAGAGTTGTACAAGAAGGACGACCCGACGGTCGAGGGCAAGGCCGAGTTGATCATCGGCAAGCAGCGCAACGGCCCGATCGGAACCGTGCCGCTGAACTTCATTCGCCAGTTCACGCGGTTCGTGAATCCGGAATTCCGAGAGTTCTGACTTGCGTCGCAACGTCCACTTCGTCTGTCGACGCTGCGATTATCGATGCGCGAAATGGCTCGGCCGTTGTCCGGAATGCGGAGAATGGGGTTCCATCGTCGAGCAGGTTCCGGACGATTCACCGTCGGCGAGCGGGGCGTCTGCGCTGGAAGCAATTCCGTACACCGAAATCTCGACCCACGCGACCGAGCGAATTCCCACCAGTATCGGCGAGTTCGATCGTGTTCTGGGGGGCGGCCTCGTCCAAGGCGGGGTGGTGCTGATCGGCGGAGAACCCGGAATCGGCAAGAGCACGCTGCTGCTGCAGGCCGCCTCGGAGATGGCGCGCGGCGGACATCGAGTGCTCTACGTCAGTGGGGAGGAGTCCGCGGCCCAGCTCAGGCTTCGGGGCGAGCGACTCGGACTGGACAAGGAAGAGATCCTGATCGTCGCGGGGACGGAGGTCGATCGCTTGATCGCCACGGCCCTCGAGGTCCAGCCCTCCGTGATGATCGTCGATTCGGTCCAGGCCGTGCGTTGCCCCGGGGTCGAGTCCGTTCCGGGGTCGGTAGCCCAGGTCCGTGAGGCCGCGGCGCGCTTCGTCGATCACGCGAAGCGAACGTCCACACCGTTACTGCTGGTCGGCCACGTGACCAAGGACGACCGCCTGGCGGGCCCCCGCACCCTTGAACATCTGGTCGACACGGTGATTCACTTCGAGGGCGACCGACACCATTCACATCGGATTCTGAGGGCGCTGAAGAACCGCTTCGGGGCCACCGACGAACTCGGTGTGTTTCGCATGGAAGAGTCGGGACTGGTGCAGGTCAGCGACCCCGGCGACCTGTTCCTCGGACGCCGGGTCGCCGCCGCCACCGGTGCCGCGGTGTTGCCCGCGATCGTGGGGCGGCGCCCCTTGCTGGTGGAGGTTCAAGCGTTGGTCGGTGAAGTGGCCCAGGGATCGCCACGTCGAACCGCCGTCGGTCTGGACCACAACCGTCTGGCGATGATCCTCGCCGTGGTGCAGCAGCATCTCGGCGTCGAGTTGTCCAACCGTGACGTTTTCGCCAACGTGGCCGGAGGCGTCGGCGTGGGCGAGCCCGGAGCGGATCTGGCGCTGGTCGCCGCCGTGCTCTCGTCGGCTCGTCGCCGGCCACTCCCGTCGCGCTGGGTCGTGATGGGCGAGATCGGACTGACGGGAGAGGTCCGCCCGGTTTCTCGCGTGTCGGTCCGGCTACGGGAGTCCGCGCGGCTCGGATTCGAAGCGGCACTGGTCCCGGACGGGGCCTGCTCGGAAGACGTGGAAGGCCTGCGCTGCCACGGCGCCTCGACGGTCGGTGAAGCCGCCAGGCTGTTGTTCGACCCGCGCGGAGTCGGGACGCCGGGTCAGATCGGATAGCCGTCGTCGCGGCGATCGAGCATGCTGATCTGGCTCTCCCACTGATTCTTGATGATCAACAGCATCCGGAAGGTCAGGTCGGCCTCTTTACGTGCCGGGCTGCGCCAGTCCTTCTCGATGCGTAGCAATGTGGTCCAGCGACTGGCATCGTTGATCAGTTTCGTCGAGAGGTTCCAGCGGCCATCCTTGCCCTGCTGCGACTGGAGCCATTCCAGGTGGGACATCAACAGTGGGTAGCGGTTGATCAGACCCAGCCGGGCGAACAGTTCGAGGTGCATCAGCAACTCGTCCATCTGTCCATGCTTCTGGTAGTGCTCCAGGCCGTACAGCTTGACCCCATTCCCCTTGGGGAACGCCCCCTTGGCGGTGCGCACCAGACCGAGTTCCGGAGCCAGATCCTGGTACCTCGGTGACAGGATGTAGTCGAAGACCTTCTTCAGGCGCATCTTGGCCAGTTCACCTTCCAGCAGCCATGGCGAATGGGCCAGAACCCGGATGATGTACAGGTCGGGGAGGAATGCGTAGTCATTCTTCCAGGCCGCACTTCGGATCAGCGGAAGGCTCGCGCCGATCTCCTCTACCGGCGAACGCGAGACCGGGTCGTCGACGAAACCCGCCGTCAGATCGAGCAACTCGAGAACGGCCACTCGGGTGCGCTCTTCGACGTAACCCGCCCGGATCAGCAGTCCCAGCGCGAGGATACGCAAGAACCATCGGTAGTAGCGCTCACGTTTCTCGTCCGCCTTGACCGACTTCGCAAACTCGAACAACTTGATCGTTTTCTTGGCCGTCATGAACTCGCGCAGCGTCTTGGCCGTGTTGCGCACGACCTTGGTCTCGCGGTCCCAGGCGAACTCGTACAGGCGGGACACTCCGTTTTCCAGACAGGCCTGGTACTTCTTCGTTTCGCCGGCGTGGATCACGCCTCCCCAGGTGCCGTCCTTGCGTTGTGTCCGCTCGAGCTGCCGGGCCCCCGGATGAGCCAGCATCTCCTTTCGGACCTCTTGTACCTTGAGATCTTCGCGGCCCAGACCCAGCAACTCCGTCAACACCCGGTAGCGGATGGGAGCGCATGCGTTGTCCAGGAGCCACGGGATCGGATCGGAACGCAGCGATGACTTCCAGTCGGTCATGATTGCTGATCCTCGGCGATGGCCATTTCCCGGAATTCGCGAAACAAGTCGAGCGAATCGTGGGGTCCGGGAGACGACTCGGGGTGATACTGCACAGCGAGCAATCTCGCCTGGCGATCGACGAATCCTTCGCAGGTGCCGTCATTCAGGTTCACGTGGGTCAGTTCGGCACCCGCAGGCAAACTTTCCGTTTCCACTGCGAATCCGTGATTCTGTGAAGTCACGGCGACCCGCCCGGTCCTCAGGTCCTTCACCGGGTGATTCGCGCCGTGATGTCCGAACTTCAACTTGAACGTCCGGGCGCCGAGTGCCCGCGCGGCGATCTGGAGTCCGAGACAGATGCCGAAGATCGGGACGCGTCCCATCAGCTCTCGAACGGTCTCGATGGCATAGGTCACGACCGCGGGGTCGCCGGGCCCGTTCGAAAGGAAGACGGCATCGGGGGCAAGCTCGAGCGTGTCCGACGCCGAGCACCCCGCCGGCACGACCGTGACCCGGAAGCCGCACTCGCTGAGCAATCGAAGGATGTTCTCCTTGATGCCGAAGTCGAAGGCGACACAGTGCAATTCCCGCCCGTCGGCCCCAGGTTCGAGCCGCGGGCTCCAGCCCTCTTCGCGCGGCCGGTCCCAGGGGTAGCTTCGTTTGCACGTAACGCGGGCAACGAGATCTTGGTCGCTCAACCCCGGAGCCTCGGTGGCCTTGCGGGCCAGCGAGACCGGATCGCGATCGACGGTCGAGATGATCCCCTTCATCGAGCCGCGGGTCCGCAGGTGGCGCGTCAGCGCACGGGTGTCGAGGTCGTCGATCCCGGGGACGCCGAACTCCCTGAGGTACTGCGGCAGGCCCTGCGTCGCCCTCCAGTTCGAAGGCAGGACGGAGACATTGCGAGCCACGAATCCCTCGACCTGAGGGATCGCCGATTCGAGATCACCGGCGTTCGTGCCGTAGTTGCCGATTTCCGGACAGGTCATCAATACGATCTGCCCCTTGTATGAGGGATCGCTCAGGATCTCCTGGTAACCGGTCATTGCCGTATTGAAGACCACCTCGCCGGTCCGCTCGCCCGCGGCGCCGAATGCGCGGCCTCGAAAAGTCCGACCGTCCTCGAGGACGAGCATCGCCTCCACGTCAATTTCTCCGGGACCGTGAGGTCGCGCTGCCCGCATCAAGAATGAGCATCTCGGGCAGAAACCTCCCCAGGCTCGAATCGAGCCGACCGTGGATGGTATCGAAACCGAACGACGGAATCAACCTCCCAACCATCTCCAGGCGCACGGTTGCGGGGCGGAACTCCTTTCGTTGACACTGTTTGCGGGCTGTGCTACTTTCGGCCGTCACCTGGAACCCGCTATCGTTCGTTGGCGCGTAAAGGGTGCCGCTCAGGCGCGTAGCTCAGTGGGAGAGCGCTACCTTGACACGGTAGAGGTCGGCGGTTCGAAACCGCCCGCGCCTACCAACACCTGTCGGCACGGGCAGGAAAACGGCGAACCGGACCCTGGTCGGAACGGATCCAGAAACAGTCGGAGGACCACTCGGAGATGTCCGAGGCAACGACCGTGATCAAGTTGACCCTACCCGACGGATCGATCCGCGAGGTCTCTGCAGGCACCACCCCGCTGCAAGTTGCCGAATCGATCGGATCTCGGCTCGCGCGCGACGCCGTCGCGGCCCGTGTGACCGGCGAACTGATCGACCTCACCCGTCCGCTTCAGGCGGACTCGTCCCTGGAAATCTTGACGAAGAAGAGCGCCGAGTCGCTGGAAGTCCTGCGCCACTCGACGGCTCACGCCACGGCGCAGGCCGTCCAGGAGTTGTTTCCCGGAACGAAGATCGCCCAGGGACCGGTGATCGAGGACGGCTTCTACTATGATTTCGACCGAGAGGAGCCCTTCTCGGACAAGGATCTCGAGGCGATCGAGAAGCGCATCGCCGAGATCGTTCAGCGTGATCTTCCGGTGCAGCGCCTGGACCTGCCCCGCGAAGAGGCGATCGCGTACTTCGAGAAAGAAGACGAACCGTACAAGGTCCACTTCGCTCGCACGAAGGGCGGCGAGAGCGTGTCGATCTATCGGCAGGGCGAATGGGACGACTTCTGTCGAGGTCCCCACGTACCGTCGACCGGGCGTCTGGGGGCATTCAAGCTGCTCTCCGTCGCCGGAGCCTACTGGCTCGGGGACGAGCGCAACAAGATGCTTCAGCGCATCTACGGCACGGCCTTCTTCACGCGGAAGGAACTCGAAGAACATCTGCGTTTGCTCGAAGAAGCCCGCAAGCGCGACCATCGCAAGCTGGGCCGCGAACTAGATCTGTTCTCGTTCCACGCCGAGGCCCCCGCCAGCCCGTTCTTCCATCCCCGCGGCGCAACCGTCTACAACCTGCTGATCGATTACGTGCGCGGGCTGTACCGCGACTACGGCTATTCCGAGGTCATCACACCCCAGATCTTCGACGCCGAACTGTGGCACAAGTCGGGACACTACGAGCACTATCGTGACAACATGTATTTCACGGAAGTGGACGGCCGCCAGTATGCGGTGAAACCCATGAACTGTCCCTCCCACTGTTTGCTCTACTCCGAGGGGCGTCATTCCTACCGCGAACTGCCGATTCGCATCGCCGATTTCGGCCGCCTGCACCGCTACGAACTTTCCGGTGTGACGGCCGGCCTGACCCGGGTCCGCAGTTTTGCCCAGGACGATGCTCACATCTTTTGCACCGAGGATCAGATCTCCTCCGAGGTCGCGTCGGTCACGCGCATGATCCTCGAGTGCTACGGCATGTTCGGCTTCGAGGTCAAGATCGTCCTCTCGACGCGTCCCGAAGACCGGGCCGGCGACGACAGCTTGTGGGATCGCGCCGAAGAGGCCCTACGGGGTGCGCTCGCGGACCAGGGATACGAATTCACCGTCGCCGAGGGTGAGGGAGCGTTCTACGGTCCGAAGATCGATTTCATCGCCAAAGACGCCCTCAAGCGCGAGCACCAGCTGGGCACGATCCAGCTGGACTACGTGCTCCCGGGACGGTTCGGCCTGACTTACATCGACGCCGAGGACAACGCTCAGCAACCGGTGATGATCCATCGCGCGATGCTGGGTTCGCTCGAGCGCTTCTTCGGCATCCTGGTGGAGCACACCGGAGGGGCCTTCCCCTTCTGGTTGGCTCCCGAGCAGGTGCGGGTGCTCTCGATCACCGAGAGAACCGGCGAATATGCCGACAATGTCGCCTCGCGGCTGGCCGAATCCGGCCTGCGCGCGGAGGCCGACTTGCGAAATGAGAAGATCGGAGCCAAAATCCGCGAGGCCCAACTGGCGAAAGTCCCGATCATGTTGATCGTTGGCGACCGCGAGGCGGCCGAAGGGGCCGTGGCCGTGCGGCTGCGCACGGACGGGGACCGCGGTGCGATGGAGACCGAGCGGTTCCTGGCCAAGGCTCTGGAATGGAACCGTAACCAGAGTGCCGTTGCCGGGGAAATATTCGACTGACGCACCGAGCGAGGAGATTGAAATGCCCAAGATGAAAACCCACCGGGGAGCGGCCAAGCGCTTCAAATCGACCTCGAGCGGTAAGTTCAAGCGCGGCAAGGCTTACAAGAGTCACATCCTGACGAAGAAGTCGACCAAGCGGAAACGGAAGCTGGACACCCCAACGCTGGTGTCCGAGTCCGATCACAAGAGAGTGGCTGCGATGCTTCCGTACGGCAGCAAGTGAATCAAGGTATACGACCGAACCATAACCACGAGTGGATGTGGCGCCCGCAGCGACGACTCGGATCGCACGGAGCCCATCCCGCCGAGCGGGCCTTGTTAGGTCCGACGGCCAGGAGGTAAGAGATGCCCCGAGTAAAACGCGGTAACAAGCGGCGGCTGAAGCGGAAGAAGATTCTCCGCAGGGCCAAAGGCTATTACCTGGCGAAGTCCAAGCTCTATCGCATCGCCCGCGAGCAAGTCATGCGGTCCGAGCGATACGCCTACCGTGACAGGCGCCAGAAGAAACGGCAGTTCCGCCGCCTGTGGATCGTCCGCATCAACGCGGCCGCCCGAATCCACGAGATTTCCTACTCGCGCCTGATGCACGGCCTGAAGATCGCCGGTGTTGAACTGGACCGCAAGACGTTGGCCGACATCGCCGTTCGTGACCCGGTCGCCTTCGGCCAGATCGCCCAGGCCGCACAGCAAGCCGCATCCAGCGCCTGAGCGGGGACGCCATGCGCGACGAGCTCGAACGTATCGAGCAGACGTTCGCCGAGGCGCTGTCGGCCGCGGGTGCGAACACCCAGGCGATCGACGCCGTCCGCGTGCGCTTTCTCGGCAAGAAGGGTGAAGTCACCGGGCTGATGAAGCGTCTGGGGAGCTTCTCGGCCGAGGAACGACCCGCGGCCGGCAAGTCGATCAACACGCTGAAGCAGCGGATC
>Ga0316198_10001858_pt1 | contig 12604 bp, 6 predicted proteins | sample OudBieAanoxic_MG_FD_204935 | JGI IMG/M metagenome (GOLD analysis project Ga0316198, IMG submission 204935) | Coastal sediment microbial communities from Oude Bieten Haven, Netherlands - site A anoxic | ecosystem: Environmental > Aquatic > Marine > Coastal > Sediment | place: Netherlands... | reverse complement strand
GAAAGCCTTGGCGTGGTCCAGGAAATTGGCAGCTTCTTCGATGCATCAGAATGGGTCGGGCGGCGTGATTTTCGCAAGTTTGTCGGGCCCGCGCTGAAACGTTATGCGAGCATAGCGGCACTGCAATGGATTCCCCGGATAACCACAATTGAGCGCACCTCATTTGAAGAAGAAGCCCGCCGCAGCCTGACGCGATTCAGCATTACTGAGAGCAACCAGGCGGGTGATCTGGTCAGAGCCGAACAGCGTCCGGTGCATTTTCCTGTTTTCTATGTGCAGCCCTATCAACTCAACAAGGAAGCACTGGGTTTTGATCTGGCATCTGACCCGGAGATCCTGGATGCGTTGCAGCGAACACAGGATGCCGGACAGATGCGGGCCTCGGCACGCATACCTCTGGAAGGGGAAGACCGCATCGAATACGGCTTCGCGGTCCGACTGCCGGTCTACAACAAGACAGATACAGACGAGGCTGAATCCGAAGACGATAGTGAAGAGGAGGATGCAGTCCCGGACACCCTGGAAATGCGGCAACTGCAGTTGCGCGGATTTGCAGCCGGAATTTTCCGCGTTGGCGAGATAGTTGAAAGTGCCCTGCAGAATGTCAGCCCGAGTGGCATCGACATGGTCATCTACGATATATCAGGCGGGCTCGAAAGACAGTATCTGTACAAGCATTCTTCCAGGAGACGTATTGCAGGCGCCGGACAGCGTAACCCTGTGGACACGGGTTCACCGGAAAACAGGGAGTTCATCCAGACTATCACCCAGGCTATAAGCGTCGCGGATCGCGAATGGACAGTGTTATGCAGCTCGATCCCCGGGCATTTTCAACCAGACCCCTGGAATGGGTGGGCCACACTTGCGGGTGGATTGCCATTCACGGCCTTGCTGACAATATACCTTTCCACGCTGGTAGGCCGCGCAGCGAAGATAAAGCGTCTGGTGACCGAGCGCACAACCCAACTGGTGGCAGTTAACGAGGCTATCAAGAATGAGATCAATGAACGTCTGTCTGCCGAGAAGGAGCTTCAGAGACTGAATGAAACCCTGGAACAGCGCGTAGCCATACGCACATCCGAGGCAGAACGGCATGTGCAGGAATTGGAACAGTTCGCCTATGTGACCTCGCATGACCTGAAGGCACCACTGCGAGGTATCGCAAATCTGGCCACCTGGCTGGAGGACGATCTGAGTGACAAACTGACCGAACCGACCCGCGAACAACTACGGCTGCTTCGTGACCGTGTGCAGCGAATGAATGCATTGATCGAAGGCTTGCTGGAATACTCGCGGATTGGCAAGGCGGCTCATACCAGGGGAAGCGTCGATAGTGGTGAACTGCTGGCCGAGGTCATTGACTCGCTATCGCCACCGGACGGATTCATTGTCGATGTGGCAGCGAACATGCCCATTCTGCACACGGACCGGTTACATCTTTACCAGGTATTCTCCAACCTGATCGCGAACAGTATCAAGCACGGCAAGGGCGAACAGGGCCATACGGCGGTCACCGTCCAGGAACGGGGTGAGTATTATGTATTTACAGTATCCGATGATGGCCCAGGCATCGCGCCGAAATACCATGACAGGATATTCAAGATGTTTCAGACTCTGGCAGCGAAGGATTACGGCAGCAATACCGGCATAGGTCTGGCGCTGGTCAGAAAGATTGTGCAGGAACATGGTGGTTCGATAACTGTGGAATCAGACAAGGGAAAAGGCGCCACGTTTCGGTTTAGCTGGCCGAGGCATGAATGAATAACAAACAAACCGGTCAGATGCGCTGTATAATACCTGCAAGCTATACGCCCTGGAGGGGGAGTCGTAATGTCTAACAATGACGATGTAATATTGCTCGTGGAAGATGACCGGGTGGATATCATGACTGTACAGCGGGCATTGAAGAAAATCGAAGTCAGCAACCCGCTCTATGTTGCACGTACCGGTGTTGAAGCACTGGGCATGTTACGTGGCGACGGGTTCCCCAGAATCGAGCCCATGCCGTCGCTGATTCTGCTGGACCTGAATCTCCCTAAAATGGGAGGCATCGAATTCCTCAAGGAACTGCGCGCAGATCCGCAGCTGAATTCCTTGCAGGTCATCGTACTGACATCCTCCAATGAACCGAGTGACCGGGCTGCCGCATTCAAATACGAGGTAGATGATTACATCGTCAAGCCGCATTCTTTCAACGAGTTTTCCAGTGCCATGTCTATCATTCTTGCCGACTGGTCGGGGGGGACACCCTGATTAAATGGTGGTCAGCCCGGCCGTTATTGCGGGTACCAGAAGCATCATTGGTGCAATCATTGGCAGCATCCTGTCGGTCAGCTATCTTGCTGACCTCGGACTATTCAGACGGGTCTTCGGCGTCCTGGTGCTGTTGGTTGCACTGCAAATCATATGGAAATTGGCCTGCTCACCGTACCCCTTGACCCTGGTGATACTGATGCCCGGCACAGCCGAATTCCCATCCAGCGTCTGTTCCAAACATGATTCACCTCCTCGACCTCTATCAGATGCGAGCCTTGCGCAGTCGTAACGAATTAGCGATGACCGACACTGAACTGAAACTCATCGCAGCGGCAGCAATCATGGGTGAGAGCAGCAGACCGAACACCGGGTAGAGCACACCGGCAGCAACCGGCACACCCAGCGAGTTATAGATAAAGGCGAAGAACAGATTCTCGCGGATATTGCGCATCACCTTGCGGCTTAAGCGTCGTGCCCGCACGATGCCGCGCAGGTCACCCTTGACCAGTGTGACACCGGCACTTTCCATCGCGACATCCGTGCCGGTGCCCATGGCAATACCCACCTGTGCCTGGGCCAGAGCGGGTGCATCGTTGATGCCATCGCCAGCCATGGCAACAATGCGTCCCTCGGCCTGCAGCTTCTTGATGATCTCTGCCTTCTGGTCCGGCAGGACCTCCGCTTCCACCCGGTCGATATTCAGCTTGCCGGCAACGGCTTGCGCGGTTGTGCAACTGTCACCAGTCAGCATTACCACCATCAGACCCTCCTTGTGCAGATCGGCGATTGCCTCCGGGGTGGATTCCTTGATCGGATCCGCCACGCCGATCAGCCCGGCAGCCTTGCCGTCAATCGTCACCAGCATGACCGTCTGACCCTCGGCACGCCCGGCTTCTGCCAGCTGTGGCAGTTCCCCCGGATCGATGGACAGGCTTTCCAGCAGTTTCAGGTTGCCCAGTGCTACCATTCGCCCGTCAACCTTGCCGATCACACCCTTGCCGGTGACGGACTCAAAATCGTCGGTTGCTAACAGCTCAACTTCCTTGTCCTCAGCACCGCGCACGATGGCCTCCGCCAGCGGGTGTTCACTGGCCCGTTCCAGACTGGCGCCCAGGCGCAGAATGTCATGTTCCTGAAAGCCATCGACGGCGACGATCGACACCAGTTTGGGTTTGCCCTCGGTCAAGGTACCGGTCTTGTCCACGACCAGTGTGTCTACCTTGCGCATGACCTCCAGCGCCTCGGCATTCTTGATCAATACGCCCATCATGGCACCCTTGCCGGTACCGACCATGATGGACATGGGCGTGGCCAGTCCCAGCGCACAGGGGCAGGCGATAATCAGAACCGCAACCGCGTTGATCACGGCATAGGCCAGGGCGGGTTCGGGTCCCCGGTTCCACCAAACGAAGAAGGTAATGATGGCAATGATTACGACCACCGGGACAAAGTAACCGGCCACAATATCCACCAGTTTCTGGATCGGTGCACGTGAGCGCTGTGCCTCGGCCACCATCTGTACGATTTGTGCCAGCAACGTGTCAGCACCCACCTTTTCGGCACGCATTAACAGGCTGCCGGTACCGTTGATCGTCGCACCAATCAGTTTCTCACCGGATGTTTTTTCCACCGGAATGGGTTCGCCGGTGACCATGGATTCATCAACATTGCTTTCACCTTCCTGAACCGTGCCGTCCACCGGAATTTTCTCCCCTGGACGCACGCGCAGGATGTCGCCTGGCTTGACCTGTTCCAGCGGGATGTCTTCTTCACCGCTTTCATCGCGGACGATACGCGCGGTGTTGGGCGCCAGACCCAGTAGTGCCTTGATCGCGGCGTTGGTGCTGCTGCGCGCACGCAACTCCAGCACCTGACCCAGTAACACCAGCGCAGTGATAACAGCCGCGGCCTCAAAATACACCGGTATCACACCCATCGCGTTCTGCACCGATAGCGGAAAGATACCTGGTAACAACACACCGATCATGCTGTAACACCAGGCAACCCCCACACCCAGACCAATCAGGGTAAACATGTTCAGATTCCAGGTTCTGACTGACTGCCAGCCACGCACAAAGAAAGGCCAGCCACCCCACAACACCACCGGTGTCGCCAACACCAGCTCAAACCACTGACGGTAGTGTGGGTGAATGATTTCCGTCATAGTCCCCGGCCAGAACTCGGCTGCCATAGCGGAAATAAAGACCGGAAGCGCCAGTGCGGCGCACACCCGGAAACGGCGTGTCATGTCGTCCAGTTCACTGGTATCTTCTTCCATCTCCACCGTACGCGGCTCCAGTGCCATGCCACATTTGGGACAACTACCGGGATGATCCTGCACGATCTCCGGGTGCATGGGACAGGTGTATTCGGTTTTTGTGGCGACCACCGGCACACCCATGGGCTCCAGTGCCATGCCACACCTGGGACAGGCGCCTGGCCCCGTCTTCTGTACCTCCGGGTGCATGGGACAGGTGTATAACGACGCATCGGCCTCACAGCTGTTGTCATGGCAGTAACCGGCCGCGACGTTCCCGGCTGTCGAATCCTCCGGACCCAGATATCTATCAGGCGTCGCGACAAATTTGTCCTGACACGAACCACTGCAAAACAGGTATTCCGTATCGTTATGCACATGCCGGTACTCACTGTCTGAAGCTACCTGCATGCCGCAGACAGGATCTGTCAATACCGACCCGGTCATGTCATGTCCGGCCTTGTAAAGCACAGTCATACTCCCGGTCAGTCAGGGTTACTTTGTGCACTACAGCCATCATGCCTTCGATCAATGATCTATGTCTCTGTAATCGCATACATATCCTATAATTCACGGGATTCACGCCACTGCAATACCAGTCCGTAGATCACCGGCAATACCAGCAAACTGAGCACCGTCACAGTGACCATTCCGCCGACCATCGGCGCGGCAATGCGCTGCATCACGCTGGAGCCGGTACCGCTGCCCCACATGATCGGCAACAGACCGCCGATGATTGCAGTTGCCGTCATGGCGATCGGCCGCACACGTTCCGAGGTACCTCTGTGAACAGCCTGCATGATCTCTTTGACATCCAGGCGCGGGGTACTACCAACCTTTTCTTGCCGATATCGTGCAACCTCCTGGTCGATAAAGGTCAGTACCAGAACGCCAATCTCGGCGGCCACGCCGGCGAGCGCGATGAAACCCACCGCAACTGCAACCGACATATTGAAACCCAGCAAGTACACCAGCCAGAAACCGCCGATGAGACCAAAGGGAATGGACAACATAACCACCAGCGGTTCACTGATATTACGGAAATTAAAAAACAGCAACAGAAAAATAATCATCAAGGTGACCGGTACCACGATGCGCAGGCGTTCTGCTGCACGCTGCATGTATTCGAACTGGCCCGACCAGCCCAGGGTGTATCCTGCGGGCACCTCCACCTCTGCATCGACCAGCGCTTTGGCCTGCTCAACATAACCACCGATATCCGAGGTGGTGATATCGACATAGACCCAGGCATTCGGAGTCGCGTTCTCTGTCTTGATGGCAGGCGGACCACGCCGCATCGTCAGATCGGTCACCAGCGATAACGGAATCTGTGCGCCCGTGGGCGTTGAAATCAGTGCACGCTTGAGTTCCTCGAGGTTGTCGCGCAACTCACGCGGATAGCGCAGGTTCACGGGATAGCGCTCCAGCCCTTCCACTGTCCAGGTAATGTTCATGCCGCCAATCGCGGTCTGAATGACATCCTGGATATCACCAACGGTCAGGCCGTAGCGTGCCGCATCCTCGCGGCGGATATCGAAATCCAGGTAGTAACCACCGGCCGCCTTGTCACCGAACGCCGAGAGCGTCTCGGGCAGTTGCTTCACGACCTGCTCGATGTCACCGGCCACCTGTTCCAGTACCTCCAGATCAGGGCCACTGACCTTGATGCCGATCGGTGTCTTGATGCCGGTTGACAGCATATCGATCCGCGTCTTGATCGGCATGGTCCAGGCATTGGCCAGGCCCGGAAAGCGGATCGCTTGATCCATCTCATTCATCAGGTCCCTGGTTGATTTACCGGGATCCGGCCATTCATCCTTGGGCTTGAGCCTGACCGTGGTTTCCAGCATGGACAGTGGCGCCGGGTCGGTTGCCGTCTCGGCACGCCCAACTTTGCCAAATACCGTTCCAACCTCGGGGAAAGTCTTCAGGATCTTGTCAGTCTGTTGCAGCAGTTCCTTCGCCTTGGTGATAGAGAGTCCTGGATAGGTCGTCGGCATATACAGGATGTCACCTTCGTCAAGCGGCGGCATGAACTCACTGCCCAGTTTCATTACCGGGTAAAAACTCCCGCCCAGCAGCAACAGGGCCAGCAGCAGTGTAAGCCAACGCCAGTTGATCGCGACGTGCAATAGCGGTGCATGAATACTGTGCAGAAACCGGTTCACCGGATTTTTCGCCTCCGGCATAATCCTGCCACGAATGAAATACCCCATCAGCACCGGCACCAGTGTGATGGACAGCAGCGCGGCACCGGCCATGGCGAAGGTCTTGGTGAAGGCCAGTGGTGCAAACATACGCCCCTCCTGAGCCTGCAAGGTGAACACGGGTAGAAAGGAGACGGTAATAATCAGCAGCGAAAAGAACAGGGCCGGACCGACTTCCCTGGAGGCTTCCCCTATTGCTTCCCAGCGTTCGCGCAGCTCGAGCGGACTCCCCTTCCTGTCAGCACCGTGTTCAAGGTGTTTGTGCGCATTCTCGATCATGACGATGGCACCGTCGACCATGGCGCCAATGGCGATGGCTATACCACCCAGCGACATGATATTGGCATTGATGCCCTGCCAGCGCATGATAATGAACGCAATGAGAATACCAACCGGCAGTGACAGAATCGCCACCAGTGCTGACCGTGCATGCAGCAAAAACAGAATCGTGATAAGACTGACCACGAGGGATTCCTCGATCAGCTTTTCAGTAAGGTTATCCACCGCACGCTCGATGAGGTCGCCACGATCATAGACCGTCACAATTTCCACCCCCTCTGGCAATCCCTTCTGCAACTCTTCGAGTTTCTCACGAACACCTTCGATCGTGGTCAGTGCGTTTTCCCCGTAACGCATAATCACCACTCCGCCGGCGACTTCACCCTCACCATCGAGTTCCACCAACCCCCGCCGCAATTCCGGACCCAGGTGGACGTTGGCAACGTCCTCAAGCCGGATCGGTGTACCCTTGGCATCCACCCCGACCGGTATTACCTTGAGGTCTTCAACACCCTGAAGATAGCCCAGGCCACGCACCATGTATTCAGTCTCGGCCATCTCCACCAGGCGGCCACCGACATCCTGATTGGAGCGCTGAATGGCCTTCTTTACCTTTTCGAGTGGAATGTCATAGGCCAGCAGGACATTGGGATCGACCTCCACCTGGTACTGTTTGACGAAACCACCCACCGAGGCGACCTCGGAAACACCCTGCACCGTCTGCAATGGGTAGCGCAGATACCAGTCCTGGAGTGAACGCAGTTTGGCCAGATCATACTGACCGCTACGATCGACCAGTGCATACTCATAGATCCAGCCGACACCCGTCGCATCCGGTCCGAGACTGGGTGATATGCCCGCCGGCAGGCGACTGCTCACGTAGTTGAGGTACTCCAGCACACGGGAACGTGCCCAGTACATATCGATGCCATCTTCGAAAATGATGTAGACAAATGAAAATCCGAAGAAGGAATAACCGCGCACGACCTTGGCGCCGGGGACTGCCAGCATGGCCGTGGTAAGCGGATAGGTCACCTGGTCCTCGACCACCTGCGGTGCCTGGCCCGGGTACTCGGTAAAGACAATGACCTGCACGTCAGAGAGGTCGGGTATTGCATCGAGGGGTATGCTTCTGAGCGCCCAGATACCGGCCGCCACGATGAGCAGTGTGGCAATAATGACCAGGAACTTGTCACGCAGTGAGGCATCAATGATTGCCCTGATCATCACTGCCTCCCTGTCCTGTTGACATTATCTCCAGCATCTTCGCCGTCGCCTCACGCAGTTTGGATTCCGAGTCAATCAGGAACTGGCTGGAGGTGACCACCGTTTCTCCCGCGGATACGCCTTCGATGACCTGTACCAGGCCCTTGGCGCTTACCCCGAGGGTGACATCACGCGGTTCGAACTTGCCGGGTTCACGTACCACAAACACCTGTTCACGTTCACCGGAACGTACCACGGCTTCCGCCGGTATGACGATGGCATCGACCTTGCGCTGCGCGTGGATGGTGATATCCGCAAACATGTCCGGTTTGAGGAGCTGCTCCGGATTATCGAACTCCAGACGGACCTTGATAGTGCGCGTCTTTGCTTCAGCATAGGGATAGATGTAACCGACACGCCCGGAGAACACTCTGCCCGGGATGGCTGCCAGCTTCATATCCACAGGATCACCGGGCTCTATCCAGGACACCTCGTTCTCGTAGACATTCGCAAAGACCCAGACCCGGGAGAGGTCAGCGATCTTGTAGAGTTCGGTGGTAGGCGTGACAAACTGGCCTTCACGTGCACCGATATTGATGATCACGCCATCGAAGGGTGAATGAATGTGCAGGTGCTTCTTTATCTTTCGCGACTTCTCCAGTTCATGGATTTGGTGTGCAGGCACATCCAGCAATTCGAGCCGCTCGCGCGAACTGCTGACGAGATCTTTTGCACCCTGACGAATTTCCGTATACGGACTTTTACTCAGTACATCCAGATTATTGAGCGCCAACAGGTATTCCTGCTGGGTGCTTACCAGTTTTGGAGAATAGATATTGAGTAAAATCGAATCCTTTTCGATCTGTTCGCCGGTTTTATCAATATAAAGTTCCTCGATCCAGCCCTCGGTCTTTGGATGCAGCCGTGATAAGCGCTCTTCGTCGAAGTCGACCCGACCGACGCTACGAATTTGGCGGCTGAGCGACTGTTGCTCTGCCCTCGCCGTCCGTACTCCGATATTCTGCACCGTGACCGGATCAATCCTGACCGTCCCCGTGGGTTCACCACCATGTTTCGAGTCATCCTCTGCGTAAACCGGGATGTAGTCCATACCCATCTCATCCTGTGCGGCCACTGGAGAGGTAATCGCCGGGTTCATGGGATTACGGTAAAAAAGAATCTCGGGTTCCTTTTTCGGCTTTTCCTCATCGGCATACACGGGAATGTAATCCATACCCATTTCATCCTGTGTGAAGACCGGTGAAGTGATCGCCGGATTCATGGGATTGCGGTAGAAAAGCACCCTGGGTTCAGCAGATGTCATTTCGGTCATTGCATCAGTTCCAACACCTTTGCCATCAAGGTAGGTTGCAATCCAGTAGCCTCCACCACCACCCAGCACAAGAGCAATCAGCACACCCATTACAGTCTGTCTATTCATTGATGACCTCCTCACCCACAGCAGCGTCCAGCCGCGCCAGTGCCTGGTTAGCCTCGCTCAGGGCACTCCAGTATTGGGTCTCAAAGTTATATAGCGTTATTTGCGCGTTCACCAGATTCAGGAAATCCACCTTGTTGACCTGGTAACCGGACAGCATGGAGGCCACCGATTGCCGGGCCTGGGGAATAATTCCTGTTTTAAACAGGTCTACCTGTTTGCTGGCACGCTGGTAATCTGCAAGGGCAGCAGAAATTTCCGCCTGTACTTTACCCCATTCGTCCTGCAGCGCATTTTGCTTTTGCAACAGTTCGCTGGTGCGTTGATCGATTGCCTTGTCTTGCTTGCGGCCGGCATAAAGCGGCAGGCTGACACCAAGACGTACCGTGGCCAAATCGGGACGTGAACCGCCATTGGGATTTTCACCACTGCGGAAACCGTAGGCTGCTCCCAGCTTGAAGTCAGGATAGAGATCGCGCTTGGCAGATTCCCGCCTCGTCCGTGCCGCCTCAATCTCCAGACGCTTCTGCTCCAGCAATGGCCTGACTGTTTCTGCGCGAGTGTATAATTGACCCTCGGACAACATTCCGTGAAGGTCTTCATCAACCTGTCCCGGTAATTGCACAGGCATATTGGCAGGCTGATCCAGCAGCGCATTTAGTCGTGGGGCCTGTTGCTGGCGCATGCCCTGTAATTTGATTTCACTATTGAACAGCTTGGACAGTTCGACCTGGGCTAACAGCACGTCCTGTTGCAGTCCCTCACCCACCTTGTACTTGGTCTGTGCGATTTGCACGAACTGGCGCAGCAGGTCCTGGTTACGGGAAACGATATCGAGCGCCCGATCGATATAAAAGATCTGCCACCAGGTCTGCTTCACATTTTGTATGAGTCGCAGCCTCGCCTCATCGACATTGCTGAGTGCTGCATCGGCATCGATTGCTGCCGCTCGCTCCTTCAATCCGCGCTTGCCGGGAAATGGCAGCGACTGCTCAATCCCGATTTGCAGCTGGGTCATGGCCTCCTGATCGAGATTAAATGTGTCAGTCGGCAGGTTCAGCGCGCCCAACATGAGCATGGGGTCTGGCAATGCTCCTGCCTGTGAGGGGATAGCGGCCATGGCCTCGGCGCGCGCCTGTATCTCGGCGAGGCCCGGATTTCCTTCGATCGCGACAGCAATAGCCTCTTCCAGAGAGAGCGCAACCGAGGTTACATCATGTTGCGGTACCGCTTGAACGGCGGACCCGATGAGTGAAAGCATCAGCAGTGCAGCAACCAATACAGGTTGCCATACAAAACACACAGACAGGCGATGACATCGTTTAATAGAGGTTGCTGTGCTCGTCTCGATACGCATGCAAGCATGCAGGACAGTGCTGCGGTAGTAATGCATGGTGACTCTCCATAGCCATTTAACAGGAACTGGCACGACTGATTGTCACTACCACAACGGGCAGCGAAACAGAAGTGTGTAAATCAGCTTGGGAGAGAGATGGGGGGTCGAAACGGTGGGTGGACTGTGCGCCCTGAGACGCTGTGTGTAACGGCTTTTTCCAGGGGACCATCATGAATGTTTAAGATGGTTGCAATAGAAGTCAATAAGGCTATTCCGCCATGCGCGCAGGTGCTGCAAGCCCCGTCACAACAATCACCAGCGCAACCCTGATCGCAGAAATGGACAGAATCGTCAGCAGTTGAATCCTGCATATCAGCCACATGATCTGGTGAATGCATGCCATTTTGCATCTGGGCGCAGTGGGCCATGTCATCTGCAGCAGCAGATACAGGCAATGCGAGTGCACCACGCAGGGGTGATACCACCAGGGCAAGGCCTACAATGACCAACAAGAATTTGTGTGTCCAACTGTTCATCTATTAAGGAGAGTAACCCTGCTTCACTCACAGAATCAAGGGGCTTGAAAAATAACAGTGTTTCTATGTTGATAATGACTCAAGTAATCCGGAATAGTTCACCCACAGCGCCCTTGATGCGCAGCAGGTCTCCGTCCAGCGCCGGCAGGCCGTACCACCTACATGCATGCAGGCGGGCCGGAATCGAAGACCGCCGGCTTTCCAGTCGGCCAACGTATTCCTAACGACAATAAAAAAGACAGGAATTATCAAAGCCGGACTGATTGAACTTACGACTTATCTTATTCCAGGCATGCCTATTTGCTTGCTTCACCCACACGAGTCGGCAAAATAGTTCCACCCGAGGCGGCAAAATGTCGATGGCTCTAACGTAATTTTGAGAAATGGCACCCTCTCGCCGAGTAGCGCCAATAACTCCAATCCGTCTATTCTTTCCTTATCAGTGCAGTCATTATATTTCAGTCGGTTGCTTAGCCGATTGGCGTATGCAACGGCCTCCAATGTGGACATGGTCTCAACACTTTTCAGCTCTTCCCGGTGCGTGGGCTTATGCATCAATATTTACCTCAGTCATTGCTTATCAATATCACAAGGTTAGCGACAAGAATAGCCTCATCCTGAGTCTTTAGGGCCGTGAAATTCTGATTATGTTGTCAGTCATCATCGTCATACACCTCGTCTATCGGCTCGTCATCTAATGTGTCATCGCCACGCTTCTGTTCAGGGCAGCAGTATGGACACCTGTCCCTGGAGCTGCTGAATTCATAACGTCTACCACAGGCATCGCATGTTCTGGTGTCGTTGGTCATATTGGCAATAGTATAACCACAGGACAGGACTCTCGGAATAATCTGGCTATGGTGCAGGGATATGCAGACGGCGCGTAAGTGTGCAGTCAAGTGGACAAGAAGCCTGAACTGGTTGCTTTACGGAGGCTCAGTGTTAGCTGGCTCTCGCAAAACACCCGCAGGTATTTCTGCCTGTCACCTGGCAGGCCAAGAGGTCTTTGAATCCGGATCGAGATGCAGCAGTCATTTACTACGCCAGACACGCACAATTCTCACATGCTTCGTATCGTGACGGTAAATA
>Ga0316198_10001856_pt1 | contig 12608 bp, 7 predicted proteins | sample OudBieAanoxic_MG_FD_204935 | JGI IMG/M metagenome (GOLD analysis project Ga0316198, IMG submission 204935) | Coastal sediment microbial communities from Oude Bieten Haven, Netherlands - site A anoxic | ecosystem: Environmental > Aquatic > Marine > Coastal > Sediment | place: Netherlands... | reverse complement strand
CGGACCCAGACGAAGTTGCCGTCGACGTCCAGCTTGAGCACGAAAGCGTCGGTCGAGAAGTCGAGAGCGGTCAGGCTCGCCGTCCCGGGACCCGGGTCGAAATCGGCCGTGGCGTTGAACTTGCCGGACAGGTAGACCGCCCCCGTGGCGTCGGTCGCCAGGTCCAGCGCGGTGGGTACGGCCGGTCCGCCGAGTGATCGGGCCCAGACGAGATCGCCGTTGGCGTCGAGCTTCGAGACGAAGGTCCCCGAGATGCCGCCGGCGGGTGCGAGCTGAACCACGCCCGGCCCGGGGTCAAAGTCCACCGTGCCGGTGAAGGTGCCCGCGGTGACGGTGGTCCCCGCGGCGTCGACGGCCACCGCATAGGGCAGGTCCGACCCTGTGCCGCCCCAGCGGCGCGCCCAGCTCAGCTCCGCCGCGAAGGTGTCGGTACCGAGGACGACGAGCACGGCGAGGATCAAGTAACGCATGGCAAACCTCCCTACAGGACCATGCGTAAAGGATTCGTCGAACGCGCAGGCTCGACCATCTCTTTTTTTGGCGGGGCCAGGGTCAATCTGTCAAGTACGCTGGACACTACTGCTATTGTCGAATATACTGGACACTATGGATTCCGCACGCCTGCTCGAGATCACCGCCTACTGGAGCTTCTGGGACGACGACGTCCCCCCGACGGTTCCTCGAGACGTTGCCCTGCCGTCGCGCCTGAGTGATTCGCTTGCACTCGTGGTTCAGGGCGTTCGACGCTGCGGCAAGTCGACGCTACTGGCGCAGATGATCGAACATTATCGGCTCAATCCCAGGCACTGTGCCTTCCTGAACTTCGAAGACCCACGTCTGGGCCAGCAACTCGACCACTCGCTGCTGGACGCCTGGGTGGCCGCGTTCCGCAAGAAGCACCCGCGGCTCAAAAAGGCCTACTTCTTTCTCGACGAGGTCCAGGGCGTACGCGGGTGGGAAAAGTGGCTCCGCACGCAACTCGAGCGCCCCAGGGATAACTACTTCCTGGTCACCGGTTCGAATGCCCAGATGCTGTCGGGCGAGCTGTCCGGTACGTTGACCGGCCGTCATCTCAGTCTCGAACTCTTCCCCTTCGATCTCAACGAATTCCGCCAGGTGCAACCGAGAGGGACGCTCGAGAGCTATCTGGAGGCCGGCGGCTTTCCGGAACCCTTGCTCATCGACTCGGGCGATCGCCTGCGGCAGCAGTACTTCTCGGACATCATAGAGCGCGACATCCGCGAGCGAGTCGGCGCGCGTTCGGCAGTCGCCATCAAACAGATCGTGCAGATGGCCTTCGAATCGGCAGGAGCCGAGCTCAGCCTCCGTCGCCTGGCCGGTGCGGTCGGTATCGCCGTGGACACCGCCGCGGGCTACCTGGCCGCGTGCGAGGCCGCCTACCTCGTCTTCCCCGTTCCCTACTTCGCCTTCTCGGACCGCAAGCGGGCGGCTCGCAACAAGAAGTACTACCCCATCGACACCGGCCTCCGACGCATGGCCGTCACGCGCACCGGCGCTGATCGCGGGAAGCTCCTCGAATGCGCGGTTCACCTCGACCTCCGTCGCCGAGGACTGAAGCCGGCTTACTGGCGGGGCCGAGGCGAAGTAGACTTCGTTGTCACTACCGACCTCGGAATCACGCCGATCCAGGTGAGCTGGGAACCTACGGCCGATCGCCACCACCGCGCGTTGGAGGAGTTCTACGAGACATTCCCGCAAGCACGGGAGGCGATGCTGGTCGGCCCGACCGAATTCGAGGCGGGAGCGCTGGCCGAGCTGGGAGCGGGATCATGATCCGCTGGGCCCTAGTGGACCGTAACAACTGAACGCTTAGTGGGTTTGATCCGCCGCGAGGGGTCGTCGTGGGACCACTTCACTGGCCTGGGATCGTCGTTGTATTTGCGGATGTACTTCATGATCTGTCGCGTGAGGTCGCGTGTTGACTTGAAGATGCCGCGGTAGATGAGGTCGCGCTCGATCTTCGAGAACCAGAGTTCGACCTGATTCAGCCACGAGGAGTACGTCGGCGTGAAGTGCAGCTTGACCTTTGGATTGCGCTCGAGGAACTGTTCGACTTGTTTCGTCTTGTGAGCTGACAAGTTGTCCAGAATGACGTGGATCTCATGCTTCCGCTTGTTGGCTGCAACGAGCTTTTCGAGAAAGGCAACGAACTCTTGGCTTGTGTGACGGCGGACCGTCTTTCCGAGAACCTCACCGGTTCTTGTGTTGAACGCTGCGTAGAGCGAGAGCGTGCCGTGACGAACGTACTCGAACCCGTGCCGTTCGGCGCGTCCAGGCGACATCGGCAGGATTGGATCTCTTCGATCCAGTGCTTGAATCGCCGTCTTCTCATCAATACAGAAAATCGCGGCGCGCTGGGGCGGATTCATGTACAGACCAATGATGTCGGCGGCCTTTGTCTCGAAATCCGGATCGTTCGACGTCTTGTAACGCTCGACGCGATGGGGTTGAAGCCCGTACTTCTTCCAGGTCCGCGCCACCATCATGTGGTGAACACCGAGTTTCTTGGCGAGGCGGCGCGTGCTCCAGTGCGTCGATCCATCGGTGGGAGGTTTCTGTGTCCAAGACAGAATCCGCGCTTCCATGCGAGGTGTAAGAACCTGAACCGGGCGGCCCTCGTGACGCGCGTACAAACCCGCCAACCGCTCCTCCAAGAAACGCTTCTTCCACTTGCTGATGAACGGAGCGGAGCAGTCGACTTCGCGCTGCACGTCAAGGTAGCTCGATCCTTCCGCCAGCAACAGAAGAACCCGCGCGATGCGAGCGTCGTCGGCACGACCACTGCGACTGCGGGTTCGTCGCTTCAATTCGGCTCGCTCGGATCGAGTCAGGACAACCTTTGTGTTTTCTCGCATGAGCGAGATCATACCACTAATCGACTAAATGTTACAGTCCACTAGTCTGTCTCCAGGCCTCCGATCCTCGGCAAGGGGTAGGTCTGGCCGCCAGTCGTCCAGTCCAGTCGACTCACCTCGCCGTTCTCATCGAACACCACCTCGATCTCCGCATAGTCCTGCGGTGAGAACAGCATTGTCCTCGAGGTCGGAATCAGCAGCCAGTCGTTCATTCGCACGCGGCCGTCGACCACCCTGAGCTCGAGGTTTCTGCCGGGACGCAACTCGTAAACCCCCTCGTAGCTTTCCAGTCGCTTCAGCTCGACGTCGGCCGCTCGCGCATTGATCGGCGATGGTGCGGGCACGTCCTCACCTGCGGCGATTTTCGGGAGCGCTTCGCGGATCCGGTCGAGAGCGCCAGACGTCAAGTTGCTTGCGACCACGACGCTGATACCGCTGGCCGCGTCGTAGTCGGCGAACGCGCGGAACCCGTGGGCCAGACCGTTCCAGGTCAGGTCCCCGTTCTCGCGGACCAGCAGCTCCTGCGCTCGATCTCCGAGACTTCCGGCTAGCAGAGCCCGTTGCATCGACAACAGATCCCGCGGCGTCGAGTAGACCGATCCGGCCCCTACCAGGTACGACACGTCCGCCGGTGGCTTGTTGAGTAGTCCGTCGGTATCGAAGACGTAGCTGGAAGCGCGGTGCTCGAGAATCGCGAGCGTACCGGCATCCGAGGTGTCCGTCATCCCAGCCGGAAGCATGACGTGCTTGGCGAGTAGCTCCGCGTAGGGCTTTTGCCCAGCCAACTCGAGCACCCGGGCGAGCACCGAGAATCCTGCGGAGCTGTAGACACTGTCCGATCCAGGCTCGAAAACCAACGCCTGTTTGGAGGCCAGCTCGACCATGCTGGTCGGTGTCTGCGGCCGTGTCTCGTCGATCGACTCGGTAACACGATGCGGGATGCCCGAGCGATGGTTGAGCAGATCGTCAATGGAAATCTTATCGGCCCTCGGAAAGTCAGGGAGGAACCCTGCAAGCTTGTCCGTCAGCACCAACTTCTCCATCTCGAGAAGACGGGCCAGTATCACGATGGTCATCGGCTTGTTGATCGAACCGATACAGAACTTCGTCTTTGTCGTATTTGGCACGGCATGTTCGTGATTGGCCAGGCCGAATGACTTTTCATACAGCACATCGTCGTTCTTGGCGATCAGAAGGCTGCCCGAGAGGTGTCCGATATCGACGTATGGGCGAAGGTAGTCGTCGATACGCTGCTCGAGACGGGGACCTTCTGTCTCGGTTTCGGCGAGAAGGGTGCCCACCATGAGAAGCAGGGCGCAAGCGATAGTCATGAATCTCGATCTCAACGGTACCTCCCGTGACGGTCTCCCTACCCGATGCGGATCTCCAGGCGACATATCGTGGCCCACCGTCCGCGGTGGCCTCAACGAAAACTTCGAATCAAGACCTCGACGTGAAAACGAAATCCCGAAAGCTGACCCGGTAGAACAGCGAGTAGAGCACCGGCACGATCCCCAGGGTCAGCACCGTGGCAAAGGCCAGCCCGAAGATGATCGCGATGGCCATGCTCGACCACATCGGCCCGCCCCCGATCCACAACGGCAGCAATCCGCCGATCGTCGTTGCCGTGGTGAGCAGGATCGGGCGCAGCCGGCGCTGCGAGGCCTCGACCACCGCGCTGGCCGGGTCGAGCCCGTACTCGTCGATCTCGATGCGGATCCGGTCGAGCAGCACGATCGCGTTGTTGATCACGATACCGGCCAGCGAGACGATGCCGAGCAGCGTCATGAAGCCGAAGTACGAGCGGGCGATGACCAGGCCGTAGAAGACGCCGATCAACCCCAGCGGGATGGTGAGCAGGATGATCGTCGGCTTGCGGAACGAGTTGAACTGGCTGACCAGCATCAGCACGATCACCATCACCGCGATCGGCACCTGATCGCCGATCGACTTCGACGACTTGACCGACGACTCGATCTCGCCGCCCAGCTCGTAGCCGTAGCCGATCTCCCAGCCGCGCGCCCGCTCCTCGAGCCACGGAATCAGCTGCGCGTTGACCTCGGTCGCGGTCAGTCCGGGCACGAGGTTGGCGTTGACGGTCACGGTCTTGATCCGATCGCGGCGCAGGATCTTGGATGGCTCCCAGACGATACGGGCCTCGGCGACCTGGCTGATCGGCACCGCTCGCCCGGTGGTCTGCGAGTAGACGTCGAGGGTCTCCAGCTTGCCCAGGTCCTGGCGGTCCGCCGCCACCGAGCGCAGCGTGACCGGGATCAGGTCGTTCTCTTCCCGGAACTCGGTCGACTCGATGCCGCTGAGGATCGACTGTAACGACACCGCGATGTCCTGGCTGGTCACGCCTGCCCGCCGCGCGCGAGGCTGGTTGATCTCGATCAGGATCTTCTTCGTGCGCCGGCCCCAGTCGTCGTCGATGTTCGTCGTACCCGGAATCGAACGCAGTTTCTCCTTGATCTCGTCGACCAGCACGAAGAGCTGGTCCGTGTCGCTGCCGGACACCCGGACCTGGATCGGCTTCTCCACGGGCGGACCCATGTCCGAGGACTGAACGATCGCCACCACGTCGGGAAAATGGTCGCGGCAATATCGCTCGACCCGTTCAATCATCTCGGCCACCACCGGGTAGGAGGTCGTGTTGACCAGCAGGAAGGCGTAGGCGGGGTTGGGCTGTTCGCTGGCGAAGTTGAGGATGTAGCGCGGCTCACCTCCGCCGGTGAAGGCCAGCCAGGTCGTCACCCCCTCGTCGCGCTCGGAGCCGGCTTGCAGCTCGTCGTGAAGAAAGCGTTCCAGTTCCTCGACCATTTTCTCGGTGGCGCCGATGTCCACACCGGTCGGCAGGTAGAGCTGCGTGGTGAAGAAATTACGATCGGCCTTGGGAAAGAAGAGCTGGGGCACGAACCCGGCCACCCAGAAGGCCGAGAAGAACAGCAGCACCACCCCGCCCAGGGCCAGCGCCCGATGCCGCAGCCCGAAGAGCAACACGCCGCGGTAGATCCCGTAGAATCGGCCCGTGTATCCGCGTTCGGTCTTGCGCTTGACGCGCAGGAACCTCGAGCACATCAAAGGCGTCATGGTCAGCGAGAGGACCCACGAGCAGAGCAAGGTGATCGTGACCACCACGAAGAGCACGCCCGTGTACTCTCCGGCGCTGGACTTGGCCAGGTAGATCGGCAGAAACGCCGCCGACGTGGTCAGCGACGAGGTGAGCAGGGGCACGCGCAACTCTCGGCCCGAGTCCACCGCGGCCTGAACCGGCGGCTTTCCCTCACCGATCTGCACCATGATCGACTCCGACATGACGATCGCGTTGTCGATCAGCATGCCCAGCGAGATGATCAGGGCGGCCAGCGACATCTGGTCCAGACCCACGCCGAGTGTGTACATCACCAGCAGCGACATCAGCATCGATGTCGGGATCAGCGGGGCGACGACCAGCCCGGTGCGCGGCCCCAGGCTGATCAGCATGACCACCAGCACGATGGCGATGGCCTGCATCAGGTTGACCACGAACTCGTGAACCTTGAGCTCCACGCGGCCGGGCTGGTCGGCGATCAGCGTGAACTCGATGCCGATCGGATAGCGCTGCTGCAGCCGCTCGATTACCGCCGCGACGTCCTCACCCAGCCTGAGGATGTTGCCGCCCTCGCGCATCGATACGCCGATGCCGAGCGCGCGCTCGCCGCTGGTGCGCACCATGACCCGGGGCGGGTCGATGTAGCCGCGGGAGATATCGGCGACGTCCTCGAGGTAGACCACCTCGGGACTGTTGGGCAGCTTGATCACCGTGCGGCGCAGATCGTCCAGCGAGGCGAAGTTGCCGCTCGGCTCGAGCTGGATCCGCTCGCTGCCGGCCAGCACGTCCCCGCCGGGAATGATGATGTTGCGCGTGCGCAGTAGCTGCATCAGCTGACCGACGGACAGACCCAGCTCGGCCAGCCGTGCCGTGTTGTACTCGACGAAGACGCGTTCTTCCTGGGCGCCGTAGATCTCGACCTTGGCCACCTCCTCGACGCGCAGCAGCTCGTCGCGCACCTGGTCGGCGATCTCCTTGGCCTCCCTGTAGCTGAACCCCTCGGCGGTCATCGCCAGCACGACGCCGAAGACGTCGCCGAACTCGTCGTTGACCAGGGGTCCGATCGAATCCTCCGGCAGATCCCCCCGGATTCGGTCCACCTTGCGCCGCAGGTTGTCCCAGATCGGACGCATCTGCTTGTAGCTTTCCTTGATGTTGACGAAGACCAGCGAGACTCCCGTGCGCGACTGGCTGGCGACGAAGTCCAGCTCGGCAATCTCCTGCACGACCTCCTCGATCTTGTCGGTGACCAGGTTCTCGACGCGTTCCGGGCTAGCGCCGGGCAGGTACGTCGCGATCATCGCCACCCGGATGATGAAGCCCGGGTCCTCGGCCTGCGGCAGGTTGAAGAACGAGAAGATCCCGCCGATGGCGACGAGCATCAGCGCGGCGTAGGTGATGCGATCCTTCTCGATGGCCCAGCGGGTCAACGCCTCATTCCCCGGCCGAGTCCAGCCGGACCTTCCGTCCGTCCTGGATGCGGCTCACACCGGCGGTGACCACGCGGTCACCGTCGACCAATCCTTGCAGGATCTCCAACCCACCGTCGGCGGTCAGTCCGCCCACCGTGACCTCGCGCCGCAGGGCGCGGCCGATTCCCTCGCCGACTTCCTCGACCACGTAAACGTAGCGACCTTCGCGATCCTCGCCGACCGCGAAGGCGGGAACCTCGATCCTCTCGCGAGCTTCCCCGTCGTCGAAGCGGAAGTGCACCTCGGCCGCCATCCCGGGCAGGATCTCGGACTCGTCGCTCTCCAGGCGCGCCTTCACGGGAAAGGTCGTGGCCAGGCCGGTGGAGGCCACGCCGACCTCCGTCACCGTTGCCCGGAAACTGCGATTGCCCAGGGCGTCGAAGGTCACCTCGACCGACTGGCCCTCGCGAACGCGCGAGATGAAGACCTCGGGCATGCCGATCTCCACCTCAGGCCGCGCCCCCGACGTCAGCACGGCGACGGTCTGACCGGGCTGGACGTTCTCGTTCACCTCCACGGGGACCTGCGAGATTGCCCCCGCGGAAGGGGCCTCGAGCCGCGTGTAGCTGAGCTGCAGCCGCGCCTGCTCGAGCCTTTTCTCGCCCGATTCCAGGGCCGCCCTGGCCGACTCGAACCCCGCGAGCGACGCGTCGAGGTCGTTCCGCGAGGCGTTGTTGTTCTCGTAGAGTTCGCGGATGCGCGCGTAGTTGGCCTCGGCGTTGCGGACCTCGGCGCGGATGCGCGCCAGGGTGGCTTCGGTGTCCTCGACGCGCAGTTGGTAGTCCTGGGGGTCGAGCCGCGCCAGCACCTGGCCTTGACGTACCCGGTCGCCGAGCTTGACGTCGAGGAGCTCGACGGTGCCGGCGACCTTGAAACTGAGCCGGGATTCCTGGCCTGCGCGGGCGATGCCCGAGAAGGAGCGCACGCGCTCGACGCCCGTACTGAACACCTGCTGGGTCCGAACCGGGCGCAGAGCCGGCTCGGGAGGGGTCTGCTCGGCGCAGCCCCAGGTGGCCAGAATCAGGACCACCGCGGCTCGCGCCGCCGCGACCCCTCGTCGTCGAGCGCTGGGTCGATGGTTGGACATCACTCGAATCCTCCGGGTTCCTGACCCGATCGACGCACCTCGGCGAAGTAGTCCCGGATCCGCTGGACCCAGGCGTCGCGATTCTCCTCCGCGCGGAACCACTCCAGGCGTCCCGCAGCCCGCTGTACCTCGACCAGGTCGAGCAGGAAGTCGAAGACCGCGTTCGAAGCCTGTAGCTCGGCGGTCAGCGCCGAGCTCTGCGCGTCGAGCAGGTCCAGGATCGAGACCACACCCGTGGCGTAGGCGTCGGTGACCAGATCGAGGTTCTTCATCGAGGCAACCGCAGCCTCGCGGGAGAGCTGGATGTTGTTCCACGACGCGGCGATGCTGAACATCGAGACGCGGATGCGCAGCTCGATCTGTTGCGCCAGCTCGTCACGGTCGCGCTGCAACGCGCTGAGCTGCGCTCGCGAGCGGTGCTTCGTCGCCTGGCGCTCTCCGCCCGTGTAGAGCGGCAGGGCCACGGTGAACCCCACGGTCCACTCGTCTTCAGGGAACTGAAAACCGGTCGGGGATAACTCGGAACTCTGCGAGAGGATGTGGTCTAAATCACTGCGGAAGCCGATCGTTGGCGACCAGAAGGCTCGTTTGGCCTGGCCGAGCTGGCGCTGTTGCGCCTGGATCGCCGCGTCGAGTCGGCGCAGCTCCGGTGAGTTGTCCAGCCCGTCCTCGACCATGAAGGCGCGGAACACACGGAACGACCGCGGATTATCGTAGAACGGTGCCAGCTCCTCGTTGCTCAACACCAGGTAGGGATCGCCCTCGATGTCCGGCTCCTCGGCGGCAAACAGCTCCTCCTGCGGGCGGTACATCAGCTGGTTCAACCGCGCGCGGGCGGCGTCGAAGACACGGCCCGCGAAGATCACGCCGTTCCTCCCGTTGGCGCGCTCGACCTCCCAGCGGTAGACCTCGGCGGGGCTGGCGTAGCCGACCCGTACCCGGTTGCGCGCCACGTCGAGGTTGGTCTCGACGCGCCGCAGATTCTCGCGCTCGATGCGCTCCAGGTTTTGCGAGCGCAAGACGTCGAAAAAGGCGCCGGCCGTCGCGGCGGCGATGTCCAGCTCGCTCTGAATCAGACGCTGGCGCGACCCGGCGAGCAAGTCACGCTGGATCCGAATCGAGGTGGCCAGCGGATCGGACCAGATCACCTGGCTCAGGGTCGCTCCGGCGGAGCTCGTGCGCTCGGCGCGAAGGATGGAACGCTCCTCGTTGATCGCGCTCGCGTCGAGCGAGGCGTCGAACTGGGGCAGGTAGGCCGCGCGCACCTCCTTGACCGACTGCTCCCGAGCGGTGACGGTGTGTCGTGCGGAGGCGATGCTCGGATTGGCGGCCAGGGCGTTGAGCACCGCGTCGGAGAGCGTCAGTGTGTTCGTGGTGGTGATCTCGTCGTTGATCCGCACGGCGTCGGCCAGCATGCGCCACGAGGGGTAGAGTCCGATCCGGCGCGCGGTCTCCATGTTGATCGCCAGCCGGTCGCCCCGCTCGAAGCTGACGCTGAAGGTGCCCGGATCCTCGCCGAACAGGGACCGCTGCACGTTGAGCGCAATGCGACGTGCCATGCGGGGGAAGTCGGTCGGCTTGCGCAGGCCGGCCAGGACGCCCATCTCGACCTCTTCGAGACCGAGCAGAGACATCGTGGGAATCCCGCGGGCGTTGAGGCCATCGATCAGCTTCTGTTTCTCGGGCACGCTCATGCGCAGCAGCGGCGTGAAGTAGACCGCCTCGGTGTCCGGCGGAAGCAAGCTCAACGCCTCCTCGGCGGACTCCACCACGGGCACCGGCTCGGAGCGGATCCCCAGGGGCTTCAGCGCTTCCTGATTGCGCTCGTACAGTCCCTCGAGCACCTCGTAGATGCCCGGGTCGGTCAGCACGTGGACGACCACGAAGTCGGCCAGCTCGACGAAGGTCGCGAGGTCGCGGTAGGAGGCGCCGGGGTTGCTGAGGTAGTTCAGATTGCGGACGCCACTGGTATCGTCCTCCGCGGGAAGGCCGAGCGCGTCGCCGTCGACTCCAAGCGGGGCGAAGACCGGCTTGGGCAGCTCGTCGTAACAGCACAGGGCCGCGGTGCTGACCGGCCCGATCACGAGCACCATGTCGACCTCGGGGTCGGCGAGCAGCGCGTCCAGCTCGCGCCGGATACCCGGGGCGGTCCAGTCCGACAGGCGACGCTTTGACTCGGGAAAGCGCAGATCGTAGTCGCGGTCGAGCAGATCCCCGATCTCGACCTGGATCGCATCGAGCAGACCCTCGGTTCCGCCGGTGGCACTGGGGTCGAGCAACGAACCGAAGGTGAGCGTCGGGCGTCGGGGCTCCTCCGCCGAGGTCGGAGCCACCAGCGCAGCAGACCCAAGGATCGCGAAGAGCAGCAGCCAGGGCCATGCACGCGGTTTGCTCATCGGGGACCTCCCGGTTCTGAGCGAATCGCCCGTTTTCGACACCAGGGTACTCGCGGCCGACCGCCTGAAGTCAGGACCCGGACGGGTCGCGATCCGTGGCCCGGGGCACTTGCCGGGGTAGTATAGGCCGATCCGGCAGCGACGGTCAGAACTGGATCCCGAGCTTCACCGACGCTTCGGGCGTGGGGTTGATCTCGAAGACGTCGCTGGCGAAGCGGATCTCCCGGTCGCCGCCGATCGGCAAGTGCACTGCGGCCCAGGGATTGAGGTAAAAGTGCTTGCTGAAGCGCCAGGTGTACCCACCGCCGAGGGTTAAGATGTCGGTCGAGTACTTTCGTCTCAGACCACTGGACTTCTCGGTGACCTCACCGTCCCAGCGCTCCAGGCCGGGGCCGATCCACCAGCCCTTGAAGTCCTTCTTGAAGTAGATATCGAGGATGAGAGCCCACACCCCGAGGTCGTTGTCGGTGAACGCGTCGTCCGTCGCGAAGTCCGGCACGGTCAGCTCGGTGCGCACCACGCGGCCTCGCAGCTTGTCCACGCCGCCCACGAGCGACAGGTAGTACCCGCCGGAGAGGTAGGGCAGTAGATCCAGCTCCGTGCCGATCATCCAGTCCTTCTCCTCGGCGGAGCAGGGCGACAGCAGGACCGACGCACAGAGCACGGCGACGGCGAAGAACGCGGCGACCCGATTGTGATGACGGTCGACGACGGCCTCGTGGTTGACCACCACCTTCTCCAGCGTGCGGACGATCGAGATGAATCAAATCCGAACCTGAATACGCTCAACCGACATTATGTCATTCTGGACGAGGAAGAAGAAGGGCTCTTCGAACACGACTCCCAAGGGAGATCGGGATCGACCTCACGGCGCCCGATCCGGCGCGTCCCAGTCGTCAATGAGCACCGCCCGATCGATCTCGGGATCCAACCTCAAGACCGCGAGGAATCGGCTGCCGTCCGGGTGCGGGGCGAACAGATCACGCCGGAGCTTGGGTCGGAACAGCGTTTGCGGTTCGCCGACCGGACGGGTCTCCGCGCCGAGGTCCATGGAGACGGCGACGATCTCGCCGCTCGCCGAGACGTAATAGAGCTCCTGCGCGTCGCCACGCCACGAAGGGTTGGATCCTCCCGCGCGGCTGACCTGGAATCGCTCGCCGCCCTCCGGGAAGCTCTCGACGTAGATCTCGTAACGGCCGGTTTCATCGGACTGGTAGGCAATCCATTTTCCATCGGGCGATACCTCGGCGTTGTGCGTGTTCGCTGCGGAGGTCTTCCACGCCTCGGAGGTCCCGTCCGTCGTGTCCAGGATCCATAGGTCGTACTGGTCGTCCCGGATCTCGCTGAACACCAGTTTTCCGGCGCCAGACATGCTGTTGGGGAAAACGTTGTTGTCGCTGGTAAGGATATGTACCGCCTCCCCGGAACCGGAGAGATCGATGCGGTAGAAGTCGTTAAGGCGATAGAAGAACACGGTATCCCCGTCCACGGACCAGACCGGGTTCGACTCGTCGGCGCGGTCGTCGGTCAGCCTGCGTGACGATCCCCGTGCGAGGTCGAAGAGCCAGATGTCGCCCTCGGTCTCCGGGGTCGAGACGTCGATCAAGACGCGGCGGCCGTCGCCGGAGAGCGTCGGATTGTAGAAGTCGCCGACGATCCCTGTGCGCTCGATGACGTTGCCCTCGC
>Ga0316198_10001855_pt1 | contig 12614 bp, 10 predicted proteins | sample OudBieAanoxic_MG_FD_204935 | JGI IMG/M metagenome (GOLD analysis project Ga0316198, IMG submission 204935) | Coastal sediment microbial communities from Oude Bieten Haven, Netherlands - site A anoxic | ecosystem: Environmental > Aquatic > Marine > Coastal > Sediment | place: Netherlands... | reverse complement strand
CGTCTCGCGCCGGATGCCGAGCTCGGCGGCAAGCGTTGCGAACGCTTTCACCGGATGCCCGGCCCGGCTGCGCTCCGGGAGGCGGTCGAGGATCGCAAGCACTTCGGCGCGCGTGACGTGTGTCTTGTCTCGCCCGCGAAGCGCCTTTGTGCCCTTGGCCTTCTTTGGAAGGCTCGGAACGTCCATGGGGGCAAGGTAGTCGCGACCGCGGACGCTCGCCCAGCGCACGAACCGAACGAGCGTCGCGCGCTCCTTCTTCACGGTCGCACGGGACACGTTTCGCAACCGCGCACGGTAGTAGTCCTCGCTCTCTTAGCCCATCGGGCTCAACATGAGCGCCGAATTTCGCGGTACTAGATGTTATGTCGCCTGGGACGCGAACCGGAAAGGGCGTTTATAGTTACTAGGCTCCGAACAAGAGGGCTTCCTGCTGCGCCGAGTGTGAAGTGCGTTCCATGATTGCCTGTGCCGTCGATGTTGCGGAAACCGCGCGACAGTTCGCCTTCGACGACCTCTACTGAATCCGGATCGAGTTGCGAGTTCGGATCGATACGCTGCATGGCGAGCTCACACTCGTTGACGCCGAGGAGCAGCACGGCGAGCGCTACCAGCATCAGGCGCGAAGCAGATCAAGAAGGACGGGTCATCGGCGCATCTCGGGGGAAACGGGAGATCTCGGTATATCGAAATTCGACAGGGCTTGGAAGATGGAAGAAGCAGAGGTGGTCCGTTTCGCTGCCGCTCGAAATTGTGAGCTAGATCGCTCTTCTACGGGCTTAGCATCCGGCCGATCCCCAGCGCGATCAGCGGAATCACGAAGAATACGAAATGGATGTAGATCAGGGCGACAGATTTGTGCCTCCTCTGAGCTTCGCGAGGGCCTGTGCGTTCCGCAGCGGGGCGTTTCGCAAGAGTGGGATGCCGTAGATCACGACGACGCTCCAGAGGTTGAAGAAGTCGTGGACGGTTGCTGCGGCGAAGGCGCGCCCGAGCTCGTCATCGTCCCTATCAGGCGCCTGGACCGACGTGCATCACCCGCATCATCTCGTGGTCTTCATGCGAGAGGATGTGGCAGTGCCACACGTAGCGGCCCGGTTTGTCGAACGTGGCCTTGATCCGGGTGATCTGGCCGGGGAGGGCCGTCACCATGTCCTTGGGAGCGTTTTCGACGTACCCGGCCGGCTGCGGCACCACGGGGCCATATGTCTTGTTCATGATGCGGAAGCCGTTTCCGAGCAGTCCGTTGTGTTGCACAACCGGCTGGGTGACGAGATACGTGCCATCGCCCGCGGGCCCCGCATACAAGTCGTTCGGAATCACACGATCGTCCTCGGTCGTATGGCTGTCCCAGACTATCTCTTGTCGCCCCAGGATCTCGAAGTTCACAAGGTGCAAATGCACCGGATGCGCGTCGCCGGTGACGTTCCAGATCTCCCACTCCTCGGTCGAGTCGAGTGCGGGGTTCTCCGTGGTTGGGCTATGCCAGGCGATCGAGCCTTCCATTTGACCGACGAGCCCTGCATTCGTGTACGCGGGGATATCGGGCCAATTGATCGGATTGCCCGCGTAGTCGGTCGCAGGCTCCGCAGTGCCGAGGAGTGGTTGAAGGCGACCGTACTCGTCCTTGCCTTCGAAGAGAGCCACCTTGCGCAGTCGAGTGGGCGTCGGAACGACGGGTCCGAAGTTGATCCCCGTTGGGTTTACGTCCGGCACCGCCGCGTCGAGCGGTAGCACTACATCGAACGCCATGATTCGGTCGGTTTCACCGAACACTTGAAGCCCAGGGTCCTCCGTGGTGAGGATGCCACCGAACGGCTCGTCACCGCCGACGTTCTTCATGATGACGCGGCTGCCCGGTGTCACCGTCTTGAAGTCGAAGATGGTGTCGTACCGTGCTCCGGTTTCGATCAACAACGTGTCGACCGTAGTCGGGCTCGACGCCAGACCTTGGTCGCTTCCGATCACCGTGAAGGGAAGCGGTCCTGTGGCGGTAGTGAAGTCCTTAGCCCCTGCTGGAACCTCGAAGAACTGCACCGCTAAGAACCGACTGTCGCAGCCGTTGAGGAGTCGGAGCCGGTAGTTGCGGGGCTCCACGTCCATCTTGGGCCAGATCTTGCCGTTGACGACCATGTGATCGCCGAAAAACTCCGCTAAGCCGGTCGGCCCGCCGCCTGGGAACTGGGCGGTCGGAAGCTCCGCCTCTTCGCCGGTGATGAAGTCGGCGTAGAACGGATCGCCCGGGAACGCCGGATAGAAGAGCTCGCCGCTGTCCTTGAACATCTTGTCCTGAATGGCGAACGCCGCTTCATACGGGAATGCCGGAAGGTCGAGCGGGTTCCCGAGGAGCCCCGTGTCGAAGTCGTCACGGATGATGTAAAAACCGGCCATGCCCGCGTAGACGTTCAGGCGTGTGATGCCGAGCGCGTGGTCGTGGTACCAGACGGTGCCCGCTGGTTGGCTGTTGTCGTAGAGGTACTTCTTGTCGAGCCACTGCGGACCGCGGATCTGGTAGCCTGGACTGAAGAAGAACTCCGGGTTGCCGTCGTACTGGAAGTCCGAATGCCCGCCGTGTACGTGGGCCACGATCGGCACGCCGTCCTTCTCGATGCTGAAGCCCTCGTACCCATGCAGGCTGTACGCCCAGTGCAGCGACTCGTCGAGAACCGGCCGCCCCGTGTAATCCCCGAAGCCGAGGCTCGTGTTGTCTTTGCCCGTGAGCGGGTAGGCAGTAGTCTTCCGGAGATTGTTCTCCCACTTGACCTCGAGCGGCTCGTAGCTCCGTACTTGGAACGTCCGTCCGGGCCAGGTATAGAGTTTGTTGTCGCCGTAGCCCCAGAGGGGAGTTGGAACCGGGGTTGTGCCGTCGGGCGCCACCAATCCGGTGTGCTGCATCGTCGCGCCGACGCCGACTTTGATGCTGCCCTTGCTCGTGTCGTACATGAAGCCCGGATCGAGTGCGTTGGGTACCGCCTCGACGAACTTCGGTTGCTGGGTGGGGTTTGAAAGCCCTGCACCTTGCGTGGCCGCGAGCGCGCGTCTCGTCCAGCTCGTGAATGGCAACGTGGCGCTCACGCCGGCGGCGCCAGTGACTTTGATGAAGCCGCGGCGATCGATGTAGCGGATCGATCGAAGCAGCGACCTGCGGCCTCGTCCTCTTGTTCGCCTGGTCATCGACATCCCTTTCTTTCCAACGGGCCGCGATCATTAATACACGAACGCGGACATTCTTGGACCAGAATCTGCAGACGCGGACACGCAGGCAACGAATGCAGAGAGCGCTCGGAGGGAAGCTCTCTTAGCCCATCGGGCTCAACATTAGCGCCGAATTTCCCGGTACTAGATGTTATGTCGCCTGGGACGCGCAAGACCATGTAGATGCAAACCCGTCGAACCGCACAGTGCCTGATGAGAACGCGCTTTTTCGCCGCGGTCGATCAACTGGGTGACGAGATTTTCGCCGTCCGCCTGATAGTTTATGCGTCCCATTTTGCGATCCACTGTCACATCGAAGACTTCGGCGCATCGCTTTCGGAAGCGTGAAACCAATTCGCCTCTCGTTGCCTCGTCGCGCGCAGAGCCTCGGTAGATTCGGGCTCGGTGTCGAGGTATGCCGCTTGCAGGTGAGTTCCGGCGACTGCGTTCTTCGACCGCCGAGATGCCTGGATGAAGCAGCAGCAACGAAGTTCTGGCGGTTTCGAACACACACGCAGGCCTACGCGTTAGCCGATGCCAACGAAGCGCTGCTCGACCTAAAGCAGGACCGGGTGAAGGGTGCCGCCGTGCTCGAGGTAGGCAGCCACTCGTGACGTTCCGGCACGCCTGCCGGCCCAAAACGCCTCTAGGGCGCCGCAATCACGATTTGCTCACCGACGCGAACGTAGCGATGGGCAGGGCCAAACGCGTCCTTCATCCGTTCGATCACGGTGTCGCTGCTGTCGTGGCCGCCAACCGCAACGATGCCGAGGTCGTAGGATTTCAACAGAGCGATCAGGGCCTCGACATCGTCCATGGTGATCGGCCGGAAGAGCCCGTCACCCGAGGCGAGGCGTCGCTGCACGTTCACGGGACCGATGTTGATTCGTCCGTCTGGCACGGGGAGATGGAAGCCTCCGATGAGGCCGTACAGTGGAAAATCGAACGCGTCGTCGAATCGGGCAACGAGGTTTTCGACTGGCTGATGACCACACCCGACGATGATGACGCCCCCGAGCCCTTCGACGTGCACTACCATCGAGTGTTCTTCGATCCACCCCACCACGAGCTGGCGCGGGATCAGCCCGGTCGTTGCGACACCCTCGCCGATCCTCATCGGCCGCGTCGCAAAGATCGGCGAGAGCCCGGGATATGTCATGCGATCGGGAACCACGGCGCGGGTCTTGGGGTTGGGAAAGAGCCTTTGCTCGGTGCCAAGCGAAAACGTGTTCCGCGCCGCCCAGTGCATGCCTCCAACGTGGTCGAGATGGTTGTGCGAGACGAACACGGTGTCGATCGTCGCCAGATCGACGCCCAGTGCCGCCATGTTGGCCTCGAGCGGCGAGGGGTTCTCGAACTCCGTGTTCTGCGCGAGGTCGAAGAGGATGCGATTTTGGTCGGTCTCGACGAGGTACGAGACCCCAACCTCGGTCTGAAGCGCCGGGTCGGAGGTGTAGAAGTCGATCAGCGGGAGGATACGGAGCGTCTTGGTCGTGCCTAGTTCGTGGACGGAAACGACCTCGAACTCTTCGATGATGTTCGCGGCACGGCGATTGCCGAGCTGATGACGGATCTCGAACCCGATGACTGCAAGCAGCAGAAGCAAGGCCCCGGCGCCGAACACCCACAGGAGGATCCGCTTCATGACCGGCAGTCTCGCCGAACTCGGCCTCGGAATCTAGCCGTTCGGCTCGTCCGCGGTGCCGAGCCCAAGCTCTTTACGCTGCTTCGACAGCGGCCGGGACCCGTTTGAGCGAGCGCTTCGCGCTCGGGGGTCGTCTCAGAGGATGGGGGCGCTGCAGTAAATGCTGGAGGTCGCCCGTCCAGCGGCGAAGACGAATCCCCAACCTGTCGTAGGCTCATAGGTGTACTCGGTGACGCGCTCGATGTCTGGGTCGGCGTCGAAATCGCTCGACCGCGTGATCGCGTTGCCAACCGCGTCGTACTCGACGACTCTCACGGGCTTGAAGCCATCCTGGTACGCATTGCTCTCGACCAGCACGAGATCGCCAGCCTCGTCGAAGGTTTGACGGACTACGGAGTGCCGATCGCCGTCGGTGCGCTCTCGGCGAATCAGGTTCCCATCGGCGTCGTAAAAGTAATGATCGGCCTCGGAAAGCACTCCCTGGGCGTCTTCGACCGTGCTCCGAATGAGCCTTCCGTCGGGGCCGTAGGTGAGGGCGATGACCTCGTCGATGCCTCCGTCGGCGCTGACGTCTTTCAGGATTCGAACGACACGTCCTCCGGGGTCGTACTCGTAGCTGCATGTCAGCTCGGCGTTTCCGTCGGCGTCGTCGTCCCGGATGTCCAGCGCTTTCGTGCCGTCGGGGTTCCACTCGGTGAGACGTCGAAGGTTGGGTGTGCCATCGTCATCGAGATCCGTTTCCTCGAGCGTCTCGTTGCCGAATGCGTCGTGCTCGAACCGAGTCTCGTGGGTTTCTGGTTCGAGGAATCGACTCGTCGTACGGACATGGGTCTTATTGCCGTTCGGGTCGTGGGTGCTGGTTCGGACGCGCGTCTCCTCGCCTCCATCGGTCCGCCGATACGTCGTTTCCTGACCATCGTCGTCGTACTCGAAGGTGGTGACGACGGACTCTCTCCCATTCACCTGCACGTGCTCACTCCATACTCGACGGGCCTCCGCATCGTACTCGACGGTCTGGATGTAGACGGACCCGCTGAGATTCGTCTGTACGTCCTCCACGAGCACGAACAGCTGAGGTTCGACCCCAATCGCACGGTAGAGATGCCGCATCGCAAGCGCCGGAAGACGAACGGCGCGATGCTCGCTCAGCAGGTCCTGTTCGTTGGCGGCGTTGAGCGCCTCTCGAAAGCGTGGGTCGTGATCGAATCGGTCCCATGCCTGTTCAAACGAGACATTCGAGTCGAGGAGCGCCGCGACCTCCGGCGTGATCTGGATTCCGTTGTTCGCATTTCCGTCGTAGTCCATCGTCTGAAGGAAGATGGTGAGATTGATGACTTTCTGAAACGGATGAGTGGCGTCGGAAACCGCGCCTCGAATCGCACGGTGCGTGACCAACGGCGCGATGTCCGCCAAGTCGAACGCGCTGACTTCTGGTTGCCCCGGTGCCTCGCCAAGGACGGTATCGCCCATCGTGAAGCGAACCGTCTCGCCGTCGTTGTACCGGAAGGTGCCGTTCTCGTCGGTAACCCCGCGGACCGACGGAGTTTCGTATCGAACTCCGGAAATCGGACCGGCGAGTCTGCCTGTGAAGTCACCGAGCGGCTCGTCCGTGTCCTCGCCCTGTTCCTCGCTCGCCGCCTCGTCGAGGGTGTCGTCAGCCTCGGGCGTCCCCTCTGCTCCGGCTTCGGCGACTTCCTCGTCGGGAAAGTCGAGTTGCTCCATCGCCGGGTCACCGCATGCGGGCGTCCAGATGAACAAGAGAAACAGAATCGTCAGCGTGCGTACGGTCATGGTGCCTCCATCCTCAGAGAGACCTACGCCGCGCGGTCGTGTTTGGATCAATCGACCGAGAGTTTCCTGCCGACTCCGGCGGCTCTCTTAGCCCATCGGGCTCAACATGAGCGCCGAATTGCGCGGTACTCGATATTATGTTGCGTGACCCACGGCGCGGACCGGGCCTTTGTTTCTACTAGGCTCCCGTGAACCAAGTCCGAGGTGTCTCAGACACACCGCAGCGCGCCCCAGAGCTCGATGACAACGCGGTACGGTACCGCGTTGTGGTGCGTCTCCGTGCGTCTCCATGCGTTATGCCGTGTTCACATTGTCCCGGAAAAAGCGGGATGACCTCACTTTCGTGATTTCGTCTCATCCCCTCCGGAGGGAGAGGTCGCAGGTTCGAATCCTGCCGTGTCTGCCAGGAATCGTGGGGTGAAGTCGACCTGAGGGAAGGGCGACAAACGGTGCAGCCGCACTCTCGGGAAACGATCACTCATAGCCCGGCGCGACCCGGCGACCCCACGTTGCCCCTGAGCGGGCGTGGAGGTTGGCGATGTCTTGTGCCAGCCGGTTCCTAAGCGTGGCGGGGTGGAGTGAAGGCTCGCCAAAGGTGCTATTGAAGATCCGGTGATCACCTCCGTCGACCATATTCACATTCATGCGGCCGATCCTTTGGCCTCCATTCGGTTCTACGAGGACTGCCTCGGAGCAGAGCACCTAGGTAGCATTCCTTCGGGCGAGGGTGGCCTGAACCACGGCGTGTTGCTCGGCGGGCAGCTCTTGGTCATCAGTGAGTTTCCGCCTGGGATGGCGCCTGCGCAGCCGCCCGAGCCGGGCAGCGGGGCGCTCCGCTCCGGGTTTGGTGTGGCGCACTTCGGCGTTCAAACCACGGACCTCGATGCCGTGCTCGCGCGTCTCCATGAAAGCGGGGTAGAGCCGCACGCAGCGCCGCGATGCACCGGCTCGATTCGCTACGCCTATGTCAGCGCACCGGATGGGGTCGTCATCGAGCTCGTCGAGCTCCACCTGCCTGCACATCTCGCGCGGTTCCTGCCGCTGCTCAATGGTGTGAACCGGGCGATTCACCTCACGCGACGGACGCTCTCCAAGCAGCTGTTCAAGTAGCGGCGCAGCGGGCGGGGCCGAGCGTCACTTGACGGCGAAGCCGAACCAGGTCTGGCCTTGGGTCGTCGAGCCGTAGCCGGCGCTCGTGCCCTTCACGTCTGCGCCGGCGGCGGCGAGGCTGAAGCCGTACTCGCCTGCGGGAAGGGGCTGCGCGGCCGAGACCCGCCAGCAGCCGTCCTTGATCTTCTTGAGATTGATCGCGATGGCATCGTCGCCCGACTTGCGATTCTTGCTGCCGCCGAAGGTGTTCACGCCGCCGATGACCAGCTCGCGATAGGACTTGCCAGCCTTGAACGCGTAGAGCTTGATCTGCTGGGCCGGGTGTACCTCAGGGTTGATCGGCTTGAACGCGAATGTCTGCGTTGGCTTGATCGTCACCTTCGACTTCGGTCCGTCGAGCCGCACGCTGTTGTCGTAGCCGCGGTAGATGCCCTTCTTCTTCTGCTTCGCCACGGCCCTCTCGAGGCCCAGTTCCTCACTCGACTTGCCGTCTTCGCTGATCGCGCTGACCATGTTCGCGAACTCAGGGCAGATGTCGTCGGCGCTGGCGGTGCCGGCGGTGCTGGCAAACAGAGCGACGACGAGGATCAGGATCGTGTTCTTCATGAAGAGGCCCCTCAGGTGATGTGACGTCAAGTGGACTACATCAGGACACGCGGGATTTCAACATTTTCCCGGACGCAAGGGGCGCTAGAGGGACGGATCGCGAACGGGCGCGAAGATGACCTCGTACTCGGCAGCACAGCGGCCTTGGACCACGAGTGTCCCAAGCATTTGCAGGTCATCGGGCGAAACGGTCAATACGTTCCCCTCCGCTTGAATGCCCACTTCTTCGGCCGAGTCGTCTTCGTAGCAGAAGCCATCTTCGTCCATGACCGGTAACCACCAGCCGCCGCGCAGAGAGAGCTGGTCGCCACACAGCCGACCTTCCAGCCGATACTCTTCGTCGACGACGATCGCGACGTCGTTGCCCGTCTGACTGAAGGCCCAGTTGAGTGCGCAGGATTGAAACTCTTCCTCGGGCGCAGCGCCTGGACAGCCCTCAGTCCGAATCGTCACCGTGCCCTGATCGAACCAAAGCGTGCCGCTCAGATCGGTGATCGGAGCCTCGGTGCACTCGGGCAGAGTGCCGGTGCCCGGAATGAAGTAGATCTCCTCGGCGCAGCCACCAAGTGTCACGAGGATGCAGCCTAAAACAAAGAATTTCATGTCACGACACGTACCACGCCCAGCCCCGGTGTGCCGCTCGGTCTGAGATGCATGTTTTGCGCTACTCCGGCTTTCGGCTGCCGCTCGGCACGAGCCGGCGTAGATCGTCGGGATGAGCAGTGAGTACCCAGCCGACCTCTACGCGGCCCTGCACCGCGGGACCGAGGGCGACCAGGATTTCTACCAAGCGGTTTGCGCTGGCGCCGAGCGGGTTCTCGAGCTCGGATGCGGCTCGGGGCGCCTTCTTGCGGTGCTCGCCGAGCAGGTACCGGAGCTTCATGGCGTCGACTCCTCGGCGGAGGCGCTGGCCATGGCGCGCGAGAAGCTGCCCGCGTCCGTGCGACTCCATCGAGCCGAGATGGAGAGCTTCGACGTCGGAGGGGACTACGACCGGGTCTTGATCCCCTTCAATGGCGTCTACTGCCTTTCCGATCTCGACGCAGTCCGGCGCACGTTCGTACAGGCCGAGAAGGCGCTTCGGGCAGAAGGGCTTCTCGTCTTCGACGGATATGCCGGCGATCCGATCTACGAGGACCAGTCCCTTGCGGAGGGCTTCGACGAGGAAGAGGAGATCGCCACGGTCTCCGCGCGAGGGAAGGATTGGCGGGTTTTCGAGCGGAGTGAATACGAGCGAAGCGCTCAGCGCTTCACAGTCCACTATCGCTATCTCGCCGACGACCAAGAAGAGATCCGAGCAGCGATCCGTCATCGCTATCTCCGCCTCGAGGAAGCCCTCGAAGCCCTCGAGAGCGCAGGTCTCGAGCCTCTCGTTGCGCATGGTGATTTCGATCAGTGCGTCTACGAGGGCGACTCCGAGCGCATGATCATCACGGCTCGGAAGAGGAGCTGACATCGAGGCGAAGCTGCAAGGTCTTCGTTCTTGCTCAGACCTGCCGACTTCGACGACGGGACGATGCCACTAGACATCCTGCCGCGAACAGCAGGGCGAGCGCGAAGGCGGCGAGCGTGATCTTGATGCTCAAGGGCCAAACCGACACCCGATATTGGATTCGCGCGAAGGAGCCTTCGGTGAGAACGAGCTCGAGGGGCTCGAAGAGCTCCGAGACAATCTCGGCCGCGCCGTCTGTCTCCACGACGTACCAGTCCCCATGGTGGTTGAAGTTGAAGCGAACCCGCGCCGGGGCCTCGGACCGCACCATGATCTCACCCCAATTGAGGCGCTCAATGTCCGCGGCAGGCTCGGCGTCGAGCACGAACCCGTGCTCGGGGACCAAGGCTTCGGCTTCGGGAACTTCCAGAGCCTCGTAGCAGTCCAAGACACCAACGTTTGGCTCGAGGACGCGCATCATTTGGAACGTGTATCCGCTGGACGCCCATTGGAACTCCCCGGCCTCCTGGGCTGGCTGTTCCCGGTCGAGACCCCGTTCTTCCGAAAACAAGCTGAACTGAAAGTAGCCGAAGTTGAAGAGGATGAGCGGAATCAGAGCGATACCGAGAACCCAGCGCTGACGGCTCTTGCTCCAGCGTCCCTCGTCCACAATCTCCTGCCACGCGAGCCCGGTGATGAGCAGGATCGCCGGAATGGCATTGATGAAAAAGCGCGACGGGACCCGGATCGCTTGATAGCCAGGCACAAAGCGCTTGAGCAGGTCGAATGGCATCACCGGCGGCAAGTCGAACGGCGCGAGGCTGCCAACGGCGGTTAGGAAGGCGACTGCGCCCAGGACCACGAGCGCTCGGAGTTGTGGGCGAAGGAAGATCCGTCGACCCATCCCCAGCACGAAGAGCACGAACAGAACTGGGCCGAGCGTGTAGTAGCGCTCGAACTGGTCGGTCGAAAACTCGTACGAGACGATAGGGACGGGGAAAAACAGCATCTGGATGAGGCTGAGCGGTGGCTCGAACTCCCCGGGCTTGACGCGAGGGAACTGATGGTTCCACGCAAAGTTCGGAATCAAGAAGATGCTGAGCATCGCGACGGCCAGGACGAGGCCGACACCGTACAGGCCCACCTTCTTCATCAGGCCGGGCTCGCGACGTTGAGTCCAGGCTTCGAGTACGAAGTGCGCAACGACGAATGGGAAACCGTACGCGAGGAAGTGGTGGTTCGACAATGAGGGAAGAACGAGGACAAAGGGGATGGCGGCCAAGGCCCTGAGATCTCCCCGTTGAGCGATCGCGCGATTGAGCAGGAAGAAGACCGGCAGCAGATAGAACGCGCTGTACAAGACGTGCATGCTTCCGAGCTGACCGATGAAGAAGCCGTTGACGGTCCAGGCTGTTGCTATCCACGCAGCGGGCCCCCGACGAAGGCCGTACTCGAGAGAGAGTTTCCACATCCCCCAAAAGCCGGCGCCCATCCATGGGAGGAACGAGAGGCCGAGCCCGTTGACTGGGCCGAATAGCCAGTAGATGGGCAGATTGGGATGAAACAGGGGCACCTGCGGATTTCCCACCAGCGTCGCGCCGCCGCATAGGAATGGATCCCAGGTCACTAAGGGATCTCCGAGCTCGTGCCACCAGAGTGCGATCTGCGTGAACGCGGCGAACTGGTCGAAGTCTGCGACGCCGATGACCCCCCAGTTCAGGAAGAACGGGAGTAGGGTGCTCGCCGCCGCCAGCCCGAACCACATCCAGGGGCGCACTCGTCTGCTCGGGGGACCGTCCCCGCCTTCGTCCTCAGGTCTCACTTGGTCCGACGGACGCGTCATGGAGACCAGCCGCATCCCTGAGCGAAGTAATCGGGGTCGGCCTCTCGGGCAGCCTCGAACCATGCCGGCCAGAAGTCTTCCGCACGCCTCACGAAGTCGGCGAGCTCTGGGTCTTCGCTCGCCGCTTGCCGCATTGCCTCGGAGTCTAGGTCGATGAGCCCGGTCTCATTGCCGAGCCCCGGGATCTTGGTCGATAAGCGCTGGACATCGGGACCCTCTGCCCATCGGTCATCGGGATCCGGCATGGGCAAGAGGCCTGGCTGGTCGGACCATGCCTCAATGAACGTCATCTCACCCTGGTCGTTGAACACGAACTCCTCGTAAATCGGACACGAGCCGGCGGCGTATTGGAACGATACGTAGCAGCGCGCGAAGGGTTGAACGGGGAACGCTCGGCAGTCGCGTACCGGCACGGTCGAGGGATCGAGGGCCACGGCGACCTCGGTCGTCATCAGCATGTTGTCGCGCTCGTAGCCGGTCAGCCAAAGCCAGGGTGGCAACTCCCACCTTGCGACGAGCGTGGAGTAGCTCGGCACGCTATCGGGGTCTGCGCTTGTGTCGAGCGTGTCGAAATACTTGTTGGCCTGCTCGACGTAGTACTCCGGTGGCTGCTGCGGCGTCAGCGCCGTTGCGAGCGCATCCGAAGAGCGCTCGCTGGGAGTGTCGGAGCCGCAGCTCGTTAGCAGGGCAAGAGCCCCGGCGAGGGCGAGCACGAACAGAGAACTTCGCATCGCGCGGAACTAAACCATGCGTCGAGGATCCACGAAAGGCGCCGAGTCGGCTTGAACAGAAGTGTCCTGGACAAACAAGGGCGTCTTCCACGAAAACGTGTCTGAAAGCCCCTCGTGCAGCCTCCCTGTGTATGCCAACCCACAAGGGAGCTGGACCATCGTTTCGAGCCCTTGGCCTGTGGCAACTAAGCGCGCGTCGCGCCGAAAAAACAGGCTCAAACGCACTTGTAAACTTCTGTCGCGTGATGTTACTTTGTCCGCCTT
>Ga0316198_10001854_pt1 | contig 12615 bp, 12 predicted proteins | sample OudBieAanoxic_MG_FD_204935 | JGI IMG/M metagenome (GOLD analysis project Ga0316198, IMG submission 204935) | Coastal sediment microbial communities from Oude Bieten Haven, Netherlands - site A anoxic | ecosystem: Environmental > Aquatic > Marine > Coastal > Sediment | place: Netherlands... | reverse complement strand
CAGCATGGCGGATAACGGTTCCGGGGGAAGTTACATCTATCGTTCATCGAAGGCGGCGCTCAATGCCGTTATGAAGAGTGCCGCCATCGATCTTGAACCTAAGGGGGTGAAAGTGGCAATCCTCCATCCCGGTTGGGTGCAGACCGACATGGGCGGTCCCAATGCGGAGATTACCGTTGCCGAGAGCGTCGGCCGGATGAGGGAAATTCTCGGCACGATGACGCCCGGGAACTCCGGCTCGTTCTTTGATATCGATGGTAGCATCATTCCCTGGTGAGGAATTAAAGGGGTCGAATTAAAGGGGGCGGTGACAAATGAGAATGATTGCGTTTTGTCACCGACCCCTTTCTATTTGCAGAACCAGGAGGACAGAGAACTTGAACCGGCTTAACGCTGGATCCGGTTCTCAAGTGGTAGGATTACAAAGCGGCTTCACTGGAAAGCCGGTTTCAAGCCCCCTGTCCTCCTGGTTCTCCGCGGCCGGGACGTTGTTACCGCCAGTCCTCAGGCAGCTTGACGGAAGGCGGCGGGGAACTTCTCCAGGCGCTTTGGACATCACCTGGAACAAGCGACTCAGGCGGTAACAGTCCGTAGGGTTCGTACTCATCGGCTGAGTCAAGGAACAGATCAATAAACCTGTCGTATATGACTTCTCTACTCATAACGCGCCTCGAAGTGGTGAATGCGACAAGTAAACCAACTCCAAGAAACGTGCCATTCCCGGCACGCCTTAGCCGCCAACATCTAAGTTATTATTTCTAAACCCGTTTGGTTCTTGCTGGCTGTTGTCGGCATATTCATCATGTACGCTATTGCGCACCAGTTTGGTATTCGCCGGCTGAAATCTGCGCTAAAACAGGTCAAAAGGGGTCGGTGATAAATGAGAACAATTGCCTTTTGTCACCGACCCCTTTAATCCGTAATCGTTAACTTACGGGCGACTATCCGCTTTTTGGTTCGCCCTACCACGGACAGTAATAGGGGCGGCGGTGATGTCATCCTTGTTGATGGTGCAGCCACTTGGGTCTTGATGGTTCGGAACCAGGAGCATGTCGGAGGACACTTCAAAAGCTACGCCGTCTGTCCCTCGAACACCGGTACCCTTCAGGTGAGATGCATAAGGACAGCTTAAAGCTCCACTCTCTTCGATATATCCGTTTGCCTGCAACTTCGCTGTACCAGTCACGCAATCGGCCGTTGGGCCGATTTCTATGAACGTGGCGAAGGGGAACGGACACCAAATCATATCCCCTTCCTGCTCCGGTGTGTGTACGAAGAGGCTGCCGTCAGGGAAAACCCTGACAAAGTCGTCTGTCTGATCATTGATGAGGATAAGCACCATCTCTTCCGGTGCTGACAGGGGCGATTCATAGAAAACGCCTCTGAACGGCTCTTCGGCGAAACAGACCGCTTGAGCAGGTGCATCAGGGGGCAGTCCACCGATGCACTGGGGTCGTTGGGCCCATGCAGCCGATGGAACCAGGAAAAGATTTATCAGTAGAATACAGGCAGACAGTGCCCCAGGTAACGACCGTCTAGACATTACTATGCTCCTCCGAGAACGTTGAGTGTTATCAATCGATCAGCCAGTATGGCTTGACCAGGCAGCCTCCACTCTCGAGAGTTAAGTTTTTAAGCAAGATCAAGAGAATACAGGTCGTGGCCGAGTATAACTCATGTTCGTAGACAGTAAATATAATTAAAATGGGGCGAAGAATTGGCTATGACCCGTTTTAACGCGCACCCAGTTGTCGGGCCGGCAGGTCCGGTCCGAGCTGCTGAATGATGACCGCCTTGACGCGATCGGCAAAGCGCTGTGTCACTTGGGCGTTGCGTAGTATGTGGCCCGACTCCTCGACGGTGTATTCCGCGGGCAATTGATTGGACGTGATAGTGGCCTCAAACACCATGGCAGGCATTTTGTCCGGCTTTCCGGTTTTCTTGTTGATGCCGTAGATTTCCTTGACGTAGGCGCGTGTCACCACCTCGACATCGGCTACCGTGGCATCATAAGGGTTCTGTCCCGCCAGCGCTTTGCCGATTTCAGCCCACTCCTGACGCTTGAGATCCTTTTTGCTGACAAGACGAATAACCTTGTCGGACTTGAACGCCGCGCGCACCTGTTTATCGACGGCATCCTTGCTGTGCTGCGCCTTCTTTAACTTGTCGCCGAGTTTGACCGCATGCAGATTGACAAAGATCGGGTCAGTATGGCGCCGTTTCGGTGCCTGTTTAAGGCGCTCGATGCGCTGCGCCTCCAAGGCCTGCATGTTTAGTTGTCGTTGATGTGCCACCTGATGCTGCTTGGCCATAGGATCGCTGGCATCGTGCACCACGGTATTACCGTCGCGATCGACTTCATACACCAGCTGTTTGTTGCCCTGGTCATCGGTACGATAGACTTTCTCGTTGCCGTTGACCTTGGTGGTGTGATAACCGCCGGCGCAGGCGCTCAGCGCGAGGACAGCTGCAAAAATCAGCACGAATAAAAAATGCGTGTTAGGTAATTTTGTGTTGAGCATGGTTAGAGTCCCCGATCAGAAAAAGCTGACGCCGCGTAATAACACAGTGTCGGCAGCGCCACGTCGAGTATTAAGAAGTTGCGGCAAAGTGCCGTGTGTTATGTGACCCGATTCACGCTTTACCCTGTGTGCGTTCAGCGCTGTGAATTAAAGGGATCAAATTAAAGGGGTCGGTGACAAATGAGAACAATTGCCTTTTGTCACCGACCCCTTTAAACCACCGACCCCTTTAACCCACGCGGCCTGCCTCCTGTTTAAGTAAATCAAGAGTTTCGCCGATTAAAACACCAATCGATTATGTCGGACATCTTCAAACAGTATCATCCGGCCAGGGCCAGGACAGCCATAATGTGCATGCTGCTGTTTCTTGCCTGCCTGGGACTCTTTGCCTGGGCGTCGAACCAGGGCGCGATGGTAACCGGACCGGTTCATATCACCGCCAACGCAGCGCATATCCTGGTTACGCTCAATGGTGAACTCCTGGTGCTCGATACAAACGGCGCATTGCAGGAACGGCGTTCGCTGGAAACCCTTGGCATCGACCCCTACCCCATAGACCTGCGCTGGCAGGATGACAACACCCTGTTGTTAGCCACACAACATCCCGCTGGTTTGCATGTCTGTGATTACCCGGCGTGGCAATGCCGAGCCGTCGAAAACCCGCTTTTTGCACACCTGAAACGCCAGATTAAAGTGCTGCCGGATCCATCTGGTGAAGGCTTTTTTATCAGCGATACAGGCAGAGGTCAGCTGTACTGGTTGTCCAGGGATGGCCGGAATTCCCGCGAACTCTCGGCGGCGAAAGGGTTCAACAAGGTCAATGACATTGCGCTCGATGACAAACGGCGTTTGTGGGTTGCAGACTCCGGCAACCGCCGTATCGCCATACTCCAGGCGGATGCCAACGGTGAATGGGATATAACCGGCGAGTTGAGCGCCAAATCCGCTCCGGCCCGTCCCGAAGTTGACTGGCCAATGATGATCGCCCTTTCACCGGATGGAAATGCGTGGGTGGTGCAGCCGGACGCGACGGGACACCGTTCCGACCTGTTGCTCTATGACGTACGACTCGGCGTAAAGGCGCGTATCGACCTGGCCGAAAACGCCTATCCGACAGACGTATGTTGGTCAGGCAAGTCCATGCTGGTTACCGACATGGACAACTTCCGGATTCTGGGCGTCGATATCGACTCCCTTACCGTGTCTCGATTTGGTGATAACAGGTTGCAGGCGATACTCGACTCGGCGGCAAGCGAAAAAGCGGGCGCCGACAGCATGATGGAGCTCGCCCTTGCGGGAATGGCGCTATTCGGCGTGCTGATGATTACGCTGGCGTTCTGGGCGACACCGAAAGGCCGGCGATTTACACCCGCAAAAAAGGTGCCGACGCTGGAGGCACGTGCACGGGTCGAGCCACGCAACGGTGGCAGTTTGCACTGGCTGGTGCGTGACGCCAAAACCGGGAAGTTCTTGCGCAGTTTGGGTCGGACGCTGCTGGTTACAACGGCCGCCATGCTGAGTTTAACAGTTTACACCTGGTACTTTTTCAACGGACTGCTGGACGAGACCACCGCCCGGCAAGCAGCTACCTGCGCCGCAGGCATCAGCGAAATGCTGGTCGTTCTCGGCATTCTGGTCCTCGGTGCTCCGCTGCTTGGCTATCTGGGATTACGGCAGATGCGTAACAGGCTTGGCAGCGACGGCCATAAACTGCACGTGCAACTGTACGATGGACAGCGCCTGACGCTGGACCCTGCCAGACTGGCCTACACGAATCGAATTCTGGCTTACGAGAAGCACCTGTTCCCGATCCAGACCGGCAACCGCAAGCCGCTGTATGCCGAGGGTGAAATAGAAACGCATATCCTGCCCCTGTTATCCCGCGCCACGCGGCTCGGGCCGTTCGCCATGATGCGTTATCTGTTCCGCCATCAGGAGCCCATGACGATGGCTTCGATCATATACGTTATCGTGGCTGTCGCGACGCTCTGGCACACCGGCATGTGGCGGCTCATTCTAGCCGGCAATGGATAACTTTAGGAACCCGGCAGTTACACCGTCAAACAGGGAGAAGACCACATTCATCTCCCGCCCCCGCTGCCCCGAACCGGCCGCCCGGCCTTTCCCTTGCTAATCCGCCGCTTGAGCATGTCGGCTATTTTTTCCTTGAAGCGAGTATTTCCCAACACGTAATTTCCGTTGGTTGCGGCGCGGATTAACCTGGTCTGTCCCTTATTCAATTATTCTTTTCTCCACATACGTCTTCAGCACTACCGCATTATTCAACTCCGTTTCAGTCGAGCTGAACACAAAGGTGGTGGTTTCGCCGTCGAACTGAGCCATAAAGGCTTCCAGTACTTCCGGTTTGTCATTTAATTCCTTTTTGTACCGCCGCTTGAATTCATCCCATTTGTCAGGAGCGTGTTGATACCATTTGCGTAACTCATTGGAAGGCGCAATATCTTTGGCCCAATAGTGGATGTTGGCCTTCTCTTTACTCATGCCCCGCGGCCATAGTCGGTCCACCAGAATTCGGGTTCCATCGTCAGGATGGTCTTCTTCATAAATCCGTTTGATCTGTATACGCATCATAAACATTTCCCTCTGTTTTCCAAAACGGCCGGAGGTTCAATACCTGCCCCTCCAACCCAGGCACCTGCTATGCGACATGCCTTGGCTGTTGTCAGGATGAAACAGTATGATCTGCGATAAGTCAGCCTACCCTGCAGGCGCCGACAAATAAATTAAAGGGGTCGGTGACAAATGAGAATGATTGCGTTTTGTCACCGACCCCTTTTTGTGTTCCGCAAGCCAGGTGATAAGCACTACCGCGGTTGTAAAGACCAGGTTTTCCGCAACTTCCTGAATGGTAACAAGTACCTTTCTGTGCCAAAAGGAACGAAGTTGGAGAGCTTACAACTGCCAGATCCTGGCGACCCGGATATTCTGACATTATCACCATTCAAAACGAGATTGGAGATCACTCCTGGCAAGCCTCATTTTGCGCTTGATCAAGACAATATTATTGCGCAGATTGAGAAAAATGGTTATGCAGTTCATGGCGCAAGAATAGAAATCAGGGTGGGGGATGTAAAAACAAGAGATACTTGGAGGCAGGGTAAAAACTAACGAGCGCAGTTGGCCTAATGAAACTGGAACCAGTCTGAAGTCTAGTTTCTTACCCAGTTTCAATCAGCCCCGCATGGATAACACTCTCGCCACCTGAACCTGATAATTAAGGGGGGTCGGCGAGAAATCATTGCGATTCTCGACTTGCTCACGCCCTTCCCTGCTCCAGGCCAATGACCTGTGTCTTTTAAACTGGCAGTTTGGCGAAACACGGCTGGCACTGCTACCCTGCATTTCTCATTTGCGTTTTGGTCAACGGAGAGTAATGAGACTATGATCAGGCTTGCCCGAATAATTATCATTGTCGCCGTTTTGTGCACATACTCAGGTTGTTGCGCCCTGCCTGACGCCCCGGGGCCTGTCGGGATTCCTGGCTGTTAAATGTTCAAACTTTTCAAAGAATGGTGGCGGCAGCGCATTATCAAGCGCAGCACAGTCTCTTCCAGCAGCTGGGATAACGCTTTCCAACAGTTGCCGCTGCTCGATTATTTGTCCGCAGAGGAACGCAATCGCTTACGCCATCTTGCGATTTTGTTCCTGCATGAAAAGTCATTCGTCGGTGCACATGATCTCGAGGTCAACGAAGAAATGCAGTTGCTGATTGCGCTGCAAGCCTGCTTACCCATCCTGCATCTTGGCATTGACTGGTATTCGGGATGGTCAACCATCATTGTTTATCCCGCCGGCTTTGCGCCGAAAAGGGAAGTGGTTGACGAATTCGGTCTGGTTCATACCGTCAAAAACGAAGTGATCGGTGAAGCATGGCAACGCGGTCCGGTCATTCTGTCATGGGAGGATACCGAAAGCGCGGGTACACTGGATGGGCACAACGTGGTCATCCACGAGTTTATCCACAAGCTGGATATGCTGAATGGCGCAGCAGACGGTTTTCCTCCCCAGCATCAACGCTCGCACGCCAGAGCCTGGTCCGAAATATTTACCGCGGCGTACGCGGATTTTCAGGAGAATCCGAAACCGGGACTGAGCCGCTATGGAGCGACCGCGCCGGCCGAGTTTCTTGCCGTACTGAGTGAAGTCTTTTTTGAAAATCCCGAATTACTTAACAGCGCCTACCCGGAGGTGTACGAGGCACTCAGTCTGTTTTTCAAGCAGGATCCGAATAAAAGGGAGCGGTGAAAGGCGTAATTGGGGCATAATGAATATCCGGATCCGTAGGGCTCTCATGCCCGCCTTCTGGCGGGTTTGCTTTTTTAAGCCCCCTCGCCCCCTTTGCGGAGTCTGAATTTCTGTCTATCCTTAGCAGAGACCACTTTATGTCGGGAGGCCATCATGGGTGAGAATACACGTCTGCACGACGGCATCGCTGGAGCTTTGATACTGCTGGGCACGCTCCTCGGTTATTTTGTAAATCCATACTGGCTGGCGGTGCCAGGGGTGATCAGCGCCCTTATGCTTCAGAGCGCCTTCAGTGGCTTCTGTCCGGTCTATTTCACGCTCGGAAAACTGCGAGGGACCAAAGGGGTCTGAACAGGCTAGACTGTGTATTGAGCGACGCATGCAAATCGCATGGATGATTCGCTCACAGGAGAAGCGTAATGATAAAAGCTTATGCAGCATTCAAGCCTGGCGGAGAGCTAAGACCCTTCGAATATGACCCCGGTCCGCTCGGTGCCCATCAGGTTGAAATCAATGTTGAGCACTGCGGTATCTGTCACAGCGATCTCAGCATGTTGGATAACGAATGGGGGATGGCAGAGTACCCCCTCGTACCCGGGCACGAAGTCGTCGGAACAATCGCTGCAGTCGGCGGTGCTGCGACACATCTTAAGGTCGGTCAGCGCGTGGGGATGGGCTGGCATTCCGGATATTGCATGTCCTGCGGCTCCTGTCTGTCGGGCGATCATAATCTCTGTGCCAATTCCGAGGCTACCATTGTCGGGCGACACGGTGGGTTTGCCGACAAAGTACGCGCCAGCGCGGTCAGCGTGTTTCCGCTCCCCCAGTCGATTGATTCAGCAACTGCCGGACCCTTGTTCTGTGGTGGAATAACGGTTTTCAATCCACTGGTTCAGTTTGACGTATCTCCGACCGCCAGGGTCGGTGTGATCGGTATTGGAGGGCTCGGCCACATGGCGCTTCAGTTTCTTAACGCATGGGGTTGCGAGGTTACGGCTTTCACGTCCAGCCCGGCGAAACAAGAGGAGGCGCTCAAACTTGGTGCGCACCATGCGCTAAGCTCCAGAGACCCGTCAGCACTTGAAGCTGTGGCTGGCCACTTCGATCTGATCCTCTCTACCGTAAACATCAAGCTGGACTGGAACACGTATATGTCTGCCCTTAAGCCCAGGGGCCGCCTCCATTTCCTTGGCGCGACATTGGACCCCCTGGATCTGCAGGTGTTTCCTATGATTTTGGGGCAGCGTTCGGTGTCGGGATCGCCGGTTGGTAGTCCGGCCACTATTCGGCGCATGCTGGATTTTACAGCACGTCACCAGATAAAACCGGTAACAGAGCAATTTCGTTTCGAGCAGGTGAACGAAGCAATCGCAAGGCTCCAGAGCGGACAGGCACGGTACCGGATTGTGCTCAGCCGCTAATCGGGTGTCTATAGTCCGTTGTTACAGCGCCCGGAAGCACCCCGGCAGTCCGCCGGAGCACATTCCAGGCTACCGAATAAGGTTGTGTTTACCCTGATGGGTACAGGTGCCCGACGATTTATCGGGTACGCCTGCAATGGGTTTTCAGAAGATGGCGTGAATTTGCTGCCGGTTTGCCGCGCCCGTTATATTGGGGCCACATCAGGCTAATAGTTCACATTAATATACCCATATAACTTATTATTTTTATTGTGTATAAACTATTCATATTCTTTTTCAGAACGGTACCGGCGATTCTCGGTCCGATATTGCTCATCCTCGATAAATTCCCATCACCCAAAGGTATTGTGCCTTCGGCGCAGGACCTGACCGATCAGCAAGTTCCCGCTGCTGCCTGCGTAACCGGGCAACCGTGACAGTCGATCCGGACCAGCCCTTACTGTTTGACCCGCAACAGTTACTCAAACTGGCTTCCTACCGCATGCCATTCGGCAAATACGCCAACCGCCTGCTGATCGATCTTCCCGAACCCTACGTCATCTGGTTTGCCAGCGAAGGTTTCCCCAAGGGGGAACTGGGCAACATGTTGCGCATTGTGCACGAAATCAAAATTAATGGACTGGAATACCTGTTCGATCCGCTCAGAAAACAGTGAATCAAAAGTCGCCTAACGCTTAGAGTTGACCGTACCCCCGTAATCCGAGCCATGTTGTATGTGGGATTCCCCAATAATTGTGACTCAGGGAGATCGCGATATGAAGCGCAAGCGTTATACCGAAGAACAGATCATTTCGATCCTGAAGGAGCACCAGGCCGGCGCCTCGGTGCCTGACCTGTCGCGCCGCCTTGGCGTGGCGGAGAACACGATTTACCGCTGGAAGTCGAAGTTCGGCGGCATGGAGATCTCCGAGGCCAAACGGCCGCGGAAGCTGGAGGCAGAGAACGCGAAGCTCAAGCGGCTCCTGGCCGAGGCAGAACTCGACAAGGCCGCGTTCAAGGAGCTGGTCGAGGGGAAGTTGACGGAGAAGCTTACGGCCCGGCAATAAAAGCCGCTGGCTATACGCAGTTTTCCGGCCATGATCAGCGTCACTCGGCTGCATTTACTGTACACTATCAACGAGGCAAACAGCCAGGTCAGGCGATCCATGCACAGATTCATCTGGGCCACGTACCGTATTGGTACTCCAGCCCGCACAGGAATACAGCATGCTGCCACGCGTCGGCATCGGCTAATCGTTGCGGTGTCCGCAACCACGTTGATCATTCTATCAGCTTTCACTGCAGTCGCTGCGGCTGACCGTTCCCCGCTCGTCGTGGTGAGCACCGCGCAGACCGGCACCGTGATCAAGCAGGTGCCGTTGACCGGCACCATCACCTCGGCACGGGTTGCAAAGGTTTCGGCCGAGGTCAGCGGCCAGGTCGAGGCGGTGAAGGTCGAGGTCGGCGATCACGTCGCTAGCGGTGCGGCGCTGGTGGAACTCGACCGCGAGATCGAACAGCTCACGCTTGAGGCGCTGCGGGCTTCAACCCGGCAAGCCGGTGCCGAACTCGCTGATGCAAAGCGCCGCTACCAGGATGCGAAGCGCCTGCGCGAACAGAACAGTATCTCCCAGAACCAGTTACACCTGCTCGAAGCGGAAGTTGAAGTCGATGGCGCCACGCTCAAACAGAAAAAGGCCGAGGAAGATCGCCAGCAGGCGCGTGTGCAGCGGCATACGCTGCAGGCACCGTTCGGCGGTGTAATCAGTGAACGTCTGACCGAAACCGGTGAATGGATCGAGCCCGGCAGACCGGTGGTCACCCTGGTCGCCATCGACGAACTGCGGATCGAATTCCGCGTGCCGCAGGAGTTTTACCCACGCATCAACTCGCAAAGCATGGTCGGTGTCACGCTGGACGCCCTGCCGGAGCGCGAATTCGACGGCACCATCGACGCCGTGGTCCCGGTCAGCGACGCGAGTTCGCGCACCTTCCTGATCCATGTCAGGGTGGATGCGGGTGATGCGCGCCTGACGCCGGGCATGTCCGTGCATGGCAAGCTCAAGCTGAGCACCGGCCGCCGGGGCGTGATGATTTCGCGCGACGCGATCCTGCGCTACCCGGACGGCCGCGTCACCGTGTGGGTGATCAACCCGGACAAAGAGCCGCCGACCGTCTCCGAAAAACGTGTCATCACCGGAGATGGCTTCAATGGACTCATCCCGATCCGTGAAGGTATCCAGGCGGACGATGTCATCGTCGTGCGCGGCAACGAATCCCTGCAGGAAGGTCAGCAGGTGCGCATCCAGCGCGAGGAGTAAACGGGCCCTTGGATCATGTTTGAAGCCATCATAAAACGCGGCACGCTGATGACCGTTATTATCCTGATCGTCAGCGTGCTCGGCGTGATGGCTGCGCTGCGCATCCCGGTGCAGATGATCCCGGACCTGGAAGTGCGCACCATCACCGTGCGCACTTCCTGGCCCGGCGCGACCCCGCAGGATATCGAAAAGGAAATCGTGATCGAGCAGGAAGAATACCTGCGCAGTATTCCCGGCCTGCAGCGCATCATCTCCTCCTCGTCCTTCGGCCGCGCCTCGATTGAGCTCGAATTCCCGTTCGGCATCGACCTGAACGAAACCCTGATCAATGTCAACAACGCGCTGTCGCAGGTGCCATCCTACCCCATCAACGTGGACGAGCCACGCATCTACGCGACCTCGTTCTCCGCCAACTCCTTTATGTACTTCCGTGTCGCACCGCTGCCCGGCAACCCGCGCAAGCTCGACATGGTGCTGATGCAGGACTTCATCGACGACAATGTCCGCACCCACATGGAAACCGTGCCCGGCGTGTCGCTGGTGAGCGTGTACGGTGGCGCCGAGCGCCAGGTGCAAGTGCTGCTCGATCCGGAGCGTCTGTCCGAGCGTGACATCAGCATCCAGGACGTGCGCCGCGCAATCACCGAGCGCAACCGTGATATCTCCGGCGGTGAAATTGAGTCCGGCAAGCGCCGTTACCTGCTGCGCACCGTGGGCCGCTTCCAGGACCTGCAGGAACTGCGCGACCTGATCCTGGTGCGGCGCGGTGACTCACTGATCCGCCTCGGCGACGTCGCCGAAGTCCAGCTCGACCATTATGAGCTCAGCCGCATTTCCTACACAGACGGCGATCCGGTGATCGGACTGTCGGTGCGGCGCCAGGCAGGTTCCAACGTGATCGACATCAAGGAACAACTGATGGTCGAGATGGAACACATCAACAACGACATCCTCAAGCCGGCCGGCATGTTTATGCGCCTGATCGCCGACGATGTCGGCTATGTGCAGGCCTCGGTGCACAACGTCTGGACCAACCTCAGCCTCGGCGCCATACTCGCCAGCCTGGTTATGTTCCTGTTCCTGCGCTCTGGCCGAGCCACGCTGGTCGGCGTCATGGGCATCCCGGTCTGTACCATCGCCGGCTTCATCGGTCTGCTGATCGCCGGCCGCACCATCAACGTGATCTCGCTCGCCGGTATCGCGTTCGCGATCGGCATGACACTGGACAACAGCATCGTGGTGCTGGAAAGCATTGAGCACCAGCGCCGCAAGGGCCTTGACCGCCTGCGCGCGGCAGTGGCCGGCGTGCAACTGGTCTGGCCCGCAGTGCTCGCCTCCACGCTGACCACCGTGTTGGTGTTCGTGCCCATCCTGTTCATCCAGGAAGAGGCCGGCCAGCTCTACTCGGATATCGCGATCGCGATCTCGGCCTCGATCCTGACTTCGATGCTGGTTGCCATTGCTGTGATCCCCACCGCTACTGCGCACCTGGAGTTCTCCACCGACAAGCTGCACGTCAATGGGCAGACGCATGACCTGCACCGGCGCGTGATCGAGCGCATCAACTGGCTGATCGCGAACCCGCGCAGACGCAGCGCCATCATTCTCGGCGTTGCGCTGCTCAGCATCGGCATCTTCACCTTGCTCACGCCGCCCGCGGAATACCTGCCCGAAGGCGAAGAACCCAAGACCTTCGCCTCGCTGACCTCGCCGCCCGGTTACAACATCGAGACCATGACCACAATCGGCAACGAACTGCGGGACTACTTGCTGCCCTTCATGCAGCACGAAACGGAGCAGTTCGACAATGGCGAGACCGAGATACCGGCGCTGAAATACGTCAACATGAGCATCGAGGCGCAGCGCATCCGCATTATCTCGCAACCCAAGGACCCGGCGCATATCAAGCCGCTCATGGCGGCATTGCAGAAGAAATACCGCGAGTACCCGGCCATGCGCGGCTTTGTCACGCGCGGCTCGATCATCACCAGCAACTCCGGTGGCACGCGCAGCGTCAACCTCGACATCTCCGGGCCCAACCTGTCGGACATTTACGCCGCCGCGCTGGCAGCCTACCGCCGCGCCGGTGAAGTGTTCGATTCGCCG
>Ga0316198_10001853_pt1 | contig 12616 bp, 15 predicted proteins | sample OudBieAanoxic_MG_FD_204935 | JGI IMG/M metagenome (GOLD analysis project Ga0316198, IMG submission 204935) | Coastal sediment microbial communities from Oude Bieten Haven, Netherlands - site A anoxic | ecosystem: Environmental > Aquatic > Marine > Coastal > Sediment | place: Netherlands... | reverse complement strand
GCACAACACCGGATGCCCGACCGGTCGCCGCGACACCGGCTTCGACCATGACCGCAAGCATGCCGACCGAGTTCCACGAACTCGATCCCAGGGCGATCGCGATCGCCGCCGGCCAGAGCAACCAGACGGCGATCTGGCCGGAAGCGAAGAACAATCCGGCAGCCATCAACGAAAGCCCCGCCATCGCGAACAACGAACCGCGATACGCGCCGGACTGCTCGGCGTACCGGCTCCAGGCAATCCTGCCCACCACGGCAACCAACGCAACCAACGCAACAGCGATTCCGCCTGCAATCGGGCTGAGCCCGAGCGTCTCTTCGGCGAAGAGGGGCACAAGAAAGGTCACTGAACCAGAGAACCCAGACAGGAATCCGTAGCCCGCAAGCCACCAGATGGCAGCCGGGAGTCGGCCTCGCCGATCCTCACGGCTGCCTGCCGTGCTCTGCGGTGCGGATGGAACCACCCACAGAGCCAGAAGAGAGAGAACCAGCGGGATGGCTGCAACCACGAGATAGGCGCCCCGCCAGCCGATAGCGACCGCAACCGATGGAACAGTTACGCCCCCGAGGAAGATCCCGAACTGGACGCCGGACTGTTTCACCCCCGTGATCAGGCCGCGTTCGCCTGCCGGTAGGTCCTCAGCGATGAGCTTGTTCGTTGATGGATTCGCGAACGCGTTGGAGAACGCACCGGCGAGCGCCCCGGCGAGCAGCATCACGTACCCAACCGCTGTCCCGAGAAGGAGAAACGTGGCACCGGCGATCACGAACAAGGCGACGATCGCTGCCTTGCCGCCGATGCGGTCGGTGACGCGGCCGGCGACCGGAGACAGCACCGCCGCCGCGATGTTCACCACCGCGAGTACAACCCCCAACTCGGCACGGCTGATCGACAGGTCGTCGATGATGAACGTCGCAAGGATGCCCAGCGACGCAGCCGTGAACGTTGCTGCCCCCATGGCAAGGAACAGAAGTGAGCTGAAGGCGAACCGGCGAGTGCCGACCATCGGAGTGGCCACCCAATGATTCAAGCCGCTTCAATGCCGTCATGCGCCGTAGCGACAGGCTCTTCACCAACGCCTCGCCGAAACGCACCTCACATCAACGCCCAGACGCACACGGAACCGTGATGTGAAACCAACGCTCCTTTGGACACGTGATATCGCGACGCTCTTCGATGAAAGGGTGGGGGCGCTCTGAGCCCTCGTCTTCTGCCGGTTGGGCCCCACCTAGAACGACGCTTCTGCTCAACCCGTGAGGTAGTCATTCGTGAGTGAAGCGCTGGTGATAGCGAGACCCCCGGCAACGAACCCGATGTGCACACACCTTGCCGGGTCTGAGATGACTAGCCATTCGCATCTACTCGATCGAGGGTTGTCGCCGACCTTGGCGTGTCGTTCTCAACGTGATAGCGCACGCGAGGTTTGTGTGCTTGCCACGGCTCAAGAACTTCTGCTGTTCGTATGCTCGGCCCCGTGGTACAGTTAGTTCAAATTTGAAACACTATGAAGGAGGGTGTTCAAGATGCGATCCATATTGATGTTCTTTGTGCTGGTCCTTGTTGTTAGTGCGTGCGGAGACGGGGACGAGGCGGCTGAGACGTCGACAACCGCGGTTCCAACCACCACGGAAGCTCCAGCCACGACCGAAGCTCCAACCACCACGGAAGCTCCAGCCGCAACGGAAGCTGCCGGCGGAAACGTGGCCGTGACGCTGAGCGAGTTTGTGATCGACACCGAAGACACGCTCACAGCTGGAGAGGTGACGTTCGACGTCGTCAACGACGGGGCGAGCGAGTTTGATCACGAGTTCGCGATCATCGCCGCCGACAGCTACGACGAGTTGCCCAAACTGGGCAACGGTGCGGTTGACGAGGAAGCGTTGGCGGAAGGCCAGTTCCTCGGCCGGACTGCGCGACTGGAGCCTGGTCAATCCGAGACCATCGCGTTCGATCTGGAGCCGGGTACGTACCTGTTCATCTGCAACATCAACTTCGGTCCGAACTCGCACGCCGCCAATGGGCAGATGCTCATCGTCAGCGTGAATCCGTAGTGCTTGACACCATCGCGGGGATACCGTCCCATCCGCTGTTCGTGCATGCGCCGGTGGTGCTGATCCCTTTGGTCGGTCTCGCTGCGATCGTGTTGGCGTTTCGTCCTGATTGGCGAAACAGGCTTGGATGGTGGCCCGCGGTGGCGGCGGCTGCATGCCTGATCGTAACGTTCTTGGCGGTCGGGTCCGGTAATGCGCTTGATGAGCGGCTTGATGGGCTGGTCGACACGGAACGTCACGAGTCGCTGGCGCTGACCACCTTGGCGCTGGTGGCGGTGTTCTTTGGGGCGACGGTGGCGCAACGTCTGTTGAGAAACTCGGACGGTCGGCTTCGCGGTGTGGCGCGAGCTGTTACGTTGCTGGTGGTCGTGTCGGCGGGCATGGCGGTGTGGTGGACATTTCTCACCGGCGAGGAGGGCGCACGCATCACATGGAGCGGCGTAGTGCAATAGAGGACGATGCGGGTGACTTGTATCCAGACATTGTGGGGACCGGTGCGCATCTCACAACTGCCGAATTGCGGGCGTGGACCAGTTTCCTTGACGCAAGCCGCCTGATCGAGGAGGTCCTGGCCGCCCACGTCAGTCGTGAGCACGACATGAACCATGGGGAGTATGAAGTGCTGGTGCGCCTCGACGGGGCGAAAGGCCGGATGCGCATGGCCCAGTTGGCGTCACAGGTGGTAGCAACGCCGTCGAGATTGACATACACAGTGGATCGCCTAGAGGCGCGCGGCTGGGTACAACGGCGTTCCCTGGCCAGCGATGGTCGGGTCGTGGTGGCCGAGTTGACGCCAGAAGGTAGGGCGGCTCTTGCCGAAGCGGCCGTAGTCCATGCCGACCTGATTCGACGCCACCTGCTGTCCCATCTGGACGCTTCCGAGACCGACGCGTTGGCTGCTGCGATGGGCCGCGTCGTCGCTTCCGTTCGCGACAAGTGACAGGAGCTTGGCTCGGTCAGAAGGCGACGACTACTCGGCAACCCGACGAGGGCGCTTCAGTGTTGTTGGACGCCCTTCGGGGTCCCTGGTCCAATCACGACGGCGCTTCGCGACCCATCCCGCTCGACGCGCTGGCGTCCGCGCGTGGGTTCCGGAACGACGCTTTCTGATGGAAGCGTCGGTTGATGGTCGGGATTCCGCCGCCGCCCTGGCTATTGGGGCTGGGACGTCGACTCGATCAACGCTGTGACAGCGGAACGAACCGCTTCGGCAAGGTCGGGAACGCGACGTAGGCGGGTTGTGAGGGTGTCCTGGTGGACGATTCCGTTGTCGGCGAGCGCACGACAGAACTCGTAGTCCTTGGGACGTCCCGCGATTGCCTTGGAGAGCCAGAGGTCGTGCAGGTCGAGGCACCAGGCGACCACACCATTGGTCATCGGCGACTCGTACCCAATGAGTCGCTCTCGCCATCCGTCGGGGAGAACCGCGGTGGTCTCGCTCACGCCTTCTCCGTAGTAGCCGAAGGTCTCGTGGAACATCGATGCCTCGCCGATGGATGCGTCGATGAGGTCCGCTTTGCGGGCATCGGCGTCGTTGAAAGCCACGATGTCGACCCCGACGGATCGTTCCGCCTCCTCCGGGAGATCCCCGGAGATTGAGCCGTGGATGGCCTGGCTGCCGATGACGAGGATCTCGGTCTCGCCGAGAATGCCGCCGGCCGCACGAACCGCGTGATCAAACTCGGCGCGCTTCATACCGCCGCGTCCCGACGCGCGAACTCGCGGTAGACCCGTGTTCGTTCGTGGGGCTCCAACACACCTGCGAATGGCGTCACCTTTCGTAGGTCACGCGCACGCAGGCTTGGATCGAGCATGGCGGTGACGATCGCCTCGACGGGGCGACTCAGTATGTCGTCCCACTCGGTGAACAGATCGGCGGTTTGCGGGTTGCGGGTTCGCATGCCGGTCAAGTTACGTCGTGCCTGGTCGAGTGTCTCGACAAGGTGTGCCTTGAGGTGATCGGCGATGGCGCGGTGGAGCGCCAGGCTGCGTCGATCCTCTCGGGTCATGGCGGGGGGGAATACCACAACTGCCTCAAGGCCGACCGCACGCGCCATGCGAGACAATGTCCGGAGGCTGGGGCTCTTTCGGCCGGATTCGTATGCGGCGATCGTCGGCTGCGACGTACCGGCGGCGCCTGCGAGGTCGGCCTGCGTGAGGTGGGCGGTGCTGCGGAGCTCCCGGACGGCATTCATGGGCATCAGTATATCCAAACAGATATAGTCATGTCCAGTGCTGTCTGCCAAGAACGGGCGTCGAGCGCGCGGGCGTGCGCGGCCTCGACTTGGCTTGTCCTCATCGCTCTCAGTCCTCACCGTGCCACGCTTTCCAACGAAAGCGTCTCCCCTGATTGTCCCGTTCGGGCGGAACGACGCATCCTGTCAGAGGCGTAGCTCCCCGATTCGAGTGCTGGGGCCACATCACGCCACCAAAGCACGGGGCGGGATCGGCTCAATCTCACCGAAGAACTCGCTGAACGCAATACCGGGCTGCTGGGTCGAGGAGACCACTCCGGTCCTCCGTATCCTCAACCCATACAAGGTCTCACCAAACGGCTCCTATGACAAGAACCCGAAGACCCCACCACCCACACCCCGTCCGTATCCAGCAATCTGAGGGGGGTTCAGACTGCCCAAGGGTCTGCCGATCAGAAATGGATGGAAACCAGTGTCCAGGTCATGTTCCTGGTGGTCGTCGTTGCGGTGTCGACCGTCTTCGCGTTCGTTCTGGACGTGCGGCGTGGGGTCGAGAATGATCGGTTTGTCGCGTGGCTGAAGGCCGAGAGGAAGTCAGACTGGGACGCGTTGACACGCTCGGACCGATTGCTGACCATCAGAGCCGTTGAAATCCTCCGCCGCGGCGCTTTGGCGGACGACACCGAGTTCCACGCTCGCTATCAGTTGACGAGGCACGGGACCCGATTCGCGGCGGCGATGAGCGTTGCAGGCGCCGGTATTGCACTGGTGCTTCTTGGCACCGTCTTCTTCGGCTGGAATTGGTAGCAGCCTGTCGCATCCGTTGACCGACTGGGCCGACTCACTCGGTCCCGCCTCGGGTCCGGGTGCTTTCTGATGGAGCGCCGCTCTTTGATGGAAGCGCCGCTGGCACCTCACGGGGTTGAATTCGACCCTGGCGCCTCCGGCACATCGGCGGCACAATGAAGCAAGAGTTCCACGTACAGGTGGTGATCGGTGCGGAGACTCACAGATTCGACGTGGATCGACTCACCGCCCGAGGCGGTCTGGGATTGGCTGTCTACGATGTCCGAGCACTACACGGATTGGCACCCGGATCACGTATCGGCGGAATGGGTGAGCGGGGAACCCAATCAAGTCGGGTCGATCCTCGAGGCAGTTGAGGACTTGGGGGCCACTCGGGAGGTGCTACGTCTCGAAATGACGTCTATCGACCCTCCTCACGGTTTCGAGTACCGGATTCGCGGCCCCGTCGCGATGCTGCTCCCCGGTGGTGCCTTCTCGGTGGTGTCGGATGGCGGGGGAGCGTGCTTCACCGCCGTGATCTCCTATCGCTTCGGCAGGCTGACGGAGCTCCTGTTCAGTCGTCGCACGGCTGCGCTGAGGCGACACATGCGCGAAGAGGGCGAGAACCTGAAGCGGCTTGTCGAATCGGGACGGTGACAACGGTGCCCTGACCCTCCCTCCCTACACACCCGGCGAGGAGAACCTGCGCTCGAACCGGAAGTCGCAGCGTTCTCCGCCGGTGGACAGCTTTGTGGTGCGGCACCAGTCCAGTTCGGGTGAGATATCTGCGTACAGAATGTCGTCCACGCGGCAGTAGGCCGGTGTCAATTCTCGAGCTCCCAACTGATCAAGGGTGTCGAGGTAGTAGCAACCCGTCATGTCGAATGCGACCCGATTGCGTGATACCTCCAGCCACGTGACCCTCCAGCCCGGAGACGGGTACACCAGGGGAGTGAACCCGCGGACGATGAGGGCAAAGGTAGGGAAGAACCCGCGACGCCGACCCCGCCGTTCGAAGCGTTGCCGGCGTGGCTGGGTATCGCGTTCCAGAGCGGCGCCGATAACAGCGGCGGCCCGCTCATCCGACCAACCTTCGGTCTGGAGACTTCGGTACAGGGCGACCCCGGGCAGGAGGTATCCGGCAAGATGCCATCGCAGCACCGGATGCCGCGGCCACGTGACACGCCCGGCCAAAGCCCAGTAGCGGTCGCGGGCAGTGGTCTCGACGATGTCACAACTTGCTGGCGACTGCCGAATCCACCGATCCAGCTTGCAGACTCCCAACCGTGCAAACCAGCGAATCGTCCTCGGAAGCCGCTCCGGCACCTCGGCCGCCATACCCACACAATGGAACGGCGTCGTGCCCGTCGCCAGAGGCCAACGGCCTCTGGAACGCCACCGGTCTCTCCAACCGAGGGACAGCCCGAATTGGCGGCCGGCTAGCCGTGAGCGAGCTCAAGCTGACGCTCGGCCACCGGTCCGTAGTTTCGGCTGTAGGACAGAAGGTGATAGCCCTCTTGGACCAGGATCAGCTCGGCGTTCGCGATCCTGTTTGCTGCGTTGGTGGCATGTTCAACTGGGATGACCGAATCGTTTGCGCCGTGGGCGATCAGCGTCGGCGTCGTGATGTCAGCGAAGGGGAGGTTCGCGAGATTTGTACTCTCGTTGATCTTGTCGTTGGCCCAACCGGGCCGGCGGTACTTCCGCGGGGCGATAGAGACGAATTGCTCCTGGAATCCGTGGAGTCGGGCTGGATCGGAATTGATCCAGTCGGCCGCCGCCTTCTTCTGCTCCTTGGTCAATCCTTCCGACATGCCGTCAACGGCGAACGATGTCATCACCGTCGGCCGTCTGCTCGCAACCTGGTAGGAGAGCCACACGAAGAGGCTGGTTTCGACGGTTGCTCGTTGGATTGCGGTCATGGGAGCCTTGAAGGGCAGGAGGAGTGCGGCATCAAGGAAGAGGGCAGTGGTGCGGTCCGGATGGCGAGCTGCGAAGTGCACGGCCGATGGGCCACCAGATGAAACACCCAGGATTGCGGCCCGTTCGATGCGGAGGGTGTCGAGGATTGCCGCATAGAGATCGGCCTGGCTTTCAGGGCTGCGACCGGCTTCCAGCGGTGTCCGCAGATAGCCGGGGCGGGACGGTGCAAGGAGCTCGTAGCCGCCGTCTCGCAGATGTCGACAGTAGGCGAGTCCTTGATCGAATCCTCCTGGTCCGCCGTGAATTGCCAGAATCGGCGCGCCTGTGCCCTCCCTGGCCAGCTGCACGTCCCCTCGCGACGTATGGAGCACCGTGGCACGCTCGTCGAGCGATGCCATCAGCTTGTCAGACCATGACATAGCGGCCTCCTATGAATCGTGTCCGAGCTATCGGTATCGCCGGACGACGCTGACCTCGACGCAGATCTCCGTCCGTTCGAGATGTGTCGTGCCCATGAGGCCGCGGCCACGCCCCCTCAAACAGCCGTCTCGGCTTCCGAGGATTATCGCGTTCAGAAGCCGTCCTTGCATCCGCGAATGCGATCAGGAGTACTTGGGACTGGGTCACACGGCATGAGGGCGCTACCTACAGCACGGGTGCTTGGTCGATCCAACCGGGCCTATCCCGGATTCCCAGGTCGGGAGGCGGTCGCAGCCAAGCCTTCTCCGCGGACAGCAAGGACCTCCCCGTGAGAGGCGTAGATCCACGATCCTTCGTGTTCGATCCGTGAGTAGTTCGGCTCGGTGGCATCGAGCGCGGCGAGCTGCTCATCGTCGAGGTGGACAGCAACGAAGCGGCGGACATACCCGGCACACCGATAGGGGGCGGCGGCAACGTATCCGGGAAGTGACACGTGCGCCGAATGGCCGGCCGCCACACCCGTGTGGCTCATAATCGACATCGCAAGTGGGGTCTCGAGACCGGCTCGATTCATCTTCCGGTGTATCACGTCGAACGATGCATTGGAGCCGACGGCGAGCACCCGATGTCGGTTCGCCACGGGTTTGGCCCCGAGGGTCTGCAGCACACTGTCGATCTCGCTGGATTGGATGAATCGTCGCTGTGCAAGGACGCCCGGCCGATCAATCGGTTGCCACGGGTACCGCTCAGGAGGCAATGGCTCCTCGTTGACCGCGAGCGACTGCCGATCGGGATCAGTCATGGCCAGAACCCTATTCAGTTACCGTTACGAGTCTCTCGCTGGCTGATGGACGCATATCCTGGCGACGAGGAGACGCGGGTGTCACACGAGACGATCTACCAGTCATTGGTCATCCAGGGCAAAGGCGCACGGCGCAAGGAACTCTGCCGTTGTCTACGAGCCCTGGGTTCGCAAGAGGAATTGGGTGTCAAGCTGGCCAACTGTTCGTCGTGGTCGGGCCGATGATCCTCGGTGTTGATGTCGGCGGGACCTTCACCGATCTCTTCGCGTGGGACGGCGAGCGGATTCAAACGGCGAAGCTCCCGACGACCCTCGACCAGAGCGAGGCGGTCCTCGACGGCGCGTCCGAACTGGCCGACGCGGTCGACTTCTTCGTTCACGGGACGACCGCGGCGACGAATGCCCTCCTCGAACGCACCGGGGCCCATACGCTCCTCGTTACGTCGCCGGGCTTCGAAGACGTGATCGAGATTGGCCGCCAGGATCGCCCGAGCCTCTACGACGCGAGCGTCGAACGACCCGAACCCCTGGTCGAACGGACGGACCGGGTCTCCGATCCTTCGCGCGTCGATCCGGGGAACTACGAGTCGGTCGCGATCAGCCTGCTGGACTCGTACCGCGACCCGTCCGGAGAACGCGTGCTTCGAGCTGCGATCAACGAAGCGTCCCCGACAACTGCGGTGTCGGTGTCGAGCGAAATCGTCGCCGAGTTCCGCGAGTTCGAGCGAACATCGACGACGGTGCTCAACGCCTACCTCACGCCCGTGGTCGCCGACTACCTCGCCCGGCTTGGAGCCGGTGTGCGATCCGCAGGGCTCGCAGACGCTGTCTCGGTGATGCGTTCGTCTGGAGGTCTGATCGATGCCTCGGACGCCTCCCGTCTCCCCGCGTCGATCCTGCTTTCTGGCCCGGCCGGCGGGGCAATGGCGGCCGCGTCAGTCGCCGCGGTGCTCGGCCGGGATCGCGTCATCGCGTTCGACATGGGCGGCACGTCCACCGACGTCTCGCGTATCGAAGGTGGACGTCCGGAGATCGCCTACGAGAGGTCAGTGGATGGCTACGCCTGCCGTATGCCGTCGATCGCGATCCACACCGTCGGGGCAGGGGGAGGCAGCATCGGGTGGGTCGATGCCGGTGGGTCGCTGCGAGTCGGGCCGCGCAGTGCCGGGGCCACTCCGGGGCCGGCCTGCTACTCACGAGGCGGTGCCGACGCCACGGTGACCGATGCCAACGTCTATCTCGGCCGCATCGCCCCGGACGCAGCGCTCGGCGGGCGGCTCACCATCGATCGAATGAAGGCCGAGACGGCCTTGGCGGCCCTCGGGGACGCTACGGGCATGCCGACCGACGACACGGCCCTCGGGATCCTCCGCGTCGTTGAAGAGGTGATGGCTGGAGCGATCCGCACCGTCTCGATCGAGCAGGGCGCCGATCCCCGAGACGCGTGGCTCGTCGCGTTCGGCGGCGCGGGTGGGCTCCACGCCACTGCGCTCGCACGGTCCCTCGGCATGGCCGGCGTGATCGTCCCTCCTCATGGGGGCGTGTTCTCCGCGGTCGGTCTGCTCCTCAGCCCGCCACGAGTCGATACGGCATGCAGCGTCTTGCTCCGCGACGAAGACAGTTTCGACGACGCCGTGGCCGCGATCGCTGCCGAGGCGGTCGCGCATCTTCCCCATGCTGCGGTCGAGACGCTGGCCGACGTGAGATACCTTGGGCAGTCCCACGAAGTCACGGTCCCATGCAGCGTTGGGGATGGCTGGGAGGTCCTCGGTGCTCGGTTCCACCGCCTGCACGAGGAGCGCAACGGCTTCTCACGACCCGGCGATCCGATCGAGCTCGTCACCGTCCGGGCGACGGCGACCGGCGCGCCGGCAATCGATCCCAACACGGTGTTCACATGGGCACCGGAAGGGTCGGCCGATCTCGGAGTGCGCCCTGTGCGCACCGCCGACGGTTCGGTCGAGGCGCGTGTGTGTCGCCGTGAAGGACTTCGTGTCGGCGACGTGATCCCCGGTCCCGCAGTAATCGCAGAGCGGGAGGCGACAACGTGGATCGCCCCCGGCGAGCGCGCCGTCGTGTCGGAGACGGGGGCTCTGGAGGTGACATGGTGATCGTCGATCCCGTCACGCTCGAAGTCGCTCGCAATCGGCTGGAGGGCATTGCCGACGACATGGGCGTCGTGTTGCGCCGCACCGCCTACTCACCCAACATCAAGGAGCGGGCTGACTGTTCCGCTGCCCTCTTCACCCCCGACGGAGAGATGCTCGCCCAGGCAGAGCACATCCCGGTCCACCTGGGATCGATGCCCGCATCCGTCGCGGCCGTGCTCGACCTGTTCGGGGTGGATGTCGAGCCGGGAACCCAGTTCGCCGTGAACGATCCGTACGCCGGCGGAACTCATCTCAACGACCTCACCCTCGTCCAGCCTGTGTATGTGGGCGGGCAGCTTGTGGCGTGGGCCGCGAACCGGGCGCACCACGCGGACGTTGGCGGCGAGGCGCCCGGCTCAATGCCTGCGCACGCCACGCGTGTCGACCAGGAGGGCCACATTGTCTCCCCAATGCCGGCTGTGCACGCAGGTGTCTGGCTCGACGGCTTCTTGGATCCGTTCCTTGCCGCAACCCGCACGCCAGCCGAGCGACTGGGCGACCTCTCCGCGCAGATGGGGGCGAACAAGGCCGGTGCGCGCCGCATCGAGCAGCTCGTCGCTGCCGAAGGAGTTGATGAATGGCGTCGCGTCACGGCGGCATTGCTGTCGTACGGCGAGCGGCGCACGACAGTAGCCATCACTGCACTCCCGGACGGTGCCTACCGGTTCACCGACTACCTGGAATGGGGCGAGGAGGACCTCCCCATCACGGTGGCGGTGACAATCAGTGGCGAACATCTCCACGCGGACTTCACCGGCAGTGCAGGCCAGATAGCGGGCAACATCAACGCCGTCGAAGCCGTCACCCTGTCGTGCCTGTACTACGCCGTGCGGGTCGCCACCGACCCGACCATCCCGGCCAATGGCGGCTGCTACCGACCCGTGACGTTGAAGACCGAGCCGGGTTCCATCGTCGACGCAACAAGACCCGCCGCGGTTGCGGCGGGGAACGTCGAGACGAGCCAACGGATTGCCGACACGCTGCTCGGTGCGCTCGCGCAAGCTGCACCCGATCGTGTGCCTGCCGCCGGACAAGGCACGATGAACAACGTTCTCATCGGCAACGACGACTTCGCGTATTACGAGACGGTTGGTGGCGGTCAGGGGGGAGGCCCCAGCGGGCCCGGCATGTCGGGAGTCCACACCGGCATGACGAACACGAAGAACACGCCGGTCGAGTCGCTCGAGGCGCACTACCCGTTCCGGATCCTGGCCTACCGCCTACGAAACGGGTCCGGTGGTCGGGGGCTTCATCCCGGAGGTGACGGTATCGAGCGTGAGATCGAGTTCAGCACATACGCGACCGTCTCACTCATGGGGGAACGCCGCCGACTCCGGCCGTGGGGCCTGCGCGGGGGCGAACCGGGCGCCGTCGGCGAGGACTGGCTCATCCGTGACGGAGCCGCCGAGCGGCTCCCGGGGAAGTGCACGGTCGAGGTAGAGCCGGGGGACAGGCTCCGCGTTCTCACTCCTGGCGGCGGCGGTTGGGGAACGCCCGGTAGCTGAAGTCCCGTCCCCCACCGCTGCGTTCGTGGCTCACGTACGAGAGGAAGGGGAGCCACAATGGACCGGGTGGCACCAACGCGCGCACAGATCCGGGCAGCTCTCGAGGCCGACCAGACGATCGATATCGTCACCATCGGTGCCCGATCGGGACGACCGCAGACCACCGAGATCTGGTTCACCAACGTGTCGGGTCGAATCATCATCTGCGGAACGCCGGGTGCGAAGGGCGGCAACGGGGCGCGAGTCCCTCGTGATTGGTTGGCCAACTTGATCGCGAACCCCGATTTCCTCTTCTGCTTGAAGGAGAGCGTGCAGGCGAGCAGGGCGACATCTACTACTCCAGCAAGATCCACTTTGAACCCAACTAGCGCCCGGTTCGGAGTGGAGCTTCGTCCGTCAGGCAGGGCCCACGCGGGGCCCTGCCTGAATGGCCGGGCCGACGTTTGGAAGTGACGCTCTCCGAACAGAGAGTTGGTAGCGGGATCTCGCGTCACGGGACACCTACAGAGTTCCTCGCGCCTATGCCTCGACCTATCGTGACGTTTCTCGCTCTCAGCATCGGAGAGAGCGATCCAGTCTCGCCGTCCTGACGCCGATACAACACCATGCAGTGGCTTCTACTCGTGCTGAGCCTGCTCTTCTTTCAGGCATCGCCCACCATCGTGGTGAGCCCGGATTCAGCCCAGGCCGGTGCATCTTTCGAGGTCATCGGGAGTGATTTCACGGCCGGAGCGCGCGTCAGGCTCCTCTGGGACGGCGCAAGACTCAACGGCAGGGTGCGAAT
>Ga0316198_10001852_pt1 | contig 12620 bp, 11 predicted proteins | sample OudBieAanoxic_MG_FD_204935 | JGI IMG/M metagenome (GOLD analysis project Ga0316198, IMG submission 204935) | Coastal sediment microbial communities from Oude Bieten Haven, Netherlands - site A anoxic | ecosystem: Environmental > Aquatic > Marine > Coastal > Sediment | place: Netherlands... | reverse complement strand
GATCGCCTCCGAGCATGTGGTCGAGAGCACCGTTTCGGTGGTCGACCTGCCGTCGGACGAGATGAAGGGTCGGATCATCGGCCGTGAGGGGCGCAACATCCGCGCCTTCGAGCAGGCCACCGGCGTCGATCTCATCGTCGATGACACTCCGGAGGCGGTGATCCTCTCGTGCTTCGAGCCGGTGCGGCGTGAGATTGCGAGACGCGCCCTTGAAAGCCTGATCCAGGACGGCCGTATCCACCCGGGACGGATCGAGGAGTTGGTGGGCAAGGTCAAGGCGGAGATGGATGAGAAGCTCCTCGCCGATGGTGAAGCCGCGGCGCTCGAAGTCGGGATTCCCGACATCCATCCCGAGCTTCACAAGCTCATCGGTCGCCTCCAGTTCCGATCGTCCTATGGCCAGAACGCGCTCAAGCACTCCATGGAAGTGGCATGGCTCTCCAACCATATGGCGGCGGAGCTCGGCGCCAATGCCGAGGTCGCGAAGCGCGCCGGTCTGGTCCACGACATCGGCAAGGCGGTGGACCGCGAGATGGACGGCACCCACCTCGAGCTCGGCCGAGAAATGCTCAGGAAGTACGGTGAGAGCGACGAGGTGATCCACGCCATGGAGTGTCATCACGGCGACTACGATCCACACTCGGTGGAGGCGGTCCTGGTGACGGCGGCGGACGCTCTGTCGGCGGCCCGTCCGGGCGCGCGACGCGAAATCCTCGAGAACTACATCAAGCGCCTCGAAAAGCTCGAGGGCATGGCCACCGATTTCGAGGGCGTCGAAAAGGCGTACGCCATCCAGGCCGGTCGCGAACTTCGGATCATCGTCGAGAGTGAGAAGATCGGTGACGACAAGGCCGTGTGGCTCGCCCGCGATGTCGCCAAGAAGGTCGAGGCGGAGCTCACCTATCCCGGTCAGATCAAGGTGACGGTCATTCGAGAAACCCGCGCTGTGGAGTACGCTCGGTGATCCGACTTCTTTTTGTCGGCGACATCATGGGGTCGGCCGGTCGCAAGGCGGTCGCCGGGGGTCTCGAGTCCCTGGTCGATCGCGAGCAGGTCGATTTTGTGGTCGCCAACGTGGAGAACGCGGCCGGCGGGTTCGGTATCACGGCCGCGGTGCTCTCCGAACTCGAGCGCTTTCCGGTGGATGTCTGGACGACGGGCAACCACGTCTGGGACAAAAAGGAGGGCGTTCCGCTCTTGGATGCGCACCCGAGCCTGCTGCGCCCCGCCAACTATCCGGAGGGCAATCCGGGGCGTGGGTGGTGCGTCGAGGAAACGGCCACCGGCGTGCCGGTGGCGGTGGTCAACCTCCAGGGCCAGGCCATGATGCCGCCCATCGACAACGCGTTTCGGAAGGCCGATGCGGTGCTCGACGAGATCGCGTCGGCTCATCCGGGAGCGAAGATCATTCTGGTCGACATGCACGCCGAGGCGACATCGGAGAAACAGGCCATGGGTTGGTACCTCGACGGGCGAGCGACCGCGGTTCTCGGCACCCACACCCATGTCCCGACCGCCGACGAACGGATCCTGCCTCAGGGGACGGCGTTTCAGACCGATGTGGGTATGACCGGGCCGTACGAGTCCATCATCGGGATGAAGCCGGCCAAGGTGCTCGAGCGATTCCTCTACAACACACCGAGGCCTTTCGAACCGGCCAAACGCGACATCCAGCTCCGAGGCGCGCTCGTTGACGCGGATGAGACCACGGGCAGGGCCACCGCGATCCGCAGGGTCAAGGTGGATGTGAGTTAAACCGCGAAGACGCAAAGCTTTTAGCTATTAGCGTTTAGCCATTAGCTCCATCACAGGGTTGCCTCCAAGGGCACGATTTGTGATGAGCCTAACGGCTAACGGCTAACGGCTAACGGCTAACGGCTAACGGCTAACGGCTAACGGCTAACGGCTCACCCGAATCCCGTCCTTCACGACGACCTTGCCCGATTTGACCACGTGGCGGATGGGGTTGACGCCGTAGTGGTAGACCAGGTGGTGATAGCTCGCACCGCTCAGGATCGCCAGATCCGCCCTCTTGCCCTCCTCGATGGATCCGAGCTCCGATGCCCGACCGATGGCGGCTGCAGCGTTGAGAGTGGCGGCGGTCAGCGCCTCCTCGATGGTGAGACCCATCTCGAGGGTCGCAAGGGCGAGGATTGTCGGCATGGATTCGGTGGGCGAGGAACCAGGGTTGCAGTCGGTGGCCAGGGCGACGGCGCAACCGGCCTCCACCATTTTTCGGGCCGGCGCGTAGTCGGATCGAAGAAAGAACGAGGTCCCCGGAAGCAGAACTCCGATGGTCTCCGATTCAGCCAGGGCGGCGATTCCCCGATCGGTGATGCACATGAGGTGGTCGGCAGACAGGGCCTTGAACTCGACCGCCAGCTCGGTTCCTCCAAGAGGTGTCAGCTCGTCGGCGTGGAGGTGGATTCTCCAGCCGAACGCTTCGGCGTCGGCCAGGAGGCGGCGGGTCTGCTCGATATCGAAGACACCGTCTTCGCAGAACACGTCCACCGCTTCGGCGAGTCCGCGGCGGGCGATGCTGGGATGGATCTCTTCCACCAGCGCGTTGACCCAACGCTCGGGATCATCGCGGTGCTCGATGGGGACCTCATGGGCGGCGAGACACGTGGGGTGGAGATCCACGGGGTGAGCGCGTTGGGCCGCCGCGATGACCTCGAGCATCTTGACCTCGGTGGCCAGATCCAGGCCATAGCCCGACTTGGCCTCCACGGTCGTGGTTCCGTGTTCGAGGAAGGTGTCGAGGCGTGTGAGGGTTCCATCGAGGAGCGTCTCGAACGACGCGGCCCTTGTGGCCTGGACGGTAGCGTTGATCCCGCCCCCCGAGCGCGCGATCTCCATGTAGGACTCGCCGGCGAGGCGGCGGTTGAACTCCTGCTCCCGTGAGCCCGCCCACACCGGGTGCGTATGGGGATCGACAAAGGCGGGGATGACGCAACCGCCGGCGGCATCGAGGATCTGCTGTGGAGGCGGGAACTTCAGTTCCTGCTCGGCGGCGTCACCGACAAAGACCACATCGGTGCCCTCGCAGCGAATGACGGCCCGAGGAGCAATCGCCAGTCGGCCGAAATCACCCCCTCGCCGCGTCGAATCTCCGATGGGTGTGGCCAGCTGGTGAGCACCCCGGATGAGAAGGCTCATCCCGATTTTTCCCCGCTTTTCTCCCCCTTGGGTGAGAGGACCGCGATCTGGGGAGTCGTCCGCTCGTCCCGCTCGCGGGAGCGATCGTCATCGATGAGGCCCTGGAGGAGCTCGACCATGCGGATCAACTCGGATCTGGTTTCACGGCGACGCTCTCGAAGCTGTTGGATCACGCCGTCGATCTTGCGGGCCCGCGCGTTGGCTTCCTCGACCAGACGATCGGCGAGGCCGTGTCCGTCCTCGATGATTTTCTGACCTTCGTCGCGGGCCGTCTCCATGGTCGTCTCCGCCGTCCGTTGAGCGGCGACCAGTGCTTGGTGAAGGGCGGCCTCGCGCTCGCGGAAGGAGGCGAGCTCGGTTTCGAGCCGATGGACTCGTTGGCGGAGCTCGCCACGCTCCCGCATCAACGACTCCATTGAGCCGGCGATCTCGGTCAGGTACTCGTGGACCTCGTTGGCGGGGTAGCCACGAAACTTGATGACGAACTTCTTGCCGAGGATGTCGAGCGGAGAGAGCTCGGACATGGTGCAGGCCTCCTTTTCAATCATCCAGTATGCCATGAAACGGTGCGATGTCTGTGATGGGGCTCCGGTTCTCGAACTTCTTGGGCTGCTTGAGCCCGCGATCAAGCGGCCGTCTCTGCGATCGGAGTCTTTCCCCCTCGGATATACTCCTCGCGAGCGGTCGTCGCCTGGCGAGGCCGCCGTGCTGGAGGATTCATGTCCGACGTTCAGCTGCGGGTCGACAATCTCTGGAAGACATTTCACCCCGGCCTCTTCGAACGGGCGGTCGAGGTCCTCAAGGGCCTCAGCCTCGAAGTCGAAAGGGGGGAGATCTTTGGATTCCTCGGTCCCAACGGCGCCGGAAAAACCACGACGATCAAGGCCATCACCGGCCTGGTCATCCTCGACAGAGGTGAGATCTCCATCGGAGGTCATGCCCACAACTCCATCCAAGCCAAGCGGTTGATCGGGTTCATGGCGGAAAACCCGTATCTCTACAACCATCTCACAGGACGCGAGTATCTCCGGTTTTCTGCCGAACTCCTGGGGGTCGACGGCACCGAAGTCGAGGATCGGGTGGCGGCGGTTCTCCGCCGGGTCGGCATGGACACCAGAGCCGACCAGAAGATGAGTGTTTTCTCCAAGGGGATGTTGCAACGGATCGCCCTCGCCCAGGCGCTGTTGGGGGAACCGGCTTTGCTCATTCTCGACGAACCCATGAGTGGATTGGATCCCATCGGCCGCCGCGACGTCCGAGACATCATCCTCGCCCAGAAGGAACGGGGTGTGACGGTCTTCTTTTCGAGCCACATCATCCCGGACGTGGAGACCGTCTGCGATCGGGTCGCCACGGTCATCGACGGCTCGGTCCGCGAGATCGGCGCGGTTCGGGATCTCCTTGCCCGAGAGGTCGAGCGCTACGAGGTCACCTTCACCGGTCTCGACCCGAGAGTCATCACGACGCCACTGGTGTCGGCCCAGATGGGAAGCGATGCCGCATGGGTACGGGTCGATGCCGGCGAGCGGGACGCACTGATCAGCGAGCTTGCCCGACAGAGTGCACGTCTGGTCAGTCTGACACCGGTGCGAAGCACCCTCGAGGATCTTCTGATGCGTCAGTACGAGGAAGGAGCGGCGTCATGACGGCCATCCGAATCATCGCCGCCAACACCTTCCGCGAGGCCCTGCGCGACAAGATCCTCTATCTCTTCCTCGGTTTTTCGATTGCCCTCCTGGCGAGCACGAAGCTCTTCGGCATCCTCACCGTCGGTGAGCAGGACAAGATCATCAGGGACATGGGCCTTGCTGGAATCCAGTTCTTCCTGATGCTCATCGCGGTGATGATGAGCGTCCTACTGATCAGTCGTGAGATCGAAAGCAAGACCGTCTACTACATCCTCGCCAAACCGGTGAGGCGCTGGCAGTTCCTGCTCGGTAAATACTTCGGCCTACTCGGCACCGTATTGGCCAACCTCTTCCTCATGACCGTGATGCTGGTGCTCTTCGTGTGGCTGTACGGCGGCGGCTTCGATCCGAAGCTCTTTCTCGCGACTTCGATGATCGGGGTCGAAATGGCGGTCCTGGTTGCCTTCGCGACGCTCTTTTCGGTGCTGACAAAACCCATCTTGGGATCGGTCTTGACCCTCGCGGTCTTCGTGGTCGGTCACGTCTCGCAGGATCTCTGGCTGCTGACCCGGCACTTGCCGGGTTCGGTCGGTCGAACGCTGGTTTCGCTCCTCTACTACGTGGTTCCCAATCTCGAACGGTTCAATTTCAAGACCGAGGTGGTCCACCAGCTGCCGATACCGGCCACCGCGGTCGGCCTCGCGGTGGTCTATGGCCTCGTCTTCTCCGCGTTGGTTCTCTTTCTCGCATGTCTGCGATTCGAAGGGAAAGACCTGCAGTGAAGCGTGTCGCAGGTGCGTTGCTCGTGGTGGCCGTTCTCCTCGCCGGAACGGTGCTGGCCGAACGCGCGCTTCAACGGGTCGAGCGCCCGGATCCGTTGGGTCGGAAGCTGCTCTACCTGCCGAGTGCGGAGATGCTCCGGTTGACGAGCCTCGGCAATGCCGGATTCGTTGCCGATGTTCTCTACCTGTGGTCGATTCAATACTACGCCCAGTACGGCATCAACGATCGCTTTCTCTACCTGGAGACGATCTACGATCTCATCACCGACCTCGACCCGCTCTACCACGACGCCTACCGGGTCGGTGCGTTGATCATTCAGCTGCCGAACACCGATGAAGATGTCCACAAAAAGGCCGTCATTCGCCTCTTCGACAAGGCCCTGCGCAACATGCCCGCCAATCACGAGATCGCCGAGGCGGCGGCCTGGGACATGTACATCCGCTACCGTGACATGGCCAACGCCCTGCGCTATCTGAAGGTCGCGGCCGCCATCCCGGGCTCTCCCCATCGGCTCAAACGTTTTCTCGCCGCGTGGAGCGAGGATGAGGAGGAGTGGTCGTTCGACAAGGCGATTTCGTACTGGATCGAGGTTCGGGAGACGGCCAAGACCGACTACGACCGAGCAGTCTGCGAAAAGCAGATCTACCGCCTCGTCGCGTCCCGCGATGAGGAACTGCTCAACCCCCTTCTCGGCGATTGGATGGCGCGCTACGGAGTATGTCCCGAGACCTGGGAGCCCCTCATCGAGGCCGGTTGGTTGGCAAAGGCGCCGATCGATTACTTCGGCAAGAGCTACCGGATTCTCCCCGAGGCCTGTTCGGCCATGGCCACCGAGAGCGTCCGGTTCGACTGAACGCCGCAGCTCCCGGTCAGTCACCCCCCAGTGACTCGAGAAAGGCCGCGAGATCGAGCGCCCGGCGGCATTGTGGATCGTCGGACAGCGCCCGTCGCACCTCCGCCGCGATCATCGGTCGGAGATCGGGATTTCCCCGAAGGGTTCCGACCAGATGTTCGAGGTCATCGGGGTCGAGGTGGACATACTCGCGCTCGGCGAGGAGAGCCTCCGGCACCGACGACCGTCGAACGAGCGCCATGGCGACATCGTCCCAATAGACCGTTGCCCAACGCTCCGAATGGAACCAAAGGGTGGAGAAACCACGGCGTCCGAGGTCCTCTCCATCAGGAGTCGTAACTCTGATCGGTTCGTGATAGCGCAGGAGCACGGTGTCGATCCGCCATCGATCGAGAAGCTCCTCCCAGCCGCCGACATCGCTGCGGCCGAAGATCTCCCAGATCTCCCGTAGCAGCGGCTCGTGAATCTCGTTGCGGTCGTCGAGGAAGACCTGTCGTTCGGGGTAGCCGTGCAGAATGAGCCACCCGCCGAAACGGACATCGTTGTAGAGCGGGCCTTCGAGGAGGTCGTTCTCGGCGAGGAATCGCCAGGCTCGGTCCGGGTACCACCGCTCGGCGAAGGTGAAACCGTTGCGGGGCCACGGACGTGCCAGGGCGACGACGCCGAGTACCGCAACCAGGGCGAGGCACACCGCGATTCGGACGCGGGCGCGAGCGGGGCTGAGGGTCCGGCCCGGGGCCAGCATCGGCCAGCGAGCCAGCGCCGCGGCCACCGACTGCGGCAGAAGCACGAAGAAGAGGCCGATGTTGCGGATGTGCTTGAGTGCGAGAGCAGCTGTCGCAGCGGTGGTGAGCCAGTTTTTTGGGGACCGGCTTCCGAGCACCAGTGCCACCGCAGCGAACGCCATCGCGAGATAGAGCGTCGGGGCGTCCGCGGGACCGGGTGCGATCCACTCCGGGTTGGGGATGTGGGGCTGCCGGACCATTTCGGCAAGGCGAAAGGGCACGGTCCAGATCAACCAGCCGTGCGGGTTGAGCAGGGGACTGAGAAACGCCGCGGCGACCCCGATCGCGCCGGAGATGAATGCCGAACGGTTGATGTTGCGTTGGATCACCTGGTCGAGGACCTCGCCGCCGAACCAGACCGCAATCAGAATCGGCGCCACCAGAATCGCGCCGTGAAGGTTGGCGCCGAGAGCGATGACCAGGGCGAGGGGGAGCGGCCACCAGCGAGTGTGGCGGCGCCGAGCGAAGAGCCACATGGCGAGCGGCAGCAGGAGCAGGGTGAAGAGCTCGGGGCGGAGGAAGAATCGTGGTCGGGCGGCGAAGACGCAGATGGCTGCGAGAAGAAGCGCGACCGGAGGGTCGAGCCCGCTGGTGGTACCGACCCGCACGAGCAGCAGCATGAGGGCGGCCACGATGAGCATCCGCATGATCACCAGCGCCGGGGCGCCGCCGAGATCGAAAAGGACGGCGACGATGATCTGAAACAGCCACTCGTGGTCGATCCACTCGGCCCCGCCCGAGGTGAAACTGAAGACGTCGTGGTCGAGAACCTCACGATGTTCGAGCATCCACCGACCACTGGCGAGGTGCCAGCCGATGGAGGTGTTGGTGATTTCGAAGACACCGATTGCGAGACCGAAGAGCACCGCGGTGACCAGGATCGTCCTCTGAAAACCGATGCGAGAACCCACTTCCGGTTCCGGTGGGGAGACGGCGGCGGGCGGCGTTGGCGCTGACGCCGTCATGGGTTCGGCATCAGGCGTCGTCAGGCTCAGGATCGTCGACCATGTACCGATCCCATTCCTCCTCGAACGCGAGTGATTGGGCCGAGGTCATGCGATCGAGGAAGACGACTCCGTCGAGGTGGTCGAACTCGTGTTGGATGACCCGGGCGTGGAAGCCGCTTGCGGTCAGGCTCAGGCTGGAACCATCCATTGTTCTGCCCTTGAGCTTGATTCTCCGGGCTCGGGGTACGAGGCCGCGCAGGCCTGGGATCGACAAACAGCCTTCCCAACCCTCCTCGAGCTCCGGGTCGACAATGCGGATCTCTGGGTTGACCACCACGGTGGGCTCGATTTCGGGCGTGTCATCGTGGGCGGGGATCCAGTAGGCGAAGAGACGGAGTTCCTCGGCGACCTGGGGTGCGGCGAGCCCGACACCCTCCTCCTCGAGCATCGAACGAATGAGACCGCGCCCGAACTCATGGAGCCGACCGCTCGAAAACCACGCCTCGGGAACCGGCTCGGCGATGGAACGCAGAGCCGGGTGACCCAGGCGGATGACCTCGAGCCGTTGGGCCTCGACGGTCATGGGAGCTGCTACCCGCAGCCGGAGCAGCCGCCGTCGGTCCCGCAGGCGTCGGCGGCGGGTTGGTTGGGATTGTCGACCATGAATCCGGTACCGCGCTGATCGTCGATGAAGTCGACTTTGGCGCCCGAGAGATTGGGTGCCGAGTTCGGGTCCACCAGGACGGTGAGTTCGCCGTTCTCAACCAGGGTGTCACCGTCGCGTTCTTCGTCGAATGTGAAACCGTAGGCAAAGCCCGAGCAACCGATGCCCTGGATGAAGATCCGGAGATTCTTGCCTTCGGCTTCGGGTGTCTGCGCCGCAAACTCCTTGACCTTGGCGACGGCCGTGTCAGAAAACGAAATCATCTGTTCCTCCAGTCAATCCGCTCATCAAGCGACGGGCACAGTCAGTGAGCCTATCCCCAAGAGGGGAACGTGGCAAGCCCGCGAGTTATTCGACCCCCTTCTCGGCGAGCCAGCGCTCGGCCTCGATGGCGGCCATGCAGCCGGTGCCGGCGGCGGTGATCGCCTGTCGGTAGACCGAGTCCTGGACGTCGCCACACGCCCACACACCCTCGATCGAGGTCCTGGCAGTTCCGGGGACGGTCGTGATGTAGCCGTTTGAGTCCATGTCGACGGCGCCGGCAAAGACATCGGTGTTGGGCCGGTGGCCGATGGCCATGAAGACGCCTTGAGTCGGGAACTCGCGGATCTCTCCGGTCTGGGTGTTTTGTAACAGGACGCCTGTGACGCCCCCGTCCTGCGAGCCGAGAATCTCGGTGACGACCGCGTTCCATTGGAACTCGACCTTAGGATTGTCCATGGCGCGCTGTTGCATGATCTTCGAGGCCCTGAGTTCGTCGCGGCGGTGGACAACGGTCACCTTGGAGGCGAACTTGGCGAGGAAGAGCGCCTCTTCCATGGCGGTGTCACCGCCCCCGACGACGACGAGCTCCTTGTCACGGAAGAAGAAACCATCGCAGGTCGCGCAGGCCGAAACACCGAAACCCATGAGCTCGGACTCGGATTCGAGACCGAGAAGCCTGGCCGAAGCGCCGGTCGCGATGATGAGGGCGTCGCAGGTGATCGTGCCGGAGGAGTCTGTGCTGACGCTGAAGGGGTCGCTCTCGAGATCAACCCCGCTGATCTGATCGAAGATGAAGCGGGTGCCGAAGCGTTCCACCTGGGCCTTGGTGCGCTCCATGAGCTCCGGTCCGAGAATGCCTTCCGGGAAACCCGGGTAGTTCTCCACCTCGGTGGTGATGGTGAGCTGCCCACCCGGTTGCATGCCCTCGATGACCAGGGGCGCGAGGTCGGCGCGGGCCGCGTAGAGCGCGGCGGTGAGACCCGCGGGACCGGAACCGACGATGAGAACCTTGACGTGTTCGGAATTCATGTGGGCCTCCGTGAGAGATTGGACCGACGAAATCGCGGAAGCGGGAATGCTCACCGCAACCACGCATTATCCATAGAACGAGCGTTGGAGCAAGGGCAAGGGAGCTCTCTCGCGAGTCCGGTCGCTCGTCGCCATGTGAAAGAGACCGAATTTGTATCTATCGATTCTCCTGTTCTTGAGTGGAATTTCGGCTGCTGATGGCGGTGCAACCGGGGGTCTGTCGGCCCTGGCGCGCGCCGGTCAGTGGGATCAGGTTCTGCAGGTCGCCTCGAGGCGGAGGGAGCAACTCCCGCTTCGGCCGGAGGAGGCGCTTGTTGCCGCCCACGCGGCGCGGCTCGCGGGGGATTCGACGGCCCAGGCCCATTTTCTCGAGCGGGCGTTGGATTCCGTTGATGTCGGTGCCGTGGCGAGGGTGGAGCTCGCCGAGCTGATCATCGACGAGGACCCTGCCCGGGCCTTCGATCTGGTCTTTGGTCTTCTTCGACAAGCGCCCTCGAGGCAGCTTCGAGCGGCTGCGGGCGAGATCGTCGAACGCGTCACGACTACCGGCGTGGACAGTCCCCGGCGATCGGCCCTCGATCGCCTGATTCCGGCTCTGCGCCGAACGACGCGACGGAAGCTCGAGCTCGCGCTGGCGACGAGCGCCGAACCACCGGATCGATCCCGGCTGAGCCGTTTGCTCGCCGCATCGACTGCCGATCTTGTGGCGTTGGCGGCGGCCAACGATCTCGGGGACCCTGCGAAGCTCGGTACGGTCGATCGGTGGCGGGTGGCCCGGACCTTCTATCGACACGGCTTGTACGAACGAGCGGTGCCGATTCTCGAGGCTCTTGACGGGGTCAAGAACAGCCATGTCCCGCAGCGCGAAGTCGCCTATCTTCGAGGTCGCTGTTCATTCCGCCGGGGTGACTGGGCGACGGCCGCCGACTGGTACCGCACCGCGATCTCGAGAACATCCGTGGGTGAACGCCGAGCTGAACTGGAGGTCCATCTCGGCCGGACCCAGGAGCTCGCCGGGGACTTGGATGCGGCGGTCGCGGCCGCGCAGAGGGCGATTCGGATGAGGACAACCGACGACCGGAGACTCTTCCTCGCCCGGCTGCGGCTCCGCCGAGGCGAGCCCGATCTGGCCCAGGCGGGCATCAGCCGGGTGCGGGGCCGGTCGGCTCGGGCGCGTGGCGAGCTCATGCTCGGTCTGTTCGAGCTCAGGGCCGGGGACGCCGACGCGGCACGGCGCCGATTGGCTCGCATCACCCGCGATCCGTGGCGTGGTCCGTCCGCCGTAATCGCCGCCGAGCTGGCGATGGTCTCCGGCGAGTCGTCGGTTGCTCTCGATCTGTTGGGCGCCGCCGCAGAAGGACTCGACACGTTCTGGGCCGAGCAGGCTCGATCGCTGATGATCGGGCTTCCGCCAGAGCGCCTCGAGAGCTGGCGCCGTCACGAAGCGGCCAGGTTGAACGGCGCGGACGGAAGGACTCGCCAGCGCTCCCTGGCCCGATGGTTGAAATTGGAACCTGACCCTCGACGCATGGTCGATCTCCGAGCCGTTGCGGCCACCGAGTTCGGTCTCGAGGGGGAACCGGCGCTCCCTACCTTTCAGCCGGGTCTCGCTGCTCGCCTCTGGGGCATGGGTCTGGGTGCATCCGCCATCCGATGGGATCCCTCCGGAATGCCCCGAAACAACGCCCGTTCGACCTGGTGGACTGCCCGAGCCGAGCTCGAGTTCGGCCAGCCCAGGCTCGCCATCAGCGTGGCTGATGCGGCGCAACGGCAGGCTTCACCGTATCTCCCGTCGCGGGGGCTACCGGTCAGTCTGCTGCATTCCCTCTATCCGCTGCCCTACGAGTCGACGGTCCGCCGGGCTGCCGCCCGGCACGATCTTCCGTGGTCGCTGCTCGCAGGTGTGGCGCGAGAGGAATCGCGTTGGGACCCCATGGTTGTGTCCAAGGTGGGCGCCCGCGGTCTCATGCAGCTGATGCCGGCCACGGCTGTCGCCACCGGCGCCGCCAACGACCGTCCGAAGATCAGCCCCGAGGATCTTTTCGAACCGTTCATCAGCCTCGATCTGGGGGCCGCCGAACTCGGACGGCTGCTCACGGTCTTTGATGGCAACCGAGCCGCGGCGGTGGCGGCGTACAACGCGGGTGAGGCGCAGGCGAAGCTGTGGTTGGATCAGTGTGGCAACGAGTGTACGGAAGCGCGATTCATAGCCAACGTCAGTTTTTCGGTGACCCGCGGCTACAGCGAGAAAGTCCTGGGAGCGGCGGCGGCATACGACGAGTTGTACGGGGAGTCGTCCGGTGGAACGATCACCGGACGAAGCGAGTGACCTCTCGCTCGTCGAGCGCCCGCTCCACCCAGCGTTCGATCTCGTCGTTGAGCTTGCGTTCGGCGATGAGCTGGTGGAGTTGGTCGTGGACCGAGGTCAGGGACGGCGCGCTCTCGCCCTGTGACTCAAGCTCGACGGCGAGTCGCCGGTAGGCGGTTTCGATCTCCTGCAGGCTGACA
>Ga0316198_10001851_pt1 | contig 12621 bp, 8 predicted proteins | sample OudBieAanoxic_MG_FD_204935 | JGI IMG/M metagenome (GOLD analysis project Ga0316198, IMG submission 204935) | Coastal sediment microbial communities from Oude Bieten Haven, Netherlands - site A anoxic | ecosystem: Environmental > Aquatic > Marine > Coastal > Sediment | place: Netherlands... | reverse complement strand
CCAGCGCCTGATCAACGACATCATTGATATCGAAAATCGCTTCCGGCGCCGGGACCTTCTGATAGAGGAGCAGTATATTCACGAATTCTATCAAAAACGGCTGCCGGGAATTTACGATGTTCGGACCCTTGGCAGGTTGTTGAAAAAAAAGAAGAACGACCGGTTTCTGCGAATGGAAAAGGACGCCCTGCTCGCCCAAAACCCGGATGATAAGCTGCTGGACCAGTATCCGGACCGCCTTGATATCGAAAATAACAGCCTGGAGTGCGCCTATTGCTTTGACCCCGGAAAAGACGATGACGGTGTCACGCTGAAAATACCTTCCGCACTGGCCCCTTCGGTATCACCGGAGTCGATGGACTGGCTCGTGCCCGGACTCTATCCCCAAAAAATTGAAGCCCTGATCAAGGGATTACCTAAAAAGTATCGTCGCAAACTAGTGCCTGTAAAAAATACGGTCGATGTCATTATTCATGAAATGCCCAAAAGTCGAAGCTCTCTTATCTCCGCCCTGGGTGAATTTATTTATCGCCGCTTCGGCCTCGATATACCGGCAGCGGCCTGGTCGGAAGAATCTTTGCCGGATTACCTGAAAATGCGGGTTGCCATTACGGCACCTGACGGCAAAGAGCTTCAGGCTGGCCGGGATCCCAACATTTTGCGGCAAGCTGACACCGGCCTTGAAAAATCCGATGAATTGAAGGCCGTGCGCCTTCGATGGGAGAAAACCGGCATCACCCGCTGGGATTTTGGCGATTTGCCGGAATCTGTCAGCGACACCTGCAAAGAAACCGGCCGCTGGATAGCCTACCCGGCATTAGAACCTTCCAGCGCTGAGAGATTTGTCAACATTCGCCTGTATCGCCAACCGGAGAAAGCGCTGACGGTTCATCTCAGGGGGGTGGCCGCACTTTATGCCATTCTTTTTGCAAAAGATTTAAAATTTTTAAGACGTCAGCTGACACTCCCGGCGGATAAGGCTTTCATGGCCGATTATTTTGGAGGTGCCAAAAATCTGGTTAACCAGATGGTTGATCGCGTCATTCAGGATTTATTCAGAAAAAATATCCGGTCCCAGGAGGCCTTTTATGCCCATGTTGAATCCGTGGCACCTAAAATATCATCCACCGGCCGGCAATTGCTTGACGGTCTTTTACCGGTCCTGACGGCCTACCATGAAGCCAGAAGCCTGATTCACAAGCTGCAGCAGAGCAGCCGCAAAAACAGCCGGGTGGTATCCTTTTTCCACGAGCAAACCGCTGCGCTTGGGCGCCTGGTGCCGGAGACCTTTATTACCATCTACGATCAACAGCGTCTGGACCATTTATTACGATACATTCAGGCCGCAGCCATCCGGGTCCGACGTGCCGCCGTCGACTTTGAAAAGGATCACGCTAAATCCAGAGATATTGTCAGGTTTACCGAGGGATTGAATCAGCTGTTAAACGAGCTTTCCCCCCGGGCCTCGGATGAAAAGCGACAGGCGGTCGAAGAATATTTCTGGATGATCGAGGAATACAAAGTATCCGTTTTCGCCCAGGAACTTAAAACCGCCATCCCGATATCCGCCAAGCGGCTGGAGCAGAAGCTTGCTGAGATCAAGAGGATGGTTTAACGTTTAAAAACGAATATCGAATAATGAATGTCGAATGTCGAAGGAATGTATTCTGCCTTTTTTTTAAAACAATGATTGAGCGAAGCGAAACCACCCTTCGACATTCTGCGGTTCTGCGGTTCGATTATTTAAAGTTGATCGCTTTTACTTAATCAACTAATCAACCAGTCAACCAATCAACAATGTTTAAATTATGGCAGCAAAATCCAAAAAGCCACTAGTATCCGTTATAATCCCCACCTACAACCGTGGCTGGGTTCTACGGGAGGCGATTGACTCTGTTCTGGCTCAGGATTTTAAGGATTTTGAGCTGATCGTGGTGGATGATGGTTCGACCGATGATACCGGACAGATCCTTGATTCCTACGATCAGAACCTGATTGTTTTACGACAGTCCAACAAGGGGGTCAGCGCCGCCCGCAACCGAGGGATCGCCGCAGCTAAAGGCAGGCTGATCGCCTTTTTGGATTCGGATGACCTCTGGTTGCCCCGCAAACTTTCAAGTCAGGTGGACTTTTTAAATTCAAATCCCCCGGCGGTGATCAATCAGACCGAAGAAATCTGGATACGCAACGGGGTTCGCGTCAATCCCAAAACCCGCCACCATAAATTTGCGGGCATGATCTTTGAACGCTCCCTGGCTTTGTGTCTGGTCAGCCCTTCGGCGGCGATGATGAAACGGTCGCTGTTCGATGAGGTCGGGCTGTTTGACGAGGACCTGCCGGCCTGCGAGGATTACGATCTGTGGCTTAGAATCAGTTGGCGCTATCCGGTCCATCTCATCGAAACCCCTTTGATTATAAAACGCGGCGGGCATGCGGACCAATTGTCCAGGGCCCCCGGACTTGATAAATTCAGAATCCAGTCCCTGAAAAAAATAATTGAAAGCGGGCAACTGGAACAGGATTCATACCAGGCTGCCGTGCGGACATTACAGGAAAAATGCGCAATATTTTCCGGCGGATGCCGCAAGCGGGGGAAAATCGCTGAAGCGAAATATTATGAGCAGTTAGCGGATCAATACAGAGGTCAGATGAGAGATGCCTGAAGTCGGAAGTGGGAATGGGGAGGCGGAATTTAATGCGTCATGGCATCGAGCATCGAGGCCATTCGATTGGAATTTTCAATGCGACAATATTGCTGTTGCAAATAGTTTCCTGATTTGATAGGGGTTGAGGGTCTGAAAGTTATTCATATATTAATTTGGCTATAGTTTCTATATATTGAAGGAAAGGAGTGAGAAACAGGAACGGCAAATTTAATTTTCACTAATCAACAGTCTTATCTTGAATTGTTAATCAACTAAACAAAGGAGGTTTCCAATGAAAAAGCTATTTGTTATTACCCTGGCACTCGTGGTAGGAGTCGCGTTCTCGGCCGGTTTAGGACCTTTTGAAACTAAAGCCGAAGCCAAAACAACCTTCGTCACCATTGGCACGGGCGGAATCACCGGTGTTTATTATCCCACCGGCGGTGCTATTGCCAAAATGGTCAACAAAAAGCGTAAAGAATACGGCATTCGCGCTACGGTGGAGTCTACCGGTGGGTCCGTGTTTAACATCAATGCCATTATGTCCGGGGACCTGGAATTCGGCGTGGCCCAATCCGATCGCCAATACCAGGCGGTGCAGGGTATTGCGAACTGGAAAGACAAGGGGCCTCAGAAAGACCTGCGCGCCGTCTTTTCCATCCATCCGGAAACCGTCGATTTGATTGCCGCGGTTGATGCCAACATCAACAGCTTAATGGATCTTAAGGGCAAACGCGTCAATATCGGCAACATCGGTTCCGGTTACCGTAAAAATGCCATCGATGCCCTGGAGGCCAATGGTCTGGATTTCAACAAGGACTTTCATGCCGAAAGCCTGAAGGCCGCCGAAGCGCCCGGACTGATCCAGGACGGCCGCATCGATGCCGCTTTCTACACCGTAGGACATCCCAGCGGTTATTACAAGGAAGCCACTTCCGGCGTGCGTAAGGTAAAATTTGTTCCCATCGAAAACGTAGACGGCCTGCTGGCAAAATATCCCTATTATGCCAAAGCCCTCACCCGGGTAGTGGAGCTCTATCCCGGCGCCCAAAATGATGCCGATGTTCCCACCTTCGGCGTCAAGGCCACCTTCGTGACATCTGCCAAGGTTCCGGATAATGTCGTTTACGCCATCGTCAAGGAAGTCTTTGATAATTTTGAAGATTTTAAAAAATTGCATCCGGCCTATGCCGGCCTGACCAAACAGAACATGCTGGAAGGTCTGTCCGCACCCCTCCATCCCGGAGCGCTGAAATACTACAAGGAAGTTGGTTTAAAATAGGGGATTGGTCGAACCTTATTATTCGCTGGCGGCGGATACCGGTTAGTATGATCTGGGATCCGCCGCCTTTGAATGCCAGAGCATTCGTAATTTATTCCTGATTGATTTGCCTCTCTGTTTCGATCTGCGCTTGTTTTCCTCAACCAGACCGGTAGTCTGAACGTTCTTGTGGACTTGTTGTTTAGTTTTCAATATCCTCATACAATACTGATATGTTAGGTGATCGTTATGACGAAAAATGAAATCCAAGAGCAGGATGAGGGCCTGGAACTAGCCAAACGAATGGCCGAAGAAGAAGAGGGTATCGGCCGCCGCCCGGAGGGATATGCTCAATACATCATCCCCTTTGTATGCATCGTCTGGAGCCTTTTTCAACTGTCCATTGCCAGTTGGCTCATCCTGGATTCAACCTTTATTCGGGCCATCCATCTGGGTTTTGCTCTACTGGTTGTTTTCCTTAATTATCCGTTATTTAAAAAAACACGCTTTGGCCTTAAATATTTTTCCGCCACCGATCGAATCCCCATACTCGATTATATTATCGGGATCATTGCCGCTTTTTCAGCCCTTTATATCGCGCTTGATTATGTCGGCATGACCTCACGCTACGGGGATCCCGTCTTACGAGACATTATCATTGGTTTGGCCCTGGTCGTACTTTTGCTGGAGGCGGCCCGCCGGGTGATCGGTCCGGCCCTGCCGGTCATCGCGATCTTTTTTATCATCTATGCCTTTTTCGGCCCCTATATGCCTGACCTCATCGCCTTCAAGGGGGTTTCGCTGAATCGCTTCATGGGGCAGATGACCATGTCCACCGAGGGCATCTACGGCATCCCCCTGGACGTCTCGGCCACCATTGTTTTTTTGTTTGTGCTTTTCGGCGCCATGCTGGACAAGGCCGGTGCCGGTAAGTATTTCATTCAACTGGCCCTGTCTCTGCTGGGGGGGTTTAAGGGCGGACCGGCCAAAGCGGCCGTTATGGGCAGTGGACTCACCGGTCTGGTATCCGGCTCCAGTATTGCCAACATCGTCACCACCGGCACCTTTACCATTCCGCTGATGAAAAAAGTCGGGTATCCGGCCAAAAAGGCCGCCGCCGTCGAGGTGGCTGCCAGCACGGACGGGCAGCTGGCTCCGCCGATCATGGGAGCGGCCGCCTTTATCATTGCCGAATATGTCAACGTGCCTTACGTGGAGGTCATCAAGGCGGCTGCCGTGCCGGCCTTTGCCTCCTATGCCGCCCTGTTTTACATCACCCATATCGAAGCCTCCAAGCTGGGATTAAGAGGCATGCCGCGAGAGGAACTGCCGCCGTTTTTCAAGACCCTCATTTCCGGCGCTCATTATTTGCTGCCCCTGTGTCTGCTCCTTTACGAGCTGATTGTGGTGCGGCATTCGCCGGAGCTGGCCGCCTTTAATGCCATCTGGGTGATGGCGATCGTCATGCTGCTGCAAAGACCGGTTCAGGCCTATCTGAACAAGCAGCCACTCGGTCCAGCCTTTAAACAGAGCATCGTCGAGATTTTTCAGGCTTTGGCCAACGGTGGCCGCAACATGGTTTCGGTCGCCCTGGCAACGGCGGCGGCGGGCATTATCGTGGGGGTTGTGGCCATGGGTCTCGGTCAGCTGATTACCGCTATTATCGATACGCTTTCGATGGGCAATATTTATCTGATGCTGGTCATTACGGCCATTGCCAGCCTGATCATCGGCATGGGGCTTCCCACAACGGCCACTTACATCGTCATGGCATCCCTGACGGCACCGGTGATTGTCGAAATCGGCAGTTACAGTGATTTTATTGTCCCGCTCATGTCGGCCCATCTGTTCTGCTTTTATTTCGGCATCCTGGCCGACGACACACCGCCGGTGGGGCTGGCGGCCTATGCCGCCGCCGCCATTGCCAAGTCACCACCGATCGCTACGGGTCTGCAGGGCTTCATGTATGATATCCGGACGGCCATTTTGCCGTTCATGTTCATATTCAACTCTGATTTGATTCTGCACAATATCAACAGCTGGCCCCAGGGGATCCTGATTTTTATCATGGCCTGCCTGGGCAATTTTGCCTTCGCTTCGGCCACCCAGGGCTGGTATTTTACCCGGGTTAAAATCTGGGAGGTCCCGATATTTTTGATGGCCACCCTGGTGTTGATGCGCCCGGACTTGATTGCTTCATGGGTCGGATTACCCCACGACCAGCGCTACTGGACCTATCTTATCGGTCTGGGGATTATGGGATTGCTGTATCTCATGCAAAAGCCTCGCATGGGCAAGGCAGCACCGGTCCCGGTAACAACTAACGCCTGATTGAGCATTTTTTTGCTCAATTAGGGCACTAGGAAACCGTCATGGATGAAATTAAAAAGATCATGGTTGCCGTGGGTTTTTCAGAGTATGCGGAAGGTATTTTCAATTATGCTGATAAGCTGGCCGCAAAACTGGGAGCAGAACTGATCGTTGCCAATATTATCAACTCCCGTGATGTCGAAGCCGTGAGTGCCATCACGAACATGGGGTATGATCTGGATCCTGAGAGGTATGTCAAAGAGCTCAAGGATGAACGTCAGAGTGCTTTTAATGAGATGGCCAAGAATGCCAGCCTTTCCAAGGATTCTATCAAGCTTATCCTGGCGGTCGGCAACCCCATTGATGAACTGCTAAGAATTATCATAGACGAAAATGTCGATTTGGTCGTTATGGGCGTCAAAGGTCGTACGGACCTGGAGCAAATCCTCATCGGATCGGTGGCCGAAAAATTATTTCGCCGTTCTCCGGTGACAGTCGTATCTTATCGTGACGAGAAAAATCGGCAACGCTTAAGAAAGCGTATAAACTTGAGCTGACCCTTAGACAAAGACTGGTGAAGGGGGGCAAAAATGTACCGAATTAAATTATCAACTGTATTGATAATGGTTACTTGCATCTTGCTCATCGGTCCACCGGCCATGGCCGGTGAACGGTTTACGGATAACGGCGACGATACGGTGACGGATCATCAACTGGGATTGATGTGGGCCAAAACCGACAACCACGGCGATATCAATTGGAAACAGGCCAAACAGTGGGTTACGTACACCTTCGGTGACACCCTTGGCAAAAGGTATGACAACTGGCGGCTCCCGACGCTATCGGAACTGCAAAGCCTCTTCGTGGATGACAAGGCCTATAAGGGGTATGAGACCGACTGCGGCCAGCGCGTCAAGATCGTACCGGAAATAAAATTGACTTGCGGGTGGGTGTGGACCTCAGAGACCTCGGCCATTCAGGCGCACATATTTAATTTCAATCGCGGGTATCATTATACGGACCGTATGGTGCATAATAAGGCCTACCGGGCCCTGCCGGTGCGGGACCTCAAATAGCATAAATAGGAATGCCGAAGTCGGAATGGGGAATGCGGAAAAAGGATGCAAGTCGGAATGGTGAATTTGGAATCTGAAATCCAAATATCCCGCACACATCTTTCCACATTCTGCATTCCGACTTCCACATTAAAATGATTCCGCTCTTTGGGAATCATTTTTGCGTCACCCTCAACACTTCCTCAATTGTGGTAATGCCCTGCAATACCTTTTGAATGCCGTCCTGGCGCAGACTCATCATTTTTTCCCGGCGGGCTTCCATTTGGATCTGGTTTGAATCAAAGGTTTCAAGAATCAGATTTTTTAATCTCTCCGTCAAGACCATAAATTCAAAAATGCCCAAACGTCCGCTGTAACCGGTGCCGATGCATTTTTCACACCCGGCGGCTTTATAGATATGGCGTTCTTTGAAGTGATTCGGTGAAACACCGATGCTTTGCAGGTATATGGTGCTGGGTTTGTAAGCCTTTTTACAGTTATCGCAAAGGATGCGCACCAGTCGCTGCGCTGCCACGGCCAATACCGAGGAGGAGATTAAAAAGGGCTCAACCCCCATATCCACCAGACGGGTAATGGCACTGGCAGAATCATTGGTGTGCAGGGTGGAAAAGACCAGATGGCCTGTCAAAGCCGACTGGACAGCTATTTCTGCAGTTTCCTTGTCTCGAATTTCACCAATTAGAATCACATCCGGGTCCTGGCGAACAATGGAGCGCAGACCCCGGGCGAAGGTCAGGTCAATTTTTGGATTTACCTGGATCTGGCTGATGCCTTTTATCTGATATTCAATGGGATCTTCGATGGTGATAATATTGATGTTCGGTTTGTTGATGGACTGTAAAACTGCGTACAAGGTGGTGGTTTTGCCGCTGCCGGTCGGTCCGGTAACCAGGATGATACCGTTGGGGGACGCCACCAGTTTTTTAATCAGTTTAAGGCGTCCCGGGCTCAGGCCGATATCCGTAAGTTCCAGCAAGGAGCCTGATTTATTCAACAGCCTGAGTACAACCCGTTCTCCAAAAGCGGTCGGAATCGTCGACACCCGCAGATCGGTGTTTTGATCACCTACCTTGACCTCAAAGCGTCCGTCCTGGGGCAGACGTTTTTCCGCAATATTCATTTTCGCCATGACCTTGATTCTGGAAATCAACGCCGGCTGAATCCATTTCGGCGGACTCAGCAAATCGTAAAGAATTCCATCCACCCGGTAGCGTACGGTAAAACTGTGCTGGTAAGGTTCGATATGAATGTCGCTGGCACGGGCTTTTAGAGATTGGGATATAATGTGATTGACCAGTTTAATGATCGGGGCTTCGCTGGTGTCATCGAGCAGATCGGCCGTTTCCTCAATCTCACTGAGGATGGCACTGCCGTTTTCCTGCATGTCCTGGACCAGTTGTTCGGCAGAATCCCGGCGCAGGTCATATTGCAGGTTGATGGCGGAAAGAATGGACTCGCGGCTTGCTATCACCAGTTTGAAATCGGTTAATTCCATCAGCCGAACCAGGTCATCAAGGGGGTGGAAATTCAGCGGGTCGTTGATGGCGATGACATGGCCGGGCGTGGCGGCCTGCTGGTCGGAATCTGCGGTGTTGGGTGGCACCATTCCACAATTAGCAGCCGTTACCGGCTTGAGATACTCCAGCGGTACCATAAAATACTTTTTCAAAAATTGGATCGGAATTTTTTCCGTAAATTCGGATTCAATATTGTCTAACGGCAGTGTGGGCCAGAAGGGCAGGTCATACTGAATGCTCAGGGCTTCAAGCAGCTGGGCTTCGGAAATGTTGTTCTGCTGAACCAGGATTTCGCCGATGCTTCCGCCTTTTTCATCTTTGAGGCGGTAAGCGTCGGCCAATTCTTCTTCATTCAAGCCGTAATCGGCAACGAGTATTTGAGATAGCTGTGGGGCCATGATGGGTGCTTAAAGCTTATTCTTATTTTTTTAAGAAATTATAGATTAACCACATAGGCATTCGTAAAAAACGGGATTGAATTTAGTGTCTGGTATCTGATATTTTCTATCCTCAAACTAAACACAAAATACCAAATACCCGGGCCGTTGGCTTACGCAAGCAGCCGAACTCAATCAAACCACTCTTTGATCGCTGAACCTATTCTGACACTTTTGGTTCATCCTCCATCGTCTTTGCCGGTTGTCCCTGGTTGATTTTAAAACTACCGCCCCTAAACGAATCCATTTGCCCCTGCTTTTCCTGCATAACGCTGGCCGCTTCGCCGGGGTTTTTAATTACCCTGGGAGTCAGAAAAATATAGAGGTTGGTCTTTGTTTTTGCTTCAGACCGGTCTCTAAACAACCAGCCCAGGATGGGGATATCGCCCAATACCGGTACCTTGGATTCGTTAACGGTCGTGGTATCATCGATCAGGCCGCCGATAACGATGGTCTGATTGTCTCTGACAATCACGGTGGTGTCCACCGTCCGTTTCAGGGTGACCGGTTGGGTGGAGGACGTAAAGGCTGTGGCCGTCAAATCGATGGCGGTAACCTCAAGATTTATTTGCATGCGCACCAGACGACCTTCGGTGACGTGGGGTGTGATCTTCAAGATCTTGCCGACGTCCCGGTATTCAAAGGATTCAAAGGTCCCGCCCGATACATCGGTGGTGGATCGCGTCTGGTAGGGGCGGTTTTCGCCCACCGTAATTCGGGCTTCCTCGTTATCGGTGGTCAACACCTGGGGCGTTGAAAGAATACGAAAATCCTCATCGGTTTTAACAGCATTCACGATGGCCGTAATATTGTTAACGGCGACCCCGGCGATGGTGATGGGCTCGGTCAGCAATCCCAGGGTCAGACCGCCTTTCAGCAATTCATCCGGACCAACAGATAAACCCTGCCTGAATCCGCCGCCGACTACCGTTTCCTTGCCGTCAATCTTGGTTTTGCCGAAGACCGACCAGTCGACGCCGATATCCAGGCTTTTATCCATGTCGACTTCCATAATGAGGGCTTCGATGTAGACCATGGAGCGGGGGATATCGAGCTTTTTGATGACCTCTTCCAAAACCAGGTAATCTTCCTTGTCGGCCATGATAATCAGACTGTTGGTGGCCTTGTCGGCGGAGATTCTAACCTGGCCGGCCACCACCGGTGCCGATTTACCCTTGGGTGCACCGGTCTTATCGCTTGGCACATCCTGCAGGACTTTGGCCAGTTCTTCGGCCGTGGCATTTTTGCAATAGTAGACGTGAATTTTGCCTTTGCCGCGCGGCGCTTCCCTGTCTATCATGGAAATCAGTTTTCTGATTCGCAGGGTGTCGATTTCGCTGGCCAGCAATACAATGGTGTTGGTCCTTTCGTCCGCCACCATGGTGATGGCTATATCTTCAACGCCTTTGCTTTTTTTGCGCGTCGGTTTAAACATCGTGCTCAGCAAATTTACCAGCTTGGCGGCATCCGAATATTCCAGCGGTATGACCGATATTTCCTGGCCGATTCCAGTGATATCAATTTCTTTCAGGATCCTGATCAGCCGTTTGATATTCGAATAAACGTCGGTTACGATCAGGGTATTGGTCGGCGAATAGGCCAGGATAACGCTGCTTTTGGATACCATCGGCGTAAACAGCCGCTTGATTTCAACCGGGTTGGCATATGTTAACGGTATCAGCTGGGTGACCACCCGGTCTCGGGAGGTTGTTGATTCCTCCCGCAGCTTGGTTTCAATACTTTTTGAGCGTGCATCCGGAGACGGGATAACCTTAACCACCTCACCTGATTGCACGGTGGTATATCCGTGAACTTCCAATACCGATTCAAATACCTTGTAGGCTTCTTGGAGTGAAATTTTTGACGGGGATATAATCGTGACTTTACCTTTGACCCGTTGATCCACCACAAAATTGGTCCCGGTCAACTCGCTCATAAATTTGATAAATACATTGATATCCACATTGTTGAAATCAATGGAGACGAACTGTTCCGGAATTTTTGATTTCCCGCTGTCCTGGGACTGAGCCCGACCGGATGGAAATGCCAGGGCAAGGACCACAATTGAAACCAGAATATATTTCACTGTCGGGTGGGTTGTTTTCATGTGAATTCCGTTTATACCGCTTTAAAAATAAGTTCCGAAATACGGAAGGGTGGTATAAGTGGTTGTAGAAAAAACGTTCGAATAACGAGGCGCTTTTTTGACAACCGCCATAAAGGCTTGATCTTAAGTAAATTTATAATCTTAGTAAACTTTTTGGTATTATTCAATACTGTAATCAAGGGTTTGTTCGCGACCCCTGCGTTTTATCTGGAGCTGAATGTTGGATCCCGACGAAAATTCTTCAAACACCCTAGCGGCATCCTCCACCGAACCGATTGAATTTCCGTTGACACCGGTGATCACATCGCCATTGCGCAACCGCATCTTTCTGAATATGGCGTTGGGTTTGATGCCGGTGATGGAAATGCCGGAAGGCTGTCCTTCTTCAATGTGCGGTCGCAGGGTGGCCTGCTCCATGAGCTGACCCAGGTTTTCCATGGCGTTTTGAATTTGATCGCTTCTCAACTTGATTTTCCGCGGGTAGCGGGAAACCGGTAGTTTTCTGCCTCCGGTACCGGACGAGGCACGAACCCTATTTTGGGCTTGGCCGGCGCGTCCCCTTCTGCTGCTGATTTCTTCCATGGCCAGGATTTCATCACGATCATCAACGTTTAATACCACTTTTTCCCGTAAAATCAACTTGACCACGGCATTTTGGATCGTATCTCCGGCATGGTAAAGGTTTTGTTCTCTGGTTTTGGTATCTTCGATTACCGCATAGGCCCTTCCTTTTTGACCCGTTACCGTGCCCCAGAGTTTTAATTTCATATCGGTTTGCTTCAATTGCTCGATATCAACTGTTTGGGCCTTCGGAGCAATTTTTTCGGTACCCGAATTGAAGATATTGCGTTCCGTTATGGCTTTATAATCCCCCGGCGGTGGCTGTGAATACGGGGCCACAGATGCTGATACCGGTCGGACGGTGGGGGTGACGTATATGGAGTAATCCGGACGGGGGGTGACAAGGGTGTAAAAGGCTTGTACGCACAGAAATATCCCTAGAGTCAGAAGCAAAATATTGGCTATGTTAAAATACCGAGTCGTCATAAGCAATGGGTCCTGCGTCCCTGTGGAATTTTGGAATAATGGGATTAAACCAATTCAGCCAACTAATAAGAACCGCGGAATTTCGATTGTTATAGAAAAAGAAGGATTCCGCTTTTATCACCCAATATTCCAGCATTTCAATATTCCAACATTCCATGCTAAGAGTTAAAAGCCAATAACCTTTACCAGGCACCTAATTATGCAAAAATGAGCCAAACTCG
>Ga0316198_10001848_pt1 | contig 12625 bp, 8 predicted proteins | sample OudBieAanoxic_MG_FD_204935 | JGI IMG/M metagenome (GOLD analysis project Ga0316198, IMG submission 204935) | Coastal sediment microbial communities from Oude Bieten Haven, Netherlands - site A anoxic | ecosystem: Environmental > Aquatic > Marine > Coastal > Sediment | place: Netherlands... | reverse complement strand
GATCCTGGTGCTGTACGGGGACAACCTGCCGCAGGATCTGGGTACCGGCCAACTCGACGAGGTGGAGATCGCGGCCTCGAACGTGTTGCATCAGGGCAACGCAGGTGACTGGGGCACCTAGCCCGTACTTCTGACCAGCTGTTCGGCAAAGCGGTGGCACCGTTCTGGAGACACGACAGACCACCGAGTATCGCGAAATTCGCGTTCCTGAGCGAGCCGTTGATGTCAGCCCTCATTATCAATACATGACAGAACCTCCCGAAATGGGAGGCTCTGTCATGTATTGATTGTGGTACGCCCGACGGGATTCGAACCCATGACCTATAGCTCCGGAGGCTATCGCTCTATCCAGCTGAGCTACGGGCGCACGCGAAGAAAATTTGGGGTGAGCGAAGGGGATTGAACCCTCGACCACAGGAGCCACAATCCTGTGCTCTACCAACTGAGCTACGCCCACCATAACCTTGAATGCGGAATGGTCCGCCTGAGAGGACTCGAACCTCTGACCCACGGATTAGAAGTCCGTTGCTCTATCCGGCTGAGCTACAGGCGGAGAAAGAATCGGTCGGTCGGAGTGTAATGGTCGGGGCGAGAGGATTTGAACCTCCGACCCCCTGCGCCCAAGGCAGGTGCGCTACCAGGCTGCGCTACACCCCGACGCTCGAGTCCGCTCGTCTTGTTGCCAAAGAACACCGCCCGACGGCGGAGAGTGAGTATAGGTTTAGGTCCGGTGAAGTGTCAATGGTTAACCCGTGCTCGTGCTCGTGCCCGATGTTCATGTTTCTCAATCGGTGCTGCGCTTACGATCCCTCACCATCCGCAGAACTCTCGTGTCTTCTTTGTGCCGAGGGTGATCGATCCGACTCTTGATCGCGATCAGACTATCGAGATCAATCCAGTTGGCCGGAGCCTCGCCGTAATGAGCCTCGATTCGCCTGTCCCACGCATCTTCGAAATCAAAATCCACCACTCTGCGAAGAATGTCGATGCGGTTCGGATCCGATCCCAGCTGAAGGATCTCGTCCGGTTCTTCCGGATCTATCAGTGACGGACTACCGAACTCCGAGAGAGCCCGGTTGACTCTGGACACGTTTTCCTGCGTCGAATCAACCCAGAGATCGATATCCTTGGTATGGCGTGGTTTTGCATGATATGTGAACGCGAATCCGCCGACGATGAGGTATCGAACCTCGTGCTCGGCAAACAACGTCAGGATGTCCTCGAAATCGGGGACGGTTCTCATATCAGCCCGGTTCACTGGCGTTTGGTGAACGCGCAGCCTCGATGAGTGCGAGATCTTCCCGAATCGCCACCAGGGCCGAGAGCCTTGCTTCCGGACCAGCCTGTTGCCAGAAGTCGAGATCCCAGGCCTCGGCCTCCTCAACACTCATCGCCCGGTTCGTGACCAGGCGTTCTCGTCGTTTGGCGCTTCGTTCTTCAAGAATGCTCATAATACCCTTTCCCTTCAGTATTATAGCACTTTTCCCGTGCCCGTGCCCGATGGCGACGGCAAACGATGGGACAGTCTTCAGTGACAGTGGTATCCACCAGAGGTGGTGGATTCACATCGCATCCCGACCTTCCGATGTGCAACGCACATCGGCTGCAGCGAGTGCCGCCCGGTCCGGCATGGCCGGGCCCGGCGGTGCCCGCTGCTACGGCATCTCCAACCCGAGCGCTTCCAGTCTCGGCGCGATCACCTCGCGCTGCTTGGCCATCACCTGTTGGGCGCCGATCCAGCCGATATCGAGCATGGAATCGAGTTCGGCCCGTGAGAAATCGGCGCCTTCGGCGGTGCCCTGGACTTCGACCAGGTTGCCCTTGGAGGTGAAGACGAGGTTGAGATCGACATCGCAGTCGAAATCCTCGCCGTAGTCGAGGTCGGCGCGGGCCTTGCCCTCCTTCAGACCGACCGCGACTGCGGCGATCTGTATGGCCAGCGGCCACTCGGAAATCAGCCCCTGCTCGTACATCCGGCCGAAAGCGATGGCCATTGCGGTCCAGGCTCCGGAGATGGACGAGGTACGGGTCGAGCCATCGGCCTGGAGAACATCGCAGTCCGCGGTCAGGCTGCGCTCACCCATGAGATCGCGGCGAACGGCGGCGCGCAACGAGCGGCCGATGAGCCGTTGGATCTCCTGCGACCGTCCGCTCGGTTTGCCCTTCTTGACCTCACGGTCGGAACGGGTGTCGGTGGCTCTGGGGAGCATGGCGTACTCGGCGGTCACCCAGCCCTCGCCGGAACCGCGGAGGAACGGGGCGGTCTTGTCCGAAAGACTGACATTGCACAGCACGACGGTTTCGCCGGCGCGCCAGAGGACGCTGCCTTCGGGGTAGCGGATGAAGTCGGGCTCGACGGTGATGGGGCGGATTTCATGGTCTTGGCGGCCGTCGGAACGCATGGCGGGCTCCTTTCGCGGGTCGGGAGCTTAGCATTGCAGGATGCAGGATGCAGGATGCAGGATGCAGGATGCAGGTTACGGCAGTTGGCCTGCGCTCCGATAGAATGCGTACACCAGCTGCAGAGAGTGGGGGCTGTTTGTTGCGACTACGAGATTTCTCCAAGATAGAACCGAATCGTCACCTTGCGGGCGGGACGCTCGCACCACATTGGAGTACGGACTATTGTCGTGCCCTCGTCCTCGTATTTGTTGCGCTGGTCGTTGCGGCGACCGCGAGTGCACAGGAGTTGATCCCGGCCGCCTACACCCCGGCACCTGTCGGCGTCAATTTTGTCGGTTTGTCTTTGACCTCGAATCGCGGTGATCTCGCCTTCGACCCGTCGGGTCCCATTGATGAGGCGAGCGCGGACATCCTGGCGTCGTCTCTGACAATTGCCCGTACTCTCGGCGTTCTCAAGCGCGCTGCCACCGTCACAGTGATCCTGCCCTATGTGGTCGGTGATCTTGAGGGCCTCTACCTCGGTGAGCCGACCGCGGTCAACCGCTCAGGAGTCGGAGACCTGGTCCTGCGCTTTGGGATCAATCTGTATGGGGCGCCGGCCATGAGCTTCCCGGAGTTCGCGGCGTACAAACCACGAACGATGGTCGGCGCGAGCATGATCGTCCGGGCGCCGAACGGTCAGTACGACAACACCCGGCTCATCAACATCGGCGCCAACCGATGGGGCTTCAAGCCGGAGGTCGGGGTCGTACACGTGATGGGAAAGTGGGCCATCGATGCCTACGTCGGAGCCTGGTTCTTCACCACCAATACGGATTTCTACGGTGGGACCACACGAAAACAGGAACCCATCCTCTCCACCCAATTCCATCTCAGATACCTTTTCCGGAGGGGTCTGTGGGCGGCGCTGGATGCCAATTATTGGCACGGCGGAGAGGCGACCATCGACGGTGCGGGCAGCGATGATCTCCAAAAAAACTCGCGGATCGGTCTGACCGTATCGTGGCAGGTGTGGAAGCGGCACAATATTCGTTTTGCCGCGAGCCGAGGCGCATTCACCCGGATCGGTGGTGACTTCACCTCCTTCGGTTTGGCTTACGGTTATACCTGGGCGAAGAAGCCATAGCTCAAGTTCGGGCTATGGGTTCACGATCGTAGCCGACCATGACTCGAGGATAAGGACTCTCTCGTCAAGTTCTGGTCCGCGACCGGATCATCACGCCTGATCGATGTCGACCACCTCGAGCTCCTCGGGGTCACGGCCGAGGATCGCACGTGTGATCCGAAGGAACCGATCCGAAGCGTCGGTGAGTTCGATGCGAACGGCGCCCTGCCGTTCATCGGGCGAGACCAGGCCGTGGTGGTCGACGCCCACCATATCGGCTACCGCGCTCGCTGAATCCACCAGCCGGACATCCTCGCCCACGACCCGCTGGAGTGAAGGCCGAAGCAGGGGATAGTGGGTGCAGCCGAGGATCACGGTTTCGACCCGCCACTCGAGCAGCGGTGCAAGATAGGTGCTCGCCACTTGATCGGTGATCGGGTGATCGCCCCAGCCTTCTTCGGCGAGGGGAACCAGAAGCGGGCAGGCCATTGCTTTGACCTCGACCGCGGCGGCACGATCGGACAGGGCCCGCTGGTAGGCCCCGGATCGGATGGTGCCTTCGGTGCCGATCACACCGATGCGTGAGGAGCCGGTGGCGATGGCGGCCCGAACTCCGGGTTCGACGACCCCCACAACCGGGATCGATGCCGAGCTTGCCAATGCATCGAGGGCGTAGGAAGACGCCGTGTTGCAGGCCACCACCAAGAGCTTGATTTCGTGGCCTTCGAGGTGGGCCGCTGCGTTGATCGCATAGCGTTGAACCGTGGTCGCCGATTTGGTGCCATAGGGCAGACGGGCGGTGTCACCGAGATAGACGAAGTCCTCGGAGGGGAATCGGTGGCGCAAGGCGCTGAGGACGGTGAGGCCCCCGACGCCGGAGTCGAAGACTCCGATGGGGCGGCTCATGAGTCGATAAAGCGCTTGTTGAGCACCAACGGCCGCGACAGATCGAGATGGCCGGTCAGCGTCGGGACTTCGTGTCCGCCGAAGAGAATCTGAACCGAAGTCAACTCGGGGCAGTTGAGCAGAATGGAGTCAACCAGTCCGTAGGCGAGGATGAGCTCTGTGTGGCTGCCGGTGAGGGGCTCGGGCGGCGCGGTGAGATCGATAAACGCGGTGCCCTGATGATCGATAAAGACGACGTTGAGCTCGGCCGGCCACGGCACGACCGGCTGGAGATTACCGGTCGGGCCCGCGAGCACCTCGAGGACCACCGTCCTGACTCGCTCGTGGATCTCCGCGGGCAGGGGCACGCTGCGCAGTTCGGGGTGGAGCATGCCGTCGGACCCTCCGAAGAGCAGCATCAACCGCTGCTCGGGTGCCGGGGTCGGGGTGGGCATGGTGTCAACCTCGGTGATCTCCTGAAGGGTGATCACCTGGCGGCCCGGTCCGAAGAGAACCCAGGCGAGGAGTGCCAGGGACACCCCGGCTGCCACCATGATCAATAAAACTCGTCGGTTCATGACTAGCGCAAGAATGCCTCGATGCCCGCCGCGATGGCGCGAGCCAAGGCCTGTTGATGCTCCGACTCGGCCAGACGGCTCGCTTCGGATGGGTTGGACAGGAAACCGACCTCGACCAGGATGGCCGGCATGGTCGCGCCTGTGAGAACCACGAAGGGAGCCTGCTTGACCCCGCGATCTTTGAGGCCGAGGAGGGCGTTGAGCCGGGTCTGGACTGCGACGGCGAGTTCGGCCGATTCGTTGAGGGCCGAGGTCTGAGCGAGATCCCAGAGGATGAGGTCGAGATCCGAGCGCTGGTCGGTCGCGTCACCGGCCTCGTTCTCGAGCTTGGCGGTGGCGGCCGCAGCCGCATCGCTGGCCTTGTCGTCGAGGCTCATGTAGTAGGTCTCGGCGCCCTTGACCGATGAGAAAGTCGAAGCGTTGGCGTGGAGCGAGACAAAGAGCTTGGCCTCGAGGCGGTTGGCGATGGCGGTCCGATCGGTGAGAGCCCGGCCCTCGCCATCCTCGCGAGTCAGGCGAACCGCATGGCCGCGTGCTCGGAGTTCGGCGGCGAGACGCCGGGCTACGGCCATGGTCAGATTGAGTTCCGTGAGGCCGTTGCCGCCGACGGCGCCGGTGTCTTTGCCGCCGTGTCCGGGGTCGATGACGATGGGCGATGGACCGGTGCGCTCGAGGACTCGCGCAGGTGCGGGGGTCGGCGTCGGCATGACCTTGCCCAATTCGATGATCACCCGGGGCGGAGCGTCGATGTTGTGCGAGTTCAACAGACCGACGCCGGCGATGGTCTCGATGAGCACGTCGCGGCCGTCGCTCGTGATCGAACGTACCCGTCTCGATTGCAGTCGCGAGGTCGGATCCAACCTCGGCGAGGCCCCGTCGAAACGGACCACGACGCCACCGTCCTCGGCCGGCTCGGCGTGGGCCTCGGTTGCCCGATCGAGGGTCAGGACGAGAGTCGTCGTAGCGGCAAAGTCCGCCGCAGCCGGTCGAATCGTGACAGGATCAGTGAATCGGGCGCCCTCGGCGATGCGGTAGCCCTGTGGAATCGGCTCGAGTCGGAATCCGAGGGGGCCGAGCAGCGCCTGGTCGATGAAACCGACGGAAGCGGCCACTCCGCCGGGTGACGGCACCGCCGCATCCTTGGTGGTGAGCAATTTGCCGTTGGCCAGGACCAGCTTGTGGCCCGGGGTGAACTGCAGCCGTTGCTCGCCCAGGGCGACGACATAGGTGCCGGCGGCGAGGGAGTACTCGGCGCCGGCGCCGATGAGCGCCAGGACCGGGATCACCTCGACCCTGGTGCCGAGTTTCGGGACCAGAACGCTGCGGCCCGCGTACTGGAACTCGACCGTATGCATCATCTCCTGAGCGGGCAGGAGGCTCGCGGTGAGGAGGAACAGAAAACTGAATATCAGTGCTTTTCTCATTTGTACCGGCGGGCTCGACCAACAACAAAAGTGATGTGCGGTCGTTCTCATCGAGGTATTACTTCGGTGAAGCAATCCAGCGACAGCTTAGCAACGAATGGTCGCGAGGGCTATCCCGGCTCATGCGTCAGAGCGATCGGCGCGCTATCATCTCCGGCATGAAATACACTCCCCTGCGCATTGCTGTTCTGTGCGTCCTGCTTCTCCATCCGCTCTGGGCCTTCTCTGCCAAAGACAAGGCCAAGGGCGCAAAGGCTGGATCGGTTGCCGAGCAGGAGGGGCCTGTCACCCTTGGGAAGGCGTCCCTGGAGGGTCTCGCCTTTCGGAGCATCGGGCCGGCCGTCACCGGTGGTCGCATCATCGATATCGAGGTCAATCCCCGAGACCCTTCCGAGTACTACGTGGCCTCCGGGCACGGATCACTCTGGAAGACCACCAACAGGGGGACCACCTTCACACCGATCTTTGACGGCCAGTCGTCGTTTTCCATCGGCGCCGTCACCCTGGATCCGTCAAATCCGAATGTGGTCTGGGTGGGCACGGGCGAGAACAACGCCCATTCCTACCTCGTGCCGGGTGATGGGGTTTACAGGAGCTCCGACGGAGGCAAGAGCTGGACCAACAAAGGTCTCAAGGAGTCGCAGCAGATCGGCGAGATCGTCGTGCATCCGGAAGATCCGAACACCGTCTGGGTGGCCGCCTATGGGCCGCACCGGCAATCCCGTGGTGACCGGGGCGTCTTCAAAACGACGGATGGGGGTGAGACATGGACAAACATTCTCCATCCCAGCGAGCACACCGGGTGTTGGCAGCTGCACATGGATCCGCGCGACCCTGATGTTCTCTACACGGTGGCGCATCAGCGACAGCGGTATCTGACCACGATCGTGACCGGCGGTGACGAGAGCGGAATCTACAAGACCACCAATGGCGGCGCCACATGGAACCGGCTCGAGGGTGGGATGCCCCAGAAGATGGTCGGGCGGATCGGGATGGACATCTCTCCGGTCGACCCGGATGTGCTCTTCGCGGTTGTCGATGCCAACGAGAAGAAAGAGCGAGGGACCTACAGGAGCGCCGACGCCGGCGCCAGCTGGTCCAAGGTGAGTGACTACGTCACGGCCTACACCTTCTACTTTCAGAGGCTCGTCTGCGACACCGAGAACGTCGATCGGGTTTACGGCCTGGACATCTTCAACCAGGTCAGCACCGATGGCGGCAAGACCTGGTCGCGTCTTGGCGAAGACAAAAAGCACGTGGACAACCACGCTCTGTGGATCGACCCCGAGGACCACCGGCACATGCTGTCCGGATGCGACGGCGGCGTCTACGAGACCTTCGATATGGCCGAGACCTGGGACTTCAAGGCCAATCTGCCCATAGCCGAGATTTACAAAATCACCGCCGACAACGCCAAACCCTTCTACAACGTCTACATCGGCACCCAGGACAACAACAGCCTCGGCGGCCCGTCCCGGACCATCAACTCAGGAGGGATCAGCAATGCAGACTGGTACTTCACCCTCGGAGGCGATGGCTTCGAAACCGTGGTGGATTGGACCGACCCCAACATCGTGTACTCCCAGTGGCAGTTTGGAAACGTCGTGCGCTATGACAAACGCTCGGGTGAGCGTCTGTACCTCCGCGGCTACGAACAGGCGGGGGACGAGGCCTACCGCTTTGATTGGGATGCGGCGCTGATCATCTCGAGTCACGATCACAAACGCCTCTACCACGGGAGCAACATCGTTCTGCGGTCCGACGATCGGGGAGAGAGCTGGCGGGAGATCAGCCCCGATCTCACACGAGGCGTCCCAACGAGTCTCCACAAGCTGATGAACCGCAGCTGGAGCATCGACGAAATGGTCACCAAGGCCTCGTTCGCTCACATCGTGACGATTGCCGAATCTCCACTTGATGAGAACCGCCTCTATGCGGGATCGGGTGACGGACTCCTGCACTACACCCACGATGGGGGCGAGACCTGGACGAAGGCAGAACTGAGCGGACTCCCGGAGTTTGCCCGAATACACCAGATCGTCGCCTCGCCTCATGACAGCGAAATCGCCTACGCGGCCTGCCACAATTTCTTTGCCGGCGACTTCAAGCCGTATCTCTACAAGACGACGGATGGGGGCGCGCATTGGAGTTCGATCAGTGCCGATCTCCCGGAGGAATACGGCACGACCTCCACGGTCGGGGTCGATCACGCAGATCCGAATCTGCTCTTTGTCGGCACCATGCGGGGCGTCTTCGTGTCCAATACCCCGGAAGTCGAATGGGTGAAACTCACCGCCGGGCTTCCGACGTCGGTTCAAGTTACGGATCTCGACCTTCAGCAGAACGAGGATGATCTCGTGATCGCCACCTTCGGCCGAGGGGTCTTTGTTCTCGACGACTACTCTCCGTTGCGTCGGCTCACTTCGGATGTTCTGGAAGAACCCGCGGCTCTCTTCCCGGTCGAGGATGCGCTGATGTTCGTCCAGGCCGATCCCATGGGTTTCCCGGGTGTCGGATTCCAGGGTGCGAGCTATTACACCGCGCCGAATCCCGAGGTGGGGGCGGCGATCACGTACTACGTCAAAGAGGACCACAAGTCGCTCAAGGAACTCCGCAACGAAGCTGAGGGTCAGCTCCAGGAGGACGGTAAAGACGTAGTTCTTCCGAGCTATGAGCAGCGGAGGAAAGAGGACACCGAGGAGGATCCCTACCTGCTCTTCGTGATCTCGAACTCCGAGGGAGCCGCCATCCGCGTGATCAAGAAACCGGTCAAGGCCGGCGTCCAGCGGGTGGTCTGGGATTTCAGAACCAGTCCGTTCGGGCCGATCTCGCTGAAAACCGGCGGCGCCTCAGCCCCGTGGGACTCGCCGGAGCTCGGCTATATGGTCCCCCCGGGCGAGTATCAGGTGGCCATGTATCGCTATGAGGAAGGAACTCTCAACCGGGTGGGTGGGCCGGAAAGCCTGACGTGTAACCCTCTCAACATCGCGAGCCTCTCAGCGCCGGACCTCGATGCCCTGGACGGGTTCAACAAGAAGGTCGCCGCCCTGTCCCGAGCCACCTCGGCCGCCAATGCTCACCACGGCCGTTTGGAGGGAAATCTACCCTATCTGGAGCAGGCCATCCTCAGCGTGCCCGCCATCGATGAGGCATGGTTGTCCGAGGTTTCGGCAATCACCGAGCAGCTCCGGGATGTCGACGAGCAGCTCAATGGCGATCACCTGTTGGTGATGGACGAGGGCCAGTCCCGCATGTCTCTCAAGGGCAAGATTGATCTCATCGTTTCCTCCCTGTGGGTCACAACCTCCGGAAGCACCGGGACGTTCGAGCGGGCCTACCAGGAGGCGTACGAGAGCTTTGGCGAGGTCCTCGCCGCTCTCGGGCAGGTGGATGCGCGGATTCACAGTCTGGAGGATGAGCTGGAGAAGGCCGGAGCACCCTACACACCGGGCCGCCTGCCCGTCTGGGAGTAGGTGACCGTCGGTCGCGACTGCGCACAATGGATCCGCAAAGACGCCGGGATCGCAGAGTTGCCGCGAAGTCATCTCTTTGACTCATCGCAACCTCCGGGACAGAAGTGGGCCCGGGTCAAATAGCGCCGCTTGGCGGTACCTCGGCGCGCTTCGCGTCTTTGCGGATCCATTGTGCGCCGCGGCGAATTGCTCACATGAAGTAGACCTATTTGTTCTTTGGGAGCGAGCGAGTCCGGCGACCGAGTCGAAGGGTCTCTCGAGGGTAGGAAGGTCGCCGTTCCAGCAGCGTCCCACTGAACTTCGGGGGATTCTTCGATTCGTTTCGCTCGCCTCCAAATGACAGAAACATGGGCACCACATCGCTGATCCCGGTCGCTGGCTTATCCGAAAGAGACGCCTCTTGAGACCGCCCAAGGGTTTTTGAGTCCCAACTGGATTGCAACCGTTCTCGCCTGAGCACCACCTGACGACCGCGAAAAACATGCCCGTGGTCACACACCGGTACGGCAAACGGGCGCTCGTGACCACGGTCACTGGCGGGTTTCTCTCTCGAGATTCATATTGCGACCGAGAATCAAGCGCAATCATGCGTTTCAAGGAACTCGGGAAAACCCACCGATGACCACCCTGGTCTCGGGGAGCAATCGAGGGTTGGCTGTAGGCCGGTGATGAGCAAGAAGGGAGATCACATTGAGTGATGCAACGGCCGCAGGCAGTCATCCGCACAGGTTTAGCCGCTGCGTACGAGGGGAGCCTTCTCCCGGTTCCACGAATTTGAGGCGACCAGGTCGCCTGCTGACATGTGAAAGGAAACAACAATGAGAATTCAGAGATCAATTCGATATCCGATCGTTCTGTTCCTTGGTCTTGTTTCGGTACTCATGTCGCCGGCTGTAGTGGTTGGTGACGAAGACCCGCCCGAGCATCTGATGACGTTCAGCGTCACGATTCAGAATCTCGCCACAGGCCAACCGCTCTCTCCTCCGATCGTTGCCACCCACAAAAGTGACTTCAAGATGTTCAGGGTGGGACGGGATGCATCAACCGAGTTGGAGTTGATCGCCCGCGACGGCAACCAGATGCCGATGTATGACCTGTTGACCGACTCACGACACGTCTACGATGTGGTGGACGTTGGTGCGCCGTTGACACCCGGCGGTTCGTCGGTCGGAGGGTTCACCGATTCGGTGACATTCCTGATTCAAGGGCGGGAAGGGGACAAGATGTCCCTGGCTTCGATGCTGATCTGCACAAACGATGGGTTCGTGGGTCTCGATCGAGTCAAACTGCCCAAGAAGGGCTCGAGCGTCTTCACCGTCCACCCCTACGATGCAGGTGTCGAAGACAACACCGAAATGAGCACCGATATTGTGGACGCGTGCAGCGCCCTGGGGCCGCTGGTCCTCAATGGAGATCCCAACGGGAACGAAAACGGCGCGGTTGACACCATTCCCAGAGGGGTGATCACCGCCCACGGTGGTGTTCTCGGGATCGGCGACCTCGGTTCCGTCCACCAGATTCCCGCGGGCGCGGTGAAAGTGACGGTCACCCGAGTATCCAGAAACGGGATCGAGTTCTCCACTCCGCTCAAGGGCGTGGGTGAGTTGCCGAGTGTCCTCACGGACGCCTCCGGTGAAGCCAGGTTCAAACTCGATGAAGAGGATGATGACGATGACGGAGACGATGATGAGGACATGGATTTCGGTGACGACTGGTTTGCCGATACCAAGGATGCCCGTGTTCGACACCCATTGGGTCGTGGTGGGAGCCACGATCGAGAGGAGCTGGAATACAAGCTGAAGGTCAAGCGAATCGTCGGTGTGAGCGGAGCGCACATCCACCTCGGTTTGCCGGACATGAATGGACCTGTGGTGGCTGATCTGTACGGACCAAAGGTGTATTCGGATCCGGTTGAAGGCGATCTCTCCAGGGGGCTCCTCACGGTGGCTGACCTCGATGGAGGGCCTTTCCAGGACGACTGGGCTGGATTTATCGAGGCGATGGGGCTCGGCGAGCTCTATGTCAACGTCCATACGGCGGAGTTTCCGAGCGGAGAGATCCGCGGCCAGATCGGAGTGCGAAAAGCGAAAGAGCATGACGAATTCAACCGGCCGCCCATGGGAGAGATCACCTCACCCGAAGGCGACGTGAGTATCGCGCCGGGAGAGTCGGTCTTCTTTGAAGGAACGGCTGACGATCCCGATGGTGATGATGTTGAAGTTCTGTGGGACTTCGGTGACGGCGAATCCTCGAGCGACCTTGCGCCGGGGGACCACACCTACGAGGATTCAGGCACCTACACCGTGACCTTCACTGCCACCGATGACAAGGGGCTCAGCGACCCGACTCCGGACACCCGGACGATTACGGTGGAGGGAGCCAACCAGCCGCCTGAGGGCGTCATCACCTCGCCGACCGCCAATGTAACCATCGATGCAGGCGGTTCGGTGCCGTTCGCCGGGATGGCAAGCGATCCCGACGGCGATCCGGTGACCGTGCTGTGGGACTTCGGCGACGGGATGACCTCCACCCAAATGTCTCCTGGGAACCACACGTACGACAACCCGGGGACCTACAACGTGACCTTCACGGCGACCGACGATCAGGGTCTCAGTGACCCGACTCCGGACACCCGGACGATCACGGTCGAAGCCGTTCCTCCCGCGGTGACGCTGACCACTCTTCAGAATTCGATCTTCACCCCAGCCTGCGCTGGGTGCCACGGTGGTTCGAGCCCCGAAGCTGATCTGAATCTTT
>Ga0316198_10001847_pt1 | contig 12626 bp, 6 predicted proteins | sample OudBieAanoxic_MG_FD_204935 | JGI IMG/M metagenome (GOLD analysis project Ga0316198, IMG submission 204935) | Coastal sediment microbial communities from Oude Bieten Haven, Netherlands - site A anoxic | ecosystem: Environmental > Aquatic > Marine > Coastal > Sediment | place: Netherlands... | reverse complement strand
GCCAGGGCTCTCTGCCGAGCTGCGTCCTTCACCTGCTGGAGGCCGCTCGCGACGATGACTACGAAGACTTCGTGGCCCAGGCCCGCTCCATTCCCTACCTCGAGCTGACCGTCGCCCAGGTGATCTTCGAGCGAATCGAAGAGCTGCACCGGGAGGAACCCGGCCTGGATCGACCGGCCGAGGCCATCGGTGAACTCGTGGACCTGCTCATCTCCGAGGAGGCCAATCGCAATGCCGCGTGAAGCGGCCTGGAAGCGCAGTCTGCAATCCCCTGTTATTCGCCAAATTTCGCCTGATTCACACGTTTTTCCACACCTCGGTCATTCGGCCGGCAGGGCCAGTATCGCTGATCGTGGCGGACTTATGCGGCTTTCGTGCTGCCTGTGGGTGTTTTTGGGGGTGGAACGGCACTTGCTATTCACGTACCCGGATGAGTGCGGCAACAAGCCGGACGCCGCCACGCGGACAAGCACCAGACGAGTTCGGCAGATCTAAATGGCGACCGAGAAAGATATCCGATACCACGGCCCGACTGCCGCTCCTGACACCGGCAGAGCGGAGCGCGTCCACATCTCGGTTCCGCCCCCTCTCCCGAGGAGCATCGCCTGGGAACCCACGGACGCGGCGCCGGAATCCGGTCCCCAGCCCCTGTACGACATATTCATCACGCAGGACGCCCTGAGGCAGATTCTGGCTCACGCGGGTGGACCGGACGATGGGCTTCAGCCTTTCGGTTTGCTGGCCGGGGACCTGTGCAAGGACCTCGACTCCGGTCGCAAGTACGTGCTGGTCAGTGGTGTGTGCTCGTCGGCGCTTCCACTTTTCGATGACCCGCACGATCTGATTCCGGCAGAGGCCTGGGACACACTTCGGGGCAGCGCCGAGAAGCTGCGCGGCAATCTGGTCGGGTGGTACTTCCGGCGTAGTGGACCTGTCGCCCTCTCCGAGACCGAACTCAACACTCACCGGAAGTACTTCGGAGAGCCCTGGCACAGCGCAATTCTCGTGACCGGTGAGGCGGACGATCCCCGGGGCGGTTTCTTCCGCCAGACGCCTGACGGCATGCTGGCAGCGCCGTCCATGCCTTTCTTCGAGGTGGTCGCCACCCGAGCCATCGGCAGCGGTGAACGCCGCACCGTACTCGACTGGACGAACGTACGCACGGAAGCCGAAGTGGTCCGGGAAGAGGTGACCCCGGACGACGAGCAAGATTCGGACGCCGAGGCGGCGACAAGCACCCCCTTCGCAGCCCAGGATGGGTTCTCGGGGCCTCTTGCCGAGGAGATCGCTCGCCGGTCCATCGTGGCGGTCGCGGCGCGGACGGCCGTGGAGCTCGGGGAACAGCGCGAGAAGGCGGAGGAAGCGGCGAGAGAGGCCGAGGCGGAAGCCGCCCGCAGATCTGCCGAGCTCGAAACGGCCCGGGTGGCAGCCGAGCAGGCGGCCCAGCGCACCGCAGAACTCGAGCGGGAAGAAGCCGAAGAGGCGGAAGAAGCCGAGGCTGATCGGCGCCAGGCCGAGGCCGAGGCCGAGCGACTCCAGGCGGAAGATGCAGCTCGAGAGGCTGAGGAAGCGGCGAAGCAGGCCGAGGAAGAGGCTGATCGGCTCGTCTCGGATCTCGAACACTTGCGTACGGCGACGGCCGAGGCGGAACGTCGTGCAACCGAGCTCGAGGAGGCCCTCCGGGCCACGGAGGCCGACGCGGCACGCCGTGTAGCCGAGCAGGAAGCGGCCCGGCAGGCTGCGGAAGCGGAAGCGGCCCGGCAGGCCGCGGAGGCTCAGTCAGCCAGAAAGGCAGCGGACTTCGAAGCGGAACTTCGCCGGTCCGAAGAGGCCGCGCGGATCGCGGCCGAGGAGGAGGCAGCCCGAAGGATCGAAGAAGCCCAGCAGGGCCGGCAGCAGGCCGAAGCGGAAGCGGAGCGCAAGGCCGCGCAGCTCGAGTCGACCCTCGCTTCGGCGGAGATCGCACGTCAGAACGCCGAGAAGGAGGCCGCGCGCCGGACCGCAGAACTGGAACAGGCTCGCCTGGCCGTTGAAGCGGAAGCCGAGCGTCATTCCCAGGAACTGCAGGCCACGCTGGCCGCGGCGCAGGAGGCAAGGAGGGCGGCCGAGGAAGAGGCCAGTCGCCGCTCCGCGGAACTCGAGGCTGCTCGCCGCGAAGCCGAGGAACTGGCCGCGAGACAGGCGGCGGAAGTCAGGGCCACGCTCGAGGCCGCTGAAGAGAATCGCCGGGACGCGGAGACACAGGCCGCGCGCCGCGCCGCGGAACTGGAGGCCGCACGACAGCGGGCCAAGGAAGAAGCCGAAATACAGGCGGCCGAACTCCAGGCCACGCTCGAAGCGGCCGAGGCCGCAAGGCGCACGGCGGAAGAGGAAGCCGCGAGACGCACGTCCGAGCTCGAAGCCGCCCGTCGCGCCGCCGAGAAAGAAGCCGAGGTTCAGGCCGCCGAACTCGAAGCGGCTCGACGCCAGGCACAGGAGGAGGCGGAGTCGCAGGCCGCCGCGCTTCAGGCCACTCTCGAAGCGGCCGAGGCCGCGCGCAGGGAAGCGGAAGAGGAAGCCTCGAGCCGGAGTGCGGAGCTGGAAGCCGCCCGCCTCGCCGCGGAAGAGGAAGCCCAGAGACAGGCCGCGGAGCTGGAAGCCACACTTCGGACGGCCGAAGAGGCCCGCCGCGCCGCGGAAGAGGAATCGGCCAGGCGAACCGCCGAGCTCGAAGCAGCACGTAAAGCCGCGGAGGAAGAAGCCGGGAGACAGGCCGCGGAGGCCGCAGCGGCGATCAGGGCCGCGGAGATGGAGGCTGCCAGGCGCGCTGCCGAGGCCGAGGCGGCCCGAGAGGCCGCCGAGCGGGAGGCTCTCCGCCGTCAAACGGAAGCCGAGGCGCACGAAGAGGCCATATCGGACGCGGTCCGCCGGGTGACCGAACTCGAGGCCGCCCGCAAGGCGGCGGAGTCCGAGGCAGCCCGCTGGGCCTCCGAGGCGGAAGCTGCGCGGAAAGAAGCCGAGGAAGAGGCCGCGCTTCGGACCGCCGAGATCGAGGCCATGCGTCAGGAAGTCGCAGAGGCACGCCAGGTCGCCGAGCAGGAAGCCGTGCGTCGCGCGGCCGACGTCGAAGCGGCACGCCGCGCGGCCGAGGAGTCGGAGCGCCGCGCCAGCGAAGCCGAGACGGCACGACAGGTGACCGAGGAAGAAGCTGACCATCATCGGTCAGAGGAGGCCCGACGCAGGGAAGCCGAAGCCGCGGCCAAGCAGAAAGCGGCCGAGCTCGAGACCGCCCGCAAGGCCGCGGAAGAAGAAGCGGAGCGCCGCGCCGCTGAAGTCGAGGCGGCGAGGAAGCTGGCGGAGGAGGAGACGAATCGGCGCGAGGCGGAAGCCGGAGCCCGTCGCGCGGCGGAGGAAGAGGCAGCCCGGATCACGGCTGAGCTGGAAACCACTCGTGAAACGGCGGCGGCCGAAGGCGCACGTCACAACGCCGCCGCCGAGGCCGCGTTGGAAGCAGCGCAGCGAGAGGCGGAACGGCGACGGGCCGAGGAATCCGCTCGCCTGGATGCCGAAATCAAAGCCGCTGGACGAGCTGCCGAGATGGAGGCTGCCCGTCTGTCCGCGGTGGCCGAGGCCGAGAGAATGGCCAAGGAAGCCGCTACGGCGGTCGAGGCGGCCCGTGTCGAGGCAGAGCGCAGAGAGGCCGCGGAGAAGGAGTCCGCTCGGAAGTCGCTGCAGCTCGAGGCTGCCCGGAAGGCCGCTGAAGAAGCGCTCCAGAAGGCTTCGGAGAAGCGCGCGGCTAAGGAGGCCATCCAGGAGGACGCCGCCCTCAAGACCGAACAGGACGAGGCAGCCCTTCGTGAGACCGAAGAGCGCATCGCCCGCGAGGCAGCGAACCTCGAGAAGGCCAGAGAGGCTGCCGAGGAGCGGGCCGCGGTACTCGCGACCGAGGCCGAAGACGCCTGGCGCTCCGCCCGACTGGAGTCAGACCGACGGCAGAAGGCCGAGTCCGAAGCGGCCACGCGAGTCGCCGAACTCGAGGCCGCGCGCATGGCGGCCGAGCAAGAGGCTGCGCGCATGGCCGGCAAGGCCAAGCAAGTAGCCGAGGTCGCGCGTCAGGAAGTGGCTCGTCTGCGCATGGAGCGCACGGCGCTAGAGCAGGCCGTCGCCCGACGCGGCGCTGAGCTGGCTGCGGTCCGGCAGACCACGGCCCAGGAAGTGGAACGTCGCAGAGATGCGGAACTCCAGCGGGCAGTCGAGTCCGCGGCGCGGCAGAAGGCCGAGGAAGCGGCGATGCAGGTATCGGTGCAGCGGGCCCGCCGGGAAGTAGCCGAGGCCGACCTGCAGACGGCGGCGGAAGCGGCGCTGGAAGCGACTGAGCGACAGGAAGAGGTCCGTCGCACGCAGAAGAACGACGAGCTCGAGGCCGTGAGGCAGCGCAAACGCGAGGAGCGGATGAGCCGCGCCCGGCAAGTCGGCAATGTGGCGGCGAGCATCGGAATCGTGGCCCTGGCGGTATTCGGTGCGGATCGGATTTTCCGCGTGCCCGAGGGAGCGTCACGGGTGCCGGCTGCTGCGGTGCGCAGCGTCCCCGGGACCCAGCCGGCCGAAGCCAGACCTCCCCAGGGGGTGAATTCGACGAACGCGAGCACCGCGGACGAAATCCCGGAGCTGAACCAGGATCTCCTCGAGTCAGACGGGACTCTCCCGGTCGTCCTCGCACCGGACTTCGAAGCCGACGTTCCCGGAGTGACGGAGCCGGCAGTAGTTCCCGCCGGTGTCGACCCCCGACTCCTGGGCCTCGATGCCCTCGCCGATTCGGCCGACGGCGCCATGGTGTACTTCCGCAGCCTGGCGGCCGCGTTCGAAGCCGGGGCCAGGGGCTGCGACGATCTGAAGGCCGCCTACGTTGAGGTCGATTCGCGTTGGGTCGTGTATGTGGTAGGCGGTGTGTCGCGCACGGATGCCTTGATGGACGCGGAGCGCACGCAGCGCCACAAGGAGCTGACTCGAGACATGCAGCGCGTCGAACTCTCCTACGAGGTATCCGGCTGTCCGGTCCCCTGATCCGCTGACCGGCCCGGCCGGGCGATCTGCTCCAGCACGTGCCGCCCCCCCCTGCTGAAGACTCCGTTTGAGTACATTGGAGAGTTGATCTTGCGCTCCCCGGGCCGACGAGGTCGTTCCACGAGTGCGACTCGGCGTCGAACTCTCACGGAGGCTTCACCTTGGCCACGCACGTCAGCTTCCTCGACCAGGTGAACAGCAGCTTCGATCGAGCCGGCCAGATCTCGGGCCACGACCCGCGGCTCATCGCCCAGATCAAGGAGTGCAACAGCGTCTACCGTGTCACGTTTCCGGTGAAACGCGACGACGGGTCGATCGAGGTCATCCAGGCCTGGAGAGCGGAGCACAGCCACCACAAGCTCCCGACCAAGGGTGGCTCGGTACAGCACCACGGTCAACGAGGACGAAGTGATGGCCCTGGCGGCCCTCATGACCTTCAAGTGCGCGATCGTGGACGTGCCGTTCGGTGGGGCCAAGGGCGGCATCAAGATCGACCGCCGCAACTACTCTCCCGGCGAGCTGGAGAGGATCACCCGCCGCTACACCTTCGAACTCGTGAAGAAGCTGTTCATCGGACCGGGGGTGGACGTGCCCGCGCCTGATTACGGGACGGGACCGTCGGAGATGGCGTGGATCGTGGACACGTACAAGTCGCTCACCGGTGGGGACGAGCTGAACGGCGAGGCCTGCGTCACCGGGAAACCGCTCGCTCAGGGAGGCATCCACGGTCGGCTGGAGGCGACTGGCCGGGGCGTGTATTTGGGCATCCGCGAGGCGTGCGACATCGCCGAGGACATGCAGGCCCTCGGACTCACCACGGGGCTTTCAGGAAAACGCGTGGTCGTGCAGGGCCTCGGAAACGTCGGCTACCACACCGCCGATTTCCTGCAGCAGGACGGGGCGGTGCTGGTGGGTCTCGCGGAATTCGAAGGCGCGATCGCCAACCCCGCCGGCCTCGATCTCGACGAGGTGATGGCCCACCGGCGTGAGACCGGCTCGATCCTCGGCTTCCCCGGGGCCACCGACATCCCGAACTCCCGGGAGGCGCTGGAGCTCGACTGCGACATCCTGGTACCCGCCGCGCTGGAAAACCAGATCAACATTGAGAACGCGGCCCGAATCCAGGCGCGCATCATCGCCGAGGCGGCGAACGGGCCGACGACATCGGCCGCCGACGATGTCCTGGCGGAAAAGGGCGCGATGGTGCTGCCCGACCTGTACCTGAATGCCGGCGGCGTGACCGTGTCCTACTTCGAGTGGCTGAAGAACCTGTCCCACGTCCGGTTCGGACGGATGGAGAAGCGGTTTGACGAAAAGGCGCACCGCCAGCTGCTATCGGCGGTCGAACAGGCCACCGGGGCAAGTTTTTCCGAAACGGAACTGGAAAACTACGTGGTGGGGGCGGACGAGCTGGACCTGGTGAACTCGGGACTCGAGGAAACCATGGTCGATTCGTTCCACCAGGTGCGGGAGGTCCAGAAGAGGAACGGAGACGACCTCGATCTCAGGACCGCCGCGTTCGTCAACTCGATCGACAAGATCGTGGTGTGCTACGAAGAGCTGGGGATCTTTCCGTAGATCGTCCCGCCCTGTCCGCCCTGTCCGCCGGAGCACGCATACCCGGTGGGGTACTCACACCAACACCGGGAGATTCAAATGCGCCACCCACACGCGGCCCTCGTGGCCCTGCTCGTTCTGGCTGCCTGCGGCGGTGAGGCGCAGGAGCGTACAGCTCAGACCGCCGACCAGCCGGCCACCGAGGCCGAAGCCACCGACGTCGACGGCTCACGCCTGGGCACCGTCCTCGTGGCGGGTACGTGTTCCGAAGCCGCCGAGGAACACCTCGAGCGCGGCCTGGCCCTGCTCCACAGCATGACATACGAGGAAGCGGCGAAGGGGTTCGCGGCCGCGACGGAGGCGGACCCGAACTGCGCGATGGGCTACTGGGGGCAGGCCATGACCATCGTGCATCCCTTGTGGTCGGATCCGCCCTCGGAAGAGGCCTACCAGCGCGGCGGGGCACTGGTGGCCACCGCGCGTGAGAAGGCGACGACAGATCATGAGCTTGCCTACGTTGAAGCGCTGGCCGGCTACTTCGAGGTCGGTCGATCGGACCAGGAGCGGCCAAATCTGGTCGCATTTGAAGAGGGCTTTAGGAGGTTGCACCAGGGATGGCCGGACGATCCAGAAGGTTCCGCCTTCTACGCCCTGGCGCAGCTCTCCACCGTCGATCCGACGGACAAGACCTACAGCAAACAGAAGCAGGCCGGGGCCCTGGCCGAGCAGGTGCTGGCGATCGTGCCGGATCACCCCGGTGCGCACCACTACATCATTCACGCCTATGACAACCCGGCGCTGTCGGCGGGAGCGGTGGACGCGGCCCGTGGCTACAGCGGCGTCGCGCCCGAGGTCCCGCATGCCCTGCACATGCCGACGCACACGTTCACACGGCTCGGGCTTTGGCAGGAATCGATCGACTGGAACCGCAGGTCGGCTGACGCGGCGCTGAAGCGGCCGGTCGGTGAGGAGACGTCGCTGCACTACTTCCATGCCCTGGACTACCTGGCCTACGCTTACCTGCAGGGAGCGGAAGACGGCCGAGCGGAAGCAGTGCTCACGGAACTGGAGGCCGTCGCACCACCGTATCAGCCGCAGTTGGCGAGCGCCTACGCGTTCGCGGCGATTCCGGCGCGGCTGACCCTCGAAAGGCACCTGTGGGAAGAGGCGGCGGACCTGGAGCCGCGTTCACCGGCCGCCTACCCGTGGGATACGGCCGCGTCATCAGAGGCCATCACCTACTTCGCGCGCGCCCTGGGCGCCGCCCGCAGCGGTCGAGTCGAGCAGGCCCGCGCCGACCTGGAGACCCTCGCCGAACTGCAGGGAGAGGTCGAAACTTCGAGCCCGTATTGGGGCACGCAGGTGGAGATCCAACGGCTTTCAGCGCTCGCGTGGCTGCAGTTCGAGGAGGGAGAGCGGGAGGCGGGCCTCCAGACCATGCAGCAGGCGGCCCGGATGGAGGCGGGTACGGAGAAGCACCCTGTCACGCCCGGCGAAACATTGCCCGCCGGTGAGCTCCTGGCTGACATGCTCATGGAGGTAGGACAATACCCGGAAGCGCTCGCCGCGTACGAAGCCGCGCTGGAACGTGCCCCGAACCGTTTCAACAGCCTGTACGGGGCGGGAATGGCGGCGGCGAAGGTCGGCGAGATGACGAAGGCGTCTGTGTATTTTGACGCGCTACTCGAGGTATGCGCGCAATCGGACACGGACCGACCGCGGCTGGTGGAAGTGCGCGGGTTCGTGGAAGCGCATTCGGTCGCGGCTACCTGAGGCAGAGGCTCAGCGACGAGCAATCGGTGCCTCGCAGATGCGACGAAGCCCCTCTTTCCGGAGGGGCTTCGCGCTTCAGCAATGCGGGGACAGGAGAGTTCAGCGGCCTCCGCGGTGCCCGCCACCCCGGAACGGCCGCTCGCCATTCCGGGCCTCCAGGTCGACCTCGAACAACTCGCCGTCCACGGTCATCTCGGGATACTGAGTTCCGTTGAACGTGATGATCACCTCGCGGCTCTTCGTCCTCGTCCCATCCTCGGTCGTGATCGTCACCGTCATGCTGCGCGTGATCGTTCCTGACAGCGGATAGGCACCGTCGCGCGGCACCTCGTGCACGACGTTGTCGATGGTGCGCGTTCCATTCATCTCATAGGAGCGCAGCCCGCCTTCGTCGCTATGCCTGCTGCGAGTCATGGCCTCCGACCCCGAGCCGTTGACCGTGCGAGTGGTCTCGTCACCCTCCAGTCCAGTGACGGTCATGTCCCGATTGCGAGTCACGCTGGCCGACCAGTTCTCGCGCTCCAACTCACGAGTCATCTCCATGACCATGTGGATCTTCTCGGTGGTCATTTCGTCGTACGCTTCCTGCTCAACGCCCGCGGCATCATAAAACGTCACGGTGCGAGTGCCCGAGCGACCGACCATGAAGAAGCCGCCATGCTGGGCGTCCCTCAGGGCCTGCACGTCCTCGATGGTGGCGTCGGCGGAGACCATGGCCACGTCGTAGTTGATCGACTGATCGAGAGCGTTGGTGTCCGTGGGGCTGTCGTCGCACGCCGCCAGGGCGAGGAGGCCGACGACGAGTCCGGTAGCGGTTCGAGTTCTCACAGTGTTCCCCTGTCCTGAATGATCGTGCTGCGGAGCCTTCTGGTGCGCTCCGGTCGCTGTCCGTGTGTAAGACGAGTGTTTACCATCACACGTCACAACCCGCCGGCTACCCGACCCTACAGCTTACCCGCCCTCTTCAGCGCTTGCCTCTTCTGCTCGTTCTCTCTCCACGGCTTCCGCTCGAAGTAGCTGCGCGTCTCCGCGAGCACCTGCGGCGAAAGAAGCACGAGGGCAATCAGGTTCGGCACGATGACCACGGCCAGAAAGAGGTCTCCCAGGTTCCAGATCACCGCCAGCGGCAGCACCGCCCCGACGAAGTGCATCGTCACGAACGCCATCTTGTATGGCAGCACGGCCGCCGAGCCGAACAGGTAGTTCGCGCACCGGTCCCCGTAGTAGCTCCATGCGATCGCGGTGGAGAGAGCGAACAGGAGCACCGCGAGCACCACGATCGTCCCACCCCAGTTTCCGAGCGGCGAAAGCCCGACGCGGAAGCCCGCCTGGGTCAGGGGCGCCCCGCTCTCGTACGCCAGTCCGTACAGGATCGTGTAGGTCGTACCGTCGCTCGCCAGCGCAGAGGCCTCCGCCGGCTGAATCGTTCCCGAGAATCGGGTCGTCATGTCCTCGTCGGTAAACAGCTCCTCGACGTGTACGTCGTGCCACGCCAGAAGAGGAACGTCGACGGTGGTCGTGTGCCGCCCGTCGGCGATCACGAGCTCCGCGGGAGCATCGATCGCTGCGCGTCCGCCGTCCGCGTCCACGCTCACCCAGGTCAGGTCCCCCCCGCTCAGTACGATCGGCGTCGGAAGGCGCTCGTTCCACACGCCGGTCGTGAGGATCACCAGCCCTGTCATCGTGCAGATGACGAGCGTGTCGATGAACGGCTCGAGCAGTGCCACCACACCCTCTGATACCGGCTCGTCCGTCTTGGCGGCGGCGTGTGCGATCGGAGCCGAGCCCTGCCCGGCCTCATTCGAGAACAGGCCGCGCCGGACACCCCACATCATCGTCATGAGGAAGGCCCCCACCCCGGTGCCCGCCACTCCAGCCGTCGGGTTGAAGGCCTCGCGGAAGATCAGCTCGAACGCCGGTATCACGGCCCCGAGATTGAGCATGATGATCGTGAGCGCGCCGAACACGTAGAGAGCCGCCATCGCGGGGGCCAGGATCGCCGTGACCTTGCCGATTCGAGTGATCCCGCCCAGGATCACGGCGGCAACGACGGTCGAGGTGATCAGGCCGGTCGCCCAGACGGGTATCCCGAACGTCGTACGCATCGTGTCCGCAACCGTATTCGCCTGGATGGCATTTCCCGTCAGGAAGGCCGTCAACCCGAGGAGAATGGCGAATGCCACCGCCATCCATTTCCAGCGCGGACCGAGACCTTTCTCGATGTAGTACATCGGACCGCCGGAGACCGTGCCCTCCCATGCGTGCCCATGGGTCTCCTCGATCACCCGGTACTTCTGCGCCAGAGTGACCTCGGTGAACTTGGTGGCCATACCGAGCGCTGCCGTCACCCACATCCAGAACAACGCCCCCGGACCGCCCCAGTGGATGGCGATCGCGACGCCGGCAATGTTCCCGATCCCCACCGTGGCCGACAGGGCGGTCGTGAGGGCCTGGAAATGAGAAACGTCTCCGGGCTCATCGGGGTCGTCGTACGCACCCGACGTGACTTTGAATCCGTGACCCAGCCTCCGGACCTGGATGAAGCCCATGCGAAGGGTGAGGAAGACGCCGGTGCCGAGGAGGAGGATGACCATGTAGGGGATCGTCTCCCCTCCCACGGTGATGCCCATCTCCACGATGTACCGATTGCCGAATTCAGACAGCCACTGGAAGAATCCCATCCGCTCCCCGTCGAGTTGTGTTGGTCCTCACGGCGCCTCTGCCGAAACGAGATCGGAGAAGATAGGGAGGAACCCGGGGTTCGAGCGAATCGCGGGGCCGCGCGCGGAAGTAAGACGTTTCAGCTGAAGCGTGCGGACCTGCTCCGGAGATCGCGCGTTCACCTTCACCGTCATGACCTTGAAACGAAGCAGGCTACCCGGGCCGCAACCCGGGTAGCCTGACCTACGCTTCGGTGCAGTACTTCAGTCCGTCAGTTGTCCAGCGCACCCTCGTCGATCCAATCCTTGGTATCCTGGATGACGTTGGTCCCGTGCGGCGCCCCCTGGTGACCCGACTCCAACGTAGGCACGAGGAGGGCCGACGCATCCGCGGAGTTACCGGGTACGACCAGCGGTCCGTTGTTGCCAGCCGTCAGCACGGCCGCATAGCTGTCGAGCCGCACGCCACCAAACTGGTTGGTCGCGCCGTGACACGACGTGCAGTTCGTTTCGAAGTACGGCAGAATGTCCGCCGCGAAGAACACCGTCGGAGCGTTCACGGTGATGAGGACATCGTCGGTGCCCGTGGCCCCTTCGTCGTCCGTGACGGTCAGCGTGACCGTGTATGCGCCCACGGCGAAGTTCACTACAGGCGTCTCGCCGGTCGCGATCTCGGCTCCACCCTCGGCCCACGACCAGCTCACGATCGTCCCGTCCGCATCTGCGCTGGCCGAGCCGTCGAGCGTCACGTCCTCGTCGCCACTGTTGTCGGCGTCCGTGACCGTCTGGTCCGGACCGGCATCGGCGGTCGGATCCTGGTTCCCGACGAAGGCCTCCACCGTGATCGTCACGATGTCCGTGCCGGTGGCTCCCTCGTTGTCCGTCACGGTGAGAGCGACCGAGGTGACGCCAACGTCGAAGGAGACGGTGGCCATCTCGCCCGTGGCGATCTCGGCGCCTTCGACAGCCCACGACCAGCTGACGATCGTGCCGTCCGAGTCCGTGCTGCCGGATCCATCCAACATCACATCCTCGTCGCCGCTGTCGTCCGCATCCGTGACCGTCTGGTCATCGCCGGCGTCAGCCACCGGCGGCTGGTTGAGCTGCGCACAGGCCACGTCGAACTGCGTGTTCTCCGTCAGGCCCGCGGTGACGTCCACGTCACGGGGATTGGGCAGAACCGCGCAGTTGGCGGCGACGCCGTTCAGGCCGACCGAGTACGTGCCCGGCGTGAGGTCGGGGATGATGACGACCGCGTTCACGCCGATGGCCCCTGCGTTGTTGCCGTCGACGCTGAGCGTGTAGCCATCCGCATCGATGTCATCGCCCGTCGTCACCGTGGTTACGCCGATCGAACCGGTGGTCGCCGGCGCCGGATCGTCGTCTCCGCAGCCAGCAGCCACGAGTGCGAGAGCGACGAATGCAAAGCTGAGTCTGAACTTCATTGCTTACGTCTCCTACGAACTGACCCTGACACAACAACACGATTCCGGACATCGACCGGTCGTTCAGGGCCTGAGATATGTTCGGTGACCGTTGCCTCGGAGCGTCGGTATCCGGAAGCACAAGTATAGTAGCTACCGCAGGGGAAAG
>Ga0316198_10001845_pt1 | contig 12632 bp, 4 predicted proteins | sample OudBieAanoxic_MG_FD_204935 | JGI IMG/M metagenome (GOLD analysis project Ga0316198, IMG submission 204935) | Coastal sediment microbial communities from Oude Bieten Haven, Netherlands - site A anoxic | ecosystem: Environmental > Aquatic > Marine > Coastal > Sediment | place: Netherlands... | reverse complement strand
CCAATACTCCACATAATTACTGAAGGATGATTTCTGTCCCTTTTAATCAATGCCCGAGTATCTAATTCAGCCCATTCCTCAAACCAGATATTATAACCGTTAGGAACACCATATTTTGCCTGGGTCCATTCATCGAAAGTTTCATCTATTACTAATATTCCCATCTCATCACAAAATTTCAACTGCTCCGGGGAAGGAGGATTGTGTGCGGTTCTTATGGCATTAACGCCCATTGCTTTCATGATTTCAAGCTGCCTTTCTGTGGCTCTCCTATTGACCGCGGTTCCCAATGGCCCCAGATCATGGTGCAGGTTTACCCCCTTTAGTTTTACTTTTCTGCCATTAAGAAAAAAACCACTATCCGGGATAAATCTGAAGTTTCTTATACCAAAGGAAGTTATATAATTGTCTACAACTCTTCCATTCTCAAGAATAACAGTCTTTGCCTTATATAAATTTGGTTCATCTATATCCCAGATCTCAGGATCAATGATCTCAAAGGATTGTTGCAATTCAATTTCTTTTTCTCCCTCTATATAAATATCATGCGTTTCCTGTGCAGCTACTTCCAATCCGGCTTGATTAACAATTGAGGTCGATAGGGTAATTTCGACTCTGTCCTTCCGGGTGTTATTTACTCGAGTTTTAACATTAACCTTTGCAACTTCTTCAGATATTTCTGGTGTTGTCACATAAGCTCCCCAATGAGCCACATGAACCGGATTTGTATAGGTAAGCCATACATTTCTATATATTCCGGAACCGGGATACCACCGTGAGGAGTTATCCTGGTTTTCTACCCTTATCGCCAGTATATTTTCATTGGTATGGGATATCCTATCGGTAATATCAATAGCAAACGAAGTGTAGCCATAAGGCCAGCCTCCGATATATTCCCCGTTAAGCCATATCTTAGAATTGCGCATGATACCATCAAACTCTATCATAAGATTTTCAGTATCATCCTTTACAGAAAAGGATTTCCGATACCAGCCTACACCCGGGAAAGGCAGATATCCTCCCTTATAACCAACTTCCTGAGTAAGCGGTCCTTCAATGGCCCAATCATGCGGTAAATCCAATGGCCTCCAGGAGGAATCGTCAAAATCTGATAAATGGACGTCTTTAGAATCACCTTTGCTAAATTTCCACCCTTTATTAAAGCTTTCTTTGAGTCTTGGACTCTGTGTTAATTCCTGCCTGCAGTTTAAAAGTACAGATGAAAATACGATAATTAAAAAAAAATTAATCCGTTTAAAAAATAAGTTCATAAGAATATTACAATTCTAATTTTACCTCTGTTTTCTTTTTTGTATCCAATTTTAACCAGATTATAGTTTTAGGAATACCATGAACATCATATTCTACACCATATTCAAAATCCTCCGTACTGATCTGTTTTTCGTTAATAAAACATTTAAGATCAGCAGCTGCACAGTTTTGAATAATGAAAGCTGGATTGTAAACTGGTGAATCAACCGAACCATCCAACGAAAAACTGATATCCTGGCTATCTGACGTTTTTAATATATATGCTCTTTGTGACCTGTCATATCCCTTGTTCTCAATATTTCCCTGAACATTTAAATTGGCGGGGCTATTCCATGATCTGGCAATCTTTAAAACCGTTTCCTGGTCACTGGACATCCCATATAATGCATAATCAGCGCCCGGATCTCCCCAACTGAGTGAAGAATGTGCTGCCCTGTCAGGTGCGCTGGCACTTCTCCCATCGGATATAATCTGGGCAACTGGCCAATGATTCCACCAGGGGAAATGCGAATATTGAGGCCTGACCTCCAGATTGAATACGTCAAACCCTCCATCTTCTTCGAATACAATAAAAGGTTTGTACTCTGATTTCAGGTTAATTATCTGAATATTCGCATCAGGCAGGTCAAACTCAGGATAGCCGTCCGCCCATGAATATGTTTTAGATTCTCCCTCCAGGTTCATCAATGTGGCGGCCTCTAATTCAATATTATCCTCAGGTCTGGTTCCCGGCTCATTTAAAAAGATCGTTTCCTGCCATCCTCCCCTTCCTGGCAGGACCTTTCTTACAGCTATCCCATCAGGATAGATATAATATAGCTCATTCCCCCATTCACCAAATCCTGTATTATTAGGAAGGTCTAATTGACGAAACTTAACGTCCATTTGAAGGTATCGCCAGTTTACGGTTATCCTGGCATCATTTTTCTCAACGATGGCTACCCTGGAACTTCGTGTCTGGACATCTGACATATGCTCAATGCAACCCGTTGGCATTTCCTCCCGGGATCCCTGGGATAGGAACCAATTGTTACCTGTTTCCCTGCTTTGATCAGCCATCCACTTTCCATTTTCAGTAACCCAACATGCAGAATATCGCGTTCCTCTCCAAAACATCAGTTTGACAGGAGTTCTATCAAACTGAACGACAACATCCATATGATCTCCGACAGGCCATAAGGCATCCCATTCCGGATAATACTTTAATCGTGTATAATTGGCGGTGAATTTTCCATAACCCTCAACCTCCGGAAATTTACGGGGAGCGAAATCAGGTTCATTTTCAGGCTGAATAGAGAGAAACCGGGCCTGTATTTCATCTTCCGAAAGTGCTTTACCATATATTCTGGTCTCATCAATTATACCATCCAGAGAATACCGGGAAGGATAAGTAGCCCAGTCCCGTATTGGATCAGAAGGTGGTAAGTCCAGGCGATTCATCCCCAGCCGAAATCCTTGCTCAATCTGGCTGTAAGCAATCCCATAATCAAAAGTAAAATCATTGTAAGTATTCTCAAGCTTTCCGTTAATGTAGAGTTTTATTCCTAAATCCGGGCTGTAGGTCGCTACCACATGATACCATTTCCGTAATTCAAGACCCAGCCGTGTATCCGGATCTATACTTGAATTACATTCGTGCCAGACCGATGTAGCATCGGACATGTGAAATCCTACCCTGCCTCTTGAATCGACCCCAAAATAGAATCCTGTTATCTTATATTTTCCTATGGTTATAATAGGTGCCCAATTCCAGGGATAAGCGCCAAGAGAGATCCATGTCTCAATGGATATTTCCCGCGGAAAGTCAAGTTCTTCATCTTCATTGTATTCAATTTCCGGAATGCCTTCGATATAGGAAGAGAATCCATCGAATTTAAAGGCAGTTCCCTTTACACCTGGCACATATTTACCAAGACCTGTGATCCTGTAGTCATTGCCATTTATTTTCTCCCTGGTTGAAGTAAACAATTCCTCTTCTTCCATATTGGAATAGGAAGGATCCTCGATCTCTTTACTATCATCAAAATTCCACAATAGGAAAAGATCCTTGTCGGTCTGTGAAAAAAGGTTGAAAGATATAAAGAACAAGTAAATCAATAAGGTAAATATGGATTTCATCAGAACATTATTTTATTCGAAGCTTATCTCAAATTGAGTTGATTTATCCGATTGATATTCGAGCCAGATTATTCTTTTGGCAATGCCATCAGTATCGAATCCTTTGCCAATCCGAAGTGTTTTTCCCTGTTCTACCATTTCTCCATCGACTATTAATTTCAGGTTTTCTGATTCACAATTGTAAAGTACTATACATGGATTGACCAGGGGAGATACATCGTCTGAATTAATTGTAAAATTGATTGAATTTTGGCCCTCAGACCTGAAAACATAGGCTTTCTCCTCTTTTGAAAATCCCAGACTCGTGGCACCTTCCACATCGATAAGCTCCGGAGGATTCTGCCAGTACCTGGCAAAGGGTATAGTGCTTTTGATGCCCTGATTCGTAAATCCATAGTGCACCATAGAGCCATGCTCCGGTGCAGCATCATTGGCTCCGAGAGCAAAATGTGTTACACGGTCATGAGCTACGGCAAACCGGCCATCTGAAGGAACAACACTAACAGGCCAATGGTTCCAAGGACCCGCAAAGGGATCATCCGTATATCTGGATTGCTCAAAAGAACCCCAGGTTGATATACCTACCCCCTGATATATGGCAAAGACTTTGTAATCGGACTTTGAGTTCAACCATTCAATTGTAGCATCCTCCAGTGGTACTTCGGGATTTTTATTAGGTTTCTCCCATTGTAATACCAGGCTGTCCCCCTTAATATTCGCAACAGTCACAGCATTCATATGCACCACATCCAGAGCCGTTTCTCCCGGGTTGGTAAAGAATTGGATATCCTGGAAACCGGGAGGATCGAAATTGTTAAAAACCACATTTCTAATACCTGTGCCATCAGGGTAAATGGTGTGATATTCATCAGTCCAGTTACGTCTGTCAGTACATACATATCCTACATCAACGCATGGATATCTCCAATGCACAATTACACGTGCACCATTGTTTTCAATTATCCTTGCATAACTGTGTCTGCATTGTTTATCTGCCATATGTTCTGAACAACCATGATCAGTAAAGATCTCGGAGCTCTGATCAGCCATCCAACGGTTATTATCAGTGACCCAATTCGCCGCGTAATTCGTTCCATGCCAATATACCACACTGGTTGGACTGTCTTCGAATTTTACGACAATATCCGAAAAATCCGTTAATCGCCACATTCTATCCCAAAGTTCATGGTGCTTTAGTGTTTTATAGGAAGCGCCGAACTTAGCTGATTTCCCAACCTCTCCCGGTAGAACAGCTTTATCAAGAGTTGATTTTGTGTTATCAGGCAGATAGGCTGAATAGAGTTTTTTAATATCCTTAGCGGATAACATCGTATTGTACATTTTTACTTCATCCATTAGACCCTGTATACCATAAATAAAAGGTAGATTTTGCGGAAGGTCACGGACATAATCTGTACATCGTTCTTTTTCAGTATTTAAACCGAAGCTTAATTCAACATCATCAGGTAAGAATTCCCCCTGGTATTCGATATCACTTATCTTTTGTCCATTTATGTAAAGTGTTGCACTACCCTCTCCTATGGTAGCAGCAATGTGCGTCCAGGTATATAATGGGATAGGCTCTTCTGATTTTGTCAATGCGCCATTTACTCTTGTAAATGGATTTCCATAGGCATCTATTCCCAAATAGAATCCTTTTTTACCAAATCCTTCAGATCTTTGAATGATCGCTGCCTCATTAAAAGGATATACATCCAGAGCAACCCACGCTTCCAGAGTCATGGTCTTTCCCAACTCCAGCTCTTCTTCATACATTATGCCGGTGTAATATCCATCGAACGCGAGGGATGTACCGGAAACACCCTTTTTGTATAAAGCTCCATGACCAGATATTGGTGCAAATTCAAGGTTGGCAAAATCCACTGCGTGATCCTCCATCTCCTCCAGAACTTCCTCCCATTCTTCCTCATCAAAATCCATGTCAGGATAATCCCCTCCACCTTCATCAAATGTTAAGGAAACTGTTGGCTCAGGTAGTCCTGTCCTATCAATTATTGAGCTTTTTTCAGTCGTATTGCTAGATTCCTCCTGCAATTCACCCCAATCAACGGATCCATGGACTATCCCATCATCTTTTAGTTGTATTTCCTGTTTATGGACGAATCCGGGATTTTTCCAGTCCCTGTAAGTTGTGCCATTTGCATTTTTAACAAGTCGTTCTACCCGACCATTCGGATAAATTGTAAACAGTTCATGAACTGCGCTTGTAAAACCCTCAATCAGGGTAACATTCAGCTCCTCATTCGACCTTTCCAAAAGTTCTATATCAGGTATATACCGCCAATGAACTACAATCCTTTCCGGTCCATTCTCAATCAGCCGCACATAATTATAATCGAAATTATAATCTATATCCCTGCCAGGGTAAAATTCATCAATCAGGTAAATACCCTCAGGAGTTCTCCACCTCGGGACATAATTGGTTTGACGGGTAAACTCAAGTTGTTTCCCTTCTCCGAAAGAAACAATAAGGTCTGCATACTTGCCAAAGTAATCTGTAGAAGTATGGCTTAATTTAGTATGATAAGCAAAGAAATTATCCTGTGATCTTAAGTGTACTGGCAGTAAGATCAAGACTAAAAGCAAAACCGGAAGTTTTAATATTTGATGAATCATCTCGCTGTATATTTTAAAAATTTTCGAATGTCACCCAAGGGCTCTTATTTAATTATATGCCTCTTAATTAGTGAGGCCATTTTTTACTTTCCAAAAAAATATTTAACATTCTATATTTAATGAATTGTCAGTTCCTGTTTTCTATAGGATAAAATGAAATGCTACACAATTAAGAAGTGCGGCATTCGGCTTCTTACCTTATAGATTATGTCTTTATATGAAATTTTTACTAAACATATCATGTTCAAATATCAGTATAGTATAATTTTTTTAGTTTCCTTCCCTAGTGTACTCTGTAGGGAATAGTAATATATTCCCGGACGAAGGAAGGTTCCGTCAACGTCCATTGAGTAGAAACCCGGTAGTTGTTCCTTATTAACCAACTGGGATACCAACTGGGCCTGGGAGTTAAATAAATTTAATATTATCCTGTCTTTTTTGCGAAGTTCATAATTTATGGTTGTGGTATGGTTTGCAGGATTGGGATAGGGATCATATAAAATAAATGGAGAGGCAGGATCTTCCTGATTGTTGTTTTTAGGAATTATATAGTTATAAGATCCCGGTGACTTCCTGTCATCCGTATTTTGCCAGCTGCCAGGAAATATATTGTTTATATCAGGATTTAACAGGGAAATGGCCTCCTCTGAATCAGGCCAGGGATATGCTAACTTATATTCAAGTTTATCTATGAGAACATCGGAATCATTGTATAAGGAAACTTCATCTCCCCTTTTGCTTAATCCGAATTCTATATTACCAACCGATCTTACATTACTATACTTAGCCGCAAATGCATTCTGGTCTCTGCATACAACAATAAATTCTCCTTCTGGTAATGATGTACCGGGAGGGAATACATAAGGGCTGTTATCATCATCCATAATTTCCCAACCTGAAAGGTCAATAGGTTGATCCGTTGCATTGAACAACTCAATCCAGTCATTGGTTTCGGCTGAAGCAAAACATATTTCATTGATAACTACTCGTTCAAATCCCGGTATGGGATCAAACTTTGCATTCAGGGAAACATCCTTTTCTATTCTGATTTTAACTTCTTCCTTATTCTCGTATATACCTCCCCAACCACTGAATTTAAATCCAATATCGGGTCTGGCTGTTACCTCCACTACCAAATCTTCAAAATATTCACCACTCCACGGGTATTCCTTAATTACCAGATTATTTATCAAAACATTCCCACCTTTATCCGTTGTGTGAATATTGAGCGTATGCAGGTTATTCAAATTAAAAAATTCCCTGAAATGTTCTATAACGGCATCTGGTCTTTGCTCCAGGTAGTATTTTATATCTTTAATATGCTTAAACCAGAAAAATGGTTCCAGGTCCCATCTTTCAAAATGATTGGGCACCTCGGTCATTAAAGGATCAGCCCTTGCATCGACCCAGGGGATAGCAACCTCAGGATCAAAGTTAGTCGCCAGCAAGTCACATAGCTTTGCAATAAAAAAGTTTTCAAATTCATCATTCTTCAGCAGATTTCTGAGAATAAAAGTAGACCACGGAGGGTTTGGCCAGGTATCTTCTTCACTTTCGGGACCGTCGGGCTGAGTTGCCGTAAAAAGTGTATTATCTGTAAATCCCACCCAGGCTCCAAGACCTGCATCAGTATCAAATACGATCCATCTCCATTTTCCTTCTTCTGTTCTTGGCCTCCACCATTTCATATTATTACCCGGCCAATCCTGATTTCCAAAAAATATCTCCGTACATTGATAGGTAGCAAAGTTTTCGATATCTATCATTGTTTTCACCCTTTCATAATTTACTTTCTGACTCAGATCGTTTGCTCTGATAAAATCAATCATGCTTTTGTAATGATCGATATCCCCTGACATGGCCCATTCCGGTATGTAATAATCGGCCGAAGTCTCTATTGCATTCAGAAGATCCACATTATCAGGGTCGACATTGAAATTTGAGGCCAGGTAATGCTCATTGATCTTTTCTAGCATATGTTGGATGCCCCAATATTGCCCATTTATGAAGACGATTACAGGTTGATAAGCTTGAACCGGTAAGATATCCTGTACGAGTCCACTACCAACCACATCGTATAAATCGAAGTCTGAATTATTATTCCTGACGATGAAGGATTCAAATTCCCTGATATTCTTTTCTTTAAAGAGCCTGTATCTGAAAGATCCATTCCCATACTTACTCCGTGCGAAAAATGAAAGGGATTGTTGATAATCATAACCCTCGCCTGATTCATTCCCAAATATTTTCATCCCCGCATCGCTATCCAATGCAAGAGAACCATCAGGTTCATACAATTGAATATGTACTTCCTTTTCAAGCTCTCCCGGCATATTGTTGAAAAGGCCTTCCTCTTCACTGAATAGCTGGTCCGGTTCAGTTGAAATAGAAAGAATGGGCAAATCTTTCTCCAGAACATCATTAACATTGATATAACTCTGGGAGGATACCGGACCTGGCAGATAATTCTCCCTGAATAACCTGGCTTTTACAACAGTACTCTCATCAATAGTTATTGATGCTGAGTATACCGGGGATTGAATATCGGGTGGTGTGCCATCCAGGGTAAACCGTATCTGTAAATTCGAATCCGAACTGATTTCAAGGGTAAGTGTACCTTCAAAAAGTCCTCCATTTATACTGAATTCAGGCTGTTCATTTATAATTCCGGTGAGAGAAGGCCCAATATTCTCCGTATTTGGTGTAGCATTTTGATAATAATACCAGGTATCAGGATTGCCAAAATCTCTTCCATAGGATATATCGGTTTCTAAGTATACATATGGAGTACTGCCCACAATAATCCCTGAAGGATTACTTAAATAGATGCGTTCTCCCTGGCGATTGATCTTAAAATTCGTGTGCAAATAGGTATCTTCCGAAACAAAGACCCGGTTTTTATCCGAAGCAAAGATCAATAAATAGCCTTGTGCAGGAATCACTACTTCCGGGAATATCCATTTATCCAGAATTTCGAAATCATCGGTTAAAGTGTATCCCAGGAGATCTATTTCTTCACTTCCCGGATTATACAATTCTATCCAATCACTAAAATCCCCGTCTTCATCAGCAATTGTAGTGCCGTTGGATGACATGATCTCATTTATCAGGACCTGATTATAAGCAGGTTTGAATATACATAATAGGCAAAATGATATAATTAAGAATTTAAGCATACAATGTTTATGAAATCATAATTGTTGATATATACCTACATTAATTCATCTGTATAAGAAATAGTTCTATTTTAATTTATTCCCAATTCAGTACAACATCAAGATATTCCGGGATCATCGCAATATCAAGTTATTTTCTGATTAGTACACTTTCTAATTATTCCCAGATCGATTTCATCTCATATATTTCCAGTGATTTGATTTTCATATCTGTTCCATTATCCGACCAGAACTCGAGCCCCTTTTCTTTTGATTCCAGATCCCTTGCGAGAACCATCGTGAACCGGCCCTCATCAACAAATACTTCTATACTGGTCTTGTCGACAATAATTTCATAACTTATTTTATTAGATCCTAATTCAGGTAGATACTTACTGAAAAAGCTTTCCTCATTATACTCAAAGGTATTGGTTCTGATGGTATAATTAATATTATCTCCCCCGATGCGCAATCCATAGTTCATTATATTGACATTGTCGATTTGAAATTTTAAATGCAATTTTTCTGTGTCCATTTCCCCGATTCTTTCATTCGCCTCATCAATTGAAAGATCTTTAAATACATGTTCTTTTGTATGTAAATTCTCAATTTCCTCTATGGGCTCATTGAAGAGTCTTACGCCATCATTGGTTGTTCTAAGGCTAAGAACGGTAGGAAAAGCCATCATCATGTTAAAAGGCATATCAGGGGTTTCTATCGTGGCCCAGCCAATCTGTATCTGTCGCCCGTCACTATCAGGGATATTCTCATAGGTTTGTGCGGCAAAGAATTCACCGTTAATATAGGTATAGGGTCCATTTTCTACAGTAAAGTTTTTCCCATCAAAGTCCCCAATTACATAGTCCCCACCTGCATCATAAACCACCCATTTGGTGTTATTTTTATCACCATCAACAGGAAGTTCAAAGAGTTCAGGACATTCCCAGAATGTCTCGATATAGCTTTCATGAGTCCACTCCTTCAAGTTATCGGAGCTAAAAATGGATAGTCCGATCCTTTCAAAAAGGATCATAATCCACTTCTTTGAAGGTTCATGCCAGAATACATTCGGATCACGTCCATTCCAGGAACCTAACTCTTTACTTCGGTCCCCGATCACGGGATTGCCGTCATACTTATGCCAGGTCCTTCCCCGGTCATTGGAATATGCAAGGCTTTGCCTTTCCATGTACTCCATTCCAGCCTCTTCCTGCTTGTCATCAGGTATGAATGTCGAGGTATAAATGGCCATCATTACATCCTCATCGCCTGTTCGAAAACCTGCTGTATTGTTGAAATCTATTACTGCACAACCGGAGAAAGCCACCCCAACTTCATCAGGATACAAGGCCTCGGGCATCTGTTTCCAATGCATCAGGTCTTTACTCACAGCATGTCCCCAGTGCATATTGCCCCAGCCCCATCCGTAGGGATTATGCTGGTAGAAAAGATGATATTCTCCATCATAGTAGATCAGCCCATTGGGATCATTATGCCATCCTCTTATACTTGAGAAATGCAATTGAGGTCTGTAATCTTCCTTATACACATTCTCCAGGTATGTTCTATCATCAGACTGATATACAAGTTCCAATCCTTTCATATCTTCCCCGGAACTGGTTTTTAGCAATGCCTTTTTCCCCTTAAATTTGCCAATGTCCATAAACACCCAGAAATCAGGTTCTTTATCAGGAAGAAATATATCAAAAGTGCGAACTGCTTTTCCATCAACCACCAATTCCAGCCTGGTATGAAATTCCTCGTCCCAGGACACAGGAAAGTTTAAATAGGTGTTTTCAAGGTCAAATTCTTTTGAATTTTGCGAAAATGATGATGTGGAAAACACAAGCAGGAGGATCCAAAGACATTTTATGCTTTTCATGTTCATTAAAGTATATTTTTCATATCTCTATAAAATGGTATTCATTTTTCATAAAATCCGCTATATAAAATAAATTCATTTTGGTCTCGAATAGCCTTGATTATTGATCTCAATAAAAGTAGATTTCAATTCCTCAACTATATCCGGGTATTTTTCTATTAAATTGTTGGATTCAGAAAGATCATTACTCAAATCATAGAGCTCTTCAGCTATGATGGTATGATTTGATACCGAATCAATGTTTTCCAGATCAAAGATCAATTTCCAATCCCCTTTACGAACTCCATAATAAAGATGTATGTAAGCATCTCTTATTGGCTTATCATATTCTTTTCCCAGCAATACCCGTGTCAGGGAATAACTGTCGGGTGCTTCTTTGTCCGAAAGTGAATGCCCGATAATACTGGCCATGGTAGCATACAGGTCGACCTGGCCAATGAGTTCATCACTTTTTGAGCTGTGCGCTATCTTCCCCGACCATTTAACAATAAAAGGTACACGATGTCCTCCTTCATAAATCGATCCCTTGTATCCTCTCAGGTCACCAGCTGAATTGTGTCCATTTACACCTTGTCTGGGACCATTATCGCTTGTGAAAACAACGATCGTATTATTCTCCACACCTAACCTCTTGATTGTCGCTATGATACTGCCAACACAATAGTCCGTTAATGCAACCAGATCCCCCCGCGGACCTGCTCCCGTTGTTCCTTTTACAAATTCTGCTGGAAGCCATGGAATATGAGGCAGAGAAAGAGGTAAATAAACAAAGAAGGGTGTATTGTTTTTTACCTGCCTTTCGATAAAATCAATCGCTTTCCTGGTAAAAACAGTATCTGCCTTTTCATGTGCCCAATCCTTTGCTACCATTACATCTTTTAAATAATCGCCATCGCCAACAACATTCAGGTCATATACAGGGCTTAGCGGAAGTCCTAATACCTGTCTGTTCTCAATAAAAGCAAAAGGTGAGTCATCACTGGTGCAACCGGAAGTTCCAAAATAATAATCAAATCCCTGATCAATGGGTGTCAGCTTCAGAGGCGATTCAAAGTCGATATTTTCTTCCTCGTTGACTTCATTTGGATCTTTCAATGTCCAAATCATACCCACATGCCATTTCCCGATTGCTGCTGTTTTGTAACCATTATTCTGAAACAAATTACCCAGGGTCATTTCCCCCTCCTGTATAATAGGAACATCATACCCCCCCTGCAACTCAGAGGTAGATCGGGATCTCCAGCAATAATTACCAGTCAATATGCTGTACCTGGATGGGGTGCAGAATGATGCGCCGCTATGTGCATCGACGAATAACATGCCTTCTGCTGCCAGTTTATCAATGTTAGGTGTTTGAATTTTGGACTGCGGGTTATAACAGCTTAGATCTCCATATCCAAGGTCATCAGCATATATCAATATAACATTTGGCTTTTCAATTACTTCGTCAGTTGAAGAATTTATATTGCAGTGGTAAAAAAACAGAGGGCCAAATAATCCGATAAAAATTATATGTATAATACTCTTCCCTATCATTTCCAATTTGTTATTAGAGGGAACCAATCCAT
>Ga0316198_10001844_pt1 | contig 12638 bp, 12 predicted proteins | sample OudBieAanoxic_MG_FD_204935 | JGI IMG/M metagenome (GOLD analysis project Ga0316198, IMG submission 204935) | Coastal sediment microbial communities from Oude Bieten Haven, Netherlands - site A anoxic | ecosystem: Environmental > Aquatic > Marine > Coastal > Sediment | place: Netherlands... | reverse complement strand
TTCGATCTGGGGCACGAGCTGCGTGATCAGGAACGTTCGTTCGGCGCCGTCCTGACGGAAGGGCAGCACTCCGAGGACGCTGACCTGCATCGGTTCGTCCGGGTATTCGGGGTGAGTCCAGTAGCGCGCGTCACCGTTGGTGTCGAGCTCCTCGTAGACTCGCTCGATGGCCGCGTCCGGGTCGAAGTCGTCCGGCGGCGCCGAGCAGCGCGAGGAAGAGGACAGGCCTTATCGATCGACGAGAGAGCTTCATGGGTACTCCTGTGGCTCGTGAGTCTAGCTCAATGAGCAGCCGTCCGGGATCTCGTCTCGCGCGGAGCCTCGATCGGGCAGGATGAGTCCGATGCATCGGCGACGAGCGATCCGCGAACCGCGGGAAGCAGCGGGAGGGTGGACACGATGAGGCGATCGACGAGCCAGCGGTCTCGATACACGTGGATTTTGGTGGCGGCCCTGCTCTTCGGGACACCTGTCCCGCCACTTTTCACTATTCCTCCAAGACTGGGGAGGACTCCAGGGGACGGGAAAGGGCAACAAGTAACAGGTTGACTTGTTGCCCTGCTTCGGTTTGATCGCGAAGGATGGCATCTCTTCGATACTTCGAGATACGTCAATCCCGCGGCCGTCTCGTGAGATCCAACTAGCCCATCGCCGTGTGACGGCGATCGATCTTGCACACGCGGCAGAGGTCCTCTACCGAGGGGCACACGGGGCGTATTTGCTTCGCTCTGTGCCGGTGGAAAAACCCTTGGTTCCTTCCTCGAGGTCGGTCACGCCGGTCACGAGGTAGAAGACCGCCCCGGGAGGTGCGGGTTCGAGGCGGAACGCATTGCCCGTGAAGTCGTGGCAATCGCCCCAGTCACTGTGGGCGAGCTGGTCGATCGAACCGCGATACACGTTGTAGCGACCGTCGATGCTGCTGTCGACATCCGGATCCGGGTCCCACGTCAGCAGGTCGCCGTCCCCGTCGAGCATTCGTTCCGGACGCGGGCGAGACGATAGCCTGGACCGAAGGGCGGTGATAGGACCCACAGTCGTTCGGGAACTCGAGGCAGCAGCCGATCCACGACGTGTGCCGCCGTGTCGGGATCATGTTGGAGCTAGGCGATCAAGCGCATCTAGTCTCAGCCTCGCAACGCCTGGACAACTTGTTGATCGACTTGTCACGTAACGCCTCGAATCGGCGCAGCACCCGTCCAGCGTATCGCGACGATGGGGTCCGTCCACGGCGCAAGATCCTGTTCGTCTTGGTGGGGCCTTGGTGGTACGCGGCCAGGGCCAGTTCCCAAGATCCGAAGCGTTGTTTCAGCTCGCTCAGATAAGTTGCACCGATCAGGATGTTGACCGCCGGCTCGAACAGCGAGTCCGGTCCGTTCCACGGGATCTGATGGCGCTCAGCCACATCCCGGCCCGTCGCAGGCTGGACTTGCAGCAGGCCCAGTGCACCGCGTTGGCTCTTGGCTCGCAACTTGTAGTGGCTTTCTTCCTCCATCAGCGCGAGGAGCAGCAACGCATCGACCCCCGTCCGACTCTCGGCGCGGATCAACTCCTTGGCAATACCGCGACGATCGCGACTCGTGAGGTGCGGGGCGCGTTCTTGAAGGGTCGAGTCTATGACGCGAACGGTGTCACCGTCCCCCGCGCAGGCGAACAACGCCAATGCAACAATCACCGTAGTGAGTTGTGTCGCACGGCAGTGGGATCCGATGGTCATCAATCCGGCAGGCCGAACAGGTTGACAACATTACGGCTCTCGTGGTGGGAGACGGCTGCCACTTTCATGCGTTGCTTCTCCTGGCTCAGATTCGGACCTGAAGCTTCCGAAGTAGTGTTGGATCAGCGTTCTGGATCGGACCGCAGATTGGAGCCACGTCCAGGTGTGCGGACCTCCTTGAAGTCCTCTTTCCTCAGTCCGTGCCGTTTCATCAACTCATAGAGCGAGCGCTCGTTGATGCCCGCCTTGGCCGCGGTGTCGCGAATGCGGCCGCCGGTGGAGCCGAGCAGAGACTTCACGTACCGCGTCTCGAACGCGGCGACGACCTCCTTGCGTGCGTCCGAGAGGGACTTCGCGAGCAAATCCTCGGGAAGCGGCCCACCGGCGTCGGCCTGCGCGAGCCTCGAAGACACGCGGTCCGTTCCCCGAACGGCCTCCACGATTCGCACCGGCAAATCTTCGAGTTGTATCTCGTCCGTCGTTCCCAACAGAAACGCGCGCTCCATGGCGTTGACCAGTTCTCGGACATTACCTGGCCAGTCGTACCGCGTCAGGACACTGGCCGCGTCCGGCCCGATGGACGTGATCTGCCTCCCTGTTTGAGCACGGAAGTGGTCGAGGTAGCCCCGCAACAGCTTCACGATGTCCTGGCGTCTTTCCCTGAGAGGGGGGATCGTCAGCGTGACGACGGCCAGGCGGTAGAACAGATCGGAGCGGAAACGCCTTTCCGCGATCTCCGTCTCCAGGTCCTTGTTCGTTGCCGCCATCACTCGTACGTTCACGTGGATCGCCTTCTCTGCGCCGAGTCGGAATATCTTTCGATCATCCAACGCCCGCAGAAGTTTGACCTGTACGTGGGTCGGCATTTCGCCGATCTCGTCCAGCAGCAGCGTTCCGTTGTGGGCGAGTTCGAAATAGCCCTTGCGAGCGCGAGTGGCGCCGGTGAACGATCCTTCCTCGTGGCCGAACAACTCGCTCTCGAGCAGGCTCTCGGGCAATGCGCCGCAGTTGATCGCCATGAACGGCCCGGTGGCGCGTGGCCCCTCGGCGTGGATCGCCCGCGCGAGCCGCTCCTTGCCGACCCCGGTCTCACCGAGAATAAGAAGGGAGGTTTCCGCCCGGACGACTTTTCGTGCCAGTGTCAGGAACATCTGCATTGACGGGCTATCAGAAACGAAGTCGGTCAGGCTGTACTGCTCCTCCGGCCGGTCCGCTTTGAGACGGTTGATGGAGTCGTCCCTGCGGCGCTGAATCAGCGCATCGAACGCTGCCTTCAGCGAGTCGTCCTCGAGCGTTTGGTTCAGGATCGCCAGGCATCCGTCGGCGATCAGCCGCGCCCGTTCTTTCGGGTCCTCTCGCTCCACGAGCACGACGACATCGGGCTGTTCCGGCAGGCTTCGAATGGACTGGATGAAGGCGTCCTGTTCGTCGCCCATGACGGACCGCCCGACGACGAGTAGGTCGAAGTCGCCGCCGGTGAGCTTCGCCCGCAGTCCGGCTCCATCTTCGACTGCCGAAAGTTCGACATCCGGCTGACCGAGCAGGCGCCAGAGACGGCTTCGTTGGCTTGCCGGCTCCACGGCCAGCAGTACGTGAATCAGCATGACCTCTCCGTTAAACCGGCTATTCAGACTCCGGATTTCTCGGTGTCAACTTCCGATTTCCGGCACCTGCGATTCCACCGAGACGAGACATTGTCGGCTCTAAGCTTCATCAAGGCAAGCACTTCGCCACATGTTCAGCTTGCGCGTGGCGGTTGGCACTCCGCTTGCCTTCTCACCGATCGCCGTTCGAAAGGAGAACCGGCTTGACCGACCAGAATAAGCCGTCGACGCCGCACGACCCGGAGCCGGAAACGGAACGGGAGTCCGCCACCAGGGAACCGGAACCCGTGGTGGCGCCCGCGAAGCATCTCCCACGCCCGACGCGGCGCTAGCTGATCTCAAGCGGGGACAAGGTAGTGCGATTCGGCGGCTGAACTCCGATTCGATCGGAGCTGGCACTTCCGATTCGGACAACCGCCGAAAACGCTTCGCCCCGTATGTCGTTCGCGGAGATCACCTTAGACATTCGACGCTCGCGTGGCATTCCACTTGCTCTTTCATTGCCGTGATGGCGTTCCCATGCTCCGACTTCCGGGGCTGCGCCTCGGGAGGACTGCTCATGGCTGAAACGACAAGAACCACGGATCAAGCCTGGACTCAGACCATCGGCGAGGGTCCTCTTGTCGCCGTGGCTCTTCACGCGGGGCACGACCTGCGTCCAGAAGTTCAGGCGATCATGAACCTCACCGATGAGGAGCGACTGCGAGAAGAGGACCCGTTCACGGGGCAATGGACCACGGTCGCTCCGAATCAGTTTGTGGGCACGCGATCCCGCTTCGAGTTCGATCTGAATCGTCCGCGCGAAGAGGCCGTCGCGCTGACGCCCGAAGACGCCTGGGGCCTTCAGGTGTGGAAGCAGAAACCCTCCAGCGAGTTGATCGATCGATCGCTCCAGCAATACGACGCATTCTACGTGGCGCTACGCGAGAGGTTGGCAGCGCTCGAGCGCGAGCACGGACATTTCGTCGTATTCGACTTTCACAGCTACAACCACCGGCGCGAGGGACAGAACGGTCCGGCCGCCGACCCCGACGAGAATCCCCAGGTCAACATCGGTACGGGTTCGATGAATCGAGAGCTATGGGGACCCGTGGTAGACACCTTCATGGGTGCGTTGTCGAGCTACGACTTTCCCGGAGGAAAGTTGGACGTACGCGAGAACGTGAAATTCCGGGGGCGCCAACTGGCACGCTTCGTCCACGAGACCTTTCCGCAGACGGGTTGCGTGGTGGCCATCGAGGTCAAGAAGTTCTTCATGGACGAATGGACCGGCGAGTTGCAAGGCAAGGTCCTCGACGACATGACCGCCGCGCTTCAGTCCACCGTTGCGCCCGTGATGAAAGCCCTTGGCCAGATGCGAAGGCCGAAGAAAGCACGACTCAAGCCGCAGACTCTTCGCCGCGCGTTGCGCATCGGATTCGTGATCAATGACTTTGCGACCGAGGAAGCCGGTTTCACCACGACGCGTCTCGCCGTGGCTGGGCGGCAGATGGGCCACGAGGTGTGGACTATGACGGTCGGCGATCTGGCCTACGACGCGGACGAGAAGATCCGGGCGCGTGCGAGGTCCGTCCCGCGCCAGATCTACAAGACCGGCGAATCCTATTTGAAGGATCTCAACGGCAAGAACGGGATCCGCGAGCGCATCACGGTGGACGATCTGGATGTCGTCATGCTCCGCAACGACCCGGCGAACGACACGAGCTTGCGCCCCTGGGCCGTCCAGACCGGCATCCAGTTCGGTCGCGTGGCGATGCGCCACGGCGTGATCGTCCTCAACGATCCGAACGGCTTGGCCAAGGCCACGAGCAAGATGTACTTCCAGACGTTCCCCGAGCAGGTTCGCCCTCAAACGGTCATCACTCGCAACCGAGACGACATCAAGGCTTTTGCCAAGGACCGGGGCACGATCGTGCTCAAGCCCCTGCAGGGCTCGGGCGGTCAGAGCGTGTTCCTGGTTCGCCGTGAGGACGTGCCGAACATCAACCAGATGATCGACTCGGTCTCACGAGATGGATTCGTCGTGGCCCAGGAGTACCTTCCGGCAGCGGAGCATGGCGACACGCGATTGTTCGTCATGAATGGCGAGGCGCTACGATACAAAGGCAAGTACGCGGCATTTCGCCGGGTGCGGCGCGGAGGCGACATGCGGTCCAATCTGCACGCCGGAGGATCTCTGGCGCGCGCCGTGATCACTCCCGAAGCACTGGAGCTTGTGGAGATTGTTCGTCCCAAGTTGGTGCAGGACGGGATGTTCCTTGTCGGATTGGACATCGTGGGCGACAAGCTGATGGAAATCAACGTGTTCAGCCCCGGCGGTCTCGGCAGCGCGCGTAAGTTCGAGGGTGTGAATTTCGCCGAGGGTGTGATCAAGGCACTGGAACGGAAGACTCAGGCGATGGAATACTACCAGCGTCGCTTCGACAATATCGACATGGCCACCCTGTGAGCGAAGCCCCGGGGGGCCGGCCACAGCCTATCGGGGAGGAGTCCGGTGTTCAGCAAGGGCACAACTTGCCAGAGATGCCGATGAAGAAAGCGGGCGCTGCGATCCAGGTCAAAACCAAAGCGAAGTACGAGCAGATCGCGAAGGACGCTCGGGAAGCACTGCGCCAGGACGAACGCGTTCGAGTTCCTCTTCCGGAGTATGGTCGCCTGTCCGTCGATCGGCGGCTCCCGTTCCTTGCACTGTACCGGAAACCGAGTGCCACGCCTGACCCCGGAACGGACCAGTTCGTCACGACCGAAGCGTCCTATCTGTTCGCGTCCGGCAATGCAAGTTTGCGGCAAGAGATAGCCGAAGTGGTTCGGTCGGTTTGTGAGGTGGCGGCGACCAGCTTCGGACGCGTGTTGCTGGTCGAGATATGGACCAGGCCGGACACGCACCCACCCGTCACGACGGGCGACACGACGGTGCGGCCGGCCTTCAGGATCTTCTGTTCGCGCTCCGCCGGCGACCAGGGTTCTCTTGTCGACGCACTCACCCGCGCGCTGCAGCGCGGCAAGGTGTCGGGCGCCAGCTCTCGAGTTGAGACCGTGACAGATCCGCGTCAGTTCCCGAGACGCGTGCGGCCGGTATTCAGTCCGCCCCAAGCAGAGCAACTGTTCTGCGTTCAGTTGGGCATCGAAGTCGAACCGATCTTCCAGCTTCCTGACCGAGAAGGCGTGTACCCCGAGTTGCTTCGCGGGCTCCGCACCCATCTCGGTCGAGCCCTCAAGCAGACGTTTTTCCATTTCGCTCAGAACTACACCAGCCACAGCCCCAAGAGCTACCACTCGCTAGGCCGCCGCGCCGTTGTGCAGGCGGTCTACAAAGTCGATGAACAGCTCGATCAGATCAGCAGGGGATTCGACTTCTTGCTCGAACTCAACCCGAGCCAACCCACGGCGGCCTGGACGGCATTCCGGCGATCGAACTTCGAGAAGCCGCCTGCACTGACTTACCAACCGCTTCCCCTCGACCCCGGCCTGGCCAAGAGACAGTTGTACGCAATTCCACTGGAACGAATCGAGGACCCAGGAATCGCTCACCTATTCCGACAGAAGCAAGACGAGCTGGACCGCCAGTTGACCATGCTGGGGGATCGGGGCACAAAAAACTTCCTGCTCGGCAGCATGCAGGTCTACGGTCGACCGTCTACCGGACTTCTACGAACCGCCGAGGAGATTTTCGAGCGGATTCCCCCCTCCTCCGGTGGCGAATCGGGAAGTCGCGGCCTGCGGGCCGAGGAGTTCAAGCAGCGCGCGGAACAGGAGTTGGCGCACTATCGAGCGCTGTCCAAGTCGTTCGAAGGCACGGCTCATATCACCTCGGACATCGTCGGTGGACTGATGGTGTCAAGGGGCAAGCTGCTGATCTCCCCGAACTCGCGCACGCCACCGGCGCGGGTGGATGCGTTGTTGCAGCACGAGATCGGCACCCACGTGGTGACGTACTTCAACGGTAAATCGCAGCGTCTGGCCCAGTTGTGCAACGGGCTTGCCGGCTACGAGGAACTCCAGGAGGGACTCGCGGTTCTCGCCGAGTACCTGGTCGGGGGCCTTACCCCGGCGCGGCTGAGAACGCTTGCGGGTCGAGTCGTAGGAGCCAAGATGCTCGTCGACGGTGCGACCTTCGTCGACACTTTTCGGATGCTGTGTCGCTACGGATTCGGCCGGCGGCCAGCGTTCAACATGACGCTGCGATTGTACCGTGGAGGCGGTCTCACCAAGGACATTATCTATCTGCGTGGTTTGCTGAGCACCAAGGCCTACCTCGAGACTGGAGGAGAGCTGGAGCCGCTGTACGTGGGGAAAATAGCCACGGAGCACCTGCCGATCGTTCTTGAACTCCAACGCCGGTCCATCCTCAGACCGCCCGAACTGTTGCCGCGGTTTCTCGAAGACCCGGGAAGCCAGGCGCGCCTGGAGCGGCTTCGGTCTGGGATGAACTTGGTCGGGCTCCTCGAAAAATAAGAGACTTTTCGTTATCACGTCTCTGCATTTGACCGTCGGCGAACAGGCCGAGGACGAGCTTTTCGAGTTGTCCATACTGCGACACGCGCTCGGGGATAACCGTTTCGAATTCGAGTGCGCCTCAGGCGGGAGCGAAGCCCGAGAGAGGCTGAAAGCGAGACCCGGAGCAGTCGAATTGAGCGTCACGGTGTTGACGGTGACGGCGGCACGGTAGAATGAGCCGTGCATTCTCGAAGTGGAGGGAACCCGCAATGTCTGGAGCAGACAGCGCACCGAAGATTGCCGATCGGGGCGACGACAGTGTTCGCTGGTGGGGTTCCTTCTCCATCGATGCGGATAGTGTCCTGCGCTGGCGGGTCGGCCCGATGCGGATGTGGCTCGCTCGCACCGATCGAGAGTGGCGTGTGGCCCACGAGCGGGGCAGCGATCCCTTCGAGTCAGCGCTAGAGGCGGCCGAGTTGTGCCGCGACGGCTGCGAATCGTCTCCCGGCGCCGTCCGAGTGAGATTCGGATTCCGCAGCACGACCGACATGTTTCGCGTGCTCCCGGCCTTGCCCGACCGGGCACTCATTGTCAGGCCGGAGGAGCCGATCCATCTGCCCTCGGGGGAGGAGAGCATTCTGTTCATCAGTATTCCCTTGTGGATCGGGATTCACACCGGCGCGCCGTCGACCCCGCTGTACGAAACACCAATCTTTCGGCCCTCCGATACCTGGTTTGGTCCGCCGACCGTGGCGGGCGGTAGCTGCTACGCGTCGGGCACGCGGGCGCGGTCCAGTCTGGAGGATCTTGCGCTACTACCGCAGCGGGCGGTCTCCGTCGTCCGCATACTCAACCACGCCGACAGCGAGTTGCCGCTCGAGAGAATCCGCCTGCCGTCGCCGAACCTGTCCCTGTTCGCTTCTCAGGATGGTCAACTGTGGACGGAGGCGGTCACGCTCGAGCGGAAAGAGGACGGGCAAAGTGCTTCGATCGACCTGGAGCGAGGGCCGTCCGGGGAGATCGGCCCTACCGAGTTGCTCGTGGAGCCGCGCGAGCCAATGGAAAGAGGACTCCTGATGCGTGCGTTTGACGGTCTTTTCTAGGTGGATTCCGATGAATGAATGGCTTCGAAGTCTAGGGATCGGGGAGTGGTTCAGTGCCGAGCAAGCCGTGATCCTCTTGCAGGCGGTCATCACCCTCGTCGTGGGTCTCGTGCTGGCCCGCCTCGTCAGTTCGGGTGTCGGGAGATTCCTGGCCAGCCGGACCACCCGTCAGGCGTCGACGCTTGCGCGACGGATGACCCTGTATGTCCTCGTGGTTCTCGTTGCGGCGTCTGCAGTGCACCAGCTGGGCTTCAAGCTGGGCGTGCTCCTTGGGGCGGCGGGTGTGCTTACCGTTGCGGTCGGCTTTGCCGCCCAGACGTCGGCATCGAACCTGATCAGTGGGCTTTTCCTGATCGCCGAGCGACCGTTCGTGTTGGGGGACATCATCCGCGTCTCGGACATTACAGGCGAGATCCATTCGATCGATTTGCTTTCCGTCAAGCTGCGGACGTTCGACAATCTCTACGTCCGGCTTCCGAACGAGGAACTGATCAAGTCGCGAATAACGAACCTGACTCACTTCCCGATACGGCGCAAGGACGTCCAGCTCGGAGTGGCTTACAAGGAAGACCTGTCGAAGGTCAAGGCGATTCTTTTCGAGCTCGCCGATCGGAATCCGCTATGCCTTGATGAGCCCGCGCCGTTGTTCATCTTCCAGAAGTTCGGCGATTCGGCTCTGGAACTGCAATTCTCGGTGTGGGCGTTGCGGGAGAACTACTTGGAATTGAACAACAACATCCAGCAAGAGATCAAGCAGGCGTTTGACGAGCGTGGCATCGAGATCCCTTTCCCGCACCGGACGCTTTATGCGGGAAGCGCAACGGAACCCTTCCCCGTGCGGGTCGTGGATCGCTGACGAACCGGGTGCGCATGGACGTACGTTTCGATCAGCCCGTGCTCGATGCAATCGAGCGGGCGAGTTGATGGCGGATCAGTCGTGATAGCGAGGGAAGAAGTGATGCGAAAAGCCCGCAAGCCCGCAAGCCCGCTATCGGCGCACGGCCCGGCACATTGGCCATCGATCCGGGGGCATCGAAGCCCGTCATGCGGGTCTTTAGCTACGATGCGAACCAGATCCAAGAACACAAGCCACACAGTGTCGAAGACGTCAGAGAACTGACAGGGACTGGGCGTAAACTATGGGTCGACGTCCAGGGTCTGGGTGACGAGCAACTCTTGCGCGGGCTGGCCAAACTCTTCTCGATTCATCAGCTCGCGCTGGAAGATGTCGTTCACGTACCCATTCGACCCAAGGCCGAGTCCTACGAGCAGAACCTACTCATCGTGACGCGGATGCTCACGAGTAGTGACGCGCAACAGCTAGATGTCGAACAAGTGAGTGTGTTCATCGGGAAAGACTACGTGTTGACCTTCCAGGAGAGATGCGGTGATGTTCTCGACCCCGTGCGCCAACGCCTGCGTGTTCAGAATTCTCGCATTCGCACCTTGCCTTCTGACTATCTAGGCTATGCAATTCTCGACACGATCATCGACGCCTACTACCCGGTGGTGGAGCGCATGGGAGATCGGATCGAGCGGCTCGAGGAGCGAGTGCTGGCGGAGGCGTCGCCAGACACCCTGCGGAAGCTCAACGTTATCACGGGTCAATTGCTGATACTGCGGCGCGCGGTCGCGCCCCAACGGGAGGCGGTCAACGCGCTGATTCGTGATGACAATGAGTTGGTGAGCGAGACTGTCCGCCTGTACTTGCGCGATACCTACGACCATATCGTCCAGACTTCCGAAGCGGTGGAGACTGCTCGCGAACTCGTCAATGGGCTGATGAACACGTATCTGTCAGTGGTCAGCAATCGGATGAACGAGGTCATGAAGATCCTGACCATCGTTGCTAGCATCTTTGTCCCTCTGACCTTCATGGCTGGCATTTACGGCATGAACTTCGAGCACATGCCGGAGTTGCGCGCAAAGTGGGCCTACCCGACCCTGCTGGGAGCCATGGGGCTCGTGGTCATCGGGATGGTCCTGTTCTTCTGGCGCAAGGGGTGGGTTGGCCGTCGGCGATAGGAGAGCCGTGAAATCCACCGGAGTGGAGTCGTGAATGAAGATCAGGAAATCGACCAGAGATCGGATCACAAGGGAGTATCGAGACTACGTTCAGTACGAACTCGCCATTCGCCGCCGCGTCGTCCTTCTCAGGATCGGTGTTGTTTGTGCCATGCTGCCGGGGTTCCTGAACCTGGTGCTGCATCTCCAAGTTCGATGACTGCGGCCAACGAGCAATGGTATGAGGCCTCCGACGACCGACGTCGATCCCGGGCCCGGTTCCGCGTGTTCTTCTTGACCACGGGGAACTTCGCGGGAACGCCTATCGAAGGTAGCCTGGGTTTGGACAGCATTGACGTGAACGACCGGTTGACCCGGGATCCGCAGAGTCCGGTCTATTTCCGCATCACGAAGAACGCATAGCCGTAGTGGCGCGAGTGATTGTCGAACATCTCGATCTCGTTACGGGCTTCCGCCAGCACGGATTCGGCGTCGGGAATCCCGTTCCACCTCGACTCGTGCTCACGCACCCGGACCGCCAGTGGGTCGTAATAGGAGTCGGTCCAGGACGTCGGCGGCAGGACGAAGTGGCCGACGCTCTCGAAGCCCAGCCGGGCCACGATCTCGAGCTTCTTCTCGACCGTGTCAATCTCGGGATACTCCTGCCAGAACGCGAGGACTTCCTCGCGCGGGTTCGGTTCCAGCCATACGGCCTCGCTGACCGCGATGAGCCCGCCTGGACGGACGAGTTCCTTCAACCGGGCCAGACCCTTCTCGAAACCGAGGAAGTAGATCGCGCCTTCGGACCAGATCAGATCGAAACTGGCCGGCTCGAACGTCATCTCGTTCATGTCGCCCTGGACGGCCTCGAGACGGTCGGCGAGCCCGGCGGCCTTCGCCGCTTCCTCGACACGAGCAATCATCTGCGGCAGCAGGTCGAGTGCGACGACGGTCCCTCGGGACAATCGCAGCAGCTCGAGCGTCTGCATGCCGGGACCGCAGCCGACGTCGAGGATCCTCGGTTCGGGCGGCAGGTGCTGCAGCATCTCGAATGCCCTGCGCGTCGAGGCGTCGTCGCCGGGGCCTCCCCGAGGTAGGGCACCGTACAGCTCGATGAAGTAGTCCATTCGGTCCATGTCGCCTCCGTCTGCATCTTCTTTGATGTACTCAACGCTCAGGACATCGTCCTCTCCGAGGAAGATATGGGGCCCTTCATTATCGCCGCCAACTTGTGCCAGAGCACTGTGTAGGAAGCGCCGCTGGCCGGATGGCGGTAGATTGTCAGTCTCGCATCGGTCCCGAAATCATGGGGAGGACGATCATGGCAGTCGGTTGGGCGAAGGACGGGGCCGTGCAGGACGAGATCGACAGCAGGGTGGAGGAGGCGCTCGAGCGCGAACGTCGCCGGACGCCAGCCGGCGAAAGCCTGGTATTCTGCGAGGCTTGCGACCGGGAGATCCCGCAGGCGCGCCGTGAGGCGATCGCGGGCGTCAGGCTGTGCGTCACCTGCCAGAGTGACCGCGAGGAAGTCTAGCCTGTCGGGCCGTCTGGCGAGACATGACATGAAACTCGATAACAGCTATGCGAGGTTGCCCGAGGCCTTCCACGCGAAGGTAGTGCCTGATGAGGTGGCAGCACCATCGCTGCTAGCGTGGAACGTCGAGTTGGCCGATGAACTCGGTCTCGACACGCTCGCCGATGATGACGCGGAGCTCGCCCGTATATTCAGCGGTGCTAGCAGGCCCGAGGGTGTCCAGCCAATAGCACTGGCCTATG
>Ga0316198_10001843_pt1 | contig 12639 bp, 13 predicted proteins | sample OudBieAanoxic_MG_FD_204935 | JGI IMG/M metagenome (GOLD analysis project Ga0316198, IMG submission 204935) | Coastal sediment microbial communities from Oude Bieten Haven, Netherlands - site A anoxic | ecosystem: Environmental > Aquatic > Marine > Coastal > Sediment | place: Netherlands... | reverse complement strand
CCTGGCCACCACCTTTGTGCTGACGCTCTCCTCGGTGCTGAGCTATCTGGTAAATGAATATTTGCTCGCCCCGCTGGGCCTTGAATACCTCCGAACTATTTCCTTTATCCTGGTCATTGCCGTGGTCGTGCAATTCACCGAGATGGTGGTCCACAAAACCAGCCCCCTGCTCTATCAGGTACTGGGCATTTTCCTGCCATTGATCACCACCAACTGTGCCGTACTGGGTGTGGCGTTATTGAATGTCCAGACAGAACACGGTTTTATCGAATCCGCGTTATACGGCTTTGGTGCCGCGATCGGTTTTTCACTGGTATTGATATTGTTCGCGGCGATTCGTGAACGGGTGGCCGTTGCCGATGTCCCCGAGGCCTTTCAAGGCCCCTCTATTGCGTTGATTACCGCGGGTCTGATGTCCATCGCCTTTATGGGATTTGCCGGTCTGGTTAAGGGCTAAGATGGTCACTGCGATCCTGGTACTCACCGCCCTGGCTGTTTTATTCGGCTTGTTACTGGGTTTTGCCTCAGTCCGTTTTAAAGTGGAAGGCGATCCGGTGGTGGATCAAATCGATGCCATTTTGCCACAGACCCAATGCGGTCAATGCAGTTATGCCGGGTGCCGCCCCTATGCGGAAGCTATCGCCGCAGGCGAAGCGGAGATCAATCAATGTCCACCCGGAGGTGAAACAGTAATTCTGGCCCTGGCGGATCTGTTGGGGCGTGAGCCCAAACCACTGAATGAAGAACATGGTGAACATCAAGGCAAAACCGTGGTGTTCATCGACGAACAGGTATGTATCGGCTGCACGCTTTGCATTCAAGCCTGTCCGGTCGATGCGATCCTCGGTGCCGCCAAACAAATGCATACGGTGATTAAAGAGGAATGCACCGGTTGTAACCTCTGTATCCCCCCCTGCCCGGTAGAATGCATTCACATTATCCCGGTTGAAGAGGATATCAAGACCTGGTGCTGGCCAGCTCCGCCGGCCGCACTGGAACAGCCCGCCGAGGAGAAATCCCCGGCATGAAACATAAGCTCTGGCATTTCAATGGGGGATTGCACCTCGACGGCCACAAGCATATGTCCATGACGGAACATGTGCTGCCGGTTGCCTTGCCAGCTCAAATCAGCTTACCACTGCAGCAGCACATCGGTGCCCCGGCGGAACCCGTTGTCGCGGTGGGGGATCATGTGCTGAAAGGTCAGATGATCGCCAAAGCCAGCGATTATGTCAGTGCGCCTGTGCATGCCTCCACTTCCGGTAAAGTCATTGCGATCGAAGAACGTCCAGTGCCCCACCCTTCGGGCCTGCCTTCCGAGTGCATCGTGATAGAAACAGACGGTAAAGACCAATGGAAGGAGCTTAAGCCGATCGCAAACTACCAGGAGATGGATCCCAGTGCGCTACGTAATGTCATCCGTGATGCCGGCATCGTGGGTCTCGGCGGGGCCGGTTTTCCTACCTTTATAAAACTCAATCCCGGACCGGATAATGTGGTTGAGACACTGATACTTAACGGGGCTGAGTGCGAGCCCTATATCACCTGCGACGCCATGCTGATGCAGGAGCACCCACGGCGTATCATTGATGGTCTGTTGGTGATGAAACATGCCTTGCGCGCCAAACATTGCCTCATTGCGATTGAAGACAACAAGAAGGTCGCGCATACCATGCTGGTCAATGCCCTGCATGAGCATGAATCGGAATTCATCGATATCGTACAAATCCCGACTCTCTATCCAACCGGTGGTGAAAAACAACTCGTCAAGGTATTAACCGGCAAGGAAATACCGTCCAACGGATTACCTATCGATATCGGGGTAGTCTGTCATAACGTTGCCACCGCCGCCGCAGTCTGTGAAACCATTGAAGCGGGCAAACCTCTCATTTCGCGCAATCTGACGATGACCGGTGAAGCGATTGAAACACCGTGCAACCTGGAAGTTCTTTTCGGTACCTCCTTTGCGCATCTGCTCGACGCCTGCGGCTGGCAGGCGGAACAGACAGACGAAGTGTTAATGGGTGGGCCAATGATGGGGTTTGGCATCTCATCCCTGGATGCCCCGGTGATCAAAACCACCAACTGTATACTGGCGCGCCCCAAGAACCAGCCACATCGCCAACCGGCCATGCCATGCATTCGCTGTGGTCAATGTGCCGATGTGTGTCCCGCGCAATTGTTACCTCAACAGTTGTATTGGTATTCACACGCCAAGGACTTCGACAAGGTGCAGGACTATAACCTGTTTGACTGTATTGAATGTGGTTGTTGTGCTTATGTCTGTCCCAGCCACATACCCCTGGTGCAGTATTACCGTTTCGCCAAGACCGAAATCTGGGCCATGGAACGGGACAAAATTAAAGCCGATCATGCGCGTGAGCGTCATGAGTTCCACCAGTATCGTATGGAACGCAAGCAGCAGGAAGACGAAGAACGCAAACGTATGAAGAAGGAACTCTTGAAAAAAACCCAGGGCAAGGAAGATACCGAAGCAGACACCAAGCAAGCGGCCATTGAAGCCGCCATGGCCAGAGTCAAGGCGAAACGGGAGGACCAGGAACAGCAAAAGAAGAATGTGGAAAACCTGAGCGAAAAACAGCAGCAGGCCCTATCCGAAGTGGAGGAAAGACGGCAACGCTCAGGTAAAGCCGAGTCAAGCAATGAGGACAGTAACTGAATATGCAAGCCGTTCACAGTTCCCCCCATACCCCGCCCCAGAACAGCGTTTCCCGCATGATGCTGACTTTGTTGCTCGCTCTCATCCCGGGGATCCTGGTATATATCTACTTCTTCGGTTGGGGCGTGGTCGTCAATATCTCTCTCGCGGTGGCGGTCGCGATTTTCTCTGAAGCCCTGATGCTGGGCATACGACATCGCCCGCTCAAACCCTATCTACTTGACGGTAGTGCCGTGGTCACCGCCGTGTTGTTTGCCCTGGCATTACCAACACTTGCGCCGTGGTGGTTGACCATGGCCGGCATTGCCTTCGCTATCGTAATTGCCAAACACCTGTATGGCGGTCTCGGCTATAACCCGTTTAACCCTGCCATGGTTGGCTATGCCACCTTACTGATCGCGTTTCCAAAAGAAATGACGGCCTGGTTGCCGGCGGGCATCCATGAAGTCACTTTTATCGATAACCTGCGATATACCTTTTTGAACGCGTTACCGGAGGGCATGACTTACGACAGTCTGACCATGGCGACGCCATTGGATACGGTAAAAACCGAATTGGCCCAGGATCGGACCATGGAAGAAATCCCGGTACGTTATTCCGGCCTGTTTGGTGGCGTTGCCGGACGTGGCTGGGAATGGGTTAACCTGATGTTTATGCTCGGCGGCTTGATATTAATCTATATGAAGGTTATCAACTGGCGTATCCCCCTGGCGGTGATCCTCGGCTTGTTTCTGATAGCCACCTTGTTTGCCATACCCGACCCCGACTTACGCCCATCCCCCTGGTTCCATATGTTTGGCGGCGCCGCCATGCTGGGGGCTTTCTTCATTGCTACCGACCCGGTCACGGCGGCCGCCACGCCACGGGGTCAGCTGATATACGGATTTGGTATCGGGATCATCATCTATGTTATCCGCACCTGGGGGGGCTACCCGGATGGGGTGGCTTTCGCGGTATTGATCATGAACATGGCCGTTCCCACCCTTGATTACTACACCCGGCCACGGGTGTTCGGCCAGGGAAAGAAATAGCATGTCCCTGCTCCGCCACATGACCATCAGTGCCGTGCTACTGGGATTGTTTGCTATTGTAGGCACGGCAATGGTGGCATTGATTCATGATGCGACTGCTGAACGCATTGCCGCTAACCACCGGGCGTTTTTATTAAAGAGCCTGCATATTCTTGTGCCGCCCGAACAACATGATAACGACCTGTTCACCGATGTCATCACGGTTACCAATAAAGACTTACTTGGCACAGACAAACCCGTACGGGTTTACCGGGCACGACGCAACGAAAACCCCGTGGCAGCTATCATTAACGCCGTTGCTCCCGATGGATACAGTGGTAGTATCGAACTACTGGTCGCCATTCGCTACGATGGCACCCTGGCAGGGGTCCGCGTGGTTAAGCATAAGGAAACCCCCGGTCTGGGCGATGGCATTGATGCCAGTCGATCCGACTGGATCCTGGCATTCAATAATCGCTCCCTGACCGTTCCCGAGAAAAAAGGCTGGGCGGTGAAGCGCGATGGCGGCATTTTTGATCAATTCACCGGCGCCACCATATCACCCCGCGCCATCGTGAATGCGGTATACCGAAGCCTGCTTTACTTCGATACCCACAAGGATGAACTGTTTGAAAAGCCATCAATGCCGACTGAGGTAAAAGCATCATGACAGACCAGAGTTACCCCTACATCATTAATCAAGGTCTGTGGAACAATAACGCCGCGCTTGTGCAGATTCTCGGCCTGTGTCCCCTGCTGGCGGTCTCCAACACGGTTATTAACAGCCTCGGCCTGGGGCTGGCAACAACCCTGACCCTGGTCGCCTCCAATGCCACTGTTTCGTTTATACGCCGCTGGGTACGACCCGACATACGGATCCCCGTATTCGTATTGATAATCGCCTCGGTCGTTACCATCATTGAACTGGCAATGAATGCCTGGTTTCATGAACTTTATTTAATCCTCGGAATTTTTATTCCCCTCATTGTCACCAACTGCACCATCATCGCCCGGGCGGAGTCTTTTGCCTCCAAAAACGCCATTATCCCTTCCATTGTCGATGGCTTGTTTATGGGCATCGGTTTTATGGCCGTGCTGGTCATTCTTGGCGCGATGCGCGAACTAGTGGGTTTTGGCACATTAATGTCCCATGCGGACCTGATGTTCGGTGAAATCGGTAAATCCATGACCATACAACCGTGGGAGCAATACACCGGCTACCTGCTTGCGATCCTGCCACCCGGCGCATTCCTGGGGCTTGGATTTATTATTGCCATTAAAAACATAATTGATAAACGCCGGTCCCGTAAAGTGCAAAAGGTTGTTGTCTCTGAACCGGAAATGGCCTGACACCATAAGTTAATAAAACTAAATTCGCTCACGGAATCCCGGCCGACAAAGCCAGACCCTGCCAGTCCACATTGAATGATGAAAAAAGAAAATATTGCCGAGATTTTCAAGCGATTAAAAAAACATAATCCCGAACCCACCACTGAACTGAAATATTCCTCGCCATTTGAATTACTGATCGCGGTGATTCTCTCCGCCCAGGCCACGGATAAAGGTGTGAATAAAGCGACCGACGAGCTCTATAAAGTTGCCAATACCCCGGAGGACATCCTGGCACTAAAGGAACGGGGTCTGAAACAGTACATCAAAACCATCGGCCTGTTTAACACCAAGGCGAGGAACATTATCAAGACCTGTAAAATCCTCAGCGAGGAATACAACAGCCAGGTACCGGAAGACCGTCAGGCGCTGGAAAGTCTGCCCGGGGTCGGCCGCAAAACCGCCAATGTCATTCTCAATACCGCCTTTGGCCATCCCACCATTGCGGTCGATACCCATATATTTCGCGTCGCCAACCGCACCGGTCTTGCACCCGGGAAAACTGTACTGGAAGTCGAAAAGAAATTACTCAAGGCTGTGCCGCCACGCTATAAACAGGACGCCCATCACTGGTTGATTCTGCAGGGGCGTTATACCTGCATCGCGCGTAAGCCCCGCTGTGGCTCATGTGTGATTGAAGATCTCTGTGAGTTCAAGGATAAGAATCTCGACTGAAGCAGGAATTCGGTTTTCACTCAAATGTCTTATTACATACCCTTGTAAGTTATCCTCGCCCTCATTACTCTAGCCCCATGTTTGGACAAGACCGCTCCCAGCTGCGCCGCATGTTTTTTTCAGCCTGGCGAAAACATCAAACCAGGGAAATAGTGGAACCTCTGGAGCAAATAATTATCCAAATTATTCAGCAGCACCCTGAATACCACGCCCTGTTAGAGGATGAAGAGGCCAATCTGGATAAGGACTACACCCCGGAAATGGGGCAGACTAATCCCTTCCTGCACATGGCCATGCATATCGGGATCCAGGAACAGTTGGCAAGCCGGCGCCCTGATGGTATTACTGAAAGTTATTCACAATTGCTTCGAACCTTTTCCGATCCCCATGAGGTGGAACATCAAATGATGGAATGTCTGGCAGAAATGATGTGGCAAAGCCAACGCAATGGCACACTGCCGGATGAAAAGGCCTATCTCGAATGTCTGCAACAACGATGTCATAGGCCCTGATGCCGTGCCGGTCGTCGACAGCCAGCTAAAAATGCTAATCCGTCTCCTGGCCGCTACGGCTGACGGGGATAAAAGTGCCTTTTCCCGCCTGTATCGCCTCACCAGTCCGAAACTATATGCCATTGCCGTGCGTATATTAAAGACAGAGGGACAAGCCCAGGAGTGTCTGCAGGAAGCCTATTTGAGTGTCTGGCGCCAGGCAGCGACATACCAGCAGGGCAAGGCCGCGCCGATGACCTGGCTGGTCACCATCGTGCGAAACCGGGCCCTCGATATGTTACGGCGTCAGCGGCACGAGTTAAGACGTGAAGACGTCGAGGTGGAAATGCTAAGCGCCCCGCCGTCCGGTAACATGGTAGATCGCCTGGCGATCGAGAAATGTATGCAAGGCCTGAGAATTGACCAAAGAGAGTGTCTGCATTTGGCCTATTTCGAGGGGCTGACCCATCCCGAACTGGCTGACCGGCTGAGTCATCCCATCGGGACGATTAAAACCTGGATTCGACGAGGACTGGAGCAGTTACGACAATGTCTGGAAGCCTGAGATATCAAGATCCTGATTTGCGAGCCCTGCTTGCCGGCGAATATGTGCTGGGCAATCTGCACGGCCGGGCTCGCCAGCGACTCGAGGCCCTGATGCTGGAGGATGCTGAGCTGCGCAACCAGGTCATCCTCTGGGCCCAGCGGCTGGAACCCCTTAACGATGAACTGGAAGCCAGGAGTCCGCCAGCAAGCGTCTGGACGGCCATCGAACAACAAATCGGTTCCGATAAAAATCCGGTATGGAACAACCTGGTCTTCTGGCGCCGGCTCGGGACGTTGGCCGTCGCGGCTTCACTGGTGCTCGCGCTGCTGGTGGGGATACCTATATACCAGGCTGAAGGGCCCGAACGTATCGCCTTTGTCACCGATGCTGAGGATCAGCCCGTGTGGCTGGTCAGCGCTACCCCCCGATCCCGGACCTTGCGCATCAAAACCCTCAAGCCCGTGAGCATGCCGGCCGGCGAGGTTTGCGTGCTCTGGCTGGTCTGGAATGACGGCGCCACCCAGGGGGTGGCCGCACTGCCGGACAGTACCGGGGAAACCAGCGTGGTTTTACCCAGGAGCATGAAACGTGATCCCAACAAGGCCAAGCTGGTGGTCACGGTTGAATCGGGGGATGACGCCGTCACCAACATGCAGGGGAAAGTGCTGTTCAAAGGGCCCTGGGTGGAACTTTAGAGTAAAATGCGATTCAAATCGCACTGTACCTGACTTTTTTAGTATATTTTTGAATCCAATTAAAAAACTTTCACGTATAAATAACAACCCGCCTGGATACCGGTCCTATCCAGGCTAGATTTTAACCACAACAGGAGATAATCCAATGACTCACAAAACCAAAACCCCACTTGCCCTTGCTATCGGCACCGCTTTCGTTGCCAGTCTGGCAGCCAGCGGCATTGCCAACGCGGCGCCTAACAGCAGCAACCCGTTTGCCATGTCTGAGCTGAACAGTGGCTATATGCAGGTCGCAGATTCCCACATGCAGGAAGGTAAATGCGGCGGCGACAAGACCACCAAAGAAGGCAAATGCGGCGAAGGTAAATGCGGCGGCGCCAAAAAAGAAAGCATGGAAGGTAAATGCGGCGGCGACAAGACCACCAAGGAAGGCAAGTGCGGCGAAGGTAAATGCGGCGGCGCCAAAAAAGAAAGCATGGAAGGCAAGTGCGGCGGCAATAAGTAAGCCGGCTTGAGCAGCATGAACGCCAGTCAATATCCCGTTCATGGCGCCGGACTGGGTCTGCGGCGGACCCTCATGGGTCCGCTGACTGACCACCCCCCTTCCCAGGTTGGCTTCTACGAAGTCGCACCGGAAAACTGGATAGGTGTGGGCGGCAGCCAGGGCAAGGCGTTTCGCGCCTTTACCGAGCGCTATCCATTCCTTTGCCATGGTCTTTCCCTGTCGATAGGGAGTCCGGCCCCGCTGGATGAGGCCTTTCTGCATCGGCTGAAGCTGTTCCTGCGCGAACATAATATTCGTACTTATTCAGAACATCTGAGCTATTGCAGCGACGATGGGCATTTGTATGATCTGATGCCCATCCCTTTTACTGAAGAAGCGGTGCATTACGTGGCACAGCGTATCCGGCGTGCACAGGATATTTTGCAACAGCCCATTGCCATGGAAAACGTCTCCTACTACGCCGCACCGGGAAAGGAGATGGATGAAATTGAGTTCCTCAATGCGGTACTGGAAGAGGCCGACTGCCAGCTGTTGCTTGACGTAAACAATATATACGTCAATAGCGTTAATCATCATTATGATCCGGTTGCCTTTTTGCACGCCTTACCGGCAAAACGCATCAGCTACATACACGTCGCCGGTCATTACAATGAAGCCGAAGACCTTATTGTCGATACTCACGGCGCCGATGTCACCGACCCGGTATGGGAACTGCTGGATAAGACCTATGCCCGCTTTGGTGTCATCCCTACCCTGCTGGAGCGTGACTTTAATATACCTCCCCTGGCTGAACTGTTAACGGAAGTCGACAGCATCGTGTCAATCCAGTCCAAACACCAACAAGATCATGACGCAATTGCACGACAAGCCTGACGAAACCGATTTCAAGCAAACGCAGTACGCATTTGCCGCGCATATCCGCGATCCTCAACACCACCCCTGTCCGCAGGACGTTGAGGATCGGCGCATGAATATTTACCGCGAATTGTTTTACAACAACGTTGAAGGCTTCATGGCCAGTAGTTTCCCCGTGTTGCGCAAAATCATGGATGACGAGCAGTGGCATGCGCTGATTCGGGATTACTTTTCAAACCATAAGGCCAGGACCCCGTTATTTCCGGAAATGCCGCGGGAATTTCTGCAATACCTGCAGGAAGAACGCGAACCTCGGGACAGTGATCCCTCATTTCTGCTGGAGCTGGCTCACTACGAATGGGTCGAGCTGGCGCTGTCACTGGCTGACGAGGAAATCGACAGTAATGACATTAATCCCGACGGTGATCTTCTGCAAGGACATCCCTTACTGTCATCCCTGGCATGGCCACTACAATATAACTATCCGGTTCACCTGATAGGGCCCGATTACCAACCAGAAAGCCCGCCAGAATCGCCAACCTTGATTGTCGCTTATCGAAATACCGACGATAAAATCGGTTTTCTGGAAATTAACCCGGTCACTGCCCGTTTATTACAATTATTAAAAGAAGACAACGAACAATCCGGGAGAGCCTTGCTTGAACGAATTGCGGCTGAAATCAATCATGCTGATCAAGAGGCGGTGGTGCAGGGCGGACTATCCATATTACATGACCTGCGGACGCGGGATATTATTCTCGGCGTTAGGTAACTGCAGCCCGATATAAAACAATAATCCTCATCATGGAGATGTGTCATGGAAAAAATTCTGCAATTACAGACACTGCTCGATAGAACCCGTGCCTTTGACTTTCTCGCTCCGCTGGCTTTACGGCTTTATCTGGCACCGATTTTCTGGATGGCAGGTACCGGTAAATTCAGCGCCTTTGAGGACACCGCCGCCTGGTTCGGCAATCCGGACTGGGGATTGGGTTTACCATTTCCCACATTACTGGCCTTTCTCGCTGCAAGTACTGAAACCCTGGGTGCAATCATGCTGTTGTTCGGTCTCGGGGTACGCTGGATTTCCATCCCCCTGATGTTCACCATGCTGGTGGCGATATTTTCTGTCCATTGGCAATATGGTTGGCAAGCCATCGCCGACACCAAATTCTGTCTGTTTAATTGCGGTGATGCCCAGGAAGCAGTCCTCCGGCTTGATAAAGCAAAGGACATCCTGCAGGAATACGGTAATTACAACTGGCTGACGGAACAGGGAAGTTTTGTCGTACTTAATAATGGAATTGAGTTTGCCGTCACTTATCTCATTATGCTGCTGGTATTATTTTTTATCGGCGCGGGTAAGTATGCCGGCCTGGATTACTGGATCGCCCGCAAATTCAAGCGAGTATAATCCCAGGCTTGGGACTCAGGGCGCATTGCGCGCCTTGTTTAGCTCGGGGTGTCCCGCATTTAACAAGTCATCCAGAGGTAAAGGCTCCCCAATTTCACGACCCTGCATATAGTCAACTCCCAGAGTTTGCAGGCGTTGAATGATATCAGCTGATTCGACAAATTCTGCAATTGTCTTGATCCCCATTACATTACCGATTTGTTGAATGGCATTCACCATCGCATAATCCGTATCATCGTGGGAAATATTACGTACAAAACTTCCATCGATTTTAAGATAATCGACAGAAAGATGTTTTAGATAGGCAAACGAGCTCAAACCACTTCCAAAATCATCCAGTGCAAATGTACACCCCATCCCATGCATGGTTGAAATAAAACGTTGAGCATGATCAAAATTGGCAATAGCCGCAGTTTCAGTAATCTCGAAACAAAGATTGACAGGTTCCAAATCCAGTTTATCTAATTCGTTAACCAGGAAACCCAGGAAATGGTCATCCGATAAAGACTGACCGGACAGATTTATCGCACATATAAGCCGCTTGGGCGCAACATATTCCACCAGCCTTGGCAATATTTCCAGGGTATGTCTAATTACCCACTGATCAATGTCCACCATTAAATGGTAACGCTCGGCTGCGGGAACAAAGTGTTTTGGCTCAATGATGTCGCCTCTCTCATTGACCAAACGTATCAACAATTCCGCATGCCAGGTGGAAAAGTCAGATAACGCTACATCACGAATTGGTTGGTAATAGAGCCGGAAAGTATCTTCTTGCAGGGCACGCCGAATCCGTTGCATCCACCGCATGTTGCCATGATGGCGCGCTAATTCCGCGTCATTCTTCTTATACACATGAACACGGTTACGGCCTTGATCCTTTGCGATATAACAGGCCGAATCCGCATCCCGTAATATATCCGAAATTTCACCACTTTCCGCATTGAGAGGTATAAGCCCGATACTCACTCCCACCCCATGAACATGGTCATCCCATACCATGCGATAGTTCTTGATTGTCTCGCAAATTTCATCAGCAATTTTCTTTGCCCTTTTTATCGGGCATCCTGTAAGAATGATGCCGAATTCATCCCCACCCAAACGCGCCAGCGTGTCCATGTCACGAATACAATCTTCAAGTTTAGATGAGATTTCCTGTATCATCTGGTCGCCAGCCGCATGCCCACTTGTGTCGTTAACCACCTTGAATGCGTCCAGGTCAAGGTACAGCATTGCGTGTTGCTGGCCGGTTTTCCGTACATTCTCCAGAAGTGAGACCAGACGATTCTCAAACTCCTGCCGATTAAACAATCCCGTCAATGCATCATGTGTCGCCTGATGCGACATCTGCTGTGCCATGGTCTGTAATACGGTAACATCGTGGAACACAAGCACAGTACCGATAATATTTTGCTGCTTGTCACGAATTGGCGAAACTGTTGCCTCAATAGAGTACTTCTGGGTAGAACGTGTGCCCTGCAGAACAATTTCACCTGCAACATTTACACTGGCTTCACTCATTAGACAATTCGCTACCGGATCAGTGACGACTTCTCCTGTATATTGATCCGTGAGTTTAATGATGTCTGCCAGATATTTTCCTGCCGCATCCTGTTTATCCCAACCGGACAAATGTTCTGTAACGGGATTGATGTAGTTGATTATTCCATCTGCGTCTGTGGTGATCACACTGTCACCAATGCTTTCCAGTGTTACCAGTGCCCGTTCCTTCTCGTTGGAAAGTGCGCTTTCCACCGCCAGTCGTTCAGACAGATCCTGAATGGTCACGACCTGTAAATACATATCGCCTAGCGGAAAATCCTTACAGCGCAACACCACAGGTATTCGATCACCACATTTACAGAGAGCCATTACCTGATACGACTTGCCATCCGGTACAAAAATGTTTTGGCGTAACAGCTCTCGTGACTCTTCAGCAATGATTTGTAGTGAATCCATCCCCATAAGCTCATACACTTCATAGCCAAGCAGGTTCGCGAGATTTCTATTCACATCGACAATTGTGCCCTGGTCCTGGATAATGATCCCTTCATTACTGGCATCAGATAACCGTCTGAATCGTTCTTCCGCATTTCGCCTTTCAATATTTTCTTTTTTCATTTCCATATTCAGGCGCAAGGCTTCAGCATTCGATTTTCTTAGTTCGCCAATCAATTGCCTGTTTTGATATGCAATCTCAAAATTCTGGCACACCATTTTGTATAAATAATAGGATGCTGACGATATCAGAAATATGAAGACAAGAATAAGCACACCAATGCCGGCATATACCATGCCCCCTGTTAGCAAGTAATATATACAAAGCGGTAACAATGCCGGCAAGATGAATAACATCCCGGCATGACGTATGGCCGAGT
>Ga0316198_10001842_pt1 | contig 12642 bp, 15 predicted proteins | sample OudBieAanoxic_MG_FD_204935 | JGI IMG/M metagenome (GOLD analysis project Ga0316198, IMG submission 204935) | Coastal sediment microbial communities from Oude Bieten Haven, Netherlands - site A anoxic | ecosystem: Environmental > Aquatic > Marine > Coastal > Sediment | place: Netherlands... | reverse complement strand
TCGATGTCTTCGCGATCCCACTTGGCTTGCGTAAAACAGAAGTCGATGGCCGGCATGAGGAATCCGACGTGGCCGCGGCGATCGACGCCAACGCTCATCGCAACGAGCAACCCACCATCCCCGAGGGCGACGGACGACGCCGGCGTGGCCGTCTCGATCGCGAGTATCTTCACACAACCCCCTCGAACGAGCGATTCAACCATGCACCGTGCGGCACCAGGCGGAACCATCGACCGGTCTCGCCATCGATCTCGATCTCGATGGTCAGTCGGTCTGCCGACATCGCATCCTCGATGGCCTCACCCCATTCGATGACGAGGACACCGCTCGCCGCCGTCTCCTCGAGGTCGAGGTCCTCGAACTCGAGGATCGAACCAAGCCGATAGACGTCGGCGTGGACGAGCGGGAGGAAACCATCGAGGTAGACACGAGCGATAACGAAGGTCGGGCTCACGATCGGGTCGTCGATCCCGAGGCCTTCTGCGATGCCGGAGGTGAGCAGGGTCTTGCCCGTACCGAGACGCCCCCCGAGCAGGACGACGTCGCCGGGAGCGAAGAGCGATGCAAGCCGGCGCCCGAGCGCCAGCGTCTCTGCGGGTGTGTCGGTTCGTGTGGTGATCATGGGTGGACTATGAGCCGAAGAGGCCAAGCTGCTCCGGATCGTCGTTCGATTCAACGGTGACTTCGGGGGCGCGTTCGTCGATGTTCACGTTGAGGTTACCGGCGATGGCGGCCGCGACGAGACCGAAGTCGTATTGCATGTCGGCCAGTACCTGCGCCGATCCCCGCAGCGCAGCCGCAGGGTGGAACGTCGGGATGAGGTACCGACCCCACCACTGGTAGGCGATGCCGCGCAACCGGGTGATCCCGGTCTCGGTGTTGAGCAGCAGCTTCGTAGAGAAGTTGCCGAGAGTGACCACGACCTTTGGGTCGATCAAGCTCAACTGTTCCCGAAGGTAGCCCTTGCAGGCCTCGATCTCGTCGGGACGCGGGTCGCGGTTCTTCGGTGGCCGGCACTTGACGATGTTGCTGATGTAGACGTCCTCGCGGCGGAGGTCGATCTCACCGAGAAGTCGGTCGAGAAGCTTCCCAGACGGCCCGACGAAGGGGAGGCCTTGTTCATCCTCGCGTTGCCCCGGAGCCTCTCCCACGATAACGACATCGGCGTCGGGGTTGCCGTCGCCGAAGACCACGTGAGTTCGCCCCTCGGCAAGGCGACAGGCCGTGCAGGCAAGAGCCTCCGCCGTCAGCCCTTCGAGGCGAGACCGCGAGGTGTCGCTCACTCGGTACTCCGCGCTTCGAGCAGGGCCGATTCTATTGCACGACCAACCACGACAAACGCCGCCTGCTGCACCGCGTCGATGTCGGCGTCGGCAGATCCAAACGAAACTACGAAAGCCGAATCGCCGTCGTAGCGAGTGTGGGTCGGACGGATACATGCCCCGATCGCGTCGTGTGCACGAATTGCCATCCTGCGCAGTTCGTTGCGATCGCCGACCCCCGCATCCGTGGCGACACACACCAGGGTCGTGTTGTCCCCGGGGGACGGACCGAGCGGTGACGCGATCGCGGCATGCTGGCCACCGGTCAAGGACTCGCCCTCGAGGCTGAAAATATCACCCGCGGCATTGAGGACGACCAGTGCACCGACGGTTGCATCTCCGACCGGCACGGCCGCGGAACCAACTCCGGCGAACTCAACCGCATCCGGCCCTCGCCACGCGGAAACGGTCGTCCCCGCGCCGGCACCGACCCGCCCAAGCGATACCGCCGCCGTGGAGCACGAACGGTACGCCGACGCCCCATCGTCTGGTCCAGGACGACCGGGCGGGCTTCCAGTCATCAAGTCGAAAACGATGGCCGACGGCACGATCGGAACAGGTCCGGCGGGCGTCGGGGCGCCCTTGCCGTCGCGCTCGATCTCCGCGGACACCCCGGTCGCAGCTGCGAGACCGAATGCCGACCCGCCGGCGAACATGAGGGCGTTGACCGTGACCGGCTTGATGGCGGCTCCAAGAGCGTCGGTCTCCCGCGTGCCCGGCGCACCACCGCGGACGTCGACAACGGCAACATTCGGCTCAGGAAATGTCAGCACGGTCACACCGGTGGCCGCAACCGGATCGGTGTGGTGACCAACCGCGACACCGGGGACCGCCGTGATGGTGGGCAGGGCCTTCACGATGCGCCCCTGAAGTATCGGCGGGGAAGTCGAGGCCCGAACTGACAGACCACCTCATAGTTGATCGTGTCGAGCAGGTCGGCCCACTCGGTCGCCGTCACTTCCTCATCGCCCTGCCGACCGATGAAGACCACCTCGTCGCCGACCTCGACGACATCGTCACCGACATCGATCATGACCTGATCCATCGTCACGGTTCCTGCGAACGGATACCGCTGGCCCCGGATCAGTACTTCACCGCCGAGGGCGGAGAGCCGCCGAGGGATTCCATCGGCATAGCCGAGAGGCACGGTCGCTACGGTCGATGGTCGGACCAGCGGGCGCACCCTGCCGTAGGACGGACGTGCGCCGGACGGCAGCCGCTGCACGAACGAGACAGCCGAGACAACACGCATGGCGGGAACGAGTTCGACACCACGCCCGGCATGCGGTGCGGGTCGCAGGCCGTAGATGCCGATCCCGACGCGAACGAAGTCAAACCGAGCATTTGGACGGTCGAGCGCTCCCGCGGTATTGGCGGCGTGGACGTAGTCGACGTCGATTCCCTCTGCGGAGAGGCCGTCGCGGATCTCGGAGAGTGCCTGAACCTGCTGTGCAGTGAACTCGGAATCGGCCTCGGCGACGGAGAGATGGGTCGCAATCCCTTCGAGAGCGAGCCGTTCGTCGGCGTCAATGCGCCGGGCCAAGTCAATCGCCGTCGCCGGATCCGCGCCGACCCGGTGCATGCCCGTATCCACCTTCAGATGCACGGGATAGGGGGTGGCGTCGGCTCGCGCAGCGACCTCGGCGACCGCATCGACGAAGCCGCCGCGATAGACGATGGGCGTCAGCGACCATTCGACCACGGCATCGAGCTCTTCCGTGAGCGGTTCCGACAACACGAGGATCGGTCGATCAATCCCGCTCTCACGCAGCCGGACTCCCTCGGCGACCAGCGCTACGGCGAGCCAACCCGCGCCGCCGGCCACCGCCGCATGGGCTGCAGCCACGTCGCCATGGCCGTAGCCGTCAGCCTTGACCACAGCGCACACATCCGCTGGCTGCACGGCCGCGCGAATGGCGCGGACGTTGGCCTCAATTGCGTCGAGATCAACCTCGATCCAGGATGGTCGCATGCCCGCAAGGGTAACGAGTATCGGCCGGTCAGACGATCACGATGGAACTGAGATGTGGGCCATTCGACCCTAGGGATGCCCGGAATTGGCCCGTACCCTCGCTGTGCGGAAGCAATCCGGCCGGTCGATGGCGAGTCCGGCCATGAGCCAGGAGAGGTGCGACGACCCGCGAAGGATTCTGAGAACCGGTCGGCCCCGTATACGGTCCGGCATCTCGGTGGGAGTGGACACATCACCTCAGGGTGATTTCTCACCAGCACTGGACCCGATCTGCAGATCATCGTCGCCTATCTCCGCACTCTGCAGAAAACCCCTCCCCGGGACGGGTCCGGCCAAAGGAGCGGCCGCTCTTCGGAGCGGCCGCTTCGCGTCCAGACGTTCAACCGGCGTCTCGCGACTACTCGCTCACCGCAATCGCCATCACGATCGCCTGATTCCGCGTATGGGTCACGGTCACGAGTACCTCGGTCACGAACATCATCTCGGCCCGCGTCGCCGCGCTCCCAGACAGCACCGCGCGCGGTCGACCGCCTCCGGTGATCTCGATATCCGTCCAGCGAAGTCTCCTCCACCCCGTTCCCAGACTCTTCATGACGGCTTCCTTACCGGCGAACCGGGCTGCTAGGCGGCCGGCGGGATCGCTGAACCGATGGGCGTACTCCCACTCGTGGTCGGTGAAACACCGCCGGCGGAACGACTCACCATATCGCGCAAGCAGATCGCGAACGCGTTCGACCTCTGCAAGATCGACGCCGAGCCCAATGATGTTCATTCGCACACTCCCAATCCCGGCCCTTGACTCTCCTTCGGCGTCTATTCGACGGTGACCGATTTCGCGAGGTTACGCGGCTGGTCGATGTCGTGGCCCCGGAGCTTCGCTACGTGATAGGCAAGCAGTTGGAGTGGGACCGCCGCATTCACCGGGGCAAGGAGGTCGTCCGACTCTGGGATCCGGAGCACGAGGTCGGCGAACTTGTCGATCTCGGTGTCGGAGTCGTAGGCGACGGCAATGACCTTGCCACCCCTCGCCTTGACCTCCTGTACGGCCGAGATCGTCTTGTCGTAGGTCGATTGCTGTGTCAGCACGACGATCACGGGAACGTCTTCGGTGATCAATGCCAGGGTGCCGTGCTTCAACTCGCCGGCCGGCATCGCCTCGCTATGGAGATAGGAGATCTCCTTGAGCTTGAGCGAGCCCTCCATCGCTACGGCGTAGTCGAGGCCACGTCCGATGAAATAGATGTCGTCGGCGTCGACGATCGCCCGGGCCGCTTGTGCGATCGGTTCTTCGTTCTCGAGAATCGACTCCACTTGGGCCGGCAACCGTGTCAGACCGCGAGCCAGGTCGGTGGCCTGCCGGCGGTCGATCGATCCGCGGGCAAGGCCGAGACGGAGAGCGAGCAAATACTGGCCGATGAGCATGGCCAGGTAAGCCTTCGTCGACGCCACCGAGATCTCCGGCCCGGCGCGGGTGTAGAGAATGTCGTCGGCGTAGCGGCTCAACGTCGATCCCACGACGTTGGTCAGCGCCAGCATCCGGGTGCCTCGTTCGGCGGCGAGGCGGGCGGCGGCGAGCGTGTCGGCGGTCTCGCCCGACTGGGAGATGGCGATCGTGAGATCCCCGGGCTTGACCATGGGATCGGCGTATCGCATCTCGTGGGCGTATTCGACCATCGTCGGCAGGCGCAGCACGCGCTGAAAGATCTCGCGGCCAACGAGGCCGGCGTGGTAGGCCGTGCCGCAGGCTGTGATCCATACCGTGTCGATGTTTCGGGCGAACTCGTCATCGAATTCGGCGTCTTCGAGCCACGTGGCGCCGTACTCGCCAAGACGTCCGCCGAGTGTTTCGGTGATCACCGTTGGCTGTTCGTGGATCTCTTTGAGCATGAAATGCTCGAAGCCGCCCTTCTCCGCTTGCGTGGCATCCCATTCGACGTGGATGGTGTCCCGATCGACGGGGTCGCCGGCGATCGTTTCGACCACGGCGCCTTCCTCGGTGAGTGTGACGAGCTCGTCGTCTTCAACGATGATGAAGTCGCGTGTCTGGTGAAGCAGGGCCGGAATATCGGAGGCAAGGTACGTTTCACCGTCGCCGATCCCGACGACCAGCGGACTGATCTTGCGAACGGCGACGATCTTCCGTGGCTCGCGCGTTGTCATCGCGACGAGCGCATACGCTCCCTCGGCTCGCTCGACGGCCTTGCGAACTGCCGTCGCAAGATCGTCGGTGTACTCATCGGCGATCAGGTGTGCCAGGATCTCGGTGTCGGTCTGTGACGTGAGCACGGCGCCGCCGGCCTCGAGCTCCTCGCGCAGCGTCTGGAAATTCTCGATGATGCCGTTGTGCACGACGACGAACGCACCCGTTGGATCGGTGTGGGGATGCGCGTTGAGGTCGCTTGGAACTCCGTGCGTGGCCCATCGGGTGTGGCCGATACCAACGGTTCCGGTCAGCGGCTCGGCCTCCAGGAGCTCGGTGAGGCGAATGATCTTCCCCTCCGCCTTGCGGACGCTGATCGAACCGTTGGCGACGGCGACGCCTGCCGAGTCGTAGCCCCGGTACTCGAGCCGTCGGAGCCCATCCAGGATGATGGGAGCAGCTTCGCGAGGGCCTACGTAGCCCATGATTCCGCACACGCGCGCGACCTCCTTGAGGTTCTGGACCGGAGGGCACTCCGGGACGATGTCCCGGCTCACGCGGAAGGGGTTTGTCCCCGAGATCGCTCCCGGGATTTGCCCGACTCCGTAACGACCGTGAGCGGCCGAGAGGGCACCCGCCGACTGTTCGATAGTCCCTCTTCCTCGTCACCTCGCAGCATGCGAGGGCAGGCGCTTCGGGTTGCTCCGGTCGGTCGTTCAGTTATTGCCAAAGCGTAGCAAGCAGCACGTGGAAAGTGCCGGGGCAGAAGACCGTCCGCCGGGAGACATCTCCGACGCCGAGGCGAGGAGCCGGTTTGGCCACGTGTCGCCTCTGTCTTGCTTCGGGCCGGGAGACTACGAGAGTTCGGCCTCGACGGCAGTGACAACCAGTGCCGCAACATCCGCGGCTTCCTCAGCAGATGGGGCTTCGACCATCACGCGCACGAGGGGCTCAGTCCCCGAAGGGCGGACGAGGAGGCGTCCGCGTCCGCCGAGGGCGCGCTCCGCCGTCGCGATAGACGCAGCCACAGCGGCATTGTCCCCAAAGGCCTTGTCCTTCACGATCACGTTCTCGAGCACCTGGGGATAGGCGCTCATGACGGTGCGGAGCTCGCGAAGCTCCTTGCCCGTCGACGCCATTACCTCCATGAGGCGCAGCGCCGTGCGCAACCCGTCGCCGGTGGCCCGGTCCTCGAGGAGAACATGGCCGGACTGCTCGCCACCCACGACAGCACGAGACGTGCGCATCGCTTCGAGGACATAGCGATCACCGACCGCCGTCTCGATGACCTCGATCCCGAGTCGCTCCATCGCCTTGCGGAAGCCGAGGTTCGACATCACCGTCGCAACGACCGTATCGTTCTTGAGCTTGCCGCGATCCTTCATCCACGCCGCGAAGATCGCCATGATGACGTCTCCGTCGGCCACAACGCCGTCTTCGTCGATAGCGATGAGGCGGTCGGCATCGCCGTCGAACGAGAGGCCGACGCGACCTGTGGCGAAGGAGCGCATCGCTTCCGGGTGGGTTGCGCCACAACCCAAGTTGATGTTCATGCCATCCGGCTCTGCATTGATGACCTGGACCGTGGCCCCTGCGCGGTCGAACAACTCCGGGGCCGCGAGGAACGCCGCGCCGTTGGCGGCGTCGACGACGAACTCGAGTCCGCGCATCGTGTACTCCACGCGGGCGAGGATCTTGGTGAGGTAGCGGTCGACAGAATCCGACATGACGGTCTGGATACCGACCTTGCGGCCGATGGCCCGAGCCCACGGCGAACCGGCGAAGTAGCGGGATTCGATAGCTGCCTCGTCGGCATCAGAGAGCTTCGTGCCATTTGCTCCAAAGAACTTGATGCCATTGTCGGGAGCCGGGTTGTGCGAGGCGCTCACCATGACGCCGTAGGAACCGCCCGTGTCGCGAACCAGGCGCGAGACCGCGCCGACCGGGACAATGCCGAGATCGATCGTGTCGATGCCGACGGAGTTGAATCCGGCCATCAGTGCTGCGGTGAGCATCGGCCCAGATCGACGGGTGTCTCTTCCAACAACGATGTGGCCTTCGCCGTCCTCGCCGGCGGCGCGGGCGAGGTCATACGCGACTTCGGGCGTCAGAGTTTCATTGGCGACCCCGCGCACGCCGTCGGTGCCAAAGAGGTGACGGTCAACCATCTTGACTTCCCCCGGTGCAATCGAGACGGAGCGGCCCCACGGCCTGGACTAGCGCTTCGTGAACTGCGGAGCGCGACGGGCCTTGCGGAGTCCGTACTTCTTGCGCTCAACCTTTCGGTCGTCGCGGCGGAGCATGCCGGCCTTCTTGAGGCTCGAGCGGAGCTCAGGGTCGATTTCCACGAGGGCTCGAGCGATGCCGAGCCGGAGCGCATCGCTCTGCCCGGTCGTGCCGCCGCCTTCGAGGGTCGCCGAGATGTCGTAGCGACCTTCGAGCTCCGCAAGCTTGAGCGGCTCGACGATGCGCATGCGGTGCGCGGCCTCCGGGAAGTACTGATCGAGGCCCTTTCCGTTGAGCCTGAACTGACCGGTACCGTCGAGGAACCGCACGCGGGCGACAGAGGTCTTGCGGCGGCCGGTGGCCTGGACAATCGGCTTCGTCATCAGGCTTCAGCCTTTCCCTGCGAGAGCATGAGTGGTTCTGGTTTTTGGGCGCTATGCGGGTGGTCTTCGCCGGCATAAACCTTGAGCTTGGTGAGCGTCTGACGACCGAGTCGGTTCTTCGGGATCATGCCCCTCACGGCGTTCTGGACAAGACGTTCGGGATGCTCGGTCCGCATGTAGGACAGCGTGTCGGATCGAAGACCGCCCGGGAATCCGGAATGGCGGTAGTAGACCTTGTCTGTCTCTTTGTTGCCGGACGCCGACACCTTTTCGGCGTTGACCACGATGACGTAGTCGCCCATGTCCATGTGCGGAGCGAAGGTCGGCTTGTGCTTGCCGCGCAGAACCTGCGCGACTTCGGACGCGAGTCGACCGAGCGGAATGCCATCGGCATCGACGACGTACCACGTCCGATCGACGTCGGATGGCGTGGGCGTGAAGGTTCTTTGCAGCTTGGCTTTCATCGAGAGTCCTCAGACGGCACGAGACAGCCCCCGGGGACCCGGGAGCGGGCCGAATGCTATCGGACAACGAAACATAAGGCCAACCGCCCTTCTCGTTCCGTGTACCCAGGGCTCGCAGTGTCGCATACGACGCGGGCTAGGGGTAGGTCACCGAGACGAGGGTCAGGCCCCGCGCCGGTGCTGTGCCGGTCGCCCGCGTGCGGTCTCGAGCGTCGAGAATCTCGCCCATCGCTTCGGGCTCGAGCCGCCCGAGGCCGATCTCGACCGATGCGGACACAATCGACCGGATCATGTGGTGGCAGAACGCGTTCGCAGAGACCGCCAACTCGACGAGGTCACCATCTCGGACCCACCTCGCCTCGCGCACCTCGCGAGCCGTGGCGCGCCCGGGCGCCTTCCGGCAGAACGAAACGAAGTCGTGAGTGCCCACGAGGCAACCGACGGCGGCGTCCATCGCGCTGAGGTCGAGCGGCTCGGGCACGTGCCACGAGGTGCGCCACACCAGCGGATCGTGCACCCGGCCGTTCCAGATCCGATAGCGATAGCCCCGCCCCGTTGCCGAGAAGCGGGCATGGAAGTCGTCGGGGACCGCTACGACGGCGTTCACGGCGATCGCCGGGCCGAGTTGGCTGTTGAGGCTCCGCTGCAGAAGCACCTCGTCGACGGGATCGTTGAGAACGAAGCTCACGACTTGCCCTTCGGCATGCACTCCCCCGTCGGTTCGGCCCGCGACGGCGGTATCGACGACGCCCGTTCTGCGAAACAGTGCCGCCTCGAGCGCTCCTTGGACGGTCGTCACGTTGTCCTGGCGAGCGTATCCGTGGAAGTCGGTCCCGTCGTATGCGACATCCAGTCGATAGGTCGGCATCGTCAGGCCATCCCTAGAAGAGGCTGAAGCCGCCGAGGATCGTCGAGACCACGATCCATCCGGCCCAGCCGAGGACCGCCGTGACGATCGACCGATCAAGCGGCAAGTCCGATACGTAATGCGTCCCATAGGCAACGATGAGGAGGAACCACAGCGATCCGAGCAGGGCTGCGAGGAGACCGTCCCCGAAGATCTGGGTGGTCGCGATCGTCAACAGCAGCGTTGGAAATGCGAACCCGGCCATCCGTAGGTAGGTCGGGAAGCGTCCGTCACCCCGGAACAAGTACACCGCTGCGGCGTACACCAACCCGCTGTAGACCAGCCAGAACACCACCGTCGAGAGCAGCGTCGCAAGCACGTCGAAGAATCCTGTGACCAGCCCGAACAGTGACGTGCCGCCGGCGACGAGGAACAGGACATCGGTGACCGCGACGATGATGAGCGCGTCGCCGGTTGCCCGGTCGTTGAACTCCATCCAAACGAAGGCGTCGCGGTCGAACCGGATCGTCTGCAGCAGTCGGTTGAGGACGACGCCCATCGTGTGATCTCCGTCGGGGAAACGTCAGCCTACCGGTGGCTCGCTACGAGCACGCCCGCCGCAGCGCCTGTGCTCCCCGCAGGCCAGATTGGTCAACGTCGTATGACCCGATCTCGGCCCACGGCACCCAGCGGGCGTCGTATACCTCGTCGTCCGCCACGAGGCGGTCGTCGAGTGCTCTCAGGGCGAAGCGCAGATCGAAGTGCTCATGCTTCGGTTCCGGTGGGCGCGGCGGGATCGGGTGAATGTCGAGATCGATGAGCGAGTCCGTGATCGGCGCCGTCTCGACACCCGTTTCCTCCTCGACTTCGCGAATCGCCGCCGCGATCGGCGACGCGTCCTCGAGATCGATGTGCCCTCCGGGCTGCAGCCAGCGATCGAGGCGCCGGTGGTGGATGAGCAGGAGCGACGAGCCATCCGGCGAGATGACAAAGCCGGACGCCGTGAAGTGGCCGGGTTCGAACCGATTCCGGTCCGTCGGCACCGACGACCGAGCCAGCTCCAGCGATCGCTCGACCACGGGAACCGGAGCGATATCGACGGCCCCAACCAGCAACGACTCAATCGCATTCATGCCACACGATCGTACCTACGGGACCCCACAACGCAGAAACGCCCCGGAAGGACCAGGACGTTTCGTCGCTCGCGACCGGCGGCTCTATACGAGCTCAATCACCGCCATCTCGGATGCGTCGCCACGGCGAGGGCCGAGCTTCGTGATTCGGGTGTAGCCTCCCGGCCGATCCGCGTACCGCGCCGCAACATCGTCAAAGAGCTTCGTAACGGCATCGTTGTCGTTGATCTTCGCAAGCACAGCTCGGCGTGCATGCAGATCACCGCGCCGGGCCTTTGTGATGATCTTCTCCGCGTATGGGCGAAGGTCACGAGCCTTGGCGTGCGTTGTGGTCAACCGCTCGTGCACGATGAGCTGTGCAGTCAGATTGGCAAGGATCTTGCGCTGGTGGGAGGGGCTACCGCCGAGGCGTGCGCCCTTCTTCGGTCGTGGCATCAGACAACGCTCTCCGTGGACTCGGTGTCGGCGATCGATCGGAGCGAGAATCCAAGTTCGTCAAGCTTCGCCACCACTTCTTCGAGTGACTTCTGCCCGAAGTTGGTGATGTTGAGGAGGTCGTCCTCACTCTTCTCGATGAGCTCGCCGACGGTCTGGACCTGTGCCCGACGCAGGCAGTTGCGCGGGCGCTCCGACAGGTCGAGGGCCTCAATCGGGAGATCGAGATGCTCTTGACCGGCCGCCTCGGGCTGAATGATCTCATCCAGCTCGAGCCCGTCATACTCCTCCATATCGGAGAACAGCTCGAAGAGATTCCGCAGGGTGCCGCCGGCGGAAGAGATCGACTCGGCCGGCGTCACGGATCCGTCCGTCTCGACGTCGATGATGAGCTTGTCGAAGTCGGTCATCTGCCCGACCTGCGTACTCTCCACTCGATACGCCACCTTGCGCACCGGCGAGTAGATGGAGTCGATGGGCATGACGCCGATCGCCTCCGAGGTCTTGTTCTTGTCGGCGCTGCGGTAGCCGACGCCGCGCCCAGCGCCCATCTCGACCTCCAGCTTCGCTGAAGCCGACAGGGTCGCCAGGTGATGATCGGTGTTGACGACTTCGACGCCTGCCGGCGCCTGGATGTCTCCAGCGGTGACGTCGCCCTTGCCCTGCGCGGATAGGTAGAGCGTCTGCGGGCCTTCGGCGTCGATGCGGAGGACGACCTGCTTGAGGTTCAAGATGAAGTCGACGACGTCTTCGACGACGCCTTCGATGGTCGAGAATTCATGCTGGACGCCTTCAATGCGCACCGACGTAATCGCTGCACCGGGGATCCGCGACAACAGCGTCCGCCGCATCGTGTTCCCAAGGGTGTATCCGAAGCCCGGCTCGAGGGGTTCCACTATGAACCGCGAGCGAGTGTCGTTGACTATTTCTTCTTCGATGGTGGGCCGCTGCGTGATCAGCACGGAGAGACTCCCCTTTCGGGTTCGGGAACTACTACTTCGAATACAGCTCGACGACGAGCTGTTCTTGGATCTGGGTGTCGATCTGCTCCCGGCTGGGGAGATCGATGATGGTGATCTTGCGTTCGTCGTTGTTGACGTCCATCCATTCGGGCACCGTCCGGTCACCTGTATCGATGGCGATCAGAATCGGCAGTGCCTCCATGCTCCGCTCTTTGACGGTGACCACGTCGTCCTTGCGCACCTGGTACGACGGAATGTCGACGCGCTTGTCGTTCACGAGGAAGTGACCGTGGTTGACGAGTTGGCGGGCCTGAGGGCGGGTGAGCGCCAACCCGGACCGGTACACGACGTTGTCGAGCCGGCTCTCGAGGATGACAAGCAGGTTGGTACCGGTGATACCGGACTGGCGAGCCGCCTCTTTGTAGTAGCGACGGAACTGCTTCTCGAGCACGCCGTACATGAAGCGCAGCTTCTGCTTCTCGCGGAGCTGGACCAGATACTGGGATTCGCGAATGCGGCCGCGGCCGTGATCGCCGGGCGGATAGGGCCGCCGGTCGAAGTACTTCGCCTTGTTCTCATCGAGGAGCTGTCGCGCCCGACGGCTGACTTTGGTCCTTGGTCCGGTGTAGCGAGCCATCTCTAGCGCATCCTCCGCTTCTTGGGGCGGCATCCGTTGAACGGCACCGGCGTGACGTCCTTGATCCCGGTGACCTCGATTCCCATGTTCTGGAGCGTGCGGATCGCCGTCTCCCGCCCAG
>Ga0316198_10001841_pt1 | contig 12643 bp, 7 predicted proteins | sample OudBieAanoxic_MG_FD_204935 | JGI IMG/M metagenome (GOLD analysis project Ga0316198, IMG submission 204935) | Coastal sediment microbial communities from Oude Bieten Haven, Netherlands - site A anoxic | ecosystem: Environmental > Aquatic > Marine > Coastal > Sediment | place: Netherlands... | reverse complement strand
GCGATTGCACACGCTGGGAGAGATGGCGACCGGCATCGCCCACGAGATCAACCAACCGTTGACCGCGATATCGACCTACGCCCATGCCGGCCAGCGTTTGCTCGAATCGGACTCACTCGACCGCGAAGAACTCCAGGGCGCCCTGGGGAAGATCTCGACGCAGGCCGGGCGGGCCGGCGACGTGATCCGCCGCCTGCGAAACCTCGTCCGGACACACTCGAGCGCCAGAACGCTGGTCGAGATCGAATCGCTGGTGAGAGAGATCGTCGAGCTTGCGGAAGTGGACGCCAAGTCTCACGACGTGACGATTCAGGTCGATCTGCAGCAGGCGCTACCCCGGGTGCTCGCCGACCCGGTTCAACTCCAGCAAGTGGTCCTCAATCTGCTCCGCAATGCGATGGAAGCCATGGCGGCCCCGCACTGCGCGCCGCGCACCATCCTGGTCAGCGCCCGGTCAGTTGACGAGGACTACGTCGAGATCGCGGTTCGCGACCGGGGCATCGGCATCTCGAGCGACGTCGAACGACAACTGTTCAAGACCTTTTACTCCACGAAGAAATCCGGACTGGGGATGGGTCTGCCCATCAGTCGCTCGATACTCGACGCTCACGGCGGTCACCTCGGGTTTACCCGCAACGAGGATCGAGGAACGACATTCAGGATATCGCTGCCGGCGGTGTCGGGAGACATCGATGACGAAGAGTAGACCCACGGTGTTCATCGTGGACGACGATGAAGCGATCCGCGACAGCCTGCAGATGCTGATGTCTACCGTCGGCCTGGAGTCCGCGTGCTATGCATCGGCCCAGGACTTTCTGACGGACTACGACCCCGACCAGCCCGGCTGCCTCCTGCTCGACGTCCGCATGCCGGGGATGAGCGGAATCGACCTGCAGGAGCGCCTGGTCGCGATGCACTCGATTCTCCCGATCATCTTCATCACCGGCCACGGGGAGGTACCGATGGCTGTACACGCCATGCGGGCCGGTGCGGTCGATTTTGTCCAGAAACCGTTCAGCGAACAGGCGCTCCTGGACCAGATCCACCAAGCGGTCGAGCAGGACTCGAAGAGCCGAGTCCTGCTAGGTCGCCGGGATGCCATCGTCGAGCGAATCGCGAGCTTGACCCCGCGCGAGAGAGAGGTCATGGAGATGGTGATCGACGGCAAGGCGAACAAGGTCATCGCGATCGATCTCGGTGTGAGCGAACGGACCGTGGAGATTCACCGCGCGCGAGTGATGCAGAAGATGGAAGCGGAGTCTCTGCCGCATCTCGTGCGCATGGCAATCGAGGCGGAGAGTCCATGACTGCTTGCCTTTTCGTATCCGACCTCCACGGACATCCGGAGCGATACGAGAAACTCTGGAGCGCGATCGAGAAAGAGACGCCCGCCGCCGTCTTCCTTGGTGGAGATCTTCTGCCGTCCGGATTGATGGGAATGGTCTCCCTGGATCCGGCCCACCGCGACTTCGTCAACGACTTCCTGGTGCCCGGATTCGAGAGAGTCAGAACCAGGCTCGGTGCCAACTACCCCAAGGTCTTTCTCATCCTGGGCAACGACGACGGCCGGTTCGAAGAAGCGGCGTTCCTGGACGTCGCATCAACCGGCCTCTGGATCTACTCGCACAACCGGACCTTCTCTCTATCGGACTACCGGGTCTTCGGCTATGCCTACGTTCCCCCCACCCCCTTCCGGTTGAAAGACTGGGAAAAGTACGATGTCTCGCGCTACGTCTCTCCGGGTTGCGTCTCACCCGAGGAAGGGGGAAGATCGGTGCCCTGCGCCGAAAACGAGATCAAGTACTCCACGATCCAGAAAGACCTCGACTCGCTCGCCGGCGACCTGGATCTGGACAACGCGGTGTTCCTGTTCCACGGCCCTCCTTTCGAGACGAACCTCGACCGTGTCGCCAACGACGGGAAGATGGTGGACTACGTGCCTCTCGATCTCCACGTCGGGAGCATCGCCGTACGACGCTTCATCGAGCAACGCCAGCCGCTCGTGACCCTTCACGGCCACATTCACGAGTCTGCGCGACTGACCGGATCCTGGAGAGACAGGATCGGTCGAACCGAGATGTTCGGCGCGGCCCATGACGGGGCGGAACTGGCTCTCGTGCGCTTCAGTCTCGAGGATCCGGCAAGCGCAAGTCGGCAGCTGGTTTGAACCTGGCCTCGAGGGCAGCGGTCAAGAGTTCTCGTCTTCACGCCCGGAGAGGCGGAGCGGTCGGGCAGCGTCGGTCACGGCCCCGATCTTGGCAGCGAAGCTCGTCTGCTTCTCGATGTCGTCATCCGTGACGTAGTGGATATCGAGCAATCCCTCGCTCTGGTAGCCCGTCCGGAGATAGTTCGCCTCGGCGAGCGAGCGGCTCCAGCCATCGAGCCACAGGCCGAGTTCTTCTCGCTTGCGGCCGGTGCCTTCATCGTGGACCAGCAGGTCGACGTCGCTGCTCGGGCCGGCTGTCGCGTTCTTCGCGCTGCCGAAGACGTACAGCGCCTTGACGCCGAATCGATCTGAATCGAGGTCGATCGCAATCCTCTCGACCATGCGCAGGCGCCAACGCCAATGGGCTTCGACGGGTGCCGCAACGATCATGTCCCCGGGAATGAGCGCCTCGTCGGGGGCGGTGCGGGGGACGTCAAAAATCCCGACTGCCTCGTCCAGGTCCGCGTTCATCAGGACTCTCAGAACGCGATCTTCTCCATGCGCGGCAACTTCGATCACGTGGACGACATTCTCGAGATCGGCGAAGTCGGGAATCATCTCCGGAAGCAGGTTGGGAGCCCGCCGCAAGAACGTTTCGTCGAGAAACCCCTCGGCCTCGTCAGGGTACAGAGGAATGTAGCGGATGTCGCTTTCGACGAGATCCTGGAAGAAATGAGTCCCGAACGACAACTCGGGAACGTAGTTGCCCTTCTTGCGCGCCACCTCCATGAGCACGGCCGTGTTGCTGATGTCGGCGTAGGTCACGTGGACGCCGAGTCTGATATCACCGCGGCTCCCCCACCGGCCGGGCCCGATCAGGACGAACTGCCTCTTGGGTAGCAGCTTGTTCAGTCTTCCCACCGCCTTCCCGACGTTGCGGAGATCGCGAAGATCCTCGAGTTCGTTGTAGCCGTCCGGGTCGATGTAGACGATGTGGGTGATGTCGGGGACTCGGCCGTTCGAGATACTCCGATGAGCGGAGAACAGGACGACCTCGCGCGGCAAGTGTCGCGGGATCGGAGCCGGCGCGAACTCCTCCGTGTGACTCTGCGCTCGGCACTGGAGAAGAAAGAGATCCGTGCCGTCGGATGCGAACTCGACGTCCACCGGACTATCGAGCTGGTCGCGCAACAACCCTACGATCGCCTCCATCCGCTTGACGAACGATGTATCGGTGATGAGGCCCTCGAACGTGACCACGACGTCATCCTGGTCGAAGTCGGGCTCGAGACCCGTGGGTTTGCGGATCCGGTTCTCGTCGACGATGGACACGACTTGACGGATGGCGGGATAGTCGTCGCCGCACTCGCGCACCAACGACTGGAATTCCACCGTCTCGAAGGTGCCTGTCTCGAGGTTGATCAGATCGACCCAGCGCGGCGAATAACGGACGATCTCATCGGGGGTCACGTTGACCCGCAGCCCGGGCTGCCCTGGTGCCAGCAGGATGGGATAGTCGTCCCCTACCCGGTCCACTGCGCGCGTGCCCAGTCCGGGGACCAGGCGAAGCAGTCCGTCCCGCCTGCGGATCCGGGCGGACCAGCGGAATTCGTTGTGGCTCAGCGCGACTCCCGAGAAGGCCGGAAGGAAGTAACGGCCTATCTTCTTGCCGACCACCTCCTGGATCATGATCCCCATCTCCTCGTGCACGTCGAGGAGCCCGCGCTCGGCCCGGTACTCGATGGGGTCCGGACCGAAGGCGGATGCGTAGATCTCGGCGATCGCGTCGCGAAGGGCCTCGAGTCGTTCCTCGCGTGATCCGCGGTTGGGCAGGAACAGGCTTTTGTACTTGCCTGCAAAACTGGAACCGGTGCGATCTTCCAGAAGGCTCGAGCTACGAACGATGATCGGCCGATCGCCGAAGTCCTCCAGCGCGAGGGCCAGTCCACGAGAGATCTCCGGCGGAAAATGGCAGTTCTTCATCAGGTTGACGATGTGAGGGTATTCCTGGCGAATATGCTCGATGTCCATGTACTTGCGGAAGTACAGTTCCCGCAGGTTGTTGTAGCTGAGGAACTCCAGCAAGCCGTTCGAACTCACGTACCACGTCTTGGGAACTTTGACGTCACGCAACAGTTCCGAGGACTCGCCTCCCTTGCGCAGAAGCTGCTCGGCCAGAAACAGGCCTGCGCTCTTCCCTCCGAGCTTACCGTGGCCGTGCAACGGATAGATGATGTGATTGACCAGGTCGTAGACGTCCTCGAGGTCGACGATGTCCTTGGCCACATTGAGGTAGACCGTCTCGTCACTGAACAGACGTCGCAAGAACGCGGCGTTGAGTGTCCGGCGGAACGGCACCGGCAGGTGAGCGGTGTCTCCGATATGGCTTCGATGACGTTCGATGGACTCCACGACTGCCGAGAGCGACCGGCTCTGGTCTTCCAGAACTTCGATCAGGAATCCCGATCGCTCTTCGTCGATCCAGTTTCGGATCGAGGCGACCATCTCCTCTTCACCCAGGTTCCGGGCCGCGATCTCGAACGTCTCCTCGCTGACTGGCGCAAGGTCCTGCAGTTGAGACTTGCGCAGCGGAACGTTGTCACCTGACCTGTCGGAATCCCCACCCTCGACCAAGGCAACCTTGCGAAGCAGGGCCTCCGCCTCCACGACTCCCGACAGTTCGAGGTAGTTGATCATCCGCCTGGTGATCCGGCGCAGCAGGTCCGCATCCGTTCGCCGGAGAAAATCGAGAATGACGTCCCACTCCGCCCGTTCGCGATCCCCCGAGAAGCTCGTCGCAGTATGGAGGCTCTCGTGGGCGCGATACAGGTTCCTGCGCATGACGTAGAAGCCGACTCTGTCGGCAATCGTGCTGATGAGTCGGCGTTCCTCCTTCAGGAAGGGTCCCTCGTCGGCGGTCGGCTTCTCCTCCGTGTAGTACGCGGCCAGCGTGCCGACCTCCTGGCCCTCGACGAGAATCGGTGCCGTCATGAACCAGGGTGTTTCCTCGAACGTGGCGCTCTGACAGCGGTCGCCCCTGATGCTGATGCGGACGACGCAGACCTCGGGATACTTCCAGCCGGATGGAATCGACTCGACGAGTTGGCGGCACACCTCGACGATGGGCCGGTTCGGTTCGGCGAGGATCTCATCCACGCGGTAGAGGCAGTTCAGTTCCTTGGCACGCTCCTGGAGCGATTCGACGAGTTGCTGGATCGGTGTTTCTGCGGAGGACATGACCATTACCTCTGCAGGATCTACGGATGCCACACGGCGCCGCGTCCTGATCGCCCATCGACCTTGATTCTCAGTGGCTGCTCGAGACGTACGTGTCGCACGTTATCGGTCTCATCGATGCCAGGCTGACTCTCGAGCCATTCCCAGTCGATACCTCGCCTCGTTGATCCAGCCCCCTCTTCGTGCGACACGCACAAGTAGCAGACCTCGAAGCTGATGAGGTTGTGAAAGAAGTGCGCGCCCTGGCTCGGCTCCACGTTCATCCCGGGCAGGGTGGACTCGACGATGACGCGCGCGCCCGCGATCTGACCCCAGTTGACCGGAATGCCCAGCCACGGGTCGGAGCTTCCCCATCGACCGAACCCGAGCAACAGATAGGGACGATTCTCCGCGACGAGCGGTCGATTCATCTTCTCGACTTCGGCTGCGATCTTCGGGGTCAGGCGAGACTCGAATGGCCCGGGCTTCACGTACACCACGTCGACGATGGCCTCCGGCGCGCCGTTTCCCATGGCCCGGTCGGATGCAAGCAACAGATCGGGGCGAGCCAGTTCGTCGTCGCCGACCTCCACCTCTTCCCCCGAAACCAGCATGGGCCGCAACTGCAGGAATCCGAAGCGCATGCCCGGCGAGCCCTTCCTGGGGAGGCGAGCGGCGAATTCGATCTCGACCGCTTCCTCGAGGGCCTGCTCCCCGATGGTCAGCAGTTCTCGGATCAAACTGTTGAGCGGCACGTCGGAGTGTGAAAGAAGTGGCGCGAAATCGACGACGCGTGGCCCGTCGACCCCCGTTCCGGGTACCAGGCGGTCCCGCCGTGCATCATAGGTCGAGGCCACCGCTGACAGGGTGCCGTCGTAGTCCGCCGCCGACAGATCGGCCTTCAACAGATACTCGGTCTCGGTCGCGGGGTCGTAGCTGGGCGGTTTTCCCATGTTCACGGCCCAGAAGTCGAGCTGGGTCGAGCGGAGGATCTCGCGAGTCGACCCGAAGGGCGCCGGGGCCTTGGGGCGAGCCGGCGAGTAGATCCACGACGTGCCACCGTCAACGATGGTCTTGCCCAGTCCCAGGGCCAGATTGACCACACCGTCCCGTGGCGCGACGCCCTTCGACGGAAAGAAGTTGTACGACCGGCCCACTCCTGCCAGATCGGGATAGAAGCGTTCCCCGTGGCGCTCCCCGACCACCTCCTGAATGATCACCGCCATCTTCTCGTCGGCGCTGGTCCGCTCCGTCGCAAGGATGTAAGCCTTCGCACTGCAAAAGAAAGTGGAGGCGTATACGAACTTGATGGCCTCCAGCAACTTGACGAATCGTGTGTCGGCGTCGGGCTGGTTGTTGGGCACCATCTTCGTCTCGTAGACTCCCGCAAACGGACGAAACATGGCGTCCTCGAGCAGGCTGGACGAACGGATGGCAAGCGGGGTGTGGGCCTCTTCGACCAGAGCCCGCAGATCCCCCAGGACCTCGGTGGGAAACTCGGCACGGAGAAAGGCCTCGACCATCCGATCATCCGCGAGGTCCGAGAGCGCGGTTTGCTTCAGCTGGTTCCTCTCGAGGAAGGCGTCAAAAACATCCGTCCCGACCACGACCATCTTGGGGACATGGACTTCCACGTCGGGAAAACCGGAGGCGTCGAACCGAGATTCGAGCAGATCGCGGGTCAGCACCAAGCCGCGAGCCTTGCCACCCAGCTCGCCTTCGCCGATTCGCGTGACGCACTCGTTTGAACGGAAGAAGTTCCGATCGAACAGCGGCACGTCCCGTCGGTCGAAGCCTGCTCTGGTCATGGCGCCTCGCAGCCCGAGCGATCAAGGCGAGGCCGAGCTAGACCCACCCTCGGTCGCGACAGGCCCGGGCGACACGGTCGACGGCTATGATGTAGGCCGCATCGCGCATGTACAGTTTTCGTTTTTGCGCCGTCGCGCTGACCGCGACGTAGGCGGCCGTCATCTTGACGTCGAGTTTGCCAAGAACCTCGTCCTTGCCCCAGTAGTAGTTCATGTTGCTCTGAACCTGCTCGAAGTAGCTGCAGGTCACACCTCCGGCATTGGCCAGAAAATCCGGAATGACGCGCACCTTTCGCTCGCGAAGCACCGCGTCTGCCTCGGTCGTGGTGGGACCGTTGGCGCCTTCCGCGATGATCTTCACCTTGGGACTGATGTCGTTGACGTTCTCTTCGGCGATCTGATTCTCCAGCGCGGCGGGGATGAGAATGTCGACTTCTTGTTTCACCCACTCGTCACCCGGCAGCACTTCGTATCCCAGGTCCCTTGCCTTGGACTTGTCGATCCCTCCGAAACGGTCCGTGACGGACAACAACTCGTCGAGCTTGACCCCGTCCTTCTTGACGTAGGTATAGGACGCCTTGTCCTCCTGGTCCCAACAAGAAACGCAGATCGTGGTCCCGCCGAGTTGCTCGTAGAGTCGGATGGCGTACTGGGCCACGTTGCCGAAGCCCTGGAAGCTCGCCGTCGTGTCCGATGCCCGGATGCCGAGTTCTTTCAGCGCTTCGCGCACGGTGAAGATGACGCCGTACCCCGTCGCCTCGGTCCGGCCCAGCGACCCTCCGACGCTGACAGGCTTGCCCGTGATGAAGCCGGGCACCTTGGTTCCCGTGATGCCTTCGAACTCGTCCAGCATCCACAGCATGTGCTGCGCGCTGGTCATGACGTCCGGAGCCGGGACATCGGTGACGGGCCCGACGTTGCGCGCCATCTGCCTGACCCAGCCACGACAGATCGCTTCCTGTTCCCGGTCACTCAGGTTGTGCGGATCGCAGATCACCCCACCCTTGGCCCCGCCGAGAGGAAGGTCGACGACGGCGCACTTCCAGGTCATCCACATCGCCAGTGCGCGGACCGTGTCCAGAGTCTCCTGCGGGTGGAAACGGATACCGCCTTTGCACGGGCCCCGGGCGTCGTTGTGCTGGACACGAAACCCGCGGAAGACCTTCGTTTTCCCGTCATCCAGGCGGATAGGAATCGCAAAGGCATGTTCACGCATCGGGTGGCGCAGCAGATCGCAGGTGGCCTCGTCGAGGCCCAGAAGCTTGGCTGCCCCGTCGAACTGGGTCTGCGCGATCGCGAACGAGTTGTAGGGTTTATAAGCCATGGACTAGCTCCTCAGGTGGGGTGTTGCGCTGCGCGGTGCCATGACAGGATCCACGAGTTTTTCCGACGGTGACGGTGTTGAGCGGGTCTCACCGTCGCCGGTTGACGTGCGCCGGGGCGCTCCTCGAACTCCAGACTATCTGGAGGGGTGAATGGTACATTAGCGGCGTCCCCGACGGTAGGGTCCGTGGGACCGGAAGGGTAGACAATGGCCAGTTCCCCGTCACACGACCCGCAGGAGTCCCGCCGAAGGATCGAGGCCGGGTTCGACGCCCACCCGCACCTGGTCGCGCGGGTGCATCGCGCCCTGCTGATCCTCTTGCACAGCCGGGGCATCGTGACCGTCGACAGTATCCACGCTCGCGCCCGAGCCGAGACGACCGCTCCCTCACCGACGGACCTGATCGAGGACAACACCCAGGTCACGTCGAGATGGGACGACCAGGAAAGGCGCCTGGTCCAGGAGATCACCTTGGAAGAAGCGGCGCAGGCGCTATCTCCAGAGGAGATCGACGACGTCTTCAATCTGGCGCTGAAGCGGGAAGAGGCGCGAACGCTGGAAGAGATCGCAAACCTCTCCACGGTCTCGTTCGGACTGATCGCCGACAAGGTCCGCGCATTCTCCGACCTGCCTCGAGGCCACACCCGGATCCCCGAATCGGAAGCCCTTGCGGTCCGGGTGGCGTTGATTCGACACTTCATCTCGGACCAGCTGGAGTTCATCGGGGTGGCCAAGCGCTACCTCACCATCCGGGATTTCAAGGACCTGGTCGATTCGGTCGTCGGCACCGAGTCCGGAATCGGACGAATCGGGGGCAAGGCCGCCGGCCTGTTCCTGGCGGAGAGGATCCTCCGGCGAGCCCAGAAGGAAGACCCGAAGGCGCCGTCGATCCGCATCCGGACACCGGAGTCGTTCTTCCTGCGTTCGGACGTCATCGAGCAGTTTCTGGACCACCTCGGGCTGGTCGAGTTGCAGAGCCAGAAGTACAAGAGCATCGACGAGATCCACAACGAATACCCGATGATCCTCGAGGTGTTCAAGAACGCCGAGTTCCCACGAGGCGTGGTCGATCAATTGAAATCGATGCTCGAGACGATCGGGCACCACCCGTTGATCGTCCGCTCCTCGAGCCTGCTCGAGGACCGATTCGGGGCCGCCTTTGCCGGCAAGTACCGCAGCGTCTTCCTGACCAACCAGGGCGACCTCGACGCCCGGCTGGCCGACTTGCTGGGCGCCATCGCAGAGGTCTACGCCAGCACCCTCCATGCGGACCCCATCAGTTACCGGAAGAAGCACAACCTCCTCGACTACGACGAGAACATGGCGATCCTGATCCAGAAGGTCGTGGGGACTCGGTACCGGCACTACTTCCTTCCCGCCTGGGCCGGGGTGGGATTCTCCTTGAACGAGTATCGGCGCAACCCCAGGGTCAGGCCGGAGGATGGCGTCGCGCGAATCGTCTTCGGTCTGGGGACGCGAGCGGTCGATCGCGTCTCGGCGGACTGGGCCAGGATGATCCCACTGGGAATGCCTACGCTCCGCCCGGAGGTGAAGGCCGAGGATATCGTTCGTTACTCCCAACGCGAGGTCGACGTACTGAACCTGCGAGACAACCGTTTCGAGTCGCTCCCGCTCACCGAGTTACTCGAAGAGGAAACGCCTCTTCCTGGTATCGACCAGGTGGTCTCGACGATGGAGCACGGTTTCATCCGGCGGCCGGTGGGCAGCCAGATATTCGAAGACCCGGCCAACATGGTGGTGACCTTTGATCGGTTCACTCACGACTCGGACTATCCGTCTTTTCTACGTTGGACCCTCGAGCAACTGGAGGCAGCCTACGGTTGCCCCGTTGACATCGAATTCGCTCACGATGGACGGGATTTCTATCTGCTGCAGTGTCGCCCACAGGTCGTGCGCGGAACGGTCGTAGTCCGCGTTCCGGACGACGTCCCTCGCGAACGCCAGGTTTTTTCCGCTTGCCGGGACATCGACAGTGGCAGCGTGCGTGGCGTGGAATACGTCGTACTCATCGACCCACGAGACTACAACCGTCTGGAGACAACGGAGCGCCGGCTGGGGGTGGCACGGGTGGTGCGCCGACTGAACGAGAGGCTCCAGGATCGCCGTTTCGTCCTGATCGGACCGGGACGTTGGGGAACGCGTGATCTGCGAATGGGAATCCACGTTGGGTACGCGGACATCAATCACACTGCGATGCTGATCGAGATGGCTCGGCCGGTAGGCGGTTTCGTACCCGAGGTCTCGTTCGGAAGTCACTTCTTCCAGGATCTCGTGGAATCGCGCATCCCGTATCTTGCGCTCTATCCCGAAGAAGAAGACTGCTTGTTCGACGAGGAATTTCTCCACGGCTCACCCAACGCGCTGGCCAATCTTCTCCCCGACGCAGCCGGTTACGACGACGTGGTGCGGGTCATCGACGTCGCGGACGCCAGCGGGGGCTTGTTGCTCAATGTGGACATGGACGGAGAATCCCAGAAGGCCCTGGCTTATCTCGCGGAGGCGCGTTAGAGCCTGGGACCGGATTGGCCGGCGCGGGGCGAGCACACCGTGATAGCGGATCAAATTGGCCCGGGGGGACGTGGGAGAATCGGCGTATATATTGCGTGCTGCCCGAGTCAATGGTGACGCAAGACGGGTGGGAGATCTGGTCCAGTGTCATTCGAATCGTTACGGTGGCCGGGGCTTGCGGTGACCGCGGGACTGTTGTTCGGTACGCTCGCCGTGGTATCCGGGTGCGGAGGCTCGGCCGAGCAAGCCGATGGGGCGTTCCGCGAGAGCGGCGAGGCTCTCCGCGCACAGGACTGTCCTGCCGGGGTCGAAGCCGCTTCACGAGCGGTCCAGAACGACCTTGGCTGTTGGAAAGCACCCATGCGTGTCGTCGCGTCCGACGCCAAACCGAACGACCTGTTGGGCTTTGGTGTCGCACTCGACGACAATCTAGCCGCCATCAGCGCGTACGGCAGGGACGCCGCCGCGGGTGTGGTCTTCTTATACGACGCGACTACGGGCCAAGAGCAGGCCGTCCTCGAGCCGAGCGATCCTGGTGCGGGTAAGGGCTTCGGTTTCGACGTGGACCTCAGCCCCACCAAGATTGCGGTGGGGGCTATTGTTGACAGTGAGATGATCTTCCAGGGTGGCGCGGCCTTCGTGTTTGACGTCACAACTGGTGCCCTGCTCCACATACTCACCGGCAACAACTCTGCAGACGGAGACAGGTTTGGCTTTTCCGTGGGCATCGGCACCGACACGGCTCTTGTGGGCGCTGCATATCACAACAACAAGCGCGGAGGAGCATACCGATTCGATCTAACCACTGGAGAGCAGATCCAATTTCTCGCCGCCTCCGACGAGACCGCAGCCGACACAAACTTCGGCATCAACGTCGCTATCACCAACGGAGACCAACGAGGCCTCATAGGCGGCTGGCAAGACGATCCCGACAACATCAGCCAAGCCGGCTCAGCCTATCTATTTTAGTTGTGGATATGCAGCATCAGGCTCCTTTCTGGTCGAAGGCGAGAGTATGCAGGGCCCCAAAGTCCGATGAATAGAATTTCGCTCCCTGGCATGGCCGGACAGTTGCCAGCCGGACGTTTCGCTCGCGGATGCTTTGCTCCGTCTGGGAAGGTTCGAGGAGGCCGAGGCCATGGCGGGCCGAGCCTGGCGTACCGCCAAAACAGCCGAGTGCCGGGCTCTTGACCTGACGGAGTATCCCGGTCCGGCTCCCTGATCTTGCGCGAGCACGAAACACTCATCGAGTTAGAATTGGTGAGAGGGAGCCAATCATCCGGCAGGGGCTTCGAGCGGGATGTTCAAGGAAGGGTGAAGGTGTGGTAGGCGGCAGAGGAACCCAAGGATCGCTTCGCTCCGCATTGCGTCTTATGCGCGGGCGCGTCCAGCACAATATCAGGATGGCGCTGAGCCGTAATGCCCGCCGGCACAGCCGCGCGCGTTTCATCGGCATAACCGGCAGCTCGGCAAAATCGACGACCGGTAGCCTGCTGACCCACATCCTCACCACACACGGAGAGGTCCGATCGCAACTTCTTTCGAACACGTTCCGCGACATTTCCAGGTCCATTCGGGCTAGCGGCAAGGACGCGGATTATTTTGTCATCGAAGCCGGCG
>Ga0316198_10001840_pt1 | contig 12644 bp, 10 predicted proteins | sample OudBieAanoxic_MG_FD_204935 | JGI IMG/M metagenome (GOLD analysis project Ga0316198, IMG submission 204935) | Coastal sediment microbial communities from Oude Bieten Haven, Netherlands - site A anoxic | ecosystem: Environmental > Aquatic > Marine > Coastal > Sediment | place: Netherlands... | reverse complement strand
TGAGAATCCATTTGACAAAGGTGCCGGAATCCGTCGTGCTGCGCGTGGGTACGACAGCTTCGGTATTGGTGATGACGGACTCTACCTCGCCGGAGGCAGGTGAAACGAAATGAGAGGGGAAGCTCTGAATGCCATGCAACCTCATGTTGAAAAATGCAGCGGGATGACCAAGCGAGATAACCGGACCCTCATATTTTTGCTCGTTATTTCACTGGTTGTTCTCCTAAGTGGCTGTGCCCGGGGGCCTGATTATACAGCTCCAGAGATTGACATGCCAAAAGAATGGAGCGAAGCCGATGAATCGTATGTAGCTCCTGCGCCATCTGTCGACCCACAATGGTGGAAAGCAGCTTTTCAGGACCCCTACCTGGATCAGCTTATTGATGATGCACTGAGTCAGAATCTGACACTACGTTCCGCTGGACTCAGAGTGTTACAGGCGCAGCAGCTGCTCGCCATTGCCATCGGTTTCCAATTTCCACAGCAGCAGGAGCTGACCGGATCAGCCGCTCATCAGGGCCAGGGTTCTCAAAGTTTTAGCAACTATAATCTGGGATTTAATATAGGCTGGGAAATTGATGTCTGGGGACGTTTCAGCCGACAGGTAGAATCGAGTTCAGCTGAACTCGACGCTACCGTTGCCGGTTACGACGGTGTTTTGATTTCCCTCATAGCCCAGGTGGCTCAAACCTATATCCTTATCCGCACCTATCAGGACCAGTTGGATGTGATCATGGAGAACATCCGGCTCCAGGAAGAGAGTCTGAAGATTGCCCGGGCCAAAGCCGATGCAGGTGACGTCAGCGAGCTGGATGTGAGACAAGGCGAATCCCTGCTTTATTCTACCAGGGCTTCACTGGCAAAACTGGAAATACCGTTGCAGCAGGCAAAAAATTCACTAGCCGTTTTGCTGGGGAAACCACCCCAGGATATAAATCGTCTACTGGTTGAAAATGGGGATATTCCAACAGTGCGGGATAAAATTGTTCTGGGTATGCCGCAGGATCTGATCAGGAGACGCCCCGATCTTCGCGCGGCAGAAGGCCTGCTCGCCTCCCAATGCTATCAGATCGGTGTCTCTATCGCTGAACTTTACCCGTATCTCTCCATCGGTGGATCCATCGGAACGAGTGGCAGCAATACCAATGAGCTGTTTCGCACCGGCAGTGACACATGGAGTATAGCCGGAGCGTTTTCCTGGAACATCTTCAATTACGGACGATTGACAAGTAATGTGAGACTGCAGGATGCCCTTTTTCAGCAACTCCTCGTTGATTATTACGAGAGCGTCCTGCAGGCCCAGGCAGAAGTTGAAAATAGTATTGTCGCTCATTTGAAATACCGGGAACAGCTGGTTTCTTACCGTCTGTCTGAAAAGGCGGCAATGAGTGCGGTTAACATCTCCACTGCCCAGTATCAGCAAGGCCTTGTGCCTTACGATACGGTCATCAATACACTGTTTGCTCATTTGCAGCAGCAGAACCAGCTGGCTACGGTGCGCGGCGATGTATCGACTAGCCTCGTTCAGGTGTATAAATCGTTAGGTGGCGGCTGGGAGATCCGTAATGATAGAGACCCCGTCGATCTAATTCCCGTGGAGATGAAGGATGAAATGCGAAACCGAACGAAGCAGTGGAATGGGGTTCTTCAGTGATGGTCGAGGGATTCGATCAGACCCAACCAAAATTCCTGATAAGAAGATTCGGAGAAAGCAGACAGCGGGAGTAGCTCAATAACAGACAGAAGGGTGAGCAGTAGGCAGGGCTATTTCTATAGAGAGGTCGTAACCAAATAATGAATCAAGAGGGCATTAAAATGAGAGAGAAAACAGAAGCGGTGGAAAGCTGCAGTCGTCGGAACATCATTAAAGGAGCAGCTACACTCCTCGTTGGAAGTATTGCTGGAGGTGTCGGTTACGCCTATGCAGGTACTGCACAAAAAGCTACTCAGCCGGCGCCGCCCTTGCCCTGGGAATGGCCCAAGCTGGACCCCCTGGAGGCAGGCACCAGAGCTTATCAGGCATATCTTAAAAATAAGGGCTGAGGCAATGGCACATGGCTGGGAGTTCTCAGCCTACTGAAAGAGAAAGTCGGTTATCCATGGATAACTCTGCCTGACTTTATGTTCCAGCATGCTGGACAGGGGTACGCGGGGCATGGAACATTATGTGGTGCTCTGGGGGTCAGCTCTTGTCTGATCAATCTCGTTATTTACGACGAAGAACATAGTTATGCTGCGGTCATAGATCGGTTGATGTGGTGGTATGCGCAAATGCATTTCCCGACAGAACGGTTTGATGAACTTTCCGAATTTCCTAACCAAGTAAAGGTTCACGCGATGAGCCCTCTGTGCCACACGTCAGTGTCGAAGTGGACATTAGAGGCTGGCGCCGAGGTCAGTTCCAAAGAGAAATATGAACGATGTGCCAAAGTGGCAGGAGAGGTCGTTTATACCGTTGTCTATTATTTGAACGAATATTTCGAGGGACGATGGAAGCCAGGCAAATGGGCACCATCTGAGGATATTTCTCACTGCATCGAGTGTCATGGTCCAGAAAGCTATGGGCGCTATTCGGAAGGCATGAATCAGCAGCAGGGCCACATGGAATGTCTGCTGTGTCACCAAGACCATATGAAAGTACTGCTCAAAAGAAGGGTGATAACAAAATAATGTCCAGTGCAACAGGGGCAACTCTTAAATACCGCAGGTTACAGGAGGAAAATAGAAGATGAAGGTTACACGCAGAACATTTTTAAAAGCATCGGCTGCAACTGCCGCCGGAACGCTTCTCCTTGACAGGCTTGGATTTGACCTGTCTGCAGCAGAGACATATGCCCGGGAACTGAGGACCAAGACGGCAGAGGAAACTACTACAATCTGCTGTTATTGTTCAGTGGGGTGCGGCATTCTTGTTCACACGAAAGAGGGAAAAGTGATCAGTTCTGAGGGAGATCCGGATCATCCGATCAACGAGGGGTCCCTCTGTTCGAAGGGAGGTTCGATTTATCAGGTGGCCAACAATGAGAATCGTTTGAAAAAGCCACGCTATCGCGCCCCTGGTTCCGCTGAATGGAAGGAGGTTGAGTGGGACTGGGCTTTTGGCCAGATCGCCCACAAGATCAAGGACACGAGGGACAGGACCTTCAAGCTCAAATCAAAGTCAACAATAAAGGAACGAAGTCTGTCTGATACACCTGATGCAGCGGGGCGCTTACATGAAATAATAACAGACGTGGAAAGAGAGTTTGCTGTAAACAGGACTGACGGCATTGCCCATGTGGGAAGTGCTGCCCTGGACAATGAGGAGTGCTATCTTCTGCAGAAGCTCGTCCGTTCTTGGGGACTGGTTCACGTTGAGCACCAGGCGCGACTCTGACACTCCGCAACTGTGACGGCTCTGGTAGAGTCGTTTGGCCGCGGGGCAATGACGAATCACTGGATTGATTTGAAGAATGCGGATGTCATTCTGGTAATGGGCTCGAATCCTGCCTCCAATCACCCCATCTCTATGAAATGGATCATGAAAGCGAAGGAGCGGGGTGCAAAGCTTCTCTGCGTTGATCCTCGTTATACACAGACTGCCGCAGTGTCTGATCTTTATGCACCTATTCGTTCAGGTACGGATGTCGCGTTCATTGGAGGGATGATCAATTATATTTTGAGCAATGATCTGATTTTCAAGGATTATGTCATCAACTATACCGACGCCTCCTTTCTTATTAACGCTGATTTTAAAATGCCTGGTGAACTTGACGGTGTTTTCTCCGGCTATAACGAACAGGACTCGAAATATGAAAAGACGACCTGGGGGTATCAACTCGATGAGAGGGGCGTACCCAAAAGGGATTTGACCCTGCAGGATCCACAATGCGTCTTTCAATTACTGAGAAAACACTATTCCCGTTACACAGTTGATCAAGTTTCAAAGATCACCGGTACACCCAAGGACAAGTGCGAAGAGGTCTACCAGACGATCGCCTCAACCAATAAACCGGACAGGACGACAACTGGGTGCTATGCTATGGGTTGGACTCAGCACACGGTTGGAGTGCAGAACATACGGGCCTTTACAATCGTCCAGCTTCTTCTCGGCAATATGGGGATGGCAGGAGGCGGAGTCAATGCCCTACGTGGTGAGGCCAATGTCCAGGGTGCTACGGATTATGGAATCCTCTATCATATTTTACCCGGTTACTTGCCCGCACCAACTGCCGCTCTGGTCAACCTGCAGGACTATGTCACCAAATTTACCCCAACCACAAAAGAACCGAAGAGTGTCAACTGGTGGGGAAACAGGGGGAAATATATTACCAGTTACCTCAAGGCTCTTTATGGTGATCATGCAAATCCGGACAACGATTTTGGTTATTCCTGGCTGCCGAAGTTGGATGAGGGAATGAATGCCTCGTGGCTCGCGCTTTTCGCCAGGATGTACCAGGGGCAATTCGAGGGATTTTTCGCTTGGGGTATGAATCCTGCCTGCTCAAGCCCTGGTGCTGGAAAAGCCAGAGAAGCACTGGCAAAACTGAAATGGCTGGTAAACGTTAATTTGTACGATAATGAAACCGCTTCTTTCTGGAAGGGACCGGGTATGAATCCAGAGGAGATTGACACCGAGGTCTTTTTGCTCCCCTGCTGTTCTTCCATCGAGAAGGAAGGGAGCATCTCTAATTCTGGTCGTTTGGCGCAGTGGAGATACAAGGCGATAGAACCGGTTGGTCAGTCGCTGCCCGATGCCGATATCATGAATGAGCTTTATTTCAGAGTCAAGGAACTCTACCGGAAGGAAAAGGGGGCTTTCCCTGACCCGATCGTAAATTTGACCTGGGAGTATGGGCACAAGGATCAAAAGGGTAAAGTCGAACATCTTGATGCTCACAAAGTTGCCATGGAGATAAACGGGTACTACCTCACTGATGTGTTTGACAACACAGCAAACCCTCCAAAGCTGATAGGTAAAAAGGGTGACCTAGTGCAGAATTTTGTGAGTCTTCGAAGCGACGGCGCCACCTCGAGCGGGAATTGGCTCTATAGCGGGAGCTATACCCAAAAAGAGGGAAATGTCGTTAACCTGATGGCCCGCAGAGACAGGGAGGACTCAACCGGCCTCGGTCTTTTTCCCAACTGGGCGTGGGCATGGCCGGTGAACAGGAGGGTCATTTACAACCGAGCCTCAGTTGACCCGAAAGGAAACCCATGGGATCCTAAGCGTCCAGTGCTCAAATGGAATCAGGGGGACAGTGCAAATGGAAAACCGGGAGGCTGGGAAGGTGATGTTCCAGATGGCCCAGCACCTCCATTGGCCGATGAAAAGAGCGGTAAACTGCCATTCATTATGAAACCTCTTGGGGTCGGAAGTATCTTCGGATCCGGTCTGGGCGATGGACCTTTCCCAGAGCATTATGAACCCCTGGAAAGTCCTGTCCCGGCAAACCTCATGTCTGGAAAACATCGGGTTAACCCGACAATTCCAATAGCAAAACTGCAGGCAATGGCCAAGGAGCCGACGTTCCTGTTCTCTTTCGACAATGAAAAGTATCCCTATGTTGGAACAACTTACCGGGTGAGCGAGCACTGGCAGACAGGCGTCATGACCCGTCATCTCCCCTGGATTTTAGAGATGCAGCCACAGATGTTCGTTGAGATTAACAGTGAGTTGGGAGCTGAGAAAGGTATCGGTAACGGCGACAAGGTTTTGGTGACATCTGCCAGAGGAAAGCTCACCTGTATCGCTATCGTGACAGATCGAATAGCATCCTTCAAGATTCAGGATACAACAGTCCATGTGGTTGGGATGCCATGGTGTTTTGGTTGGCAGTATCCTGAGGACGGAAGCGGGGGGGACAGCGCCAATCTCCTGACGCCATTTCTAGGTGACCCGAATACGTTGATACCGGAATCAAAGGCCTTTATGGTGAATATCAGCAAAATCGCTGAAAAGATGGCATATCAATCGAGTGAAATGCCATTGAAGAGTGAGAGGGGGTAATTCGCATGCCAGGTAAATCTTTTTTTATAGATACAACTAGATGCACGGGATGTCGCGGGTGCCAGATAGCCTGTAAACAGTGGAATCAAAACCCGGGAACAAAAACCATTCAGGAAGGGTCTTACCAAAATCCGACTGATCTTTCGGCTTCAACCTTCAAGCTCGTGAGATTCAGTGAAAAGGGCAGTACCACGGGAGAACCCAAATGGTATTTTTTCCCGGATCAATGCAGACATTGTCTTTATCCCCCTTGCAAGATGGTGGCCGATAAAATGGCGCATGGTGCGGTCATCCTTGATGTAAAAACCCGGGCGGTGATTTTTAACCCAACCGTAAAGGTTTCGCCGGAAGCTTTCAAGGAGATCAATGCCATCTGTCCGTTCGATATCCCCCGCTATAATGAGGATCTCGGATCGATGGCCAAGTGCACCATGTGTTTCGACAGGGTAAGTGAAGGAATGCTTCCGGCCTGCGTTAAAGCGTGCCCAACCGGAGCGATGAGTTTTGATGATAGAGCTGTTATCCGGAAGATGGCAGATAAGAGACTAGATGAAGTACAGAAAGAAAATAGAAGGGCATCGTTAATCTATCCTGAGGCCATCCGGGTGATCTTCCTTGTAAAAGATGACCCCGAGAAATATCACCTGTTCGCTGCCAAGCAAAATGAAACAGGGGGCACCAGAAGGATGGCGTTAAAGCAAATGTTTGATCCTTTAGTAGCCGGTTTTAAGATCTCATAACAGTGGAGAAAAGAGTGGGAAATATAGAGGAGCGCGCCCAGCAGCTCAAGAAGAAGAGGCCAGAATATGGAGCTGTTCTGGACTTTTATGTGAAGGTAAGGATGTTGCAGGATGCATCTAGAGCCGCTCTGCCGCAAGAGATCCTTGAGTTTAAGAGAGAGGAGCCGGGCAGGAGGATTGCAGAAGACTCCTCGCTGATTCAAAAAAAAGACTTTCCTGTTGCTCTTGAAGCAGCAGTGAATCTTTTTCAATCACTTTGCAAGATCGGAAGAACCGCAAATTCACATTTTGCCATAGAGGTGGAAAAGATACAGCAAGCCAGCAAGAACAAGAAACTGGATCTGAAAAAGTTGATCTCAAGTCAGAGGGAAGAACAATCGATTAGGCAGGTTGCCGTCGAGCTGGGTCTGGATAGACACGTTCTTTTGTTCCTCGTGCAGAACAGCGTCAGGCCTTCGATAGAAGCAGGAAGGGAAGAGCTAGGCAATGAATTTGAGATGGAAAGGTGGACACAGTGCAAGTGTCCTGTCTGCAGTTCGCAACCAAAACTCAGCTTACTGAAGGGAGAAGGTGGAATGCGTTATTCCCTCTGCTCTTTCTGTGGTTTTGAGTGGCGAATCAAGCGATTGTCATGCGCTTTTTGCGATAACGCTGAGCAAGGTTTTATGGAGTACTTTCACGGTGAGGGCGAAGAGGCCCACCGCATCGATCTTTGCAATAAATGTAACCATTTTATCAAGACAATTGACTGCAGAGTTCTGGATGCACCAGATCCGCACCTGGAAGATCTTGCCACCCTCCACCTGAATGTGCTGGCAGTTGAGAAGGGGTATAAGAGCCCAGCTTCTGATTTTTTGGGGGGTATCTGAGTGATAGGGAACGAGAGCTGCTCTAGTAACAAAAAAGGTTACAGTACACAGGCAATTTTCGTTATCCGGGGTTCCACTTATGGGCTCCATATTGCCGGAGTAAAACTAGAAATTGTAGAATAAGTCATTACGCTTTGGATAGCTCCGTCATGCTGTGGTGACTACTAGAAGGTTTGCTGGCAGTTGCAGTTTTGCTTTGGCTACCTGGGAAAATAGATTATATGACTCTGTCAAATATCAAACCGCACTCTGATCAAGACATAACATCGCGATTCGGAACACTACTAGTCGAAATATCGACACTCTTTATAAATCTTCCTATCGACCAGATTGACAGCAAGATTTTAGATGTCCAGCGCCGCATCTGTGAACTTCTTGATATTGACCGCTCCACACTTTGGCAAATGGTTGAAGAAGAGCCCGAAACGATGTTGCTGACACATCATTATCAGCCCCCGGATCTTCCGCAACCACCTGACCGTCTGAATGCAATTGATTTCTGGCCCTGGCTTTTTCGGAAATTGTTAAAAGGCGAAACATGCAGTATTTCAAAAATAAGCGACCTCCCGGCTGAAGCAGCTCGTGATCGGGAAAGCTTTGCTCTCTATAAGAGCAAAGCTGGCGTGTATGTTCCGCTCTCAGTTGGCCAAGGACCAGTATTTGGCGTGTTGACCTTCGCGGCAGTTTCTGCAGAAAGAGATTGGCCTGAGCAAACTTTAAAAGGGTTCACCCTGCTCGCCGAAGTGTTTTCCAACACGCTGGCCCGTAAAAAGGCCGAAATGTCGTTGCGCGATAGCGAGGCACGCTTGGTTTTGACGACAAATGCCGCTGGAGCGGGCCTGTGGAATATGGACATTGACACTGGTTCAGTCTTGGTTTCGGAAAAGCTCCGGGAACTTTTTGATTTTGACCCGGATGAACAACTCACTGATGAAAGCTTCTACAATAAGATACATCCCGATGATCGAGAGCGGGTTATCCAGGTCGTACTCCAGGCAACTCAGAAAGGAAAGAGCTTTTCATGCGAGTACCGGATCAAACTGGCAACCGGAAAGATCCGCTGGATAGCATCTAGCGGAAAGCGACATTCAATATCAGACGATAAAGCAGACCGCTTACTGGGCGTGTCGATCGACATCAGTGCAAGAAAACAGTCGCACTTAGAGCTGGAAAAGCGCCTGCAGTTTGAGGAAATGCTGACTGAAATTTCTTCGCGTTTTGTCAACCTCCCTGCTGATCGTTTAGACGCTATACTTGAAGACGCCCTGCAGCGCATCGCTGGGTTGCTTAATCTCGACTTTGTTGCGCTATGGCAAAGTTTGGCTGAGAATGGTGAGAGTCCTCTCGTCTACAAACTCACCCATATATACCCTTCAGAGGGTGATCTGAAACATTCCGAAATGACTGAAGAGCAATTACCCTGGTACAAACAGCAAATGCTTTCCGGTAAGATTGCCGGCTTCTCTTCTCTTGAGGAGCTGCCGCCCGAGGCGGCCCAGGATAGGGAATTCGCTCGCCAGCTCGGTATTAAGTCGAATTTGTGCATCCCGCTCACAGTGGGAGGTGGTCGGTCTATTGGCCTCATCGGTTTTAATACCATGCAGGCAGAACGTGACTGGCCGGAACCGCTGGTAAAGCGGCTGCAGCTGGTTGCGGAAATATTTGCCAATGCGCTCGAGCGTATGCAGATGGATATACATCTCAAGAAAAATCTTCGTGAGATTGAAGATCTCAAACAACGGCTTGAACAGGAGAATGTTTATCTGAAGGAAGAAGTTAAAGTCCTCGCTGATCATTCAGAGATCCTGGGGCAGAGCGTTGGCATGAAACATGTCCTTGCCCAGGCGGAGCATGTGGCCCAAACAGACTCAACCGTTCTCCTCCTCGGTGAAACCGGAACAGGCAAGGAATTGCTGGCCCGAGCCATCCACCGCATGAGTTTGCGGAGTGACCGGCCGCTGGTTACGGTCAACTGTGCTTCGCTTCCTCCTTCTTTGATCGAAAACGAGCTGTTTGGTAGAGAGAAAGGTGCGTATACGGGCGCCATGACCAAAATGGTCGGTCGTTTCGAACTTGCCCATGGTTCAACACTCTTTCTCGATGAGATCGGAGAGTTGGCTCTGGATCTGCAGAGCAAGCTGCTCAGGGTTCTTGAGGAAGGCACACTAGAACGGTTGGGTTCAACGACGTCCCTGCACGTTGATACCCGCATCATTGCCGCCACCAACCGGGACATTGAAAAAGAGGTGGCGGCCGGCAAATTCAGAAAGGACCTCTTTTACAGGCTCAATGTCTTTCCCATTGGGATTCCACCCCTCCGTGACCGCTCTGGAGACATTCCTCTCTTGGCCTGGGAGTTTGTCAGGGAATTTCAGAAAAAACAGGGAAAGCTGATCGACAAGATTCCACGTAAGACGATGGAAGCCATGCTCGAGTATGCATGGCCGGGCAACGTAAGAGAACTCAAGAATGTGATAGAACGAGCTATGATCTTGAGCAAGGGTGCAACCTTGTCCATTCAACTTCCTATGGGCGAATCTTCAACAAAAGAAGTTACAGGTAACCTTGAAAATGTGATGCGCAATAGAATCCTGGCAGTATTGAAACACACTAATTGGCGCATAGGAGGTCGGAATGGCGCTGCCGAAATTCTCGGTTTAAAGAGAACGACCCTCTATTCAAAGATGAAGAAGTTGGATATCCACCGCACCAACCCGTAGTGTCGGCATTAAGTCACGTCTGTCTGTATATAGACGGCAACAACCTCGTTTATGCCACCCTTGAACCATCTATGTCTGCAATAAATTCTTTGTATTCATACCATACCTGCAGAATCTTCCGGCACTTCTGTGTTGGCACGCATATTGCTATTGTTGTTTCATGAGGGGAAATCCTCTCAATTCGGTGTCTTTTGCACAGAAACGCGACGGAAGTGTGCTTTTGGTTTGCTTATTCAAACGCAATATAGGTGCGATCTTGTCTCTTTCTAATGCGATATGACGGTTAGAGGGCCGAGTGTCGTTGAAAATGACACGGGCGTAGAGTCAGTACTGGCCTTTGTAGCGAGAACGCAGATGGCATCAAAACAAAAATATTAAAGGATAACTGAAATGATTGGATTCAAAGCGATTACGTTTCAAGGAAAAAAGACGGCTTCAAAAGCATTTCACACTCTGGAAGAGTATTCACCTGAGTATTACTGGATCGATGATGTGGCTTTAGTATCGCGCAGCAAGCATGGACACATCCGGGTCCACAGTACCTGGGCACAGGATGAAAGCGGTAAAAGCGGGCTTGCCTGGGGGGCCATCACAGGAGGGCTCGTTGGGATGTTGTTCGGTCCTGGCGGGGCGGCGGCCGGCGCCGCAATTGGTGGCGGTATTGCCGGGACCTTTGGGGTGGCAGCAGATGTTGCCTTTAACGACCCGAGATTGGACGACTTCGCGGCTTCGTTGGAGAAGGACACTTCTGCACTCATTATCGTCGGTGAAGAGGCGACCCTAGCTGATTTTTTTAGTGCCGCTGAGCCTTTTGGTGGCGAGGTTATAGACACAAACCTCGATGAAGACGACATCAAGGCAATCCGCAAGGCACTGAAGGCCTAAGATTAATTGTTTAAGATTTACAGCCCTCCGGCAGAAGAGGATTCACTAATCAGGCTGGTGGCCGCAACTGATCTGCCGAGTTCAGTGAACAGACAAAAACGAGCGCATATTTTGCGCCCGTTTTTGTTGCTTGTCACGAAGAGGAATATTTCTATTAATCTTTTTATCTCTCAATATTTCCTTTGCCAAGTTTTACAATGGCATAGTTTCTTTTAACCTCTTGAAAACGTTTATTAAACAACCATTTTGGAGAATTGTAATGCAGCCCGGTAATGAGCCAGAACAAACCATGTGTCCGCAGAGTTTTTTAGTAAGCCTGATTTTGTTGGCTGCCTGCCTCGTCATTGGTCCCGTAAGCGACATCGAGGCCGTGGATGGACCGATGTTCCATGATTCCCATTTTCACCTGACCAACTACATAATGGAAGGCACGGATATGGGCGATTACGTGGAGATGATGGGCGATACCATAGGTCGTTCGACGGTGTTCGGCCTGCCTCTGCAACAGATGTGGTCCTACAGGAACACCGGTGACTTTGCTCCTTACTATTACCTGCAGACCGATGCCCCGTTGTATTATTATTCTTTCACGGATGCGCAGATGGCCATGGCCTACAAGGCTCTTACGCCGGAGCAGCAGGACCGGCTCGATCCCATGATCACTGGCTTTAACCCGGCTGACATGTACGCCGTCGAGCACATCCGGCGCGTGCTGCAACTCTTCCCGGGGGTCTTCACGGGGCTTGGTGAGTTCACCATCCACAAGGAGTTCGTCTCTTCAAAGGTTGCGGGTAATATAGCTAATCTCACCGACCCGGCCCTGGACCGAATTTTCGAATTTGCCGGGGAGGTTGGTCTTCCCATCATTCTGCACAACGATATCAACATGCCGTTCCCCAAAAGCGGCCAGGAGCCCTACATGCTGCAGCAGTTGAAAAAACTGTTCGAGCGGCACCAGGGCACGACGATTATCTGGGCCCATGTCGGTCTTGGCCGCGTGGTGAGACCATTGCCGGAACAACTTGCCATTGCCGAGAAGATCTGTACCGCACCTTCTCTAAAGCATGTATACATGGATATTTCCTGGGACGAAGTGGCTAAGTATGCCACCGAAAGTCCAGAGACGGTGAAGCGCACGGCGGAGATGTTCAACAACTACCCGGATCGTTTTCTGTTTGGCACGGACAACGTTGCCCCCCAGTCGCTGGATGCATCAACGGCTGTCTATCATATCTGGGATCCAGTGTGGGAGTTGCTGACCCCGGAAGCAAAAGAGAAGATCACCAAAGAAAACTATGAGCGGATATTTAATAAAGCCCGCAAAGACGTCAGGGCCTGGGAAGCGGCAAATAATAAACAACCCAGGCAACCAATCCAGTGGTCACCGGCCTCTGGGTATGCGCTCCCCAAAATGTAGGCGGGAATAGCAGGAGGATTGAGT